>Ga0194051_1000145_pt1 | contig 39385 bp, 40 predicted proteins | sample SepL2320m_MetaG_FD_161275 | JGI IMG/M metagenome (GOLD analysis project Ga0194051, IMG submission 161275) | Anoxic zone freshwater microbial communities from boreal shield lake in IISD Experimental Lakes Area, Ontario, Canada - Sep2016-L239-20m | ecosystem: Environmental > Aquatic > Freshwater >... | reverse complement strand
CAAAGCCCCGCGCGCCCTTCTTGCCGGGGTGAAGGCCGTCCTCACCGACATCGACGATACGCTCACCCTTCATGGTAGGCTTCCAGCGGAAGCCTTTGATGCGTTGTGGAAATTAAAGCGTGCGGGAATCAAGGTGGTGCCCATTACCGGGAGGCCCGCCGGATGGTGCGACCTGATCGCCAGGCAGTGGCCCGTCGATGGCGTGGTGGGCGAGAACGGCGCCTTCTACTTCCGCTATGACGAGGCAGCGAAGAAAATGATCCGCGTCTACGCGCAAGCACCCGACGTGCGGCGCGCCAACAGCGCGAAGCTGTGGAAGATCGCCAACCGCGTGCTGGCGGAGTTCCCCGGTACGGCGATCGCCTCCGACCAGGCCTATCGCGAGATCGACGTTGCCATCGACTTCTGCGAGGACGTGCCACCGCTGCCGCTTGCCACTGCGCAGGCAATTGCCGAGGCCTTCCACGGGGAAGGTGCCGCCGCGAAGGTTTCATCCATTCATGTGAATGCGTGGTTTGGCGACCACGACAAGCTCACCATGAGTGAGAGGTTCCTGGCCGAATCCTTTGATATCAGACTCGAAAAGGACTTGAATCACATCGCCTATTGCGGTGATTCACCCAATGATGCGCCGATGTATGCGGTGTTCCCGCTCGGCATCGGCGTTGCCAACATCAGGCCCTATGCCAAGCTGATGGCGCATCTTCCCAACTACGTGACAGAGGGTGAGGGCGGGCATGGCTTCGCCGAATTCGCCGACGCCGTGCTGAAGGCGCGCGATGCGTGACACCGCCATTGGCCTGCTGATCGGCACCGCCGGCGGACTGGGCTTCTGGTTTCTCGGCATCCCCGCGCCGTGGCTGGCGGGCAGCATGATGGCGGCGATCGTCGCCGTGTTCAGCAAGGTGAAGATCGGCATGCCGGACTGGCTGCGCGCCGTGGCCTTCATCTTCCTCGGCATCCAGACCGGCACGGCGGTGTCGTGGGACACGGTGGACCGCGCGGTGCACTGGCCGCTGTCCATCGCCTTCCTGTGCCTCACCGTGGTGGCCATCACCTGGGCCTGCACCGCCTATTATGTGAAGCGCAGCAACTGGGACCCGGCGACCGCACTGTTCGCCAGCCTGCCGGGGGCACTTTCCCTCACCCTGTTGCTGGCCAGCGGCACCAAAGCCGACATGCGGCGAGTGACCATCGCGCAGTGCATTCGGCTGTTCTTCCTCGTCGCCGCGCTGCCCTCGGTCATCACCTGGCTGACGCCGCCGGATGAGGTGGTGGTGATGCTGAGTCAGATTGGAGGGATCTGGGACATCCTGCTGCTGGTCGCCGTCTCGACTGCGGCGGGCTATGCGCTGGAGTGGCTGAAGGTGCCGGCCGGGCTGATGCTGGGGCCGATGCTGGCAAGTGCGGGGCTGGAACTTTCGGGCCTGATTGCCGGTGCAGCACCGCCGTCGATCCTCATCCCGGCCAATATCGTATTAGGCGTGATGATCGGGGCACGGTTTGCAAATTTCACTTTCCGGGAGTTCCGCGAAGCGCTGGTGGAGGGCTTCTCGGGCTTCCTGATCGCGCTCGTCATCGCCATGGCGGGGGCGGGGGTGGCAGCCTACGTTTCCAACCTGCCCTTCGCGCTGACGCTGCTCGCCTTCTCGCCCGGCGGGCTTGATGCCATGACCATCATGGCCTTTTCGCTGAACCGCGACCCGGCTTACGTGGGCGCCCACCAGATGGCGCGCTATATCGGGCTGGCCCTGCTGATGCCGGCGGCAACCGCCTATGTGCTGCGGCGCATGGGGATGCCGGTGGTTACGGGCAAGGGAGGGTGGTGATGGAACAGTTGTCGGCGTTGCTGGCCTACAAGATTGTCGCCGTGCTCGGCTGGCTCGTGCTGCTGCTGGCGCTTGAACGGATGTTTCCGCTGGCGCGGGTGGTGGGCGGCATCAAGCGGGTGGCGAAAAACCTGTCGCTTGCCGGTTTCAACGCGCTGCTTTCGCCGCTGATCGTGGTGCCCGTCTCGGCCTTCGCGGCGTCTCACGCCCTTGGCTGGCGACCCCTGTGGTGGGGCGGCTGGGCCGGCCTCGTGCTCGACATCATCGTGCTCGACCTGTGGATCTACTGGTGGCACCGGGCGAACCATGAGTGGCCGCTGCTGTGGCGCTTCCACGAGGTTCATCATATGGATGAGTTTCTCGACGCAAGTTCAGCGCTGCGCTTCCATTTTGGCGAAGTACTGATCTCGTCACTGGTGCGGGCGGGGGTGATCCTGGCGCTCGGCGTTCCGCTGGTGAGCGTGGTGGTGTTCGAGACCCTGCTGGCCTTCAACACCATGTTCCACCATTCCGACCTGCGCCTGCCGCGACGGCTGGAGCAGGCGCTGTCCTACGTCATCGTCACGCCGTCGATCCACTGGGTGCATCACCATGCGATCCGCCGTGACACGGACTCGAACTATGCCTCTCTGCTCTCCGTGTGGGACAGGCTGTTCGCCAGCCACAGCCTGACGGTGCGCACGCCGGAGATGCGGGTGGGCACGGAGGGAATGAAGGACCGTGGCTTCACCGGACTGCTCGCAAGGCCGTTCGAGGAGCGCTAGACTGTGACGAGAGGTACGACATGACGCAATGGACCAAGCGATTTTCACTGGAAGGGCGCCGTGCGCTGGTGACCGGTGCGACCAAGGGCATCGGCTTCGAGACCTGCCGGGTGCTGGCCGATGCCGGGGCCGACATCGCCGCCGTGGGGCGTGACGAGGCCGGGCTGGCCGAGGTCTGCAAGGCGGTGGAGGCGCTGGGACGAAAATGCGTTCCGATCGCTGCCGACCTGGCCACCGTCGAGGGACCGAAGGCGGCGGCGCGGAAGGCACTGGAGGCCTTCGGCACCATCGACATTTTGGTCAACAATGCAGGCGTTACCACGCTCAAGTCGATCATCGACACGCCGGTCGATGACTGGGAGTGGGTGAACAACGTGAACCTGCGCGCTCCCTACCTGCTGGCGCAGGCGCTGGTGCCCAACATGATCAAACAGCGCATGGGCAAGGTCATCAACATCTCGTCGCAGTCGGGCGTGGTGGCGCTGGACGACCACGGCGCCTATGGCGCCTCCAAGGGGGGCCTCAACATGCTCACCAAGGTGATGACGGTGGAGTGGGCCAAGCACAACGTCCAGTCCAACTCCATTTGCCCGACGGTCATCCTGACGCCGATGGGCGAAATGGTGTGGGGCGACCCTGCCAAGGGCGACCCGATGAAGGCCAAGATCCCGGCGGGCCGCTTCGGGCGCACCACCGAGGTGGCAGACCTCATCCTGTTCCTCGCCTCGTCAGCCTCGGACATGATCTGCGGCCAGACCATCCTGCTCGATGGCGGCTTCACGGCGCAGTAGCGGAAAACGGGTGGCGGTGCTTGCCGCCTGCCGCCCATAAGGCACATACGCTCAGGAGGTGAAGCATGATGACTTCGCAGCAGGCCGCACAGGACGACGAGCGCTGGCAGGCGGTCGCGCGCCGTGACGCTGGCTTCGATGGCGTGTTCTGGTATGGCGTCGTGACCACCGGCATCTATTGCCGTCCGCACTGCCCGTCCCGCCCGCGGCGGGAGAACGTGATGTTTTTCACCACAGCCGACGCGGCGCGCGCCGCTGGCCTGAGGGCCTGCAAGCGGTGCCGCCCGGACAAGGAGCTAGACCATGGCCATCCCTGACCTGACCATTCGCATCGACCAGCTGCGCACTGACGTGGCGGCGATGCTGGACGACAAGACCGCCAAGCTGTCGCCGAAACAGAAGACGGCGCTGAAGGAAATCGGCCAGCTGCTGTCGGAAGCGGCCGACGAGGCTGAAGAGGCGGGGCTCTAGCCGCCCCTTCTGCTTTCGCTTGCTTCTGGGCTTGAGCAGGGGAATCCTGTGGGCAACCCATGGCGGTGGCAGGGGTCTTGCACGGTAAGCCGTGGAAGGGGCCTGCCCCCGTTCCGCCGTTCCGGTTTGGGACAGGCGAGGGCAGGTGAGGAGTGTGTGAGCGTGGTGAAGGCCGCAGCAATGCAGGATCGGGACGGCCTGGCGGATGCCCTCCGCGAGGCCAGACTCGCCGAGGCGGCCCATTTCGAGGCAGCCCTCGACCTGCGCGACTCCAAGACGCTGCGTCTGCAAATCCTCAAGGACGAGCTTCTCCCCACCGTCCAGGCGACGCCCGAGGCACGGGAGCTGTTCGACCTCACTTTGCTTCCCGGCGAACCTCCAAAACTCTGGGTTGATCTTACCTCTTATGTCGTGATGGAGCCCGATTACCGCACCTACCGGGTGCTGCAGGACCGGCAGGACAGCCGCGACATTCTCTTCGAGGGCACGGACCGCGAGCAGGCCGCTGCCACCATCCGCCGCCACATGGCGCACCGGTTGATCGCGCGCGAGCGCCAAACCGCCATTTCAGCCCCTGTTTTGGGCACGGGATACAGTTCTGCATCGCTCATTCTGGCTTGGGTTTCGGGCTTCGCTTTCGGGGCCCTGGCGCTGGTTGCGGCGGCACTCTATGCTGGTCTTTTAAAGTATTGATTTACCTTAACGATTTCTTACCATCCCCAATTCGTAACAAACTGAAACAGTAATTGATTTCCCCGGACTCAGGCCGGCTGTTACGAAAAATTACCGTATGCCTCCTAAACCCCGTTGGTCTTGGCGGCCTTACGTAGTCATTTGGAATTCGCAGGGTATCGATTGCATGCAGAGCGCTTTGAAGCGGAGCACTGACGCCGAGACGTCCGGTTCGGTCACGCCGACATCAAATCGCAGCCTCGCCCAGAATCTCGCAGGCTTCGGCACGCTCGCCGAAGGTCTGGACTATGCAGCCAAGGGCGTTACCGGCTTCAATTTCTATTCTCCGCGCGGCCAGTTGCAGTGCGTGCTGCCCTATTCCGAACTGCGCCATCAGGCGATCTCCACCGCGCGCAAGCTTCTGTCGCTTGGCCTGAAGCGCGGCGACCGCGTTGCCGTCGTCGCCGAGACGGGCCCCGAATTCATGGCGGTGTTCTTCGGCTGCCAGTATGCCGGTCTCATTCCCTGCCCGATGCCCTACACCATGTATATCGGTGGCAAGGGCTCCTACATCGACCGCGTGGCGGGCATGCTCGCCGCCGCCAAGGCTCAGACCGTGGTGACGGGCGAGGATTTGCTCGGCCACATTTCCGAAGGTGCCGCGCGCGCCGGTGCGCGCCGCGTGCTGACCCATGCCGAACTGCAGGCCCTGCCTGAGGCTGCCACCAAGCTCGAGGCCTTCAAGGCGCATGAAGACGCCTATATCCAGTATTCCTCGGGCTCGACGTCGAACCCCAAGGGCGTTCTGATTTCGCAGAAGGCCATCATCGCTAACACGCGCGGCATCCTGCGCGACGGCATGCGCATCACCCCGGAAGACCGCGCCTTCTCGTGGCTGCCCCTGTATCATGACATGGGGCTTGTCGGCTTCTGCCTGTCGGCCGCCATGGGCCAGGTGAGCGTCGACTTCCTTGCCACCACCTCGTTTGCCCGGCGTCCCGCGCTGTGGCTGAAGCTGATGTCCGACAACAAGTCGACGATCACCTATTCGCCGAGCTTCGGCTATGACCTCGCCGCCCGCCGCATCAACGGCGATGCAGTGGCGCTGGACCTGTCGCGTCTGCGCATTGCCGGCATCGGCGGCGACATGGTGCGCGCCGACGTGCTCGAGGGCTTCGCCGCGCATCTTTCCGTGGCGGGCTTCCGCTCTGAGGCCTTCCTGCCGAGCTACGGCATGGCCGAAACGACGCTGGCCATTTCCTTCATCGATCCCGATGCGCCGATCCGCGTTGACTCGATCGACCGCCATGCCCTGAAGCATGAGGGCAGGGCCGTTCCGGCCCGTGGCGCCAACGCGCGCAGCTTCGTGGTCTGTGGCCGCCCGATGCAGGGCAGCACTGTCGAGATCCGTGACGAGCGCGGCAATGTGCTGGGTGCGCGCGCCGTGGGCCGCATCTTCGTCCATACGCCGAGCCTGATGTCCGGCTACTATCACAACGACGAGGCCACCGCCTCGGTGGTCGGCGAGAACGGCTTCCTCGACACCGGCGACATGGGCTACTGGCTTGACGGCGAGATCGTGATTACCGGTCGCGCCAAGGACCTTATCCTGCACAATGGCCGCAACATCTGGCCGCAGGACATCGAATGGGCGGCCGAGCAGATCGAACCGCTGCGCTCGGGCGACGTTGCCGCCTTTGCCGTCGAGAATGACGAGGGCGGAGATGACGTGACGGTGCTGGTGCAGTGCCGCCTGCAGGACGACGACTCGATCGAGGCGCTGCGCCACGAGGTTTCCGCCGTCGTGCACCGTTCCGCCGGTGTTGAATGCAAGGTGGTGATGGTGCCGCCGAAGAGCCTGCCCTTCACGTCCTCGGGCAAGCTGTCGCGCGCGACCGCCAAGCAGAAGTTCCTCTCTGGCGAGATCGCGGAGCTTTCCGCCATGTCGCGGAACGTCGGGGCCGACAGCCTCGAAGCCGCACTCTGAGGCGGCTTCGCCCGCCGCGCAGGCCACCATGACCCACATCATCGCCATGACCGGCGCCACCGGATTCGCCGGGCGGCACGTCGTTTCCGAATTGCTGGCAAGGGGCCACCGGCTGCGCGCGCTGGTGCGCAATCCGCAGACGGCAGGGCTGCCGCCAGAGGTGGACGTGGTGACGGGTGATCTCGCCAACAGGGACGCGCTGACGCGGCTGCTTTCCGGGGCCAGTGCCGTCATCCACCTTGCGGGTGCGCTCACCGCGCTGGACCGCGAAGGCTATTTCCGCGTCAACGAGCAGGGCACGCTGGCGCTTGCCGATGCCGCACAGACTACCAATGTCCGCCGCTTCGTCCATATCTCGTCGCTTGCGGCGCGCGAGCCGCAGCTTTCAGGCTACGCTGCCAGCAAGCGGGCGGGGGAGGACGTCGTGGGTCCGCGCATGGCGGCGCTGAACGCCATCCTCATCCGGCCGCCCGCCGTCTATGGTCCGGGCGACCGCGGCACGTTGCCGCTGATCAAGGAACTGACACGGCCGGTGGCCGCCATTCCGGCGCCCGCCCACGCGCGCTTTTCGCTGATCCATGGTCGCGACCTCGCCCGTCTCATCGCGCGGGCAGTGGAATCGGACTTGCAGGGGCTGCATGAGGTGAGCGATGGCAAGCCGGGCGGCTATGGCTGGGCGGACCTGATCCGCACCGCCTCGGCATTCCGTGGCAGCCCGATCCGCCCGCTCTTCCTGCCGCGCGCCGTTCCGGCAGCGGTGGCAACTGTCGCCGAGGGCCTCTCCCGCCTCACCGGAAAGCCGGGCATGGTGAATCGCGGCAAGATTGCCGAACTCTACCACCCGGACTGGGTGGCCAGGGAAGGCGGGCTGTCGCTTCCCGATCCCACAGCCTTCGACACGGGATTTGCCGAAACCGTGACCTGGTACCGCAAGGCCGGGTGGTTGCCTCAGGGGCGCGGCACCGATACAAGGACCGCCAGTTCAAGGACGTTTCAATGACCGACATCGTCTCCCAGCTTAGCAAGCTGCTCGAACCGTTCAACACCAACGGCACGGTTCTTTCAGCCACGACCGACATCTCGACCGACCTCAACATCGATTCCGTCACGGTGATGGATTTCGTGATGGAGGTCGAGGACCACTTCGACATCGAGATCCCGCTCAACGTGCTCTCCGAAACGCGCACGGTCGCCGACCTCGCAAAGGTCGTCGAGACCCGCACAAGGAAGGTGTAGGGCATGGACCTGCTCGCCAAGCTCGCGACGACCGCCGACCGCCACGCCCGCATGAAGATGCTGGGGGGCGATGCCGTGGGCGTGGTCAACGAAAAGATGATCTCGCCCACCCGCGCGCTGATCAACGGACAAGAGACCATTCTTGCCGGCACCAACAACTACATGGGCATCACGTTCGATGCCGAGTGCATTGCCGCAGGCCAGAAGGCACTGGCGGAATTCGGCACCGGCACCACCGGCTCACGCATCGCTAATGGTTCCTTCGCGCTTCACAAGCAGCTCGAGACCGAGTTCGCGACATTCCTCGATCGCAAGCACTGCATCGTCTTCACCACCGGCTACCAGGCGAACCTCGGCATGATGTCGGGCCTCGCCGGCCCGCGCGACACGATCTATCTCGACGCCGACTCGCACAGCTCGATCTATGACGGTTGCACGCTGTCGGGCGCCAAGCTCGTCCGCTTCCGCCACAATGATGCGGCCGATCTCGACAAGCGTCTGACGCGCGGCGAGGCGGACGAAGGCGGCAAGCTGGTGGTGCTCGAAGGCATCTACTCGATGATGGGCGACCGCGCGCCGCTGGCCGACTTCATCGAGGTGAAGAAGAAGCACGGCTTCCAGCTGCTCGTCGACGAGGCGCACAGCTTTGGCGTTCTGGGCCCGCATGGCCGTGGCCTGGCCGATGAAGCGGGCCTCGAGAAGGAGGTGGACTTCGTGGTCGGCACCTTCTCGAAGAGCGTTGGCGCCATCGGCGGCTTCGGGGCTGGCGATCATCCCTATTTCGAATATTTGCGCTTTGCGATGCGGCCCTACATGTTCACAGCATCATCGTCTCCCGCGTCGATTGCCACCTCAATCACGGCCATCCGCAAGCTCGCGGCCGAACCGCAACGCCGCAAGAAGCTCGCCGAGAACTCGGCGCGCCTGTTCAACGGTTTCAAGGCGCTCGGCCTCGAACTCGGCTGCGACGAGGTGAGCCCTGTCGTTGCGGTGCGCTGCCCGGACGAGCCCTCGACGATTGCCATGTGGGGCGCGCTGCTGAAGGCTGGTGTCTACGTCAACATCGCGCTGCCGCCCGGCACGCCCAACAAGCTCAGCCTGCTGCGCTGCTCTGTTTCCGCCGCACACACGGATGACGATCTCGACCGCATCATCGAGCTGTTCGGATCGGTGGTGGCGCAGGGGCATGGCAAGAAGGTCGCAAACGGGTAAGGCACCTTCTTCGCGCCTCTCTCAGCCTCTCACGAAGGTGAACTCCGGTCCCGTTTCAAGCCGCAGCGGCTCAGCCACCGGCGGGGGGAAGAATTCGCCGTCGATCACGAACATCACGTCGGAAGCGACCGAGAGTTGGTGCGAACAGAAGCTCACCGTGTCCGGCGGGCTCGCGTGGTTCTCGCCGCCATACATGATGGGCAGCATCCAGCGCGGCACGGATGGAATGGGATAGGGGATGACGGTCGTCCGGATCGGCGCCGTCTTGCCGCCCCAGAAGGGGTGCGACCGGAGCAGCAGCGTATCGAGCGTCGTCGACATCTGCAGCAGCTGCGTGCCATGCGACATGCGGCGGCCATTGGCTTCAACCAAAATGGCATAGGGCCGGTCGAAGCGCGACTCGTCCTGCGCATCGGGTGGCGAGAACATGTATTTGCGCACCGCAGTCAACAGCGTCTTGGCCACTGCCCACTGGCCCCTGACGCCCTGTGCGTTGAATGCACGCTGGCAGTACTGTGTGGCAACTGCAATTGCACCAGTGCCCACGAACATGCCGTGCCGCACCTTGCCGTCGCCCGGGTTGGCGCAGCGGATGGTGTTGCGCGTGACAAGCTTGCGGGGGTCGAGCCTTCTCAGGAAGGCAGCCTGCGCATCGATGGAGTGGTCGGTGAAGCCGAGGTCGTTGGCGCTCAGGTTGGTGGTGCCGTGCGGTAACAGGCAGACGCGCGGCGAGGCAATGAAGCACTCCCGCTCGGCAATCTGGGTGAGAATTTCCTGGATGGTGCCATCGCCGGAGCTGATGAACAGGTCCGTCACCCCCTCGCGCCCCATGCCGGCGACGATGTGGTCAAGGTGTTCGAAGCTCTCGAGCACATGCAGCGAGATGCTGCTGTCTCCCTGCAGCTTCTCCGCCAGCGCCTGTCCCTTGCCGCGGCCCTTGCCGGACAGCGGGTTGACGATCAGCCCGGCGCGGCGCGGTTGCCCCGTCACACCGTCTCCGACCTGAGCGTCATGACCACAGCGAGCGAGCCGAAGGCGAGGATCGGCAGCCATGCCGCAAGCCACGGCCTGACGAAGCCCAGCTCACCCATGGTGAGCGAGATGCCGTCGATGATGAAGTAGACGAAGCCCATGCCCACGCCCACGGCAAACAGCGCGCCGAGGCCGCCGCCGCGGCGGAAGCGGGTGGCCAGCGGAATGCACAGCCCCATCATGAGGAGCCCCGAGAAGAACAGCGAGATGCGCTTGTTGGCCCAGGTTTCATAGACCCACACCGGCCTGATGCCGAAGCCCTGGTTGCCGATGAAGTAGAACAGCTCAGACAGCGCCATGTCCTCCGGCGCGCCGGAGCGTGCGCCCGCCTGGGCTGGCTTCAGCGTGCCGGAATAGACCATGGTGTCGAGGTGCGAAGGCTGCAGGTTGTCGCGGTAGTAGACGAGCACCTTGGAGAGGGTCCAGCGGCCGCCCTCGAGCTTGGCCGACTGCGCATAGATCTGCTCGCGCAGTTGGCCCTTGTCGTCGCGCCGGAAGATGATGACGTTGTTCAGTTCGGTCGAATCCGGGTTGGCGCTTCCCGCCCGCAGGATGTCGGAACCGGCCCGCATCCAGATCGGATCCTTCTCGCCGAGCTTCAGCTTTTCAGCACCATAGTCACCCACGCCCCACTCGCGAAGCTGCGGCGTGGTGGCGGGGATCGCGGAATCCGAGAGCAGGAAGTTGAGCCCGCCGGCCACGAAGGCCAGCGGCAGCAGCATGATGATGAGGCGCGCCGGCGACACGCCGGCAGACCACATGGCAGCCATCTCGTTGCGGTAGCTCAACTCGGTGAGGCTCAGGAGCATGGCGAGCAGCATGCTGATGCCCATGTAGTTCACGATCACCGAGGGCGCCCGGTACAGCATGTACTGCAGCAGGATCAGCATGTCGTTGGGATGTAGCGTCTGCAGTTCCTTGGCATTGGTGAGCACGTCCAGTGACAGGACGAAAAAGGAAATGCCGAACAGGATGCCAAAGAAACGGATGGCAACCATGCGGTTCAACATCCAGCCGATGAGTTTCATCATGTCGGTGTTCCCCATCCAAATCGACGGACCAAGCTGTGGCGCAGGTTGCCGAAGAAGTCTCCAACGCGATCGATGACAATGCTGATTGGATCATTGCGCAGCGTGAAACACGTGCCGATGTAGCGCCATGCCGCAAACAGGGCAAGCAGCAGGCAGGGCAGCCACATGGTGACAAGCGGCGAGGCGACGCCGTGGTTCGCCAGCGAGGCGCCCTGGTGGATGATCTCATTGTAGACCACGATCAGCACCAGCGCCACGCCGGTGCGGAAGCCACGTGCGCTGCGCCGGTTGCCAACTGCGAAGGGAATGGCAAGAAACGGCAGGATGAGGATGCTCACCGCCGTCACCAGGCGTTCGCTGAGCTCCGAACTGACGTTGTCAGGGCTCGACTTCGGGGGCGGGTGGTCGAGCGCGGTGAAGAGTTCTGGCAGCGTCAATTCACGCTCATCCTCGCCGCGCGGCCGGAAGATGTCCTTGGAGATGCGGCCGAGCGGCGTATCGGCCAATGCGAACTGCGTTGCTTCGCCAATCGACGGATTGTCCGACATCAGATCGGGCCTGGTCTTGAACGTCAGGCGGTGGCCATCTTCGAGGTGCAGGGTCGGGCGCTGGCCTGCTTTGCTCTCCACCAGACGCCCGCGCGAGGCGGTGACCGAGTCGGAGCCCTTGTCCTTCTTGTCCTCGTAGATGAAGACGTTCTGGAAGGCATTGGTACCGCGATCCAGCTTGTCGATGATGAAGGTACGGTCGCCCGCCTGCATGAACACGCCTTCCTCGGCGAGATAGAACACTTCGACGTTCTGCACATCGAAGACGACGGAGCGGTAGGCATAGCGGGCATAGGGTTGGAGCCAGCCCATGATGAGGAGGGAGGTGATGGAGATGAGGGCGCCCATCACGATCACCGGGCGGGCCATCCGGTTGAGGCCGATGCCCGATGCCATGAACGCGTCGGTTTCGGAATTGGCGGACATCTTGCCAAAGCCCAGCAGCAGCCCGAGGAACAGTGCGGCGGGGAGCGCCGTGCCCAGGTAATGCGGTACAAGATAGGCCAGCATCTCGAAGACCACGGAGAAGGAGTTCTTCTTGCCCAGCGTCGTGTCGAGCAGCCGCACCATGCGGTCGGCCAGCAGCATGAGCAGGCCGATGACCAGCGCGCCCGCGAGGGGCAGCGACACCTGCCGCATGACGTGCCTGTCGACGATGGGGAGCAGCAAGGTCGTTTTCAGCTTCCGGAAAGGAGAGATCGCTTTTGAGGGCGTAATCTAGCCAGCCCCCGCTCAGGAAGAAAGGGCGAATTCGGTCAGGGGCGCCACCTGGTGGCTGGCGGGATCATAGCTGCGGATCGACACGTCGATCAGCCATTTTCCGGACTGGCGCTGGATACGGTAGAGATTCCAGGCGGCCAGCGGGTGGTGATCGCCCACGGCAACGGACGCCGAGGGCACCCCCAGTACATGCACCGTGCCGAAGCGGGAATTGAGCGTATTCAGCATGTGTTCGTGGTTGTGGCCATGCAGCACCAGCTCGGCCCCGTGGGCTTCCAGCACCTCGCGCAGCTGTGGCGCGTCGAGCAGGGCCTTGCGCGGGCTGGCAAGGCCGGGAAGCGGGGGATGGTGGATCATCACCACCCGGGCATAGCCGCGCTCGCGCAGGTCCGAGAGCAGGCTGGCCAGAGACGTGAGCTGCGTGCGGCCGAGCTGACCGGAAGCCCTGTGCAGCGGTTGCGGCACCCCGGTGGCCAGCCCGATCAGCGCCACATTGCGGCGCAGCCGGACATAGGGGAACGGGGTGGCAATCTGCGGCGTTTCCTGGGTGAGCGGCACCCGCATGTCGCCCTGCATGTAGGGTTCGAGGTGAATGAGCCCGTGTTGCCATGCCATGCGTACGTAGCAGTCATGGTTTCCCGGCACGAAGCTGATCCAGTCCGGCGGACCGAAGGCCTGCATCCAGCGCGCCGCGGCCACGAACTCCGCGCGCGCGGCAACGTTCACGATGTCGCCCGTCAGCGCCACGTGGTCCGGCGCAGCGCGCGTGATGTCGGCGGCGATGGCCTGCGCCACGGCCGGGCTGTGCTGGCGATGGCGGCTGAGCCGCCAGTTCATCACGCCCAGTGCCCGCTTCAGGGCGAAGTGCCTGCTTGCCGCACCGGCAGGCAGGGGACCGAGATGAACATCTGAAAGATGGGCGAGCGTGAACACGAGGCTGTGCGGACTCTTGAATGACAACAAGCGGGCGTGGCAGAGCTTCGCTGCCTGACGCGCGTAGCGCCTAACCGATTAACTTCTCATAAATGCGATAGGTCTTGTAAGGCTTTCCGCCGAAGGTCTCGATCATGCGGCGCATCGGCATGTTGTCTTCGAGGATCCACGAGGCCTCGCCCTTGGTGGTGCCACGGCCCACGTGATAGTTGCGCACGCGGGCAATCACCGCCATGCCGAGCACTGCGCCCGCGGCGGTTCCGTGATATTTCCTGCGCAAGCCCATCAGCGGCATGCGGACCGATTTTGGCGGCTTGGCGAAAAGACTCCAGGCGAGCTTCGCCCAGCCGACGGGCAACAGCTTGCCATCGAGCCCGGCAATCCAGTCATTGATGTTGGGGAGCGTGATGGCCATTGCCGCTGGCTCGCCCTTGTATTCGGCGATGGCGATGTAATCGCCATTGACCAGCAGCTTCAGATTGTCGGCGAGGGCTGCCATCTCATCCTTGGTCCAGGGCACGAAGCCCCAGTTGTCCGACCATGCGTCGTTTGCGATGGAGACGACGACTTCGACTTCCTTGACGAGCTTCCGCTTGTTGAGGGGGCGCAGGACGACGTTCTTGTCGGACATGGCCTTTTCATAAGCAATTTGCAGGGGGCGCGGCGTATCACCCACAGAGAACAGATCGTAGGCGATCACGTCCTTCGCCTTGGCGAAGCCGGCCTCTTCCATGCGCTGGGCATAATAGGGGCGGGCGTGGCCCATCATCAGCGTCGGCGGCGTATCAAAGCCATCGATGAGAAGCCCCGTCTCGTCATTGATCGAGAAGCTGAAGGGACCCTGGATTGCCGTGGCGCCGCGCTGTTTCAGCCAGTCTGCCGCTGTATCCAGAAGCGCTGCAAAAACCTCAAGATCGTTTTCGGCTTCGAGAAATCCAAACTGGCCGACGCCATCCTGGTAGCGCTCGGTGCGCAGGCGGCAGAGCTGCGCCGAGATGCGCCCGACCGGCTTGTCACCACGGAAGGCGAGGAAGAGTTCGACCTCGGCATGCTTGAAATAGGGATTGCGCTTGGGATCGAGATGTTCGAGGCGCTCGAAATAGAGTGGCGCCACCCAGTTGGGATCGTCGGCATAAATCGCAAACGGAACATCGAGGAAAGCCCTGAGGTCTTCCTTGCCGCGTACCGGGCGAACGCTGACGGTCTGGGTCATGCTTACGGCTTAACAAGCGCGCCCGGAGAACTCAAGCTTGGCGAGAGAGTGGCCAAGGGCTAACCATCACGCATGTCATACAGCCTTAAAACGATGCTGTTCAGCGCCGCCAAGCCATTTCTGCGTGCGGTTTACCGGCAGACCCGCGGCATGACGCTGGGAACGCGCTCAATCGTGCTGAGGCATGACGGCACCGAGGTCCTCCTGGTGCGGCATGCTTACGCACCGGGGTGGCTGCTGCCGGGCGGTGGCGTGGAGCGTGGCGAGACACTGGTTGACGCCGCCCGGCGCGAATTGCGCGAGGAGGCCGGGATCGTGGCCGAGGAAGCACCGCAGCTTCACGCGATTTTCCTCAATGACGCGCAGTTCAGGGGCGACCATGTGGCCTGCTTCGTGGTGCGCCGCTTCCGCGAGGAGGGCTTCACACCCAATGCCGAGATCGCCGAGGCCCGATTCTTTGCGGTAGCAGACCTGCCGGAGGGAACAACTGCGGGCACCAGGCGGCGCATCGCCGAGGTTATTGGCGGCAATTCACCACCTGCCGTTTGGTAATTCTTTACTTAACCTTGACGTTCAGTCGCCTAGAAGCTATGCGCGAAACATGACCGCCATGGACCCGATCAGCCTGCGACGACGAGCCCGCGCCCTGCGCGGCAGCGCGCGCGCCTGAACGCGTTCCGGTCACCCCTTCGCACAACGCCGTTTCTGTCGTGTGCCCGGGGCCTCCGGACGCCCGTCCCGAAGCTCTGACTCCCGAGATCCTGCCAATGTGCGGCCCCATCCTCTGCGAAGACACCACCTCCAGCGACCACGATCCGATCGAGCACCTGCTCGACCTCGCCTTCGGCTCCGGCCGCCACAGCAAGACGTCCTACCGCCTGCGCGCGGGCAACCAGGCTGTTTCTGGCCTGTCGCTGGTGACGCGCGACAAGGGCGTGGGCCTCTCCGGAACCATCAGCTTCTGGCCCCTCGCCATCGGCGCGAAATCATCTCCCGCACTGTTGCTCGGCCCGCTCGCCGTCCATCCGGACCGCCAGGGGCTGGGGATCGGCCTCACCCTGATGCAGGAAGGCCTTACCCGGGCAAAGGCGCAGGGCCATGCGCTGGTGCTGCTGGTCGGTGATGAACCATATTACGCCAAGGTCGGCTTCGCCAGGCTGCCGGCAGGGCTGATCAGCCTGCCGGGACCAGTCGACCCCGCACGCTTCCTCTATCTGGAGCTTGAGCCCGGCGCCCTTCAGGGCGTCGAAGGCCTTGCACAGGTGCCGGGCTCAGCGGCCCTCGCGGTACCACATGCCGCCCAGAGCCAGCAGCAGCACTGCGAGGCTTAGCAGCGTCGCGAACAGCGGCGTGTCGGACACGGCCTGCACCCGGTAGCTGTCATTGGCACGCAAGCCGATCCAGCCCGAGCCTGCCATCTGGCGTCCGGCCGCGACCTTTACAACCTGCGGCATGCCGTCCTCAAGCCAGCTGGTGCTGCCGCCCGTGGCCTTGGCAACGGGCGAGAGGATCGCCGTCGTGGCCAGCAGGTTCGCCATTTCGCGTGCATCGCCATTGCCGGTGGCGGCAACCGACACGAGCTTGCCGTCGGCCAGCCGGTGGAGGCCGGCCTCGGTCACCGGCAGCGCGCCCTGGAAGCGGCCTGGCGACACTTCGCGCAGCGTAATGGTCTCTGTCTTGCCGGACGGCAGCGTGACTTCGACGGGTGCTGCGCTATCGGCCATGGTACGGCGCTCGATCACCAGGTCATTGCCCTGCTGCTTGCCGTTGAGTGCTTCTTCCTCGAGGTCCGGCTCCTTCATCAGCCAATGGGCCAGGCGGCGCAGCAGTTCGGTCTGCGGGCCGCCGCCCTCGAAGCCCCGGGCCCACAGCCAGCCCTGGTCCGAGAGCAGCTGTGCCACACGGCCCTGATCCTGGCGCGAGAGAACCAACAGTGGCTTGCCGTCCGGACCCGACATGACGGTTTCGCCGCCTGACGTCGTGGTGGTATCGACCAGGCGGAACCAGCGGCCCCAGCTGGGCGTGGCACCGCTCGAGTCGGGCAGGTCCTTGGTGACGGGGTGCTTCTTGCCCTGGCCGGTGAGCTCCGGCTTGAACGGCTTCTCGACCACCTCGCCCGTCGGGATCGCGGCCATGATGTCGGAGAGCGGTGTGGAATAGAGGCCATCCTCCGCCGCGAGATCAGGTCCGGATGCGATCAGCACCGCGCCGCCATTGCGCACATATTGCGCGATGTTGAACATATAGGCTTCGGGCAGCACCGACTGGCGGCGGTAGCGGTCGAAAATCACGAGGTCGAACTGGTCAAGTTTCTCGACGAAAAGTTCGCGCGTCGGGAAGGCGATGAGGGCCAGTTCCTTGGTCGGTGTTCCGTCCTGCTTCTCCGGGGGCCTGAGAATGGTGAAGTGCACGAGATCAACCGAGGCATCGGCCTTCAGCAGGTTGCGCCAGGTGCGCTCGCCAGGGTGTGGCTCGCCTGAGACCAGCAACACGCGCAACCGGTCGCGCACGCCCTCGATGACGGCAACCGCGCGGTTGTTCTGCAACGAGATCTCGCCGTCGAGCGGCGGCGCGGTGATCTCAACGATGTTCTGCCCGGCATGATCGACATTGACCGGCACCTCGACCGTCTGTCCGGGCGAGACGTCGATGGTGACGGGCGCAGCCCCACCCACGGCCACGCTCACCGGCACGGGCCGGCCGGGGCCGTTGGTTTCGTCGAGGTGGAAGGAAATGGTCTGCTCCTGGCCTACCATGCCGAAGCGCGGCGCCTTGTCGATGACGATCTGGCGGTCCTTCTGCGATTTCGTACCGCTGATAAGTGCGTGCAGTGGGCCGCCAATGCCGCTCTTCGCCGGGTCCTGCGGCGCGTCGTGCACCTGGCCGTCGGTGATCATCACGGCACCTGCGAAGCGCTCCGGCGGAATGTCGGCAAGTGCGCGGTTCAGCACCTCGAAGGCGCGCGTGCCCTCGTCCTCGTTGCTGGCATTCGACTTGACGTCGACTGTGCGAAGCTCGGTGTTGGGAAGTCGCGCTACGGCCTGCTTCAGCGCTTCGAGAGCGGCTTCGGTGCGCTTGGTGCGGTCGCCGCTCTGCTGGCTCAGGGATTGGTCGACGACGGCGACCGCGATGTCAGCCAGCGGCTGGCGGTCCTCATCACGGATCACCGGATTGGCAAGGGCCGCGAGAAGCAGCGCGAAGGACAACGCACGCAGCAGCGTACCGCGCGAACGGCCGATGGCGAGGCCCGCGAGCAGTGCCAGGCCCACAGCGGCAGCAAGGGCGATGGCGGCCCATGGCAGCACAGGCTCGAACGAGACGCTCCAGTCCATCATTGGCCCAGCCTGTCGAGAAGGTCGGGCACATGCACCTGGTCGGCCTTGTAGTTGCCGGTCAGCGCATACATGACGATGTTGATGCCGGTGCGGAAGGCGAATTCACGCTGGCGGTCGGTGCCCGGCACCGAGGCATAGACCGGGTCGCCGTTCAGATCCATGGCCCAGGCCGCGGCATAGTCATTGGAGCCGATGATGATGCCGCTCACGCCGTCGGTATTGCCGGTGGTGGCGCCCTCGCTGTCGGAGCGTTCGACCCAGAGCTTGCCGCCGTCGTAGCGGCCGGGGAAGCGGTCGAGCAGGTAGAAGCTCTTGGTCAGCACATGCGATGGCGGCACGGCTTCGAGCGGCGGAATGTCGAGTTTTTCCAGAATGCGGCGCAGCGCTTCTGACGATGCCGTAGCGCCGCCAGCCAGCGCGTCAGTGGTGGCGCCGTCCTCGCGCAGGTCGAAGAAGATGGTGCCGCCACCCTTCATGTAGGCATCCATCTTGGCGAGCGCCGTGTCGGAGGGCACGGTGGCCTCCGGCCGTACGGGCCAATAGAGCAGCGGGAAGAAGACGAGTTCGTCCTTCTCGATGTTGATGCCTGTCGGATCGCCGACATTGACGGAGGTTCGCTCGCGCAGCATTTCGCCGAGGCCCTTGAGCCCTTCCTCGCTGATCCCGTCGATCTCTGCATCGCCCGTCTTCACGAAGGCCAGCCGCGTCTCCAGCGCATTCTGCATGGCGAAGTCATCGGTGGCTTGGGCGTGCACCGGAAGTGGCTGCCACGTGGCCATGAGGGCGATTGCCATCAGGCCCGCCGCCACAGCGCGGCGCTGACGCATGCGCATCATGCCGCCGCCGAGGAACAGGGCTGCACAGCAGTCGGCAAGGAAGGCCAGCATAGCGAGCGCAAAGGCATAAGGTGCGAGCGGCAACGCCGGCATCGGTGCCAGGTCGCGCTGGGCGATGCCGGCGGGAAGGGCGGTGATGGTGGTAAGCGACATACCGTCATGGGTGATGTTGATCGAGCGTTCCTGTTCGCCGCGGCGGTAAAGGCCGGGTGGTGTTGCGGGTGTGACGCGAACCTTGTCGATCTGGGATGCCGGAATGGGCTGAATGTCAGGCGAGGGGCTGGTGAGTTCGCCGAAGCCGTCGAGCGCCATGAACGGGGCATAGGCCTGTGCATCGGTTGCCGAAGCGCTGACCTTCACGCCGCTGCCTGCGGCCGGAGCAAGGTCGAGCACGCGGCGTAGCATTTCGACGAACAGGCCGGAGACCGGAAGGTTCGACCAGTCGGCATTGGCAGTGACGTGGAACAGCACGATCAGGCCCTTGCCATCCTTCTTGGCGGTGACCAGCGGCGTGCCGTCACCGAGGCTCGCCCACACCTTGCCGGGAAGATCGGAATCGGGCTCGGCCAGCACCTGACGGGTCACTGTCACGGAGGGGTCGGGTGCAAGGCCTGCGAAAGGGCTCGTCTCGGGAAAGGGCTGCATCGGCTGTGGAGTTTCCCAGCTCAGCGCGCTGCCGAGCGAACGGTCGCCTTCGCGCAGCGTCACCGGCACGAGGCCATCTTGCGCGCCGGCAAAGCGTGGGCCGGCGAAGCGCAACAATACGCCGCCATTGGCAACCCAGCGCGCGATCATCTCCTGCTGCTCACCCGGCAGCACGCCGATGTCGGCCAGCACCAGCATGGACAGACCCTGGTCGAGCAGGTTCTTGAGAGCCGCGGTGTCCTCGGGCTGGCTCACCTCGGCATAAGGATCGATGGCGCGGGAGACATAATAGAGCGGGGCCAGCAGCGGTTCCGCCATTTCGGAAGTCGTGCCGGACATCAGGCCCACGGTCTTGCGCCGCCAGCGGTCATCCATCAGGAAGACGGCCGCTGCATTGCGCTCGTCCTTCACTGCAATGCGGCCCACTTCGTTGCGCAGCTCGACGGGAAGTTCGATCGTGCCTGTGGCGGATGTGGCGCCGGCCGCGAAGTTGAGCTTCACGTCGCCGAAGCTGCGGCCATTGCCGGCCGTGGCGGCGACTGGCACCGACTGTGCCGCGCCACCGGCTGTGCGCAGCACGGTGACATTGATGTTGCCGCCCTCGAAGCGCGGCGTGGCGAGTGCGAGGGGAAGCTGTGCGCTGTTGGGAACGATCGCCTCGACAGACGCAGATCCCTTGGCCAGCTTCTGCAATCCGGCTGCGAAGTCCTTCGCCTTGCCATCGTCAATGCCGTCGGCGAGCCAGATCACCCGCAGCGCGTCCTGCTGGCCGAAGGCGGTGTCGAGGCGCGTGAGCAAGCCGGGGCGATCCGGGTCGAAGGCGCGCGGCATCAGCGCGGCGGCGCGCGGCTTGATGTCGGCGGCGGCCCTGGGTTCCAGCGCCTGCGGGCGGAGTTCCGGTGTCGACGTGGCCAGTGTCACCGGCGCGCCACCAGCCGCTGCATTGTCGAGGATTTCAGAGATGACGTCGAGGCGCTGGTTCCAGTCCTTCGCGGCAGCCCAGCTGTCATCGACGACGAGCAGCACCGGCGTCTTCGTCAGTGCACCAATGCGACCGGGTGCATAGAGCGGCTGCGACACGCCGATGATGACGAGCGCGGTAAGTGCAAGACGCAGCAGCAGCAGCCACCACGGCGTCTTGTCCGGCTGTTCCTCACGGTTCCTCAATCCCAGCAGCAGGCGGATTGCGGGGAAGCGCACCGTTTCGGGGCGTGGTGGCGTGAAGCGCAGCAGCCACCAGATCACCGGCAGCAGCAGCAGCGCGGCAAGCGCCAGTGGTGTCGTGAAGGTGAGGGCGCTCAGAAAGTTCATCGCGCCGCCTCGCCGGAGATCAGCGCATGCAGTGAAAGCAGCGCGCCTGTTGGCGATTCATCTGTGCGGTGGATCACGAAGCTCCAGCCGATGCGGCGGCACAGGTCCTTCAGCGCGACGCGGTGCTCGGCAAGCTTCTCCGCATAGGCCCCGCGCAGGGTCTCCGCCTTGGAAGAGAGGAACTTGAGCGGCCCTGCCATCTCGTGGAATTCAACGCGGCCAGCATAGGGCAGGGTTTCCTCTGCCGGGTCGACCACCTGTATGAGGTGACCCTTCACGCCCGCTTCGGCGAGCGGGGTGATGGCGCGCGCGATGTCCTCCGGCGCTTCGAAAAAGTCACTCGCCAGCACGGCGCCCGAGAAGCGCGGCATGCGGGTGAAGCTCGGAAGGGCGGAACCTTCGGCCTTCATTAACCACGAGGCTAACTTCACCAGCTGCGCCCGCGTGTGGTCAGGCGCGTAGGGCGAGCCCAGCGCACTTACGCGCTCATTGGCGCGCACCGCGAGCGAGGCGATGGCCAGCATCAGCAGTTGCGCGCGGTCGCGCTTGGTCACCTGCGCCAGATGCGACTTGAAGGTCATGGAGATCGCGGGTGATGACCAGACCCACAGCGTGTTGGCCGCCTCCCACTCGTTCTCGCGGATGTAGACGCGGTCGGAGCGGGCGGACTTGTGCCAGTCGATGCGCTGCGTGGAATCGCCGAAGCTGTAGGGCCGGTACTGCCAGAAGGATTCTCCGGGGCCGGCGCGCTTTCGGCCGTGCTCGCCCAAGATCAACGTCGCGGCGATGCGCTCCGCCTCCACCAGAAGCGGTGGCAGCGCGCGGGACTGTGCCGCGGCGCGGTCGGCAAGGGTGAGGGCGTTGGCGGTGGACATCAGCTCAGGCGATGAGGCCGGAGAGCCGCTCGATGGTGCCGTCGATCGTGTGGCCATCGGCGCGCGCCGTGAAATTCAGCGCCATGCGGTGGCGGAACACCGGGCCCATCAGCGCCTGCACGTCGTCGAGCGACGGCGACAGGCGGCCCTGCAGCATCGCGCGGGCGCGGGCGCCCAGCATCAGCGCCTGCGAAGCGCGCGGCGAGGGGCCCCAGGCAACGTTGCGGTTGACGAAATCATCGGCGTCGGGACCGGGGCGCGCGGCGCGGACAACGCGCAGGATGGCTTCCGCCACCTGCTCGCCCACCGGGATCATGCGGGTGAGGCGCTGGGCGTTCATCAGCTCGGTTGTCGACAGCACCGTCTCGGCGTCCGCTTCCGCGGCACCGGTGGTGGCGAACAGCATGCGCCGCTCGGCATCGAGCGAGGGGTAGGGCACGTCGATCTGCACGAGGAAGCGGTCGAGCTGGGCCTCGGGCAGCGGGTAGGTGCCCTCCTGCTCGATCGGGTTCTGCGTGGCCAGCACGTGGAAGGGGCGCGGCAGGTCATGGCGCTGGCCGGCCACCGTCACGTGATGCTCCTGCATGGCCTGAAGAAGCGCTGACTGGGTCCGCGGCGAGGCGCGGTTGATTTCATCCGCCATCATCAGCTGGCAGAACACGGGGCCCTGCAGGAAGCGGAACTGCCGCCTGCCGCCTTCCACCTCGTCCAGCACCTCGGAGCCGATGATGTCGGCCGGCATCAGGTCGGGGGTGAACTGCACGCGCTTTTCATTGAGGCCGAGCACGCGGCCCAGCGTGGTGGCGAGCTTGGTCTTGGCAAGGCCGGGGGCGCCCACCAGCAGGGCATGGCCGCCGCCGAGGATGGCGATCAGCACCTGTTCCACCACCTCGTCCTGCCCGAAGATCACCCGGCCGATGGCGGCCCGGGCCTTGCCCAGCCGTTCGGCCGAGGCCTCGAGGTCCGAGATGATCTGGTGGTCTGCTTCGTTGATGCTGGCCATTGCACTCACTATCGTATGGAGGACACCCTGCCGGGAATCCGCTCAATTGATTTCATCCTTGCAGACCGAGAATGGCCTAAAAGAGGCGGGAAGGACAGTCCGACTCAACTGTAATGACGGGAAAATGAACACGGATCAGCGAGATGCGAGCAACCCCCTGAAAGGGCTGGGAGAGGCCCGGAAGGCCAAGGGACCGCCGCCGGTGCATTTGTGGAATCCGCCATTCTGCGGCGACATCGACATGCGCATCGCCCAGGACGGCACCTGGTTCTACATGAACTCGCCGATCGGGCGAAAACCGCTGGTCCAGCTCTTCGCCTCGGTGCTGCGGCTTGATGCGGACGGGAAATACTACCTCGTCACGCCAGTGGAAAAGGTCGGCATCCGGGTCGATGACGCGCCCTTCACTGCGATCCGCATGCGGGTCGAGGGCGAGGGGAAGGCGCAGGTCCTGCATTTCGAAACCAATGTCGACGACGAGGTGACGGTCGACGAGGCCCATCCGCTGCGCTTTGCCGAGGAAGAGGGCACTGGCGGGCTCAAGCCCTATCTCATGGTGCGCGCCGGGCTCGAGGCGCTGGTCAGCCGCGCCCTGTTCTATGACCTCGCCGCCGCGGGCAAGGTGGAGGACGGCTGGTTCGGCGTCTGGTCGTCGGGCCGCTTCTACCCCATGCAGAAGGCCACCGAGATAGGGATCGCCTCTTGAGCCGCATCGACGAGGCGGATTTCCGGACGCGGGCTGCCAGCCGGCTTCATGCCGCGCCACCGCTTGTCCACAGTTTCAGCGACGATGACCTCAACCCCATGGCGCGGATGATCCCCGAGAACGAGGCGCCCAAGCCCGCCGCCGTGCTGGTGCCGCTGGTGCCGCGCGAACATGGGCTGAGCCTGCTGCTCACCGAGCGCCAGCCGCATTTGCGCCGCCATGCCGGGCAGATCGCATTCCCCGGCGGGCGGATCGACGACACGGACAGCGATGCCGTGGCCGCTGCCCTGCGCGAGACGCAGGAAGAGACGGGCATCGCGCCGTCCTTCGTGGAGCCCCTGGGCTACCTCGACACCTACCTCACCTCCACCAACTATCGCGTGGTGCCGGTGGTGGCGCTGGTTCGCCCGGGTTTCACCGTGGTGCCGGAGGTGGCCGAGGTGAAGGACGTCTTCGAGGTGCCGCTGGCCTTCCTGATGGACCCCGCGCATCATGAACGCCATACGCGGGACTGGCAGGGCCACACCCGCTATTATTATGCGATGCCGTGGAAGGAGCGTTATATCTGGGGCGCCACCGCTGGCATGATCCGCAACCTCTATCGCCTGATGTACGAACCGACATGACCAAGCTTCCTACCCTCGCCACTGAGGCGTGGCTCACCGCGCCCGCGCTGCAGCGCCTGTTCGCCACGCTGGCGGCCGCAGGCGGCGAGGGTCGCGCGGCGGGTGGTGCGGTGCGCAATGCGCTGCTGGGCGAGAAGGTGACGGAAGTCGACGTTGCCACCACGCTGTCGCCCGAGCTGGTGACGGCAGCCTGCGCTGCCGTTGGCATGAAGGTTCATCCCACCGGCATCGAGCATGGCACGGTGACGGTCGTCGTCGATCATCATCCCTTCGAAGTCACCACGCTGCGCCATGACGTCGAGACCGACGGCCGCCGCGCCAAGGTGAAGTTCACCGACGACTGGGAAGCCGATGCGCAGCGGCGCGACTTCACCATGAACGCGATCTACTGCGATGCGCGTGGCACGATCTATGATTTCGTCAATGGCTGGCCCGACGTGCAGCGCCGCCGCGTGGTCTTCGTCGGCGATCCGGAAAGCCGCATCACCGAGGACTACCTGCGCATCCTGCGCTTCTTCCGCTTCCATGCGCGCTATGGCCATGGCGCGCCCGATGCAGCGGGGCTTGCCGCCTGTACCCGCATGAAGGCAGGCCTCGACGGCCTCTCGGCGGAGCGCATCCGGCAGGAGATGTTCAAGCTGATGGCGGCACCGGGCGCCGTCGAGACGCTGAAGCTGATGGCGGGACACGGCATCCTGTCGAAGCTTCTTCCGTATACGGATGACTTGCGCGTGCTGGAACGCTTGCCGCCGGACCCGTTGCTGCGGCTCGCCGTGCTGGCGCAGGACCCGCTGTCGATGCCGGAGCGCTGGCGCCTGTCGAACCATGAGGCAAGGCGCCTCGCCGCCATCGTGTCGCTCATGCCGCCGTCGCCGGCGCTTCGGCCGCAGGAGCAGCGCATCATGCTCTACCAGCACGGGGCGGAAGCCTGGCGCGATCTCGTGCGCGTTGCCTGGGCCCGCTCGGAAGCACCGCTCGACGACGCTGGGTGGAGGGATCTTCTTGAGCTGCCGGACCGTTGGCCCATACCGGCGCTTCCGGTCTCGGGGCGCGATCTTCTTTCAACGGGCATGAGCCCCGGACCGGAAATCGGCGTAGTGTTAAAGAAGCTCGAGGACTGGTGGTTGGCGTCCGACTTCCAGCCCACCCGCGACGAATTGCTGAAACGACTGACATAGAGGGACACCCATGGCCGACATTCTGGTGATGAAGAGCAAGGGCAAGCATTCTCCGAAGCCCGAGAAGGGCAAGCCCGACGCGGAAAAGCTCATCAAGGGCAAGTACCGCACCACGACCTGGAACCACTTCACCGGCGAGGATGACCGCCTCTATTGCGGCATCTGGGAATCGACACCCGGCAAGGTGAAGGTCGACTATTCAGAGTGGGAGTTCTGCCACTTCATCGAGGGCAAGGCCATTCTGACCAATGACGAGGGCAAGTCCTGGACGCTGAAGAAGGGCGATGCCTTCATCATCCCTGCAGGCTTCAAGGGCACATGGGAAACGGTGAAGAAGGTGAAGAAGCACTACGTCATCCTGATGCCGAAGCCCGCCGCATGAAGAAATCGGTTCTCGTCACGGGCTCGGCCAAGCGCATTGGCCGAAGGCTGGCGCTCGACCTCGCCAAGGATGGCTGGGACGTGGCCGTCCACTGCAATGCCTCGCTTGCCGAGGCGGAGGAGGTGGCCACCTTCATCCGCAATATCGGCCAGCGCGCCGTCATTGTGCGCGGTGACCTTTCCGAGATCGACGTGCCAGACCGGCTGGTGGCGGAAGCCTCCGCAGGCCTGGGCGGCCTCACCTGCCTCATCAACAATGCCTCGCTGTTCGAGCCGGACGAGGTGGGCTCCATCACCAAGGAAAGCTGGGCCGCACACCTCGATACGAACCTGCGCGCTCCGGTGTTTCTCTCCCAGGCCTTCGCGAAGCAATTGCCGGAGGGCGAGGAAGGCAACATCATCTCGATCATCGACCAGCGCGTGTGGAAGCTGAACCCCAGGTTCTTCTCCTACACCACGTCGAAGTCGGGGTTGTGGACCGCCACCCGCACGCTGGCCCAGGCGTTGGCGCCCAATATCCGCGTCAATGCCATCGGGCCCGGCCCCGCACTTCCCTCTGCCCGCATGGACCAGGCGGAGTTCGACAAACAGGCCAAGCTGACGCTTCTGGGCCGGGGCACGTCGCCGGCGGAGATTTCCGGCGCCATCAAATTCATATTGTCACAACCGTCGCTGACTGGGCAGATGATCGCGCTGGACGGCGGTCAGCATCTGGTCTGGCAAACGCCGGACGTCGTCGAGGTGAATGAATAATGAAGAAGCCGATGATCAGCCACCACGTGGCGAGCGCCGCCTCGGGCTTGCGCCATGTTTTCGTGCGCGACCTAGACCTGATGGCGCTGATCGGCATCTATGACCACGAGAAGACTGACCCGCAACGCATCATCGTGAACATCGATCTTTCGGTCAGCGAAGGCGATGGCCCGCAGGCCGATGACATCGGCCATGTGGTGTCCTACGAGATCGTGGTGAAGAAGGTCGAGCAGATCATCGCCGATGGCCACATCAACCTGGTCGAGACTCTGTGCGAAAAGATCGCCGCCTCCTGCCTCAAGGACAAGCGCGTGATGGCGGCGCGCGTGCGCGTCGAAAAACCCGACATCATCAAGAACGCCCGCAGCGTTGGCGTCGAGATCGAACGCCAGAGGTAGGCCATTTTCTGGCCGCCTAACAGAAAGTGCCACAACACGCGCAATGGTTGTGATCTGGCGTCATGGATCGCGATTGGTACCGCTCCCTGTTGAACGGACCGTCACAACGTGCTTTTTCATCGGAAGAGCAGACATTCAGGGAGGGCACTGCATATGTTGAGAGCAAGTTTCGTCATGCTTCTGGCGCTTGTCTCGGGGATCATCGGATATTCGGCGTCGGAGGCATCAGCCTTCCCGGGCCAGATCAACGTGGCTCTTGAGACCGCGGCCACCGCGCAGCCGATCATCAACGTGAGGGCCTCGGGCGGCCGTGGCGGCTATCACGGCGGCCGCAACTACAATCGGCCCGTCTACCGTCACGGCTACCACCCCAATTTCCGTCCGGGCTACTACAACGGCTATCGCGGGCCGCACTGCCGGACGTGGAGCAACTCCTGCCGCTTCTATTACAATGGCTGGTACTACAACAGCCCGTGGTGGACGGTTCCCGTGATCGGTGCCGGCGTGGTGGCGCTCACCAATGGCAATGGCAGTGGCAACCGCCACAAGGCCTGGTGCGCGGGTCGGTACAAGTCCTACAATGCCAAGACGAACACCTATGTCTCGAGCAACGGCAAGCTGAAGCAGTGCAATAGCCCCTATGATTGAGGGTCTGGCAAAGACATGACCTCGACGCCGGCGTCCCCAGGGACGCCGGTTTTTTGTTGCGGCAGGGTTACGCCTTCCCCACCTGAGGGGCACGCATGTAAGAGAGCCAGATGACGTCCGAACCTTCCCAGGCCCCCGATGAGTCGCCCGTCCCTGACGGGCGGGGAGCCGACCTCATCCGCGATTTCGTGTCCAGGCTTCCGGCCAAGCCCGGCGTCTACCGCATGTATGATGCCAAGGGCGACGTCATATACGTCGGCAAGGCGCGCAACCTCAAGAGCCGCGTGTCGAACTACACCCGCGTCTGGGGCCACACGGCGCGCATCGCCACCATGATCTCGCTCACCGCCAACATGGAGTTCGTGACGACCTCCACCGAGGCCGAGGCGCTGCTGCTCGAAGCCAACCTCATCAAGAAGCTGAAGCCGCGTTTCAACGTCATCCTGCGTGACGACAAGTCCTTCCCCTATATCCTCATCGCGAGGGATCATGACGTGGCGCAGCTGGTGAAGCACCGGGGTGCCCGCAACAGGAAGGGCAGCTATTTTGGCCCCTTCGCGTCTGCCGGTGCGGTGAACCGCGCCATCAACACGCTGCAGAAGGCCTTCCTGCTGCGCACCTGCACCGACAGCACCTATGCCAACCGCACGCGTCCATGCCTGCTCTACCAGATCAAGCGCTGCGCGGCCCCTTGCGTGAACTACATCGCGGCGGATGCCTATGGCGAGCTCGCCAAGGAAGCCGAAGCTTTCCTCAACGGCAAGAGTCAGGTGGTGAAGGCCGAGCTCGCGAAGCAGATGGACGACGCCGCCGAGAACCTCGATTTCGAGCGCGCCGCTTCCTATCGCGACCGCATCCAGGCCATGAGCTTCGTCACCCAGACGCAGGGCATCAACCCGCAAGGGTTTGAGGAGGCGGATGTCTTCGGGCTGTTCCAGGAAGGCGGGCAGACCTGCATCCAGGTGTTCTTCTTCCGCTCCTTCCAGAACTGGGGCAACCGCGCCTATTACCCGAAGGCCGACAGGAGCCACGAGTCGCCTGAGATCATGGCCTCCTTCCTTGCCCAGTTCTATGACGACAAGCCCATCCCCGATCTCGTGCTGCTGTCGCATGACGTGGAGGAGCGCGAATTGCTGGAGGAAGCCCTCTCCACCCATGCCGGCCGCAAGATCGAAGTGGCGGTGCCGCAGCGCGGCGAGAAGAAGGGCCTCGTCGAGCATGCCGTCACCAACGCGCGTGAGGCGCTTGGCCGCCGCATGGCCGAGACTTCGTCGCAGGCGAAGCTGCTCGAAGGCGTGCAGAAGGCGTTCGACCTGCCCGAGGTGCCGCGCCGCATCGAGGTCTATGACAACTCGCATATCCAGGGCACCAACCCGGTGGGCGGCATGATCGTGGCGGGGCCCGATGGCTTCATCAAGTCGCAGTACCGCAAGTTCAACATCCAATCGGAAGAGATCGGGTCTGACGACTTCGCCATGATGCGCGAAGTGCTCACACGCCGCTTCAGCCGCCTGCTGAAGGAACAGGGCGGGGCGCGCGGCGAGGAACAGGCCAAGGACGTGCAGGCCTGGCCGGACCTCGTGTTGATCGACGGCGGCCAGGGCCAGCTGTCGGCTGCCAAGGCGGTGCTGGATGAGCTCGGCCTGTCTGACCTGCCCGTGGCGGGCGTGGCCAAGGGGCCGGATCGCGACGCGGGCCGCGAACACTTCTACGTGACGGGACGGGCGTCCTTCATGCTCGAGGCAAGGGATCCCGTGCTCTATTACATCCAGCGATTGCGCGACGAGGCGCACCGCTTTGCAATCGGTTCTCACCGGGCCCGGCGCTCCAGGGCCATCGGGGTCAACCCGCTGGACGAGGTGGCGGGCATAGGGCCCTTGCGCAAGAAAGCCTTGCTGCAGGCCTTCGGTTCGGCCAAAGCAGTGTCACGTGCAAGCGTCACCGACCTTGCCGCGGTGGAAGGTGTCAGCCATGCGTTGGCACAGGCTATTTACGACCACTTCCACGACAGTGCAGAATGAGCGGCATGATGAATCAGACGGATGCAGGCAAGGCGGCGAAGTATTCGAAGGTGTGGAACCTTCCGAACATGCTCACCTATGGCCGCATCGTGGCGGTGCCTGTGGTGGCCGCGCTGCTGCTGTGGGGTGGCAACGAGGCGCGCTGGGCGGCTCTCATCGTCTATGTGCTGGCCGCCATCAGCGACTTCTTCGATGGCTATCTTGCGCGGCGCTGGCAGCAGCAGTCCTCGCTCGGCCGCATGCTGGACCCGATCGCCGACAAGGTGCTGGTCGCCGTCGTGCTGCTCGTGCTCTGCGCGGACGACATCCTGCGCGGTGGCCACATCTGGGCCGCCATCATCATCCTGTCGCGCGAAGTTCTGGTCTCCGGCCTTCGCGAATATCTGGGCGAGCTTCAAGTCTCGGTGCCGGTTACCAAGATCGCCAAGTGGAAGACCGCCGTGCAGATGATCGCCATCGGATTCCTCATCGCGGGTCCTGCGGGCGACACGGTGATCCCGCACACCACCATCGTGGGCATCGCCATGCTGTGGGTTGCCGCAGCGCTTACGCTCTATACCGGCTATGATTATTTCCGCGCCGGCATCCGGCACGTCGTCGACTGATGAAGATCCTGTATTTCGCCCGCATCCGGCAGATCGCCGGCAAGAGCTCGGAGGAGGTGGATGTTCCTGCCTCCATCGCCACGGTGGCTGATCTCATCGATCATTTGAGCGCGCGCGACGAAGCCGTTGCCGCAGCGCTTGCAGAACGCCGCACGCTGCGCGCCGCAGTGGACCAGAACCACGTGGCGCTCGATGCCTCCGTCGCGGGAGCACGCGAGGTCGCTTTCTTCCCGCCTGTCACGGGCGGCTGATGCGCCTCAACGTCTATCTCCAGAAGGCCGGTGCGGGTTCGCGCCGCGAGGCGGAGCGGCTGGTGGCCGATGGCCGCGTCAGCGTCAACGGCGTCACGGCACTCCCCACCACGCCGGTGGAGGAGGGCGACACCGTCCTGATCGATGGCAGGCCGGTCACGCCCGAGACCAAGCCATTGCCGCGACTCTTCCTGCTGCACAAGCCGGATGACGTGCTGGTCACCCACCGCGATCACAAGAACCGCCCGACCATCTTCGATCTGCCCTCGCTCAATCCGCCCGCTTGGCCGTCGTCGAACCCGCGCATCATGAATGTGGGGCGGCTGGACGTGAACAGCGAGGGACTGCTGGTTCTCTCCTCCGATGGTCCTCTCGCCCAGGCGATGATGAGTCCGGAGATGGCCCTGTCGCGGCTTTACCGTGTGCGCGTGCGCGGCCAGTTGAAGCCTGAGGAGATCGATGCCATTGCCCAGGGCGTCACCATCGACGGCGTGGACTATCGTGGTGCGGAGTTCGTCGAGGAATATGGCCAGGGCGAGCGCGCCAACCGCTGGTACCGCTGCGTGCTCACAGAAGGCAAGAACCGCGAGATCCGCAAGCTCTTCGACCATTTTGGCTGCGTGGTGAACCGCCTCGTTAGGCTGCAATATGGCCCCTTCTCGCTGGGCGACATGCATCCCGGTGACGTGCGCGAGGTTCCTGCCGCGCAGGTGAAGGAGCTGATGGACTTCCTCGAGAAGAAGGGCGCGAAGCTCTAGCTCCGCCTCACTTGCTCTCGAACACCGTGTTCCCGTCCTTGATCGTCTCCAGCACCTTGATGTCCTTGATGGTCTTGGGGTCGACCTTCAGCGGGTTCTCCGCGAGGATCACGAGGTCGGCGAGCTTGCCTTGTTCCAGCGTGCCCTTGGTTGTCTCTTCCCTGATCTGATAGGCCGGATAGGCGGTGACAGCCTTCAGCGCCACATAGGGGCTGATGCGCTCGTCAGGCCCCACCACCTGACCCGTGGCCGTGGTGCGGTTCACCGCGGCGTCGACAAGCGCCAGCACGTCGGGACGCGGCAGGACCGGCGCATCGTGGTTGAGCGAGAACTTGATGCCCATCTTCTCCAGCTTGTTCATCGGCATTGAGGCCGCGGCGCGCTGTTCACCCCAGAAGTAGACGGCGGCTTCACCGCCCAGCGGCAGCGAGCCCACGGTGAAGGTCGGGAAGGCGCCCACCTTCTTCATGCGTTCGATCTGGTCGGGGCGCATGTAGGTGGCGTGGATGAACACCGGACGGCTGTCGTGCACGCCATGAAGTTTCTCGGCGCGCTCCACCGCCTTCAGGGCCTGCTCTGCCGCGGCATCACCATTCATGTGCATGTTGAGCTGGATGCCGGTTTTCCAGAAACGGTCGAAGGCGCCGTTCACATAGTCGTCCGGCACCTGCTGGAAACCGCGGTAGTCGCCCTGCTTGTCGGGCGGGTTGTGGGCGTAGGCCTCGCTGAACCACGCCGTGGGGATCGACCCGTCGAGCCACAGCTTGATGCCGCCCAGCCGCACCCGGTTGATGTAGCGCTTGTCAAGGTCGGGCCGCGCCGCCAGCAGCTTCTTCGCGGCGTCCTCGTTGTTCACGTCATATTCGGACGACACTGCATAGGCGGCGGCGAGCACGTCGTTCACCGTCGAGTCCTTGGCGCAGAGATAAAGGTCGATCGGCAGCAGCTTCTTGTCGATGGCGTTGCGGATGATGTCGATGTCGTCCTTGCCGAGGCCCACGCCGCATTCCTGCGCGGTGGTCTGGCCATAGCTGGCCCACAGCGACGCGCCGTTGATGGCCACGTCGTCAGCCAGCTTGCCGGTGAAGGACGGGCGCTGCTCGCGCACCGCGAACAGGGCAGTTTCCTCCAGGGGCCCCGCGAGCGAGCCATCGGCATTGCGGGCATAACTGCCGCCTTCCGGATCCTTGGTGCTGGCGTCGATGCCGAGGATCTTGAACACGCCGCTGTTGCCCGCGCCATTGTGGCCCGAGTTGTCCACCACCATGATCGGGCGGTCCGGCGAAACTTCGTTGAGTTCCGCCGCCGTCGGGTGGCGGTTCTCCTTCAGCATCGGCACCGAATAGCCAAAGCCCACGATCCAGTCGCCCGGTGCGGTCTTCGCGGCCTGCGCCTTCATGCGCTCGATGAGTTCGGGGATGGATTTCACGCCGACGAGGTCGGCATCGACCATGTTCTTGCCGTAGTAGATCATGTGGCCGTGGCCATCGATGAAGCCCGGCAGCAGCGTATGGCCTTGGAGGTCGACGAGCTTCGTGGCATCGCCCTTCAGCTTCAGCGCCTCGTCTTTTGATCCCACGAAGGCAATCTTGCCATCCTCGACCGCCAGTGCCTCGGCATAGCTCGGGTTGGTGCTCGCCATGGTGAGGATGTCACCATTGAAATAGATGGCGTCGGCGTTACCGTCCGCTGCACTTGCAAGCGACGTGGTGGAAAGCAGCAGTGCTCCAAACAGTCCAGGCAGCGCGAACCTTGGCATGACGGGTCTCCAGAAGATCGGATTTGCGCGCTTACTGCCCCAGAATTGCCCCAGGTTGCAAGTCGGTGAATCTACCTAAGCGCGCGAATTGAGAATGCAGTCCGCTGCCTTCTCCGCCACCATCATCACTGCCGCATTGATGTTGACCGTGATGAGCGACGCGAAGACCGAGGCATCGACGATGAAAAGTCCCTCGATGCCCATCACCTTCAGCTCTGGCGTCACAACGCGCCCGATCGCCGCCGTGCAGCAAGGGTGATAGACCGTCTCGCAGACGCTGCGGATATAGTCGCGCCATTCTTCATCGGTCTGCACGCCCGGGCCGGGGTGCACCTCCGCCCGCAGCAGCGGTTGCATGGCCTTCGTCTGTCCCAGCTGGCGCGTCAGCTTCAGGGCCTTCACCAGCAGCTCGAGGTCAGCCGGATCGGCGAAGTAGTTGAGGTCGATCACCGGCTTGTCCGCCATGCTGGGGCCCGAGAGGCGGACCTGGCCCTCGCTCGTCGCGCGCGTCACGTTGGGCGAGGCCTTCACGGCGGGGCCATTGGTGGCCAGCCGTCCATCATCGTATTTCTCGCGCACCCGCAGGCCAAAGTGGAACAGGATGTCGGGCGCGGGCGCATCCTCTTCGAGCTGCAGCATCATCGTCGCCTCGAAGGGGCAGATCTCCCAGCCGGACACGGCCTCATGCGTCTCCCACACCACGGGTGCTGCCACATGATCACGCAGGTGCTGGCCGAGGTGCGGCATGTCGCGGATCACGTCGATGCCATGCGCCTTCAGCTGCGCGGCAGGCCCGAGGCCCGACACCATCATCAGCTGCGGCGTCTGGATGGAACCTCCCGCCAGAACGACCGCACGCGCCGCGCGGATCTCGCCGCGTGATGTTCGCGCACCCACGGCCCTGCCATTCTCGATGATGAGGCGCGTGGCCATGCACTCAGTCCACACCTCGAGGTGCTTGGGCAATGCGGCGATGGGATGGAGATAGGCCACGGAGGATGATTGTCGTGTGCGACCTTTTGCATTGAGCGGGAACAGTCCCACGCCCTGCCGGACGTGCGCGCCGAAATCCACTTCGTCCAACCCGAGTTCGAGCCCTGCCTCGATGAAGCGGCGGCTCGCCCGGTGGCAGGGGGCTGTCTCGATGGTGATGGTGTTGATGATGCGCTGCCAGTATTGCGCCATGGCGGCGCCGTTCCAGCCCGTGGCGCCGAGGCGCTCCCATGCATCGAAGTCGGAATCGGGCGGGCGGATGAAGGCGCAGTCATTGTGGTTGGCGCAGCCACCCAGCAGTTTCGCGCGTGCATAGTTGAGAAGGGGAGGAGAGCCCGGCAGCGGGGCTGCGCGGAAGCCCCAGTCATAGTCCGGCGTCTGCTCGTCCAGGCGCTTCAGGTCCACCGCCGCGGGGTCGCCCTCGTCGGACTTGCCGGCTTCCATGAGGATGATCCGGCCAGACGTCCGGTCAGCAAGGCGGCGGGCGACGACGGCTCCGGAGGAGCCGCCGCCGATGATCAGGTAATCGCAATGCGTGGTCACGTGACCGGTTCATGCCGCCTTGGACTTCGGCCGCACCGCGTTGGTGTAGGCGTCCATCATGGTGCGGCTGATGTTGCCGGGCTTGAAGCTGTAGGGGCCGATCTCGGCCACCGGCGTCACTTCCGCCGCGGAGCCGACGATGAAGCACTCGTTGAAGCTCGAAAGCTCGTCGGGCATGATCCGCCGCTCGATGATCTCGAGGCCCTGTTCCTTGGCGAGTGCAATCACCGTCTGGCGGGTGATGCCGTTGAGGAAGCAGTCGGCGATCGGCGTGTGGATGGCGCCATCGCGCGTGAAGAAGATGTTGGCGCCGGTGCATTCGGCAACGCGGCCCCGCCAGTCCAGCATCATGGCGTCGGCATAGCCCTTCTTCTCCGCCTTGTGCTTGGAGATGGTGCAGATCATGTAGAGGCCGGCGGCCTTGGCATGAACCGGCGCACAGGCGGGGTCAGGGCGGCGATAATCCGCGATGTCGAGCTTGATGCCCTTCATCTTGGTCTCGGGATCGAACATCGAGGGCCAGGCCCAGGTGGCGATCGCCACGTGGATCTTGTTGTGCTGAGCTGACACCGCCATCATCTCGGAGCCGCGCCACGCCACGGGGCGCACATACTGGTCGCCGCCGCCGTTGAGCGCCACGACCTTGTCCTTGGCCGCGTTCAGTTCCTCGATCGAATAGGGGATCTCGAAATCCATGATCTCGGCGGACTTCTTGAAGCGCGTCGAATGCTCGGTGGTCTTGAAGATCACGCCGTCATAGGCGCGCTCGCCCTCGAACACGGAGGAACCATAATGCAGACCATGGGTCAGCACGTGGACCTTGGCTTCCTTCCACGGCACGATCTCGCCGTTGAACCAGATCCAACCGTCGCGCTGGTCAAAGGAAATGCCCGCCATGGTGTCGTGCTCCTGTCCGGTATAAGGGTCATGCCAAGGGCCGGAATTTCCGGCCTTTCGCGCCCATTTTGCATTTTGAACTGGCCAAGCGTAGCCAGCCGGGGTAAATATGTCAATATGGCTGACGTAATTTCTGCCCAAGGAATGGGCGATCATCCCCTGAGCGAGCAGGACACCGTTGCGCTCATCGAGTTGATGTTCTTTGCCTACCGCGATTTCGTGTCCGACCCGGACGAGATCCTGGGGCAATATGGCTTCGGCCGCGCGCATCACCGCGTTTTGCACTTTGTCGGCCGCGACCCGGGCATGACGGTGCAGCAGCTCCTCGACATCCTGCAGATCACCAAGCAGAGCCTCGGCCGCGTGCTGAAGGAGCTGATCGACAAGGGCTACGTCTTCCAGAAGGAAGGCGAGACCGACCGCCGCCAGCGCCTGCTCTATCTCACCGAAGCCGGCGAGGAACTTCGCCAGCGCCTCATGGGCCCGCAGATCAATCGCATCCGCCGCGCCGTGGCGCTGCCCGAGGGCAGTGCCGCGCATCTCTACCGCAAAGTGCTCTATCACATGGTCTCGCCCGCCAACCGCGAAGCGGTGCGCGACTGGATCGACCGCGCCAGCCTGTTGGGCGAGCCCACAGATGGTGGATGATCTTCCCCACATCCTGGTGGTCGACGACGACCGCCGCATTCGCAACCTGCTCCAGGCCTATCTCATGGAGAATGGCTTCCGCATTTCCGTTGCCGGCAGTGCGGGGGAAGCGCGCGAGCACATGCGCATCGTGGCCTTCGACCTCGTGGTGCTCGACATCATGATGCCGGGCGAAACCGGCCTTGCCTTCACCGAGTGGCTGCGCGGCGAGGGCAATCCCGTGCCGATCCTCATGCTCTCGGCACTGGCCGAGACGTCTGATCGCATCACGGGGCTGGAAACCGGCAGCGACGACTACCTCGCCAAGCCCTTCGAACCGCGCGAGCTGCTGCTGCGCATCCGCGGGCTTCTGAAGCGGCAGGAGCAGACGGCGCGCGCCCAGCCTGAAATTGCCTTCGGTCCCTTCATCTTCCACATCGGGCGCGGCGAGTTGCGCAAGGGCGCAGAGCTCATCCGCCTCACCACGCGCGAGCGTGAGTTCCTGCGCACGCTGGCCGCCAATGCCAATACCACCGTGGCGCGCGGTGACCTGGCGCCCGAGGGCTCGGAGGAGGGCGCACGCAGCGTCGACGTGCAGATCAACCGCCTGCGCCAGAAGATCGAGGACGATCCCTCGAACCCGGTCTATCTCCAGACGGTCCGCGGTGCGGGCTATGTCCTGCACGCCGACTGAGCTAGGCTAAAGCGCGATGGCACAGAACTGGCTCTACAGCCGCTTCAACACCTTCCTCGAGCGCTACATGCCCGAGGGGCTGTTTCCGCGCGCCCTCATCATTCTCGTGGCCCCGGTCGTGCTGCTGCAGACCATCATGACCGGCCTCATCCTTGAGCGCCATTTCGAGAACGTCACCAGGCTTCTCGCGCGGTCCTACGCGCGTGACGTTTCCATGCTGGTGCAGCTCTATGATGACTCCGACAAGAGTGCCGCCGCCGAGGCCCGGATCGAGAAGCTCGCCAACAACACCCTCGGCCTCGGCCTCACCGTCCAGCGCGGAGCCTTGCCGGAACCCTTGCCACAGCCTTTCTTCTCGCGTGCCGACACACGCCTCACGCGTGAGTTCACCGTGCAGATGAACCGCCCCTTCTGGCTCGACATCAGCCAGCAGCCGGATTTCGTCGAGGTGAAGGTGCTGGCAGCGCCCAACACCATCTTCGACTTCCGCACCAAGGGTGAGCGCACCTTCGCCACCTCCACCGGCTTCCTGCTGGCGCTCATGCTGCTGTCCTCGCTGCTGCTCCTTGGCATCGCCACCATCTTCCTCAGGAACCAGATCCGCCCGATCACCGATCTTGCCCGCGCCGCGCAAAGCTTCGGCACCGGGCGTGACCTCGGCGTCTTCCGCCCGCGCGGCGCGCGCGAGGTGCGCGCTGCGGGCGTCGCCTTCCTCGACATGCGTGACCGTATCGCCCGCCAGGTCGAGCAGCGCACCACCATGCTGGCGGGCGTCTCCCATGATCTCCGCACCATCCTCACCCGCTTCAAGCTGGAACTCGCCGTGCTGGGCGATGGCCCCAAGGTGCAGCCCTTGAAGGAAGACGTGGACGAGATGCAGCGCATGCTTGAGGCCTACATGGCCTTCGTGAAGGGCGACGCGGGCGAGACACCGCAGGAGGTGGAGCTTGCCGCCCTGGTGCAGAACGCCGCGCGCGCCTGCCGCGAAGGCACCTGCGAGATCGACGTGCCGCAGGGCCAGTTGGTGCGGGTGAAGCCCAACGCCTTCGGCCGGCTTCTCGCCAACCTCATCGGCAATGCGGTGCGCTACGCGAAAACCGTGAAGGTGACGGCCAGTGTGGCGGACCACATGCTGACGCTGCTGGTCGACGACGATGGCCCCGGCATTCCGCCCAACAAGCGGGCGGATGCCTTCCGCCCCTTCGTTCGCCTCGACAATGCCCGCAACCTCGACGAGACGGGAACCGGGCTTGGCCTCGCCATTGCGCTCGACATCGCCCACGCGCATGGTGGCGAACTGACATTGCAAGATAGTCCGAAAGGCGGACTTCGCGCGCGCGTGCAAATTCCTGTATAGGTGACGAATGATGGATTATCGCCTCGACCCGCTCTGGCTCAAGATCAACATGATGAATGCCGATGGCATGCAGGCCTTCGCGCCCCTCATGGAGATGATGCAGAAGCAAATGGGCCAGAACGCCGAGATGACGCAGCGCGTCATCGAGGAGTATCGCAAGTTCCTGTTCCTCGCCATGCGCGCCGGCCACCAGGTGATCCCGCCCGGCCCCGTCAACGATGCCTGGATGATGCATCTCCAGAACGCCCAGAACTACTGGGAGAACCTGGGGCAAATGATCACCGAGCGCCCCACGGCCCAAGGCATGGACGCCAAGAACTTCTCCAACATGGCCGACGGCTGGAAGATGACGCTCGAATCCTACGAGAAGATCTTCGGCCAGAAGCCCCCCATGGACATCTGGGGTCAGGGCCCTGCCACGGAAAACCCGTGGATGCAGGCCATGAACAACTGGAAGAAGATGTTCGGCATGGGCTGAGCGCTGCAGCCCCCGTGCAGTGCGGTTCCATGACTTCACCTTCGCCCGGCTTGACCGGGCGATCCTTTTTGTGGCCGCTGAAAAAGATGCCCGGGTCAAGCCCGGGCAAGGTGAGAGTAACGTGGCAATGATGATCGCCACCCAAGCACGCAACCACGCCATTGCTCACTCCTCATAACCTCCCTCACAACGCAAAAACGCGGCCGTAGCCGCGATGACGTCACTCGATACATTTCGGGAGTATGCGCCTGTCTAGCACATCGAGCGCGCGCTGTCAAGGACTAAATTCCCCATCCCGCACGCTCATCATGCCCGGGCTCGACCCGGGCATCCTTTTTCCGAAGCACCAAATGAGATCGCCGGGTCAAGCCCGGCGGTGATGAGCGCTCTCGAATAGTTGGCGCCGCTAATACATCTTCCCGCCATTCGGAACGGCACGTTCCACAGTCACCAGCACCACGTCGCCATCCCCGTCGGGGAAGCCCAGCGTCAGCACTTCCGACATGAACTTGCCGATCTGGCGCGGCGGGAAGTTCACCACCGCCGCCACCTGCCGGCCCATCAGCGTTTCGGGTGTGTAATATTTCGTCACCTGCGCGGAGGTCTTCTTCACGCCGATCTCCGGCCCGAAGTCGATCCGCAATTTGAAGGCGGGCTTGCGCGCTTCCGGAAAGGCTTCGACGTCCACGATGGTGCCGACGCGAATGTCGACCTTCTGGAAATCATCAAAGGTAATGGTCATGGCGTCCTCAGCTGGCCAGTTCGCGCGAACGGCGCAAGGCGGCGGCCACCGCCTTCTCGAACAGTGGCCCCATGCCATCTTCCGCCATCAGCACCTGCAGCGCTTCAAAGGTCGTTCCCTTGGGCGAGGTCACGTTCTGGCGCAGCACGGCGGCGTCCGTGCCCGACTGGCGCATCAGCTCGCCGGAGCCGGCAACCGTGGCGCGCGCCAGCTGCGTGGCGAGGTCCTTCGGCAGCCCGATCTTTTCGCCCGCCGCCGCAAGGCATTCGGTGAGGTAGAACACGTAAGCGGGGCCTGAGCCCGACACGGCCGTCACCGCATCGATCATCGCCTCGTTGTCCAGCGTCACCACTTCGCCCACCGCTTCCAGCAGGGTGCGGGCCAGTGCCAGTTGCGCGGGCGACACATTGGCGTTTGACGCCATCGCCGTGATGCCGCGCCCGACGGCGGCAGGCGTGTTGGGAATGGTGCGGATCACCGCAGCATCAGCACCGAAATGGCGCTCGAATGAGGCGATCGTCTTGCC
>Ga0194051_1000143_pt1 | contig 39475 bp, 39 predicted proteins | sample SepL2320m_MetaG_FD_161275 | JGI IMG/M metagenome (GOLD analysis project Ga0194051, IMG submission 161275) | Anoxic zone freshwater microbial communities from boreal shield lake in IISD Experimental Lakes Area, Ontario, Canada - Sep2016-L239-20m | ecosystem: Environmental > Aquatic > Freshwater >... | reverse complement strand
GGCAAGGAAGAACTGACCAAGGCCGCGGCCGCCGCGGGCAAGAGCGAAGTGCTCGAGCAATATGCGCGCGACTATGCGCTTGGGCCCCATGACCAGCCGCAGAGCATGTGCCCCGCCTTCGGCTCGCTTCGCGTGGGGCTTCGCATGCGGCGCACCGCGACGATCCTCTCGGGCTCGGCCTGCTGCGTCTATGGCCTGACCTTCACCTCGCACTTCTATGGCGCGCGCCGCAGCGTCGGCTATGTGCCCTTCAATTCCGAGACGCTGGTCACCGGCAAGCTGTTCGAGGATATCCGCGAAGCAGTGTTCAACCTCGCGAAGCCCGAGGACTACGACACCATCGTCATCACCAACCTCTGCGTTCCGACTGCGTCGGGCGTGCCGCTGCAGCTGCTGCCGAAGGAGATCAACGGCGTGCGCATCATCGGCATCGACGTGCCGGGCTTCGGTGTGCCGACTCACGCGGAAGCCAAGGACGTGCTGTCGGGCGCCATGCTGCGCTATGCCGCCGAGGAAATCCGCCAGGGCCCGGTTGCGGCACCTCGCACCGCGCGTGGAGCTCTCCCCACCATCACGCTGCTGGGCGAAATGTTCCCGGTTGACCCCGTTTCGATCGGCCGGATGCTGGAGCCGATGGGGCTTGCCGCCGGCCCCGTCGTTCCGGTGCGCGAATGGCGCGAGCTGTTCTCGGCCTTCGATTGTGCCGCCGTGGCGGCCATCCACCCCTTCTACACGGCCTCGGTCCGCGAGTTCGAGACCGCCGGCCGCACGGTCGTCGGTTCTGCGCCCGTCGGCCATGACGGCACCGCCGCCTGGCTTCAGGCAATCGGTGATGCCTGCAACGTGGCACCCGCCAAGGTGGCCGCAGCACAGAATGCCATTCTCCCCGCCATCAAGGGTGCCCTTGCAGCAAAGCCCATCAAGGGCCGCATCACGGTGTCAGGCTATGAAGGTTCCGAGCTCCTCGTCGCCCGCCTGCTGATCGAGAGCGGTGCAGAGGTGCCCTACGTCGGCACCGCCTGCCCCAAGACGCGCTGGTCGGACGCCGACCGTGAGTGGCTGGAGGCGCGCGGCGTCACCATCCAGTTCCGCGCCTCGCTGGAGCAGGACATCGCGGCAATGAAGGATGCAAAGCCAGACCTCGCCATCGGCACGACGCCGGTGGTGCAGAAGGCCAAGTCCATGTCGATCCCGGCCTTGTACTTCACCAACCTGATCTCGGCGCGGCCCTTGATGGGCCCTGCAGGCGCGGGCTCGCTCGCGCAGGTGATCAACGCGGCACTCGCCAACAAGGCGCGCTTCGACACCATGCGGGACTTCTTCGAGGGTGTGGGCGAAGGCCATGCCGCCGGCGTGTGGGAGGAGACCCCGGTCGACCGCCCGGAGTTCCGCAAGAAATACGCCGGCATGCTGGCCGCCAAGGCCAAGTCGGAAGAGGCGGTGGGCACATGACAACCATCGCCAGAGCACAGGTGACGCCATGTTCGTGATCGATCACGACCGCGCAGGCGGATATTGGGGTGCCGTCTACGTCTTCACCGCGATCAAGGGATTGCAGGTGATCATCGACGGCCCGGTCGGCTGCGAGAACCTGCCGGTCACATCCGTCCTCCATTACACTGACGCGCTTCCCCCGCATGAGCTGCCGATCGTCGTCACCGGCCTCTCGGAAGAAGAGCTCGGCCAGCACGGCACCGAAGGCGCCATGCGCCGCGCCCACAAGACGCTCGACCCCACCATGCCGAGCGTCGTCGTCACCGGTTCCATCGCCGAGATGATCGGCGGCGGTGTCACGCCGCAGGGCACTGGCATCCAGCGCTTCCTGCCGCGCACCATCGACGAAGACCAGTGGCAGTCCGCCGACCGCGCGCTGAACTGGCTGTGGACCGAATTCGGCATCAAGAAGAAGCAGGTTCCCTCCGCCAAGCCCCGCAAGGAAGGCGAGCGCCCCCGAGTCAACATCATCGGCACCATTTACGGCACCTTCAACTCCGCCTCGGACCTGGCCGAGATCCGCCGCCTGGTCGAAGGCATCGGCGCGGAAGTGAACATGGCCTTCCCGCTCGGCAGCCACCTGGCTGATGTGCCGAAGCTGGCCAATGCCGAAGCCAACATCTGCATGTACCGCGAATTCGGCCGCAAGCTGTGCGAAGCGCTCGATCGCCCCTATCTGCAGGCGCCCATCGGGCTTCATTCCACCACCAAGTTCTTGCGCAAGCTGGGCGAGATCCTGGGACTTGACCCCGAGCCCTTCATCGCGCGCGAGAAGCACACCACCATCAAGCCGCTGTGGGACCTGTGGCGCTCGGTGACGCAGGACTTCTTCGGCACGGCGAGCTTCGGCGTCGTCGCCAGCGAAACCTATGCGCGCGGCCTCGAGAATTTCCTCGGCGAGGAAATGGGGCTCCCCTGCAACTTCGCCGTCTCGCGCAAGTCGGGCGAGAAGACCGACAACGTGGCGATCCGCGCACTGGTGAAAGAGAAGACGCCGCTCATCCTGTTCGGCAGCTACAACGAGCGCATGTACCTGGCGGAAGCCGGTGGCCGGGCCATGTATATACCCGCCTCCTTCCCCGGCGCCATCATTCGCCGCCACACCGGCACGCCCTTCATGGGCTACGCAGGTGCGACCTACCTCATCCAGGAAGTGTGCAACGCGCTGTTCGATGCGCTGTTCAACATCCTGCCGCTCGGCCCCGACATGGACAAGGTCGAGGCCACGCCAGCAAAGCGTGAGCAGGACATCGCCTGGGACGCCGATGCCAAGTCGTTCCTCGATGAATGGCTCGAGCGCCAGCCGGTGCTCGTGAGGATTTCCGCGGCCAAGCGCCTGCGTGACGGGGCGGAAGCCCATGCGCGCAAGCAGGGTTCCGCAACAGTCGCCGAAGAAGACGTACGTTCTGCAACCCGGGAGCTCGCGTGATGACGCTGCTCTCCAACCTCTTTCCTACTGACATCGGGAGATAACAGCATGTCGATGATCAACGCCCACCGCCAGGAAGACTCGAAACTGGAGTTCAGCCTCCTCATGTGGCTGGCCTTCGCCGTGTTCTTCGTGGCGATCACCGCCACCCGGCTCGTGCCGCGCAGCGTGCGCCCGCGGGTCGGCGGCCATGACGACGGCAAGTCGATCTTCGCCGCCGCCAAGGCCGCGACATACAACTCAATTCCCTTCGCGTTCATGTGAAGGGTTTCCTATTCGCAGCGCTCTCCGGAGCAAGGCGGGTAACCGGGCCGCGCGGTCACTCAGCGGTAACGGGCCCTTCAACAAGGCCCTCAGACGGAGGTCAGTAACATGGCCGATAACAAAGGGTCGGGAATTTCCGGCCTGACCGAAGCCGAAGCAAAGGAATTTCACGCGATCTTCGTTTCGAGCTTCATTGCCTTCACCTTGGTGGCGATCGTCGCCCACTTCCTGGCCTGGCAATGGCGCCCGTGGATTCCTGGACCCAATGGCTATGAAAGCACCGACCTGAGCCCGCTTCTCGGCACGCTCACGTCGATGTTCACGTAAAGGAGGATTGGATATGTGGCGCATTTGGCTGTTGTTCGATCCGCGCAGGACGCTCGTCGCGATGGCGACCTTCCTGTTCGTTCTCGCTCTCGTCATCCACTTCATTCTGCTGTCCACCGACCGGTTCAACTGGCTCGAGGGCGGCGTGGCGAAGAAGGCCGCGAGCATGGACGTCACGATCAGCGAGATGGTCGGCTGAGGCCGCCCATTCCGCAACTCTTGTGGACGGAACGGGCCTTCACCGACGCGTTCCGTCCACACACCACACCGAGACATGAGGGCCGGTTCGACCGGCAATGACAAGATCGCCGGCCTCCGCCGGCAGGAGTGACCATCATGGCCATGCTGAGCTTCGAGAAGAAATACCGCGTCCGCGGCGGAACGTTGATCGGAGGCGACCTGTTCGACTTCTGGGTCGGCCCCTTCTACGTCGGTTTCTTCGGCGTGCTCACGGCCTTCTTCGCCTCGATCGGCACCGCGCTCATCGTCTATGGCGCGGCGATCGGCGGCACCTGGAACCTCTGGCAGATCAATATCGCACCGCCGGACCTCAGCTATGGCCTGGCGCTGGCGCCGCTGAAGCAGGGCGGGCTGTGGCAGATCATCACCGTCTGCGCCACCGGCGCCTTCGTCAGCTGGGCGCTGCGCGAGGTGGAAATCTGCCGCAAACTCGGCATCGGCCTTCATGTGCCGGTGGCCTTCTCCTTCGCCATCCTGGCCTATGTGACGCTCGAGATAATCCGGCCATTCCTGCTGGGCGCCTGGGGCCATGGCTTTCCCTATGGCATCATCAGCCATCTCGATTGGGTGTCGAACGTCGGCTACCAGTATCTCCACTTCCACTACAATCCGGCGCATATGATCGCCATCACGCTGTTCTTCACCTGCACGCTGGCGCTGGCGATGCACGGCGGCCTCGTGCTGTCGGCCACCAATCCGCCCAAGGGCGAAACGGTGAAGACGGCCGAACACGAGAACAGCTTCTTCCGCGATCACATCGGCTATTCGATCGGCACGCTGGGCATCCATCGCTTGGGCCTTTTCCTGGCGCTGGGCGCTGTCTTCTTCAGCGCCGTCTGCATCGTGATCTCGGGGCCCTTCTGGACCCGCGGCTGGCCCGAATGGTGGAACTGGTGGCTCGACCTGCCGATCTGGTCTTGAGCGCGGAGGACATGACATCATGATGATCGAATATCAGAATATCTTCACCCGCGTTCAGGTTCACGGACCTGATGACCTGGGCGTGCCCATGAAGCCCGGCAACTGGCCGCGCGAAAAGGGCATCACCACCAACTGGCTCTTGGGCATCATCGGCGATGCGCAGCTGGGCCCGATCTATATCGGCGGCATCGGCATCATGTCGCTGCTCTGCGGCTTCATCGCCATCGAGATCATCGGTCTCAACATGCTGGCCTCGGTGAACTGGAACCCGATCCAGTTCGTGCGCCAGCTGTTCTGGCTCGGCCTCGAGCCGCCGCCGGCCAAGTATGGCCTGGCGCTCGCACCGCTGCGCGAGGGCGGCTGGTGGCAGATGGCCGGCTTCTTCCTCACCATCTCCATCCTGCTGTGGTGGGTGCGTACTTACAGGCGCGCCCGCGCGCTCGGCATGGGCACGCACATTGCCTGGGCCTTCGCCGCGGCGATCTGGCTTTACCTCGTGCTGGGCTTCATCCGCCCGCTGCTCATGGGCAATTTCTCGGAAGCCGTGCCCTTCGGCATCTTCCCGCATCTCGACTGGACGGCGGCCTTCTCGATCCGCTACGGCAACCTCTTCTACAACCCCTTCCACATGCTCTCGATCGCCTTCCTCTATGGCTCGGCACTGCTCTTCGCCATGCACGGCGCCACCATCCTCTCCGTTTCGCGGCTGGGCGGCGAGCGCGAGATCGAGCAGATCATCGATCGTGGCACGGCGTCCGAACGCGCGGCCCTGTTCTGGCGCTGGACCATGGGCTTCAACGCCACGATGGAGTCGATCCACCGCTGGGCGTGGTGGTTCGCGGTCCTGTGTCCGCTTGTCGGCGGCATCGGCATCCTGCTCACCGGCACGGTGGTGGACAACTGGTACCTCTGGTCGGTGAAGCATGGCGTTGCCCCTATGTATCCCTTCGACCTGACGGCCCCCATCGTCGATCCGGCGACGGCGCAATAGGAGTGGACAGATGAAACTTTCGGCCACCACCCTCACCGCCTCGCTTCTCGTCACCGTCATCGCGGTCCTGCTCATCATCCCGATGATGCTGCAGTGGGAACGCCCGCCAATGGAGTCGACCCAGCTCGGCTTCCGCGGTCTGGGGATGGACAAGATCACCAACCCGCGCCTCGCCGAGAAGGTCAAGGCCGCCAACCCGCTGCCGACTCCTGACGACCCCGTCCCCAATGACGGCGTACTCGTGAAGGACGACAAGGAAAACTACAAGAACGTGCAGGTGCTGGGCGACCTCGACACCGCGCAGTTCAACCGCCTGATGGGCGCCATCACGCTGTGGGTGGCTCCGCAGGAAGGCGACAACGCCTCCTGCGCCTATTGCCACAACGTCGAGAACATGGCCTCGGACGAGATATACACCAAGGTCGTCGCACGGCGCATGCTGCAGATGACCCGGGCCATCAACACCCAGTACAAGAGCCACGTCGCGGAAACCGGCGTCACCTGCTACACCTGCCACCGCGGCCAGCCGGTGCCGGCCAATGTCTGGGCCACCAACCCGGGGCCGAAGCAGGCAGGCGGCATGGCTGCCAGCCGCGACGGCCAGAACCTCGCGGGCCAGCCGGTCCCGGCCTTTTCCTCGCTGCCCTATGATCCCTTCACCACCCTTCTCAACAAGCCGGCCGAGGTCATCCGCGTGCAGGCCACCACGGCGCTGCCGGGCGGCACGGGTTCCGACATCAAGGCGACAGAGAAGACCTATGCGCTGATGATGCACATGTCGACGGCGCTCGGTCAGAACTGCACCTTCTGCCACAACACCCGCGCCTTCTCGAACTGGGAGCAGAGCCGGCCGCAGCGCGTCACTGCCTGGCACGGCATCCAGATGGTGCGCGACATCAACAGCACATACATCGGCTCACTGACCGACGTCTTCCCGGCCAACCGCAAGGGCCCTGAGGGCGACGTCTACAAGACGAACTGCGCCACCTGCCACAACGGCGTGAACAAGCCGCTCTATGGCTTCTCGATGGCCAAGAGCTACCCCGAACTCTCGGTTCCCAATCCATGAGGACCGCGAGCAACCCGAACCTTGTCGTTGATGAAATGACGGGAAACCTGCGTGCGGGTACAGCACGAAACGCAAGTCTGAATCTGGAGGTACAAGCTAGATGATTGACGATCCCAACAGGGTTTGGCCCACCGGCCTTACCATCAAGGAGTCAGAAGAGCTCCACAAGCACGTCATTGACGGCGCGCGTGTGTTCTTCGTGATTGCCCTTTTCGCCCATCTGCTGGCGTACATCTACTCGCCATGGCTGCACTAGGAGGGACATGACATGAACCAAGGTAGAATCTGGTGCGTCGTCAACCCGACGGTCGGCCTTCCGCTGTTCATCGGCGGTGTGGCGGTGACGTCTCTCGTGGTCCATGCGTCAGTGATGACGCACACCACCTGGATGTCGAACTTCTGGCAGGGCGCCGCGGCCAAGACGGCCGCCGTCGACACCACCATCGCTCCGGTGGCGTCGAATGTCACGAAGACCGGCGATGGCTATGTCATCACCGTGAAGGTGACACCCGATGGAACACTCGACGGCTCGAAACTGGCCGCCAAGTAGCATGACGCGGCCGTTCCGCAACGGACGGCAACGACAGCGCGGGAGGTGCGCGGACTGCGAATGTCCGCTCTCCTCCCGCACGACCATCTTCATCATCTGAGCGTCAATACGCCATGAACCGCATCAGCCAGAGCATGATGAGAGCCTGGGCCGGGCTCGGAACGAAGTATCTGCCCTTCGCGGATGCGGCGACCGAGGACGTGCCGCTGTCGCGCCTGCTGCGGCTCTCACTGTTTCAGGTTTGCGCCGGCATGACGCTGGTGCTGCTGGTCGGCACGCTGAACCGGGTGATGATCGTGGAACTCGGTGTTCCCGCTTCGCTCGTCGCCGTGATGCTGGCGCTGCCACTGGTCGCAGCGCCGTTTCGCGCACTGATCGGCTTCAAGTCGGACACCCACCGCTCCGAGCTCGGCTGGAAGCGGGTTCCTTATATCTACAAGGGCACGATGCTGCAGTTCGGCGGGCTTGCCATCATGCCCTTCGCGCTTCTCGTGCTGGCGCGCCAGGGACATGCGGCTGAGGTACCTCCTCTCGTTGGCCAGCTGGCCGCAGGCCTCGCCTTCCTGCTGGTGGGCGCCGGGCTGAACATCACCCAGACCGTCGGCCTGGCGCTGGCCACCGACCTCACCCCGCCCGAGAAGCAGCCCAATGTCGTGGGCCTCATGTATGTCTCGCTGCTGGCGGGCTCGATCATCAGCGCACTGATCTTCGGTGCGCTTCTCGCCAACTTCTCGAACGGTCGCCTCGTGCAGGTGATCCAGGGTGCGGGCGTCGCCACGCTGGTGCTCAACGGCATTGCGGTGTGGAAACAGGAGGCGCGCGGCCGGGCCAAGCCCCGCCATGCCACGGCCCCCGACCCGACATTCCAGGAATCCTGGTCGAGCTTCATGGCGGGCGACAGGGCGCTGGCGCGGCTGATCGCTGTCGGCGTCGGCACGCTCGCCTTCTCGATGCAGGACGTGATGCTGGAGCCCTATGGCGGCCAGGTGCTGGGCCTTGCGGTGTCGCGCACCACGCTGCTGACCGCGGCGATGGCGGCGGGCGGGCTCATCGGCTTCAGCCTCGCGTCCTATGTGCTCAGCCGCGGCTTCGATGCCTTCCGCATGGCATCCCTCGGCGCCATGGTGGGCGTTCCGGCCTTCCTCATGATCATCCTGGCGGCCCCGCTGATGTCGCCGGTGCTGTTCGGACTCGGCACCTTCCTGATCGGCTTTGGCGCCGGCCTGTTCGGCCACGGCACGCTGACCGCCACCATGAACAGTGCTCCGCCGGAGCAACGCGGCCTGGCGCTCGGTGCCTGGGGTGCGGTGCAGGCAACGGCTGCCGGCATCGGCGTGGCGCTGGGCGGCGTCATCCGCGACACGCTCTCCTCGCTGGAGCCCGGAAGCGTGCTGACACCCTATCTTTCGGTCTATATCCTGGAGGTGATCCTGCTGATTGCCGCCATCGTTACCATGACTGCCCTCATCAGAGGCCCCGCCGGGGCTGTTCCAGCCAACACGGCTCATATTCGATGAGCTGCCCCCCAACCCGCATGGAGAAGGAGCCAACATGAGCCACGAAATCACCCGGATGTTTGCCAACGCAACAGCGGCCAAGAATGCCGCCGACGAGCTGCGCGAGGAAGGCTATGGCGACATCAACGTGGTGTCACCCTCCGGTTCCGACGTGCCGGTGTCGGCCATTGCCGCGCAGATCGCGCAAGGCCACGTGCTGCTGGCGGATGCCAAGATCTATGCCAAGGGCGTTGCCGCCGGCCATTCGCTGGTAACGGTCCATGCCCCCTTCGGCACCGGCAAGGTGGCGGAATACATCCTCGACTCGCATGGCCCGATCGACTCGGGCATGCCGAAGGCCGCGCCCGATCGCATTTGGGACGAGGCAACACCCTTCTCCAGCACGATGGTGCTGCCGGTGCTGATCGACGACCCGGATCCGGCCTCGCGGGCAATCGGCATTCCGGCGCTCACCTCCAGCGACTGCGGCCTGTCAGAGGCCATCGGAATGCCGCTGCTGACCAACGGTGTGTTTGGCGATCGCGGCAAGCTCGGCCTCCCGTTCCTGTCGAACAACCCAACGCCGCTCTCCTCCGCACTGGGCCTGCCGTTGCTGACCAAGCGGCAGTAGCAAGCGCTCCGCCACAGCATTCGCCTTCATCATCGCCGGGCGTGACCCGGCGATCCCTTTTGGCGGTTCAGTAAAGGATGCCCGGGTCGAGCCCGGGCATGATGAGAGGGGTGGAGGACGGAAGGCCGTTAGAGCAGTGGGGCCCTGCCCAGCGCCTTCAGGTCCTTCGACCCTGTGGCAAGGCACGCAATACGCAGCGCGTTGGCGAAGGCTTCGACGTGGGCGACGACGGCCTCCGTGCCTTTCATGGCGGCGGGCAGCAGCGATGCGGCCTGGCCTGCGAGACTGGCGCCCAGTCGGATGGCCCTGGCGGCGTCCAGCCCGTGGCGGATGCCGCCGGACGCGATGAGCGGCGTGTCCGGACACACAGCGCGCACCTCCGCGAGGCAGACGGGCGTGGGGATGCCCCAGTCACGGAAGATCTCGCCGAGGTTCTGGCCATCGGGCTCGCTCAGGCGCGCGCCTTCGACGGCGGCCCAGCTGGTGCCACCGGCGCCTGCCACGTCGATGGCGGCAACGCCACAGGCGACGAGGCGGCGCGCCACCTCTCCGGAAATGCCGCTGCCCACTTCCTTGGCGATGACGGGCACCGGCAATACGCGGGCCAGCTTTTCGATTGCGGCCTCGACACCTGCCCAGTTGCGGTCGCCACCCGGCTGCACGGCTTCCTGCACGGGGTTGAGGTGGAGGATCAGCGCATCGGCCTGAAGCTGGTCCACCGCGCGGTGGGCCTCCTCCAGCCCCATGCCATTGACGAGCTGCACGGCGCCGAGATTTCCGTAGATGGGAATTGAGGGCGCGATGCGGCGAAGCTCAGGCCCCAGGCCCGAACTGTCCTTCGTGGTGAGCGAGATGCGCTGGGAGCCGACGCCCATGGCGAAGCCCAGCTGCTCGGCCGCTTCGGCGATGGCGCGGTTGATGCGGTCGGAGACGTCCGGGCCGCCGGTCATCGACGAGGCGAGGAAGGGCAGCCGCAGCGGGCGCCCGAGGAACGTGGTGGAGAGGTCGATGACAGCGTAGTCAACCTCCGGCAGGGCATTGTGCCGGAAGCGCACATGATCAAACCCGGCGGGCACGCTGTGGCGTGCCGCGCCGGCCAGGACGATATCGATATGATCGCGCTTGCGGCGCTCGATCTCGCTCATGCGGCTAGACGCCTGAGCCGATCAGGTGCCGAGCGATCAGGGATTGGCCGCGAGATAGGCGATGATGTTCTGCACATCCTCAGGCTTCTTCAGGCCGCCGAAGGCCATCTTGGTGCCGGGCACATAGGCCTTGGGGTTGGGCAGGTAGGCGGTGAGAGTCGCTTCGTCCCACACTTGGCCCGCCGCACCCTTGGCAGCCATGGCTTCGGAATACTTGTAGTCCGGCACCGAGGCGGTCTTGCGTCCGACAACGCCCTTCAGCGTCGGGCCGATCTTGTTCACGCCCTTCTGGTTCTCGTGGCAGGCCTTGCACTGGGCGAAGACCTTTTCGCCGGCGGCGGCATCACCCGCGGCATGGGCCGGGGCGGCGAACAGCACGGCAGAGGCCAGTGCGGCGAAGACGGCTTTCTTGATCATCGGATATTCCTTCACGGTTTGACGTCAGTTCAATCGGAGGAAGGCACGCCCTCGGCATGTCTTGTAGCGCTCAGTCTTAGAACCACATCGGCCAGATGCGCAAGCAGTCCGCCAACCAGGTAGATTGCGACAAAGAGCCATCCCGATTGCTGCAGCGCGGCGCGCAGCGCCAGCACCAGACACGCCCCGGCAAGGCTATTTGCCACAAATGACAACAGGAGGAAGGTCCTTTGCCTCCGCCAAAAGTAGTATCCCGCAACGGCAATCTCGATGGCCAGCACCACCAGCATCACCGTCGCGATCTGACCTGAGTGTACGAATTGCTCCATGGCCGGATCACCCGAAGGGCCCGTTCATCTGCACGATGCGCAGGTTGAGGAAGGAGGCGATGGATACCCACAGCAGATAGGGCGCCAGCAGGATGCCCGCCCAGGTGGACGCCGAGCCCAATACGATGACGAGGCTGAGCACCGAGAACCACAGCAGCACAACCTCGCGCAGCGCCCAGTCGGGGCGGCGCATCTTGAAGAAGATGCCGCTCCACGCGATGTTGACGATGGCATTGATGGCCAGCACCCAGAAGATCATCGGCCGGGCACCCGTCCCCTCTGCCGCCTGCCATGCAAGCGCCGTGGCGATCACCGCCAGCACGAAGATCGTTGTCCACACCGGGCCAAAGGCCCAGTCCGGCGGCTTCCACGCGGGCTTCTTCAGGGTGTCATACCAGTCGCCGGTCTCGGTCAGCACCGCACCGGCTATGGCAACGACAATGGTGACCGCAGAGGCAATGCCGAGCGGCCAGAGGAATTCGGGTGTCCAGCTCATGTCGGCCGGACAATACCCAAAAGATGCGCCATGTCCTTGAGGAAAATCTTGACGTGGGCGATGGGTCCTTTGCGGGACAGTTTCTTCTCGGTGTAGGACTCCCAGGTCAGGCGCTGCACGTCCTTGTCCTCGCACATCTTCACGAAGCTTTCGCGGCGCTTGTCGCTCGAGTACCAGAAATACTGCATGATGCCGAGAATGAAGAAGATGCGGCCATGCTCCTTCATGAAGCGCTTGCGGGCGGTTGCCAGCTGGCGCGCATCGCCCGTCTTGAGGAAGCCGATGGCCGCGTCTGCCGCCAGCCTCCCGCCCAGCATGGCATAATAGATACCCTCGCCCGAGGCCGGCGCCACGACGCCCGCGGCATCGCCCGCCAGCACCACGTCGCGGCCATTGTCCCAACGCTTCAGCGGCTTCAAAGGAATGGGCGCACCTTCGCGGCGTAGCGTCTGGCCGTCAAAGCCCATCTGCTGGCGCAGGTCGGCGACCGCACCTTTCAGCGAGAAGCCCTTGTTGGCACTGCCCGTACCAACGCTCATCGTCTTCCCATGCGGAAACACCCAGGCATAGAAGTCGGGCGACAGGGCGCCGCTGTAATAGACGTCGCAGCGGTCGGACTCATATTCCTCGGACCGCCCTTCGGGCGCCTCGATGATCTCGTGATAGGCGAAGACGTAAGGCACCTTGTGCGCGCCGCGCACCGTGTCCTTGCCGATCTTCGACAGCGCACCATCAGCCCCGATCACGCAGCGCGCGCGCAGCGTTCCCGGTGTTCCGTCCTTCTCCTTGTAGTGGACGGTGGCAGTGCCATAGCCATCGCGCGAGAAGCTTTCATAGGTGCCGGTGCGGCGCTCGGCACCAGCACTCGCGGCGCGTTCACGCAGCCACTCGTCGAAGGGGCCGCGGTCCACCATGCCGACATAGGAATTGGTCACCGGCATGTCGACCTTGCGGTCGGTCGGCGAAATGATGCGGGCGGAGAAGATGCGCGCCACCAGCATTTCCGGCGGAATTTCGAAGTCGCGGATGCAGCGCGGCGGAATGGCGCCACCGCAGGGCTTGATGCGCCCTGCCCTGTCGAGCAGCGCAACCGTCAGGCCCGCCCTGGCGGCATCATGTGCCGCGGTGGCGCCCGAAGGTCCGCCGCCGACCACCACGAGGTCAAAAATCGTTTCTGCCAGCATGTTGCTAACTCCCGCTTGCCTGGTGTCGCGCAGCGAGCACCAGGGGGTTTGCCGTCTCGCCGAAGCCGTCCTTCGCACCCACCGCTGCGGCAAGCAGTGCCGCCACGATGAAGAAGCACGCCTCGACCGCAAAAACCGTCGCATAGGCCATGACCGGTGAGCCCAGCACCATGCGTGAAATGTCGGCCAGTGCCGTTCCCGCAAAGCCGCCGATGCCGAAGGCGATTGCCTGCGACGCGCCGAACAGGCCCATGCGCACGCCTTCACGTGATGTGCCGTTGTTGGCCATGTTGAACATCGAACCGATGGCCGCCACCGCGAACACGCCGTTGCAGAAGCCCAGCGCGAAGACCGATGGCTTCAACGGCCAGCCGGGGCCGACCTTTGCCGCGGCCACGAGGCCGACGAGGGCCAGCGCCGAGCCGAGGCAGCCCAGCACCGTCCAGCTCCGCAGTGCCAGAAACTTCGGCGCAAGCGTCGAGGCAACTCCCACCAGCACCATGCCCAGCAGCACGCCGGAGTTCTGCACGCCCGAGAGCGAGGTGGATTGGCCCGGCGTCAGCCCGAAGACGAGGCCTGCGAAGGGCTCGAGGATCAGGTCCTGTGCGGAATAGGCCAGCATGGACACGAAGATGAAAATGGCGAAGCGGCGCGCCGTGCGGTCATCCCAGACTTCCGCAATGGCTTGGCCGAAGGCGATCTTGTCCGCTTCTTTCTTCGCGATCACGCGGTCGGTCTCGAGCCCGCGCACGGCAATGAGTGTCAGCAGGAAGGAGCCCGCGCAGATGCAGGCAGCGACGGTCATCAGGCGCTCCGTCGAGAAGGGATCGAGGAAGTGGCCCGCGAGTCCTGCCGTGACGATGAAGCCCGCGATCATCATGATCCACACGATGGTGGCGGCCGCAGCACGGCGCTTCTCCTCCACCTGGTTGGCCAGCAGCACGAGCAGCGAGGTGCCCGCCGCACCCACGCCCGCACCGATCAACGTGAAGGCGATGATGGCGGCAATGGAACCCACCACCATGTTCTGCTGCATGAGGTGCACGGAAAGTGCCGCACCGAAGCCGCCCAGTGCGAGCGTGCCCATGCCGGCGATGATCCACGGCGTGCGGCGGCCCCCCTTGTCGGAGCCGTGGCCCCACGAAGGCCTGAGAACCTGAAGCGCATAGTGCCACGTCACCAGCAGGCCCGGCACCATGGCGGGAAGTGCGAGTTCGACGATCATCACGCGGTTGATGGTGGAGGTGGTCAGCACCACGATGGCGCCGAGGGCTGCCTGCACGAGTCCGAAGCGCGCGATGCCGAGCCAGGAGGTCATGCGCCCAGCCCCCGCAGCGCGAAGGCGCTCACCATCATGCCGGACACAAAGAGCGGAACGCCGAAGCCCGAATACCAGAGCGCACGCTGCACCGGATCAGCGAGAAAGCGGCGCATCATCACCAGCTCCACGACGAGCAGCGCCAGCACGGCGGCGGCATGGATGGGAGCACCCCAATTGAACAGGAGCAGGATGACGACCACCTGCGGCAGCGCCATCACCGCACATGCGGTGCGCGCGGCACCGGCCACGCCCAGCTGCACGGGCAGCGAGCGCACGCCCATCCGGGTGTCACCCTCGATGGCCTTGAAGTCGTTGAGCGTCATGATGCCATGCGCACCGATCGAATAGAGCAGTGCCAGGATGACGATCGGCCAGCCCGGCACGGCGGCCAGCAGCACGGCCGCACCGGTGAACCACGGCAGCCCCTCATAGCACAGGCCGACCGCCGCATTGCCCCACCAGCCATTGCCCTTGAAGCGGAAGGGCGGTGCGGAATAGCCCCAGGCCATGGCCATGCCGAAGCAGGCGGCCCAGAACACCACCGGCCCCAGCGCCAGCGCCACGGCCAGCGACACCGCGGTCCAGATGATCGCGATGTAAAGCCCCCAGCGCCCAGGGATTCGCCCCGAGGGGATCGGCCGGTTCGGCTCGTTGATGGCATCGACATGCCGGTCGTACCAGTCATTCACCGCCTGGCTGGTGGCGCATACCAGGGGGCCCGACAGCGCCATGCCGGCCAGCACCAGGCCCCAATGATCCGTAAGCGACAGCCCCGATGAAACCGCCCCGCAGGCGAAGGCCCACATGGGCGGAAACCACGTCACGGGTTTCAGCAACTGCAACACCGCCGAAGGCTGCGGCAGCGATGGTCCGACGCGTGTGGAGGCAAGGTTTGCCATGGGGATTACGATATAGTTGACACTCTGAAATGTCAACCTGTCCTGACATCTTTCTCACCGCCACTCCATCACCCCTCTCCTCCAACCGTCATCCCGGCGAAGGCCGGGATCCAGTTTTCTTTTCATGGACTTGCGAGAGAATGCCCAGTCGAATTTCGTCACACATGCGAAAGCCGGGGTCCCGCGATCGCGGCAGGAATGAGCGTATCAAGCTGTGCCCCAAGCCTTACAGAACGATCTCCGCATCCGGGTCACCCGCCGCCAGCGCGTTGATGCAGGCCAGGCACAGGTCACGGCTCAGGAAGCGCCCATGCGCCGCCCCCTCTTCGCGCGCAACAATGGGGAAGGTGGAATAGATATACTCTGCCGTCTCTCGCAGCGCGGCAATGTCAGCGGGCGTGCTGCTGGGAAAATAGAGCATGAAGTAGAGCGCATCGAGCTTCGCACGGCGGCGCAGCCGGTCTGCAACATCGAACACGAAAGGCGGCTTCGCGTCACCCGTGGCGGGGTCGATAAAGCCCATGTCACGCGCGAAGGGCGCCATGTCATGCGAGGTATAGGTCAGCGCGAGAACTTCCTCCCGCACAATGTCGCGCGCCGTCTTCGGCCCGAAAGCGCGGGCATAGGCTGTGGGCGGCACAACGGGCAGCTGCTCTACGATGTACCAATTCAAGTGCGTGCTCTGAACCTTCTGACGAGCGACGTAGTCGAAGGGAGTGGCGCTCAGGTTAGCGACCATAAGTGGCAGGGCTTCCTGATAGTCGGCGAGAGCCCCGGCGCGCGCAGCCTTCTTCTCTGGAAGATCCGGGAGTATAAGTGGGAGCGTGTTACCAACACCACAGAAAGGGACCAGAGTAGATATCATGGTCCGCACATCTGTGGGGCGTGCTATGTCTCGGAAGGCGATCACTGCCGGCATGTCGCCCGGCCAGTCGACGGCACCACGGGAAACCCAATACTGCGGCGTGGTGGCAAATGCCGGATCGGCGTGCTGCTGCGGAGTTGTATCGCCAGAAAGAGCGGCGTTGTGCAGATTTTCCTCATTGATCAGAACCGATGCGGCACGATGGTCAAATTGTTTGATGGTCCGCCCGACAAACAGCGGTACGAACTCCTCCGCGCCGCGCTTCCAACGACCCGCAGCCACGGGGTAAGCAGTTTTCGTCAATTCCGCTTTGGTTACAAATAGGCGACTGTCATTCGTCATGTGAAACATGGTCGAATAGCGAACAGGGAACACGGCGACGGGAACAGCTTTTCTGCGATCCACGAGAACAGGAAGGCGGTCATAGATGCCAATGGTAATCGCCGCATCCCTCCGGGTACGGAATATCGGGGCGGTTCCCGTATTGGGGTTGACCTTCGCGAAGTCAGAAGGCGTCAGCGTGAAAGCTCGCTCGCGATCAGAGAGAGTCTCTACCGAATGCAGAAAGAAGGCGCATTGGGCTTCTTTGAACTTTCGGCTGGCACTGCCGATCACCAACACGCAAAACTTGAAAGAGTTGTGAACATCCTCAAAAAAGACTCCGCGATTCTCGAAATCGATCAAACTTCCAAGCCGTCCTGTCGTGGAAACCGACTTGAAGAATACTGCAGCGGATTTGTCGGATGCGATCCCCGAAGGAGTGAGCAATCCAACGATGCCGGTGGGCTTGACGAGCGCCAGCGCCCGCTCCACGAACAGTGAATAGAGGCGTCGCCGCCGGACAGCAGGGGATAGCCACCACAGTCACGCGCAACCGTTGCCGACCCCTCCGCCCGCGCCACGGCGGTGTGATAATCCGCAACGATGGGGTCTGCTGCCTTCAGCAGGTCAGCCACCATGCGCCTGCGATCCTCCGCGCGCGTTGCCATTGCAATGGCGGGGCGACGCTCAGCAAACCACTCCACTTCCTGAAACTTCATGCGGTCCCAAGGCGGGTTGCCGATCACGGCATCAAAGCCGCCCTTGGGCTCGTTGCTCTCCCAGTCGCTCCACACGCCGGGGAAGGCCACCTCCCAATGAAGGAAGCGCTCACGCGCGATGGCGGCGCGCACGGCATCAAGAATGGCGGGCAACACGATCAGTTCTTCTGCCACCCTGAGCTTCCGTCTGTCGTCGGCGCTCAGTCCGGTTCGCTTGCCTGTCAAAAGGGCCTGCTGCGCGGCGGAGACGGCGGGCGGCGCAATTTCACCCGTCAGCAGCTGCAGGGGGTTTCCGTAGTCGCCCCTTTGAAGTGCCGCGATGGCGCGGCTGCGCACGCGGTCGCCCGCTGCCCAGCGCAATCCATGCACCAGGTCCATGAAGGCGCGCAGGTCCTGCGTGACCGCCTGCACATCGCCATAGAGCGATTGCGAACTCTTGGCCTCTGCCACGTCGGCGTCGGTCAGCTCCTCCACCTTCTCCATGCCGCGCGCGGCACCTCGGGCCTTCTGTACCATGTCGTTGATGAGAAGGTTGCCGCCGAAAGCCCAGTCCATAACCGGGCGCACGCGCTCACCGAACAGCGAGTTGCCGCAAATCAGATGGTGATCGAGGAAGGAGAGTGGCGCACCCACGGTGAAAGAATGGAGCCAGAGGGAAACCTTGGCGAGTTCTACCGCCATGGGATTGAGGTCCACGCCATAGACACAGCGTTTCAGCACCATGCGCCGCACCACCGACTTGGTATCAAGGTGCGAAACAACAATGGGCCACTTGTGTTCCTCTGCCTGCTTCAAAATACGCTCGCGGATGGCCTCGATGCGCGCCAGAAGTGGCGACACATATCCCTCCGCTGCCAGTTCGGCGGCGGCCATCGCCTCCAGCACGCGGTCCGTCAGCCAGTCCACCAGCGTCACGAGGAAGTGGCCAGACCCCATGGCGGGGTCGCAGATTTTCAGGCGGAGTATGGCTTCGGCTGCGTCGAGTGTTGCCAGTTCGGCATGGCTCACCTTCCCGCCTTTCGCCTTGGCGTGGAAGGCGGCGTCCACTTCCGCCGCCAATGGCCCCACAGTGCGCTCGATGATGAGGCGAACAAGTTCATCCGGCGTATAATAACTGCCCGAGGACTTACGCCCGAAGGGACTGAGGCCAACTTCAATGTCAGCGCCCTTCGGCGTCAGCTTGTATTCCAGCAGCCGTTCATAGACGCTGCCCAGCTGTTGTACGGAGAGGTCACGGTAGTTGATGTACCGCGGACCGCGCCCGCCGCCCGCGTCCGGCTCATGACTGAGGGCGAAGATGATCTTCGCCATGGTCACGTCCGACAACTCAGCACGCGTCAGGATCGGTGCTGCGCTGGAAGCGAACAGGCCGCCGTTGTAAGGCGGAATGCCCAGGTCGTCGTTGCCGTCCGCGATGGCCTTGAAGATCGTGTTGAGCCTTGGCCAGATGGTTGCGATACCCTTGGGCCAGGCAATGCCAAGCTCTTCTTGCTTGGCCACATCGAGGCGCAACTTCGTCAGACAGTAGGCTGCATAGGGGCCGGTCTCGTCGGGCAGCAGGTTGCGGTCTTCGGCGTAGAGCACGAAGAGAAGGCGATAGAGCAGAATAAGCGCGCCTTGCCGCACCTCGTCGAGGTAGGCGGGTGTCAATGGGTCCGTGCGGTCGGGGTCGGCTTTGGCAAGCGCATCTGCCAGTGTGGGGAAGACGTCGCCGAACACCTTTTCCGAAAGGCTGCGGGCAACCTTTGCCTCCCACCTCTCGCCCTCGCGCAGGGCAAGCTGATGGAAGGTTTCACCCGCTGCCGTGGGCAAGAAGGCCGGACGCCCGAAGACCACCATGAACAGGCGCAGCACATGGGTGCGCCATTGCTCATCGGTGAAGCCATCTGCCGCCTTGTCGAACAGGCCGGGGGTGCTGCCCGGCAGCTCAAGCGCCTGCCCCATGTCAATTTCGAGATAGTTTTCCGAAGTGCCGGTGCCGGCGTGGTAGTAGAGCCGCCACACAAGCCCATTGGTGAGAATGCCCCAACGCAGTTTGCCCTGCGTGCGGTCATCCACCCGGCGGAGATAGCGCAGCATCTGTGAGGATGGCGTGCCCTCATCGTCCTTGCCGCCACGGGATTCCCGATCCAGCACGCGGCCCCAGCGCTTCGCCTCCACAACGCACAGGCCGTGCTGGAAGCGCTTCCACGCCTCGAGCGGCGCTGCCATCGCCTTGGCCTTTTCATCGCCATAGAGCAGCGCGTCGGGAACGTCCTCGCGGTTTTTCACCGAGGCATTGGGCTGAACGTCCCTGTCATGCCAGCCGAGGCTTTCGAGGAGCGGATAGATGAGCTGGTCTTCGGTCTCAGCCTCGTTCGGGTTCTTCCGCGCCGCCAGCTTCTGGAACAACTCCGAGGCCTGCTTGCGCCATGCGGCAAGCGCGGCATCGTCGATGGCGTTCCAACTCTCCGTGTCCCGGATTCCTTCGATCAGGAAGTCACGTGTGAAGAGCCGCCCGTTGATCATCTCAGTCCCTCAGCCTCAGTCCTCTTGTGGCATGGCGTGGGCGCAAATCAAGAGCAAGCTCAGCGCCACCACCTGACATGGCACGTCCTACCAATCTGACAGCGCGCGCTGTCAATCTGATTTTCGGGAAAAATTGCAGGCTTTGCAGGATGCTCTCGCAATGCTTTGCACCCGCATCCGAAGTGCAACAACACCAACATGCCTCGGTTGCACGCCGAACGCCACGGCCATGTCTACGGCGGCATCGATTTTTTCAACGCGAAATGCATCCGCGGAGCAACGGACAGCACCCCGAAAGCATCCGTTGCGCCCCCCACGCAGCGTGGCCGGGGCGCCTTGCCGGACATGCTCTCTGCCGCCACCAAAAAGATGCGCGGGTCACGCCCGCGCATGATGAATGTCTGGTGTCTGATGTCTGATGTGCGACGGGCGGACGGCCGCCCTAGTTGTCGTCGCCGCCCGACTTGTCCTCGATGCCATAGCGGTGGAGCTTCACATAGAGGCTCTGGCGGGAGAGGCCCAGCATGTCAGCCGCACTGGCGCGGTTGTTCTCCGAGATCTGGAGCGCCGCCTCGATGCACAGCCGCTCGATGATGTCAGTTGTCTCGCGCACGAGGTCCTTGAGCGGCACCTTGCCCACCAGCTTGGTCATCTCCTCCACCGAACGCAGCAGGCTGCGCTTGCCCACGTCGGGCTCCGCCGCGCGGCGGCTGGCCCGGCGGATCGCAAAGCCATAGCAGATGGGATTGGCGGGCGGCGAGGCGACGCCCGAGACTTCCACGTCCTCCGTCGTGCCGAACTGGCCGCGCAGCACGGTCTGGAACTGGCGCACCGCGCCATGCTCCGCGAGCGAGTTGAACAGCACGGAGACGTCCACCCCGGCGCGGCCCATCCAGCGGTCGATCGGTTCGCCGCGCGCCTGCTCCTCGGAGCCCAGCTGTGCGGCATCGAGGAAGGCGGCATTGGCGGAAATGATGCGGCGCTCGAGATCGGTGACCACGAAGGCCTCCGGCAGGTCGCGCACCGCGTTGACCACGGCCGCCTGCCCCTTGGACACGACGATGCCGCTGCCACCGGCCGCCATCTGCTGCAGGCGCATGAGATAGAAGCTGGCATTTTCCTGGCGGAAAATGGTGGCGCCGAGAACGGCCTGCTGCTGTCGGCCTTCGAGCGTGAGGGCAACGTCATCCGCACGGCCCGTGGCCCGCAGCGCCGTCATCAGTTCCTCGACGCGGGCAACGTCCTGGCCGTCGAACATGGCGGCGAATGGCGCACCGGTGAGCCGCTTCAGCGGCTTGTTCATGAGATTGGCAGCAGCGGAATTGGCCTCGACGATGCGGCCCGAGCGCGAATCGACGACGACGATCGCCTCGGAAGACACCTGCATCAGCAGGCGGTAGCGCGTCTCGGCGTGGCGGAGCCTGGCATATTCCTGCTCGATCGACTGCTCGGCGGCGAGCAGCTTCTGTTGCACGGTGGCAACCTGGCGCATGTCGCGGCCGATGGCCACGAACTGGCCGCCGTTGCCGGCCTTCATCACGCAGTAGCGGATGGGGATATCGGCGCCGTCCGGCTGCTGGTGATTGATCTGGCGCCAGCGCGGCGGCAGGCCCATGGAGGCCTCCTGCAGCATCTGCTCGATCTTGGGGCGGCTCTCGATGGTCGAGACATCGGCCCAGGACTTGCCCGGCCACGCGGCAAAGATGTCGCCCGGCAGGTCAGCGCTGGTGAACAGCCGTTCGCCCAGCGTGCCGTCCTGGTTGATGACGAGGGCAATATCGGCGGCAGCCGACAGCAGGAGGGCAGACTCCCCCGCATCGAGCTGCTGCAGCAGTCCGGCGAGATTGGCCTCCCGATCCCGGGGATGAGAGGGCACGCTCTTGAGCGTCACGTGGTTTTCCTTCCATGGGCTGCGGCGGATCGGAGCATCATCACTCCACTCCCGCCAAGCCGGACCATTCATTGGCTTGATGCACTGCGTCCTGCGCGTCCGTCACAATGGCATCCGCGTCAATGTCTCGAGGCGCGATATCACGTCCATCGAACATGACACCTCCAACGGCGATTCGTATATCCCGGTTCCGTGAAGACGATCTCAAGCTGCGAATAGCCGAGCGGAGGGCCGGAAGCAAGCGCTCAGATGAGAGCGAAAACCCTACAAAATCAAAGTGCTCCTCAGCCGCAATGCGTGCAATTTCAGCTTCGCCCGCCTTCAGGAGGGCGGTGACCTTCCAGCCCGCGCGCAGAAGGTGCTCCTCGACGATCCTGACCCCGAAAGTGTGTTGTTCACCTGGCACCGGCACAAGTAAGGCGTGTCCATGCTGCTCTTCAGGGGCGACGGACGGCAATCGGAACTGGCGGACCAGCTGCTGCATCCGGGTCATGCCCAGCGTCACCTCAACGAAATCCCGGATGTCCTGGCACCAGAACTCGCCCATCACCCGTGCGGCGGGGGCAAGCAACGTCATCATCAGGGCTTCGGGGGACGCACCGCCGGACAGGAGATCTTCCACCATGCGGTGAGCTTCGTCCTCATGACCGTCACAAATCAAGCGGGTGAAGCTTTCCACCTGCTCGGCGGAAACGGCTGGCACACGAAATGGAGAGGCATCGTTCACGTTAATCCTCCCTTTACGGCAAGACCCTCGAGCGACCATCGATGTCGTCAAGAGCTCCTGGTCCAGACCCCGGTTCACCGCTCCGGCTCCTTCCGGTGGCGGCAGTACGCACGGCAATGGGGACACTACCCCAGCGAGAGACACTATGTACTATTTTTTGGACGTCAACAAGCCTTGACACTTTTTTTTCTGCGGACTAGCGTCTCCCGAGGGCTGCAATCCTTCACCCCGTCACCAGCGGGAGTGCAGCGGGCCCGGGAGAGAAATGATGCAAGTGCTAGGCGGTCAGCACGAAATCCGGACGGGGCTCTATACAGATGCCCAGCGCAAGCGCCGCGATTCCTCTCCATGGACATTGGTCCAGGGCATTCTCGCCCCCCTGCAATTCCTCGTTTTCCTGATTAGTCTTGGGCTCGTGCTGCGCACGCTCATCACTGGTGAGGGTGCGGCCCTCGCCAATGCCTCCGTCATCCTGAAGACCATGCTGCTCTACACCATCATGGTGACGGGCTCGCTTTGGGAGAAGGACGTATTCGGGAAATACCTCTTCGCACCGGCCTTCTTCTGGGAGGACGTTGTGAGCTTCGGGGTGATCGCGCTGCATACCGCCTATCTGATCTGCCTGCTGAATGGCTACCTGAGTGAGTCGGGGCTCATGTGGCTGGCGCTGGTGGCCTACGCGGCATACGTGACCAATGCCGCGCAATTCCTTTTGAAACTTCGCGCCGCAAGGCTGCAGCAGGCAGGAGCCGCGTCATGAACCTGCCATTCCGCGCGCCCTCCTCGACCGGCTGCAACGACATTCCGGTATTGCGCGAGCGCGGCCAGCGCGAGGTGTTCTGCGGGCTCACCGGCATCGTCTGGCTTCATAGGAAGATCCAGGACGCCTTCTTCCTGGTCGTCGGCTCGCGCACCTGCGCGCATCTCATCCAATCCGCCGCCGGCGTGATGATCTTCGCCGAACCGCGATTCGCCACCGCCATCATCGACGAGCGCGACCTTGCCGGCCTTTCCGAGATCGACGCCGAGCTTGACCGCGTGGTGAACCGACTGCTCGAACGCCGCCCCGACATCAAGATGCTGTTCCTCGTCGGCTCCTGCCCGTCCGAAGTGATCAAGCTTGACCTGAAGCGCGCGGCATCGCGCCTTTCGCAGATCCATTCCCCGAAGGTCCGTGTGCTGAATTATTCCGGCAGCGGCATCGAGACCACCTTCACGCAAGGTGAAGACGCCTGCTTGGCCGCGCTGGTACCCTTCTCCCCCCTTCCAGCCAACGGCTATGTGCCCCCGCTCCTTGTGGCGGGGGCACTTTCTGACGTAGCCGAGGACCAGTTCCGCCGGATCTTCGCCGAAATGGGCCTGCCCGATGTGGCCTTCCTGCCGGCGCGCACCGCAGCCGCCATGCCCGCCATCGGGCCAGGGCAGAAATACCTGCTGGCCCAGCCCTTCCTGAACGATACTGCGCGCGCCCTCGAAGAACGAGGCGCCACGCACATTCCCGCCCCCTTCCCGCTGGGTGCCGAAGGAACGACCGGCTGGTTCAAGGCCGCCGCTGATGCCTTCAACATTCCTGAAGCGAAGCTGCGGGCCGCCACCGAGGCCGGGCACATCCGCGCCAAGCTGGCGCTGGAGCCGCACCGCGAAATGCTGGCGGGAAAGCGCATCTTCTTTTTCCCTGATTCGCAGCTTGAAATTCCGCTGGCCCGCTTTGTGTCGCAGGAACTGGGCATGGAGCCCATCGAAGTGGGTACGCCCTACCTGCAGCGCGCACATCTCGCCCAGGAAATCGGGCAACTTCCCGCCGGCACCGTGGTGAGCGAAGGCCAGGACGTTGAAAAGCAGCTCGACCGCTGCCGCGACGCGAAGCCGGACCTCGTGGTTTGCGGCCTTGGCCTGGCCAATCCACTGGAGGCCGAGGGCTTCACCACCAAGTGGTCCATCGAACTCGTGTTCACGCCGATCCATGGTTATGAGCAGGCAGGCGACCTCGCGCGCCTGTTCTCGCGCCCGCTGGACCGCCGCACCAGGTTGGGGGTGTAGAGATGCAGCTCACCCTGTGGACATATGAAGGCCCGCCGCACATCGGCGCCATGCGCATCGCCACGGCGATGAAGGGGCTGCACTACGTGCTGCACGCACCGCAGGGCGACACCTATGCCGACCTGCTGTTCACCATGATCGAGCGCCGCAATGCCCGCCCGCCCGTGACCTACACAACCTTTCAGGCTCGTGACCTGGGCGGCGACACGGCCGAACTGTTCAAGACCGCAGCCGCGGATGCCTTCGCGCGCTTCCAGCCGCAGGCGATGATCGTCGGCGCTTCCTGTACAGCAGAACTCATTCAGGATGATCCGGGCGGGCTTGCGAAGGCGCTGGCCTTGCCGATCCCGGTGATCGCGCTGGAACTTCCCTCCTACCAGAAGAAGGAAAACTGGGGCGCTTCTGAAACCTTCTACCAGGTCGTGCGCGGACTGGCGCAGCCGCGCCGCGACGCCGAGGTGAACCCGCGCTCCTGCAACATCCTGGGCCCAACCGCACTGGGCTTCCGCCACCGCGACGACCTCACCGAGATCGTGCGCTTGCTGGAGACCATCGGCATCACGGTGAATGTGGTGGCGCCGCTCGATGCAACACCAGACGACATTCGCCGCATTCCAGAGGCTGCCTTCAACGTGGTGCTCTACCCGGAAGTCGCCGAGACGGCAGGCCGCTGGCTGGAACGCAATTTCAAGCAGCCGATGACCACCATTGTGCCAATCGGCGTTTCCGCCACGCGCGAGTTCATCGCGCAGGTGGCGCAGCTCGCGGGTCTCGACGCCGACGTTGCCCTGGCGGCGGGCGAGTCGCGGCTGCCGTGGTACTCGCGCTCGGTCGACTCGACCTATCTTACCGGCAAGCGGGTGTTCATCTTCGGCGATGCCACACATGCGCTGGCAGCAGCGCGCATCGCCAAGGAGGAGCTGGGTTTCGAAGTTGTGGGCCTCGGCACCTATTCCCGTGAATTCGCGCGCCCCGTGCGGGAGGCCGCAACGAAGCTGGGCCTCGAGGCGCTGATCACCGACGACTATCTCGAAGTCGAGGCCAAGGTTGCCGAACTGCAGCCCGAACTGGTGCTCGGCACGCAGATGGAACGCCACATTGCCAAGAAGCTGGGCTTCCCCTGCGCGGTGATCTCAGCTCCCGTGCATGTGCAGGACTTCCCTGCCCGCTATTCGCCGCAGATGGGCTTCGAGGGCGCCAACGTCATTTTCGATTGCTGGGTGCACCCGCTGATGATGGGGCTGGAGGAGCACCTGCTCCACATGTTCCGCAATGACTTCGAGTTCAATGACAAAGCCGCTGCATCTCACCTCGGCCATGGCGCTTCAAAGCCTGCGACGGCCGGAGCCTCCACCCAGCCCGGTGGCTGGGCGAGCGAGGCCGAGCGCGAATTGCAGAAAGTTCCCTTCTTTGTGCGCGGAAAGGCGCGCCGCAACACCGAACGTTTCGCCGCCGAGCGCGGCATCACCCTCATCACCATCGAGACGCTGTACGATGCCAAAGCCCATTACAGCAGATAAGGCGCCCAAGGCGCACTGCCGCGTGGTGATCGTCACACTCGACAATCACCTGACGGGGGCTGTTGCCCGCGTCAACGCGCAGCTGGCGCGCGAAGTGCCGGGCATGACGCTGTCGGTCCATGCGGCATCCAACTGGGGCGCCAACCCCGATGCGCTGGCTCATTGCATCGAGGAAATCGGCAAGGGCGATATCATCATCGCCACCATGCTGTTCATGGAAGACCACATCCAGGCCGTGCTGCCGGCCCTGGCCGCGCGCCGCGACCATTGCGATGGCATGGTATGCTTCATGTCGGCTGGAGAAGTGATCAAGCTGACCCGCATCGGCCGCTTCGCAATGGGCGGCAGCCAGAGCACCATCGTCAACCTGCTGAAGAAACTGCGCGGCGCCAAGACCAACAAGGACACCGAGAAGGCCACGGCGGGCGAAAAGCAGCTCGCCATGCTGAAGCGTCTGCCCAAGATCCTGCGCTTTATCCCAGGTTCGGCCCAGGACGTACGCGCCTATTTCCTCGCCATGCAATACTGGCTGGCGGGCTCGGAAGAGAACATCGGCCAGATGGTTCGCTTCCTCGTCTCGAAGTTCGCCGATGGCCCCCGCAAGGGCATGCGCGGTATCGCCTTCCAGGACCCGCAGAGCTATCCGGAAGTGGGCGTCTATCACCCGCGCCTGAGCCAGCGGATGAGCGAGAAGTCCGATGAGCTTCCCTCGCTCCCCACCGCCCGCAAGGGCACCGTGGGCCTTCTCCTGATGCGCTCCTATGTGCTCTCGGGCGACACCGCGCATTATGACGGCGTGATCGCCGCCTTTGAGTCGCGCGGGCTGAAAGTGATCCCAGCCTTCGCAACGGGCCTCGACCAGCGGCCCGCCATCGAGCGCTTCTTCATGAAGAACGGCAAGCCCGCGATCGACGCGCTCGTCTCGCTCTCCGGCTTCTCGCTGGTGGGTGGCCCCGCCTACAACGATGCGCGCGCCGCCGAGGACGTGCTGGCCAGGCTCGACGTGCCCTATCTCGCGGCACAGCCAGTCGAGTTCCAGACGCTGGAAGAATGGGAAGAGTCCGAGCGCGGCCTTCACCCCATTGAAACCACCATGATGATCGCCATTCCGGAGCTCGACGGTGCCGCGGGTGGCGTGGTGTTCGGCGGCCGCTCCATCGCCGACCAGGGCGAGCGCGGCATGCGAGTTCACGCCGAGCGCGCAGCGATGCTGGCCGCGCGCGTCGCCAAGCAGGTGGCGCTGCGGCAGACGCCCAAAGCTGATCGCAAGATCGCCATCGTGCTGTTCAACTTCCCGCCCAACGCAGGTGCGGTGGGCACCGCCGCCTTCCTCGCGGTGTTCGAGTCGCTGTTCAACACGCTCACGGCCATGAAGGCCGACGGCTATGACGTCGAGGTTCCAGCCTCCGTCGCTGAGTTGCAGGCGCGTATCCTGAAAGGCAATGCCGAACGCTTCGGTTCGGATGCCAATGTGATGCATCGGATTCCTGCCGACGAACATGTGCGGCGCGAAACCCACCTGCGCGAAATCGAGGCACAGTGGGGGCCCGCACCGGGCCGCCAGCAGGCCGACGGCTCCACCATCCATGTACTGGGTGAGCGTTTCGGCAATGTGTTGGTCGGGATACAGCCTGCCTTCGGCTACGAAGGCGACCCGATGCGGCTGCTGTTTGAGAAGAGCTTCACGCCGACTCACGCCTTCTCCGCCTTCTACCGCTACCTGCGCGAGGATTTCGCCGCCAATGCGGTGCTGCATTTCGGCACGCATGGCGCGCTTGAGTTCATGCCCGGCAAGCAATCCGGCCTGTCTGCCCAGTGCTGGCCCGACCGCCTGATCAGCGATCTTCCCAATCTCTACCTTTATGCCGCAAACAACCCGTCGGAAGGCACGATTGCCAAGCGTCGCGCGGGCGCGACACTGGTGAGCTACCTCACGCCGCCGCTTGCCCAGGCCGGCCTCTACCGCGGGCTCGTCGACCTCAAGGCCTCAATCGGTCGCTGGCGTGGCCTGGAACCGGCCGCCGCCGAACGCCATGACCTCGCCCTGCTCATTCAGGCGCAGGCGGCAACCGTGGACCTGGCCGCGTCCGAACCCGAATGGGACGATCCCGAAGCCCGGGTGGATGCACTGCAGAACCAGATCCTCGAACTTGAATACACGTTGATCCCGCACGGCCTGCACGTTGTCGGCCAGCCGATGGACGCAGACGCCCGCCGCGAGACCATCGCCAGCGTGGCCGAAGCTGGCACCGCCACCGACCTCGCGGAGATGGACCGGCTGCTCTCGGAAGACCACGAGATCGCAGGACTGCTCAAGGCGCTCGACGCGCGCTTCATCCGCCCGGTGGCGGGTGGTGACCTGATCCGCTCGCCCAACATCCTGCCGACGGGCCGCAACCTGCATGGCTTCGACCCTTTCCGCATCCCCTCCGCCTTTGCGGTAAAGGATGGCGCCCGCCAGGCACAGCTTCTGCTCGACACGCATGTGGCCGCCGGCAAGCCGCTGCCCGAGACCGTGGCGCTGGTGCTGTGGGGCACGGACAACCTGAAGAGCGAGGGTGGCCCGATCGCCCAGGCGCTTGCCCTGCTGGGTGCCGCACCACGCTTCGACAGTTTCGGCCGGTTGTGCGGCGCAAGCCTGCTGCCGCTTGAAGAACTCGGCCGCCCGCGCGTCGACGTGATGCTCACCCTCTCCGGCATTTTCCGCGACCTGCTGCCGTTGCAGACCCGCATGCTGGCGGAAGCCTGCTGGCTCGCCGCCTCGTCCGATGAACCCGAATGCATGAACTTCGTCAGGAAGCACGCGCTGGCCCACATGGCAGCCAACAACTGTGACCTCGAGACTGCAGCACTGCGCGTCTTCTCCAACGCCGACGGTGCCTATGGCTCCAACGTCAACATGCTGGTCGACAGCGGACGCTGGGAAGACGAGAACGAGCTGGGCGACACGTTCGCCAAGCGCAAGAGCTTCGCCCATGGCCGGCATGGCCAGGTGGCGCAGCAGTCGCAGCTGATGGCTTCGGTCCTCTCCGGCGTCGACCTCGCCTATCAGAACCTCGAGAGCGTCGAACTCGGCGTGACCACAATCGACCACTACTTCGACTCGCTCGGCGGCATCAGCCGCGCAGCGGAGAAGCAACGCGGCGAGGCGGTTCCGGTCTACATCGGCGACCAGACACGCGGTGCCGGTGTTGTTCGCACGCTGGCAGACCAGGTAGCGCTCGAGAGCCGTACCCGCGTTTTGAACCCGAAGTGGTACGAAGGCATGCTGAAGCACGGTCACGAGGGCGTGCGGCACATCGAATGCCACCTCACCAACACGGTGGGCTGGTCGGCGACGACCGGACAGGTGGCCCCCTGGGTCTACCAGCAGTTCAGCGAGACCTATGTTCTCGATGAGAAGATGCGGGACCGCCTTGCATCGCTCAATCCCAAGGCGGCGATGAAGGTGGTGAACCGCCTTCTCGAAGCCCAGCGCCGCGACTTCTGGTCGCCGGATGCGGAAACCCTCGCGGCACTCGAACGTGCCGGCGAAGAACTTGAAGATAAACTCGAAGGCATTGGAGTGGAGGTTGCGGCATGACATTGGTGATTGATCGCAAGCCACGGGTGGCTCAGCGCGGAGACGGCGAAGGCAGTGTGCAGGTGCACCTCGACCCCACTGCCTCGATTGGCACCGCCAAGGTGTTCTCGGTTTATGGCAAGGGCGGCATCGGCAAGAGCACGACGTCGTCCAACCTCTCCGTTGCCTTCTCTAAGCTCGGCAAGCGGGTGCTGCAGATTGGCTGCGATCCCAAGCATGACTCGACCTTCACGCTTACCAAGAGCCTGATCCCCACCGTCATCGACATTCTTGAGGAAGTGGACTTCCATTCGGAAGAACTGCGCCCGGAAGACTTCGTGTTCGAAGGCTACAACGGTGTGAAATGCGTGGAAGCCGGCGGCCCGCCTGCCGGCACCGGCTGCGGTGGCTATGTGGTCGGCCAGACGGTAAAGCTGCTGAAGGAGCACCACCTGCTGGAAGATACCGACGTCGTCATCTTCGACGTGCTGGGCGACGTGGTGTGCGGCGGCTTCGCATCCCCTTTGCAGCACGCCGACCGGGCGCTGATCGTGACGGCCAACGACTTCGACTCGATCTTCGCGATGAACCGCATTGTGGCGGCCATCAATGCCAAGGCAAAGAACTACGGCGTTCGGGTGGGTGGCGTGATTGCAAACCGCTCCAAGGACACCGACCAGATTGACCGCTTTGCGGAAGCCACCGGCCTGCAGCGCATCGCCCATTTGCCGGATGTGGACGCGATCCGCCTCAGCCGGCTCAAGAAGTCGACGCTGTTCGAGATGCCGTCTTCGCCGGAAGTGGACTACGTGCAGAACGAATACATGCGCCTGGCCGCTCAGCTGTGGACGGGTGGCGAGCCCTGCGAGGCTCGCTCCATGAAGGACCGTGACATTTTCGACTTCCTGGGGTTTGACTGATGAGCGACAGCTACCTCGAGCGGCGCGGCGAAATCGAAACCTATTTCGACAGGACAGCCGCGCACACCTGGCAGAGGCTGACGTCCGATGCGCCCGTCAGCGGCATCCGCGCGACGGTGCGGGCGGGCCGTGACCGCATGCGCGCCACCCTGCTCTCCTTCCTGCCTCAGGACCTGCGCGGTGCGCGCATCCTCGATGCGGGTTGCGGCACCGGCGCCCTTGCCGTTGAAGCAGCCAAGCGCGGGGCAGATGTTACAGCGGTGGATATTTCCCCCACGCTCATCGGCATCGCCAAGGAACGCCTGCCTGAGAAGCTGGGCCAGGGACGCATCCACTTCATGGCAGGCGACATGCTCGACAAGAAGCTCGGCACTTTCGACCATATCGTGGCGATGGACTCGCTCATCCACTACAGCCTGCCCGACATGATCGGCATGCTGACACGTCTCACCGAAATGAGCCGCAGCGGCGTGCACTTCACCTATGCCCCGCGTACGCCGGCACTCGCCGCCATGCATTTTGTCGGCAAGGCCTTCCCGAGGAGCGACCGCTCCCCGCGCATCGTGCCGCATGCCACGACGTCGCTCTACAAGGACATCAGCCGTTCCGAGCAGTTGGCCGACTGGCGGTTGGGCCGCAATGCACGAGTCTCCAGCGGATTCTACATTTCCCATGCGCAGGAGCTGAAGCGTACATGAGGAGCATCAACCGCAAATTCATTTCGGCACTGCAGCAGATCGGTCCCCGATTCCTGCCGTTCGCCGATGCCGCGACAAAGGACCTGCCCTTGTCGCGTCTCTTGCGGTTGTCGCTCTTCCAGGTTTCCGTCGGCATGGCCATGGTGCTGCTGACCGGCACGCTGAACCGCGTGATGATCGTCGAGCTTGGCGTTCCGGCCTGGCTCGTCGGACTGATGGTATCGATCCCCGTGCTTATCGCGCCATTCCGCGCTTTGATTGGCTTCAAGTCGGACACCCATAAATCGGTGCTGGGCTGGCGCCGCGTGCCCTACATCTGGTTTGGCACCATGATGCAGTTCGGCGGCTTCGCAATCCTGCCCTTCGCGCTCCTCGTCCTCACCGGCAACGGCCATGGCTCACCTGTGTGGGGCGAGATCGGCGCGGCGCTGGCCTTCCTGCTGATCGGCGCAGGCATAAACACCACACAGACAGCGGGCCTGGCGTTGGCCAACGACCTCGCTTCCGAAGTGACCCGTCCGCGTGTCGTTGCCCTGCTCTATGTGATGCTGCTTCTGGGCATGGTGGTGAGCGCACTGGTATTCGGCAGCCTGTTGCATGACTTCACGGCGAAGCAGCTGATCCAGATCATCCAGGCCGTTGCCGTCATCACCGTGGTTCTGAATGTCGTCGCCATGTGGAAGCAGGAGGCGCGCAACCCGAAGCTCACGGCAAGAGACGCTCCGCGCATCAGCTTCGGCGAGGCCTGGGCACAGTTCAGCGCGGCCGGTCGCGCCAAGCGACTTCTGATCGGCGTTGGCCTGGGCTCTGCCGCATTTTCGATGCAGGACATCCTGCTCGAGCCCTTCGGCGGCCAGGTGTTCGGTCTCAACGTTGGCCAGACCACGTGGCTCACAGCCACCATGGCACTCGGCACGCTGGCCGGCTTTGCCATCTCGGCACGGCGGATCGGCAAGGGTGGCGACCCCTATCGCCTTGCCTCGCTGGGCATTCTTGCCGGCATCTTCGCCTTTGCAGGCGTCATCTTTTCTCCCGTGCTTGGTCTCGTGTCGCTGTTCCAGACAGGTGTTTTCTTCATCGGGTTTGGCGGCGGACTGTTTTCAGTTGGCATGCTGACCGCAGCGATGGACCTGGCCTCCAGTGGAACAGGCACCATGAGCGGCTTCGCGCTCGGCGCCTGGGGCGGCGTGCAGGCGACGGCTGCAGGCATCGGCGTGGGTATCAGCGGCATGCTGCGCGATGCCGTGTCGGACCTCGCAATGCATGGTGAGCTTGGCACCGCTACGTCGGGCCCCGCCGCGGGCTACGTAACCGTCTACCAGATCGAGATCGTGCTTCTGTTCGCAACGCTTGCCGTCATCGGACCGCTGGTGCGCGGCGGCAAGCGCTCAACCCGTCAGCCAGGCTTCGGCCTGGCGCAAATTCCAGGCTGATCGAAGGAGAACCACCATGTCTGCAGCCTTGACCCAGTATGTCGACGTCGCCCAGGTCGTACTCTACGCCTTCTGGATCTTCCTGGCCGGCATCATCATCTACCTTCACCGCGAAGATAAGCGCGAGGGATATCCACTGGAGTCGGAGCGCTCAGGCAACATCGTTGTACAGGGTTGGCCAGCCGTGCCCGCCCCCAAGACCTATCTCCTCGCCGACGGATCAACTGTTCAGGCACCGCGTGCCGAGCCCCATGACAGCCGCCCGATCAAGGCAACACCCATCGGCCCGTGGCCGGGCGCACCGCTGGAACCCGATGGCGATGCCATGGTCGATGGCGTGGGTCCCGCCGCCTATGCCGAACGCAAGGACATTCCCGATGCGCTGTTCACTGGCGAGCCCAAGCTTTCGCCGCTCCGCAACAATCCCGACTGGCACGTGGAAGAGCGCGACCCCGACCCTCGCGGCATGCCGGTGATCGGCTGCGACGGCAAGCAGGGCGGCACGGTGAAGGACGTGTGGGTGGATCGTTCCGAATACATCATGCGCTACCTCGAAGTCGAAGTGAGTGACAAGGAAGGCCACATCCGCAACGTGCTCCTGCCGACAACGCTCGCACGCATCTGGGGTGGCAAAAGGCGCATCGACGTCAAGTCGATCACATCGAAGCAGTTCATCAAGGTGCCGGGCCTCCGTAACCCGGACATCGTCACGCGCCTGGAAGAGGACAAGATCTGCGCCTTCTACGCAGGCGGACACCTCTACGCCACCGCTGACCGCGCCGAGCCGCTGGTATGACCGAGCACCACGACGATTTCGCCTTCGAGCCCGTCCGGGGGCTTCCGCAGCTCCTGCCAAAGGGCGAGCGCATGCTCTGGCAGGGCGCGCCGCGCTGGCAGGACCTGGCAGTTCATGCCTTCCACGCGCGCAAGGTGATCTGGTACTTCGCCGGACTCACACTGCTGGCAGGCGCGCTGCGTCTTGCAGAAGGCGAGAGCATGGCGATGGCAATCCGCCCCTTCCAGTGGCTGATGCCGATGGGGCTGGTCGCCTCCGCACTGCTCTGCGGTCTGGCCTTCCTCAGCGCGCGGACGAGCGTCTACACCATCACCAGCAAGCGCGTGGTGATGCGCATCGGCATGGCGCTACCCGTGACAATCAACCTGCCCTTCGGCCAGATCGACGGCGCTTCGCTGCGGGTGTTTTCCAATGGCTCCGGCGACATTCCGCTGCGGGTGGCGAGCAAGGAACGCGTGGCCTACCTGATGTTGTGGCCGCATGCCCGCCCCTTCAAATTTGCCCATCCGCAGCCCTGCCTGCGCTGCGTGCCCAGAGCCGATGACGTGGCGAGCCTGCTCGCAGCGGCACTTGCCGGAACCGCCACGGTCCCGATGCACGTCGAGGCTGCGCCCGTTCGCGCTGCCAAGACCAGCCAGCCGGTGGCCGCATGAGAACCGCCATGGCCCAGCAACCTGCCCGCAGCCTGAGACCGCACCCCGCGGCACTCGCAGCGGCCGGCATGGTGGTGGCGGCGCTGCTGGCCGTTTCAGTGGCGCGCTATAATGATTATTCACCGGTGCAGAGCCTGGGCACTTCGGACGTGGCACAAAGTCGGTTGCTGCGCTTCGAGAGCGATGCGCAGGGCGTGGCCGTGATCGACACCACGACCGGTGCTGTCATCACCCATACCAGCGCGGAGGGCTTCATCCCCGGCGTGCTGCGCGGCCTCAACCGCATGCGCCAGACCGAACAGGCCAAGGCCACCGATGCCTACCGCCTCGAGCGGTTGACCAACGGCCAGCTGCTGCTGGTTGACACAGTTTCGGGCGTGTCGCTTGACCTTGCGGCCTATGGCCGTGACAATGCCGCTTCTTTCGTTCGGTTCCTTTCACCTTCAGGAGACCAGAGCTGATGCTGAACCCCTTCGCTCCCGCTTCCAAGGAAGACGTGATGTGCACGGTGCGCGTGGTGAACACCTTCGAGAACCTCGCAGCGCATGTTGAACTCGATGACGGGGTGACCGTCGAGCCGGGCGACGAGGTGCTCGTCCACGGCAAGCCGATCATCGTGCCCTACGGCGAATCCGCGATGGAGCGCCGCAAGGCAACGATCACGCGGGCCACCTGGCTGGAACGCAAGTGGGTGAAGCTCACCGGCGATCTGGAATTCATGGAACTGCTCGAATTCAGCTTTTCGGGGGAGGAGCTCTAATGACCATCGAAACACTCGGAATCAGGCCGGCAGACACGCTCGCCAAGGCGCAGGAATCAACGGTGTTGAGTCCGCGTTTCTACACCACCGATTTTGCGGCGCTGGACAAGCTGGACGTCAGCCCCGTGCGCGCCGAATGGGACAAGCTCATCGCCGAGTTGCAGGCTGACCCCAACAAGGGCCACTTCAAGCGCAATGCCGAGTGGGACCATGTTGACCTCGCTGCCCTGCCGGAAGGCCTGCGCCGCGAGCTCGTGGACTTCCTGGTGAGCTCGCTCACCGCCGAATTCTCCGGCTGCGTGCTCTATTCGGAGATGCGCAAGCGCGGGACGAACCCGGACCTGTGCGAACTGTTCCGCCTGATGGCGCGCGACGAAGGCCGCCACGCGGGCTTCATCAACGACACGCTGAAGGACTTCAACCTGGGCGTTGACTTAGGGTTCCTGACGAAGACCAAGAAGTACACATTCTTCCGGCCCAAGTTCATTTTCTACGCAACCTACCTGTCCGAGAAGATCGGCTATGCGCGCTACATCACCATCTTCCGGCACCTGCAGCAGCATCCGGAAAACCGTATCCACCCAATCTTCAAGTGGTTCGAGCAGTGGTGCAACGACGAGTTCCGCCATGGCGAGGCTTTTGCGCTTCTCATGCGGGCGCATCCCGAACTGCTCTCCGGCCTCAACAAGCTGTGGGTGAAGTTTTTCCTCGTGGCCGTGTTCGCCACCATGTACGTGCGCGACCACCAGCGTCCGCACTTCCATGAGGCACTGGGGATCGACCCCACCGAATATGGCTACAAGGTCTTCAAGGTGACCTCCGAAATCTCCCGGCAGGTCTTCCCGCTTGAGCTTGACATTGACAATCCGGCTTTCTTTGCCTGCCTCGAAAAATTGCGGAAGATCAATGACCGCAACGGCGAATGGCAGAAAAAGGGTGGCATGACGGCGAAGCTGGGCAAGGCATGGACGGCAGTGGCGGCGAGCGCCACCATGATCCGCCTCTACCTCATCCCGTCGAGAACCAACGACCTGCCTGCCGACATTCGTCTGGCTCCGACCTGGTAAAGCGAGACTGATGGATTACGCACTGCCCATCGCCTATGCCCTGCTCCTCTGGTGGTTCGCCACCGGCGTGATCTTCTTTCTCGATCAGCTGCCGGTGCGGACCTTCAAGTGGAGCATGGCGGGCGGCACGGCCGTGCTGGCAGCCGCTCTCTGGGTGGTCTGGGCTGAACGGGACGATAGCTCGCTCTTCGCCGTCTACGCCTCCTTCACGGCGGGCGTGCTGGCCTGGGGCTGGCAGGAACTGAGCCTCTACACTGGCTACGTGACCGGCCCGCGCAAGCAGTCCTGCGCGGCGGGCTGCTCGGGCTGGCGGCATTTCGGTCACGCGCTGGGCGTCAACCTGTGGCACGAAATCGCCATTGTGGCCGTGGCGCTGGCCATCTGGGGCCTCTGTGGACAAGCTGTGAATAACTGGGGCCTCTGGGCCTACATGCTGCTGTGGGCCATGCACCTCTCAGCAAGGCTCAACGTGTTCCTCGGCGTGCGCAACGTGTCTGAGGAGTTCGTTCCCGCCCACATGGCGGTGCTCAAGAGCTTCCTGACCCGCAAGTCCATGAATTTGCTGTTTCCTTTCTCCATTACCGCAGCCACCATCGGCGCCGTCCTGCTGTTCCAGCAAGCCTTTTCGGCCGATCTGGCGGCGGAGCGCGCCGGCTGGTCGCTGCTCGCCGCACTGGCGGCGTTGGCCCTGTTCGAGCACTGGATGCTGATGCTGCCGGTGCCTGTGGAAAAGCTGTGGAAATGGAGCCTGCCCTTACGCCAGGACGCGGCGAAATCGCGCAATTCCATATCGCCAAAGTTTGACTATACCCCTCTCAAAGCCGCCCTCCGGAGTGCTCCCGATGGATTATGAAAGCTTCTTCCAGACCGAACTCGACGCGCTGAAGACCGAAGGCCGCTACCGCGTCTTCGCCGATCTTGAGCGCAAGGCGGGTGATTTCCCCCGCGCCACGCACCATGGGGCGGACAAGAAGGACATCACCGTCTGGTGTTCCAACGATTATCTGGGCATGGGCCAGAACGCCTCGGTGATTGCCGCAATGCATGAGGCGCTGGAGCGCTGTGGCGCAGGTGCCGGCGGCACGCGCAACATCTCGGGCACCAACCACTATCACGTCGAGCTCGAACGCGAGCTGGCCGACCTCCACGGCAAGGAAGGCGCCCTGCTCTTCACCTCTGGTTATGTCTCGAACTGGGCAGCACTCGGCACGCTGGCCAGCGGCATCCCCGGCTGCATCGTGTTCTCGGACGCGGGCAACCACGCGTCGATGATCGAGGGCATCCGCCACAGCCGTGCGGAACGCCACATCTTCAGGCACAATGACCTCCATGATCTTGAGCGCCTGCTGAAGGCGGCCGATCCGTCGCGCCCCAAGCTCATCGCCTTCGAGTCGGTCTATTCGATGGATGGCGACATCGGTCCAATCAAGGGTATGTGCGACCTCGCCGACAAGTATGGCGCCATGACATATCTCGACGAAGTGCACGCCGTGGGTATGTATGGCCCGCGCGGCGGTGGCATCGCCGAGCGTGAGGGTCTGATGGACCGGATCACGGTGATCGAGGGCACCCTCGGCAAGGCCTTCGGCGTGGTCGGCGGCTACATCACGGGCTCCGCCGCGCTGTGTGACTTCGTGCGCAGCTTCGCCTCGGGTTTCATCTTCACGACCGCCCTTCCCCCGCACTGCGCGGCGGGCGCTGCCGCTTCGATCCGCCACCTCAAGGCTTCCCAGTTGGAGCGCATGCGCCACAAGGACCGCGTAGCCCGCCTGCGCAAGCGCCTCGACCAGGCAGGCGTGCCCTACATGGCGAACCAAAGTCACATTGTTCCTGTGATGGTGGGTGACGCCAAGAAGTGCAAGTGGATCAGCGATATCCTGATGGCGCAGCATGGCATCTACATCCAGCCGATCAACTACCCCACCGTGCCGCGCGGCACGGAACGGCTGCGCATCACACCCACGCCTCTCCACACTGAAGCCGACATCGACCACCTCGTCTCGGCGCTGTCCGAGCTATGGTCGCAGTGTGCGTTGGCCCGCGCGGTTGCCTGAGGTGATCTCCGGGGCCTCCCGTCCGTATAAAGACATCAGGGACAGGAGAGCGCATTGACACAGTGGATCATTCTCTGGATTGCCGCGGCAGTCCTGTTCCTTCTGATCGACATGGTCTGGCTGCTGTGGCTGGGTCGTAGTTTCTATGTAAGCGAGATCGGTGACTTGCTTCGCCAGCCGCCCAACATGGGCGCCGCGGGTGCCTTCTACATCCTTTATGTCACCGGCCTGATGGTGATGGTCGTCTGGCCCGCCGTGCAAGGCGGCTCTGTCGGGCAGGCGGTGCTCTATGGCGCCATCCTGGGCCTGGTTGCCTATGGCACCTACGACCTCACCAACCTCGCCGTGATGAAGGGCTTCACCACCAAGATCGCCATCATCGACATGGTATGGGGCACGGTGCTGACCGGCGCGGTGTCAGGAATCACGGCAGCGATCGGGATACGTCTGCTCACGAAATAGGCGTTCATCCGGAAACAACCGAGAGACCGGCACCTACTGGAGGCTCGCATGAAGATCATGCCCGGCATTCTTCTCCTCCTATCCCTTTGCTGCGCCAGTGTCGCCGCTGCGGCCGAGGACCCACCATTCGACGACCCTATGTTCCGGCGCTGCGTGACCTATCTGATGACCGGCGAACGGGGGGCGCTGATTTCCAACATATGCCTCGACGAATATGATCTCCCCTCTCCCTCCATGTTCATCTGCGCCCGAAAGGTGCGGCTGGGGTTCAAGTCGAAGACCGACCAGGAGGCCTGCGCGATCGTTCTCGAGGAGGAAATCAAGAAGGTCAGGGCAGGGTTTGTGAAGTGATGATGTGACGAGCGCCGCATCATGCGCGGGCTTGCCCCGCGCATGCTCATCCTCGAACAACCGGCATCATCGAAGACGACGACTTGGGCGACCGGCAGGTTCTGGGAATGTGAAAGCGGGATGACCTCATACTGCTTGACCAAGATTACCAATGTCGGCGGCGCAATGCCCGAGCCGCGCTTGGCATGGCGCAGCGGGGTGACCATCATCGCCACGACGGGCGTTGCCGTTCGGCTGGACGAGAAGAATCTGGAGGCTTGAAACGGGCGAACAGTCTCCATAAGCCATAGAAGCATGGAGACCAACATGACCGCCTCGCCAATGAAGATCGACAGCGCAGAACTCCGTCTCGTGCGGCTGCCGCTGCTCACCCCCTTCACCATCGCCACCGGCACGATGCACGAAAAGCTGTTCCCCCTGCTCACGCTGCGGTCGAATGGTATCGAGGGCTTTGCCGAGGGCGTGATGGACCCCCTTCCCGATTACCTCGACGAGACCATTGCGGGTGGAATGATGCTGCTGCGCGACGTGCTGATCCCGCAATTGGTGGGCAAGAGCTTCGGGAGCCCAGCCGCCATCGAGGGGCTGCTCGCGCCCTGGCGCGGACACTACATGACCAAGGCGATGGTGGAGATGGCCTTCTGGGACCTGTGGGCCAAGTCGCTGAATCTGCCTCTCACCACTCTCCTGGGAGGCGAGCGCGATGCAATCGACGTCGGCGTATCACTGGGGATTGGGCCGATCGACAACACAATCGAGCGAGCGCGGAATCACCTCGCGCTTGGCTACAAGCGCATCAAGCTCAAGATCATGCCCGGCCACGACGTGAAGCTGGTGGAGGCGGTGCGCAATGCGCTGCCAGACGCACACCTCACGGTTGATGCCAATAGCGCCTATACGCTGGCCGACATGGACACCATGTTGG
>Ga0194051_1000142_pt1 | contig 39493 bp, 43 predicted proteins | sample SepL2320m_MetaG_FD_161275 | JGI IMG/M metagenome (GOLD analysis project Ga0194051, IMG submission 161275) | Anoxic zone freshwater microbial communities from boreal shield lake in IISD Experimental Lakes Area, Ontario, Canada - Sep2016-L239-20m | ecosystem: Environmental > Aquatic > Freshwater >... | reverse complement strand
GTTCGCAATGTACCAATCCAGCGAGCGCTGCATGCCTTCTACGATGTCGACTTCGGGAACCCAGCCCAACACCTCTCGTCCGGCAGTGTTCAGCACGGTTCGATTAGCCAGATCGCCCGGTCGGGACGGGCCAAAGCTCACCTCAATATCGCCAACCATCTTTGCCGTGAGTTCGGCCACCTCGCGAATCGTGACTGCCCCTGGACCATCCAGATTGAATACTTGGTTCTCGGCTTCTGGGCGCAGAGCGAGCACATGTGCGCGGGCCAAGTCTTCTACGTACACAAAATTTCGGGACTGCATGCCATCACCATCGATCGTGATTGACTCGCCGCTCAAGGCTTTGCGGAAGAATGCAGACATCACCGTGCTTTCGCGCATGTGCGGCCCATATGGAATGCCGTAACGCAACACGGTATACGGCCGGCCATAGAGCGTGTGGTAATCACGACAAGCAAACTCAGCGGCAATCTTGGTAGTCACGTACAGGTGTCGATCGGTGTCGGGACTAAACGAGGTGTGCTCGTCAACTACGTCTTGCGTTGTTGCGCCGTAAACCCAGACGGTAGAAGCAAGCACCACTCGTCCAGCATCGCTGAGTCGGTTCGCCTCTAAAACATTGACCGTGCCTTGGATATTGACTGCAACCGCTGCTGCAGGAGCTGCGAACACGTCATTCACGTCAGCCATTGCTGCAAGGTGAAATGTTGCCTCCGTGCCTTCAACAGCAGGAAGCAGGGAGTCAATGTCAAGAATGTCAACCTCGTGAAACTCAACATCATCTCGGTTTGGTTTGCGAGTGTCGAGTACCCGAACCTCGTAGCCCTCCGCAAGGAGCGCATCAACGACATTGTTTCCAATAAAGCCTGAACCACCCGTAACCGCAACCACAGAACTCACGGGACAAGTACCGCCTGAAGTGCGTCCACGACCATGTCGGCCTGCTCGTCAGTCATGACTGCCGAAACGGGCAAACAGATATGGCGAGCACAAAGTTCTTCGGCCCCCGGCAGTGACCCTTCGGCCCACGGAGCGAACACCGACTGCAGATGCAGCGGCGCTTCGTACACCTCTCCGGACAATCCGATCTCATACTCGCCTCGGAGCCGCTTCTTGACCGTTGTGCGGTCCGCACTTGAGGGAAGAAACGCTATGTATTTGTAATAGTTGCAGAACGAATTTGGGGGAATCACCAACGGGGTGACAGGGCCGTCAGCAAGAGCTTCGTCATAGCGATGAGCAATATGGCGACGGTGAGCTACGAACTCATCAAGGCGCCGCAGTTGCGACAAGGTGATCGCAGCGTGTGGCTCACTCATGCGCCAGTTGTAACCAAGTCGGGTGTGGTCGTTTGTCAAAAATGACGCCTTGCCCTGATCCCGGTACACCAGCGCTTCTTCGGCAATGGCATCGTCAGCGGTCACGATCATGCCGCCCTCACCACCGGCGAGCACCTTGGTTGGATAGAACGAAAAGGAGCCAGCCACACCGAAGGTTCCGGCCATTTGCCCATCTAGGGAACTGCCATGCGCATGCGCAGCGTCTTCCATCAACCAGAGCCCGTTCTCGGAGCAAATACGTTGCAACTCGAGCACGCTCGGGGCCACAAAGCCTCCGATATGAACGGTGATCACGCCCACCGTGTCGGGTCCAATTGCTGCTTCCACAGCAGCTGGATCAATTGCCATGGTGGCGGGATCGCAATCAATAAATCGAATTCGGGCCCCGGCGGACACTGCCGCAGCGGCGGTGGCGAAAAAGCTGTTCGCTTGCACCAGCACTTCTTTCCCGGCGCAGTTCAGAACCCGCAGAGGGATTTCTAGAGCGCTTGTGCCCGAACTCACTGCAATGGCGTGCGGCGAAGCGTGCGCAACGGCGAATTCAGCCTCAAGTTCTTTACCAATCGCCCCAAGGGTTAACTGCCCGCTCTGCAGGCACGCATCGATCTGCCGCAGGATTTCCCGACGATCCTCTTCGGGGAAATAGATCTTGGCTGGGGGTACGCGCATCTCGTTGATGCCTTCCGGTAGGTGGCTTTCATGCGAATAGTAAAGTTGCGTGAGGCTACTACAGCCGCTTCCGCTGGCGATCAACTGTGCATGCCAGGATGCCCTCATTGCAATCTCAGTGGCAGCAACAAACCAACTATCCTCTGAGTCAATGGCGAGTCGCAAGCCGGTCTGTCAAAAGTGCCTGACACGATGGGCCGCCGCGGCCGTTGTAGCTGCGCTGTTGCTTGGCGTAGTCACCTTCGAAGTCTCGAAGCGCAAGTCAAACCATCGAGTGACTGTTCAAGCCCTCTGGTACGGCACATCCTCAGAGGGCCAGATAGTCAGCGGCGTGACGCCTGTTGAGATCACTGCAGTTGCAGACGATCCAGACAGTCCGCTTGCGGTGGACCTTCGCGGCCTTCAAGCCGAGGGGGCCGGACCGATGTGGACTGCAGCTACCTCGGTGGCAGCCGTTCAGGCAGTACTTGAGTCGGGCATAGATCCACGTATCGGGCAACTGCAGTACTCCCTCAACGAAGAGATCGATGGGCCATCGGCTGGCGCCCTCATGACCGTTGGGTCGCTTGCAGCAATCGCCGGCGTTGCAATCTCGGATTCGATCACGATGACAGGCACGGTGTTACCCGATGGTTCAGTCGGCGGTGTGGCTGGCATCCCAGCCAAGATCCGAGCTGCAGCAGAAGCGGGGTTCACTCAGGTCTTGATTCCGATTGGCTCCGAGGTGTCGGTAGACCCGAGCACCAAACTCGCAGTGGACACCATCGACCAAGGAAAGTCGCTCGGCGTCACAGTTACCCCTGTAAGGAGTATCCCCGAGGCCTACTCCATCCTGACCGGGAAGGCCCTAGAGAAGTCAGTAGCCGCTCCTCGACCGATCGACTCAGGAATTCTGCAACTCCTGAGGACCCGCAGCGAAGGGCTCATCCTCTCAGCTCAAGCCGTCCAGAATTCTCTGCAACCGGCATTGGGTTCTGAGTCGTCGGGATCTGAGTCCGACACGACCACACCTGCGACGGCAGCCGAGCCACCCGCACTTGCAGAATCCCCCTCGGTTGCAGAGTCACCCGCACTTGCAGAGTCACCCGCACTTGCAGAGTCCCCTTCGGTTGCAGAGTTAATTGATGCTGCAGAAACGGCACTTGCTCAGAAGGATCCGGTCCTAGCTTTTGCCGCCGCTGCCGAAGCTTCGCTAGCAGCACGCCGACAGACAGTCTCAGCCGCTTTCGCAGCCCAGAGCGACAAACCACTCGTTGAACTCACCGCTCAGGTTGCGCTCGAGGCAGAGGAATCCCGAGTCCTGATCAACGCCGAGATTCGCCGCACAGCAGAATTTCCGGTGACCAAGATTGCGCAGCTCCCAGCCCTTGGCGCCACATTGGCCTGGGGAGATTTTGCACTGTCCTCAATCAACGTTGTTCAGGATCGCCTCAAGGCCGTGACCACGTTCGCTGAACTTGTAGAGATTGCGCAGTTTCTAGAGGTGGCTCAATTTGAAGCAGAGACCTACATGACAGCCGATGCCGAGACATTGCAGTACTTGGGCATACGGCCAATGTCAGATACGAAGGCCACCGTCGGCCTACTCAATGCCTATGTAGACCTTCTCAACTACGCCGCCACCTCGAACCGCATCTACGCCGAAAGTCTGGGTCTAGACAACAGCAGCAGTCCCTACCTGACAGATCTCATCAGCGAATCAGCTAGCCAAGCAACGATCGACGCTCCGGAAACCTTCAAGCTCCGAGGGCCGACTGCTCAGGTTTCGCGTCGCCTAGGAGTGGCAATGCTGAGCTTTGTCGAGACCACACAATTGGTCAACAACCTGACTGCTCAAGCATCCGCTACTGGGGATGACCCGCCGAACCTGCTGCCCATCAAGGATCCAGAACAGGTGCAATCCGAGGCAGAGGCCGCTAATCAAATCGCCAAGGGTCAGGTTCGCAAGATTCACGCAGCCGACCTAGACCCCTCTGCGATTCAGTGGCACAGCCAATGGGGTGCCGACCTTGCATTTGGCCGCTTACCGCAGACGAGTGATGAGCAGAAACTGCACGGGGTGGTCTTCCAATGGTTCGCAGTGCTGCAGAGTCGACTACTCGTCGCACTCGATGGTCTCGAGGTAAAGAATTGATCGCTGAACGGAGACACAGATGACAGACCATGGCCTTCAAGGCGAGCAGCTCGAGGAGTCCACGGCCCGCAGGGACGCAATCGCCGCGCAGTACCTGAAGGCTTCAAACGCTCGCCCAGCTACGAGCGCTCGCGGCATTCACCACGTAGCGCTGATCTGCTCCGATGTGGAACAGACCATCAGATTTTACGATGGCCTGTTGGGGTTTCCGCTCGTTGAAATGCTCGAGAATCTCGACTACCGCGGATCCACTCACTTCTTCTTCGAGGTCGGCCTTGGCAATAACCTTGCGTTCTTTGACCTTCCGGGAGTTGATCTCGGCCCGTATGCAGAGGCGCTCGGTGGTCTGCATCACATTGCCATCTCGATGGAGCCTGCTCAGTGGGAGGCAGCCCGAGATCGACTCGACAAAGCCGGAGTGAACTACGACCATCAGTCGGGAACTTCCCTTTACTTTCTTGGGCCCGACGGCGAACGCCTCGAACTGATCAGCGACCCGCTCGGCTGGATGTACGGAAACTCGATCGGCTGACCCGGCCATGTACGCGTCTGCAGCGGTTTTTCGACACATACTGTCGATTTTCCGCTGCAGACGCGATGAGCAGTAGGCGTGCGATAGTGAGGATTGCCTAGAAGCTTGACGAACCATCAGAAGGACACCATGACTTATCGCGTCATTCAATGGAGTACCGGCAACGTTGGCCACCATGCCACTCGCCTGATTGCGAACCATCCCGATCTAGAGCTTGTCGGGCTCTGGGTCCACAGCCCAGACAAGGTCGGCAAGGATGCCGGTGAGCTTGTGGGAATCGAGCCGCTCGGTGTGGCAGCCACCAACGACATTGACGAGCTGCTCAGTCTGGGTGCCGACTGCGTTTGTTACACCGCAACGGCGGATTTGCGACCCACCGAAGCAATCGATGACATGGCACGCATTTTGGCCAGTGGCACGAACGTGGTGAGTTCTTCGGTGGTTCCGCTGCTCTTCCCTGGCCACCTTGCCCTGGACATGCGGCGCCCGCTTGAGGATGCCTGCATCGAGGGCGGTACCTCCTGCTTCACCTCTGGCATTGACCCTGGGTTTGCCAACGACCTCTTGCCCCTTGTGCTCACTGGAACCTGCGAATACGTAAACACCGTGCGAGTCATGGAGATCGTCAACTACGACACCTACGCTCAGCCCGAGGTGCTCTTTGGCACGATGGGGTTCGGTCAGTCACTAGAAGACACTCCGCTACTGCTCACACCCGGTGTCCTGAGTTTTGCTTGGGGTGGTGTGGTCAAAGCTATTGCAGCAGGTTTGGGCGTTGAAGTCACCGAACTGCGAGAGGTACATGAACGCGTTGCCGCAACAGAACGCCTCGACCTTGGCTTTGGAGTCATTGAGGTTGGTACCACTGCAGGTATTCGCTTTGAGGTGCAAGGAATCGTCAACGGTGAAGCGAAGATCATCTTGGAGCATGTCACCCGCCTCCACGATGACATCGCACCTGACTGGCCTCAGCCTGCGGGGCTTTCCGGGTATCGCGTCATTGTGACTGGTAACCCCAACTACACCTTGGACTTGCAGATGATGGGCGACGACGGAGATCACAACACTGCTGGACTCGTCGGAACTGCCGGACGAATCGTCAACGCTATTCCTGCAGTCTGTGCAGCCAAGCCTGGGTTGCTGTCAGTACTCGACCTACCGCTGGTCTCGGGTCAAGGCACCATGCGGCCCTAACTACATGCGCTCGTACATGCAGGCGCTCTTGCATGCATGCGCCCTTACATGCATGCGCTCTTGGAGTCCTTGGTGGACTCCACTTGCTACCGCTTGAGCACTGCAGATCGCAGAACCTTGTCAGTCAGTGCTACCCATTGCTTCTGGTCAGCCAGTGTGCCGGCGAGAAGGTCCATGTTGACCGAGCCTGTTGACCATGAATCAAACAGGGCCATGAGGGCTTGAGGGTCAACCTTCGCATCGATCAGGCCTCGCTGTTGGACCAACTTAATGCTCTTCACTCCGCGATCGATGTGAAGCATGTTCTCCTGCGCCAAGGCAGCGGCCAGTTGTGGCCTACGCCGAGCTGAACCCAGTACTTCAACGCGCGTCCAGCGTGCCGCAAGGCCGCTCGCATTCCCATCGGACCCACAGAACGAGAGCATCGCCGCTAGGACTTCATCGACCGTGTTCGCCGACTCAAGCGAGGAGCTAAACACAGAGAGTTCCCCGCTTAAACACTCTCGATACTGCTCGACTCGAACAGCTTTAATTAACCCGTCTCGACTATTAAAGTGCGAATAAATTGTGCCAACAGAGACTCCTGCAATGCGAGCAACGTCTACCACCCTGAGCTCGGCTTCCCCGTGGAGGTTCAGGATTGCAATGCCTGCCAGCAGGACGCTATGGGCCGTATCTGAATTAGTTGGTTCTGGAACTTTATTCTCCACGAAACAATGTTTGCAGAAAAAGCGGTGCTCGACATATTAAAAACTTTTTACTTCATTGCCAGCAAATAAATATATTGCTACTAAGACGACATGAATTGATGAGAGTGAAGCCTGAGGTCTGTAAGTCAGCGAATTTGAAATGGCCGCATTCGTTTTGCCTTCTCCACAATCCCCGTCTTACCGTCACTGAATGGTTTGGATCTTTTTTGTGGTCATCGCTCTGGTTCTCATCGGTGTCTTTCTCGTGCGGCCACGCGTCAGCAAGCACTACAAGGGCGACTTTCAGGGAATCAAGGTAGAAGCAATTCTTGCACCCATCATCACTCTGACTGTCTTTCTCGGTGCGATTGTCATCGCTCAGTCAACCCAGACATTCCAGCGCGCAAACCAACAGTCAAACGTCGAGGCCGGAGCAGTCGAACAGATGTACAAGAATGCCGCTCTCCTCCCCGATGGTCGCGGGGAACCGCTTCAGGCAGCATCAGTGTGTTACGCCCGAGCAGTAGTGGCCTTCGATTGGCCAGCAATGCGTTCCTTGAAGAGCGCACCGCAGGTTGACGCTTGGGAGCAAACCTTTGACCATGAAATTCCAAAAATCTTGGATGGTCCCTCGCCGGTAGTCGGTCAATTGGTAGGGCTCAACCGTCTGCAGACCGAGGCGAGAAACTCCCGCAACTACGACGCTGCGCCGCACCTGCCGCTGCTCACCCTGATTTTGATGATCGGCGCTGTTCTCTGCGTGGTCCTAGCAGTCAGTTCCTTCGCTGTACCGGATATGAGCAGACGAATCCTTATTCCTCTAGCAATGATTTTTGCCCTGCTACTCGGCAGCACTGTGTTTTTAGTTGAGCAACTCGAAGAACCGTTTACGGGAATTTTACGAGTCAACTCTGAGTCAATGGCAAATACGGCAACAAAAATCGGACTGGCCTACGAAGCCGATTACCCAGGTGAAAGTCTTCCGTGTGACTCTCGAGGTGCCCCAAAAAGCTAGACAGCCGGCCTGGCCAAGTCCCTGCGAAAGGCACTGCGAACAGCACCACCCCAGCATCACGCATACTTAGTGTTCGCAGTGGCCATCTGCGACCTGTCTACGCACACCAAGTCCGTGCGCACTATCTGAAATGGAGTCTCAGATGTCCCCCACAAGTCCCAGCAGCATCACCGGCAAAACAGCGCTCGTCACCGGCGGAGGTAGCGGTATCGGCTTCGGTGCCGCCACTCGCATGGTCGAAGATGGAGCGCATGTCACCATCTGCGGTCGCAACGAAGAGCGCCTGATCGCCGCAGTTGAGACTCTGACTCCCCTAGTGGGACCGGGTGGTTCTATTCGCCATATTGCGGCAGATATAACTGTTGATGAGCAGATTGCCGCAGCTGTGGCCTTCGCGGCCGAACCAACCGGCGGCCTAGCAATCTTGTTTGCGAACGCAGGCGGGTCAATGCACATGGGGCCATTTGCAGATGCCGACGCAGACGCCTTGCGCGCCACCGTTGATGTCAACCTGGTCGGCACCATGCTTTCAATCAAATGCGCCGTTCCAGCAATGCGAGCCAACGGCGGTGGATCAATCATCGGAATGTCTTCGGGGGCGGGAGCGTTCCCGCACCGCTTCTTGTGGGCCTACGGCGCATCAAAGGCCGGAATCGACATGCTCTGCAAGAGCGCCGCGGATGAACTTGGCGTAGACGGAATCAGGGTCAATAGCGTGCAACCCGGCATCGTTGACGATGAACTCATGGAGTTCATCACTGCTGGCGGCGCACTACTAGACAACTACATCGCCAATATGCCGATTGCCCGCGTTGGCACGGTAGAAGACATTGCCGAGGCCGTCCGCTTCTTAGCTGGACCCGAATCCTCTTGGATCACCGGGGTCAACCTGCCGATTGACGGCGGGCATCACCTGCGTGCCGGCGCAAACTACGAACTGCTCTTCGGCTAGGCCCGCCCACTGCCCCACCAATTACCCGACCCACTGCCCGACTCACTGCCCCACCTGATTACCTCAACGGCGCACTGCTGCGATATCAGGCGGTCATTGAGCTGCTGGGCTCTGCAAGTCTCGAACTACCTCGGCAAAGTTCTCGGGGTCGGGAGCGCGGTTATTAACCAAACTCACAGAGTCCGAGATTCCAGCCAATCGGGAGCGGAGTTTGTCGGCAATCTCAGATGGCTCCCCGACTATGGCGATGGTCTCGAGTAGTTCGTCGTCAATCAGGGCGCCCATCTCGCTCCACTTATCTTCACTCGCTAGCTGCTTCAGGTGAGGGTGGAGGTCCCCATAGCCATGCAACTCAAATACTGACTGGTACGCAGGAGTCGTGCCATAAAAAGCTAGCTGGGTGCGGACGGCCTCCCGACTCCGGCTGAGCTGCTCTTCGGTGCGGCCAGTCACAATAATGGTCACGCATATCACCTCGATCTGGTTCTGATCGCGCCCTGCAGCGGCTGCCCCGGCGGCGAGTGCTGGCAAGGTCAACTCTAGGAGCGACTTGCGAGAGTTCACTGGGTGCACCAAAAACCCATCAGCTACTTCACCTGCAACCTGAGACATTTTTGGTCCGAATCCACCCAACAAAATCGGAGGAGGCCCAAACGGGTTCGGCCCCGGGTTGAAAGCAGGGACCATGCGAGTGTGAGTGTAAAACTTCCCCTGAAAATTCAGAGGTACACCGTTTTGCCAGGTATCCCAGATAGCGCGAATGGCCAGCACCATCTCACGCATTCGCGCTGCTGGGTGAGACCAAGGCATCGAGAAGCGCTGCTCGATATGTGGCTGGATTTGTGAACCCAACCCCAACTCAAACCTTCCACCAGAAACGGTCTGCAGATCCCAAGCAGCATTGGCAAGGGTCATGGGGGTTCGAGCAAATGCGATAGCTACTGCAGTTCCGAGTTTCAACGTGAAGGTGTGCTCTGCAGCAACAGCAAGCGGAATAAACGGGTCATGCTTCGCCTCAAATGAAAAAGCCCGGTCGTAGCGGAGTTGCTCGAGCTGTTTGTAGATGGTTCTTGCCTGAGTCAGATCCTCGGTTGGGACCGTCATGGAAACGTGCATCCCCTAACGACAGCGGCTGGGCCGGAAGAAGTCAATCTCTGCTCGCACTGCTCGGCGCGCAGTAGGGAGGTTTCCCGAAGGCGAATCGCAGTGAGTCAGACCTAGAATCAGTGAAATGGCAACCCGCACCGCGCGCAAGGCCGGCTCAAAAGCCAAGCCAGCGCACACATCCACACTGATCCTGCTTGTCCGTCACGGGCAGACTTCAACGACGGGGGCAGTGCTGCCAGGTAGGGCAAAGGGACTCGACCTTGCAGAGACTGGCCGGGCACAAGCTCAAGCGGCAGCAGATCGCATTGGCAAACTCAACAAGATTGACGCCGTGTATGCATCCCCGCTTGAGCGCACCCAACAGACCGCAGCGCCCATTGGCCGGGCTACAAATCAGCGCGTTCGAAGTGCCAAAGGTCTGCTCGAATGCGAGTTCGGTGACTGGACGGGCGCAAAACTGTCTGACCTTCGCAAACTTCCTGAGTGGTCTCAAGTACAGAACAACCCTTCCGGGTTCCGATTCCCCGGTGGTGAATCCTTTACCGAAATGCAGACACGCATCTGGAATGAACTCCTACGCTTGGTGGCTGCTCACCCCGGTGGAAAGGTGGTCGCCGTCTCACACGCTGACCCCATCAAGGCTGCGGTTGCGATGGCGACCGGTGTGCATCTTGACCTGTTTCAGCGAATCGTCATTTCCCCCTGCTCAATCACTCCCCTACTCTTCACTCCTTCGGGACCAGTTGTGCTTGCAGTCAATAGCACGGGTGATGACCTGAGCACGCTCGCCCCGTCGTAAACTGACAAATAAATGAGCGACATGAATTCTCCGTTCGAGTTTGAACAACTAGATGCATTCATACCTGGTGCCCTTGGCGAACCAGGGAATCGAGTGTTCTACCTTCAGGCTCGACATGGCGAGCAGGTGGTGTCGTTCCGACTCGAAAAGGAACAGGTCGGCATGCTCGGACGCTACTTGGGTCAGCTTGCCTCAAACATGGGGTCACCCGACCCGGAGCGAGATATTGCTGGACTCATTGAGCCAGTTCTGCCCGAATGGGTTGTCGGAACCATCTCTGTGGGTGTTGATGAAGAGAGCGGCATCATTCAGGTGACTGCCGAAGAACTCGTGCCCGAGGAAATCGAGTTTGAGGTAGATGATGATTTCACCGAAGCAGACATTGAGGAACTGCTTGACGCAGAAGAGATCTCCATCGGAGAACAGGCGAAGTTCACACTGCGCATTGGTCAGGCAGCAGCCTTCGCCGAAGCGGCCGAGGAACTGCTCTCTTCTGGGCGGCCACCCTGTCGGCTTTGCGGTCGCCCTATTGGTATCGAAGGACATAACTGTCCTCGCTGGAACTAAGCAGGTCGAGTGGCGGACCCAAGCGGAGAATCGAACCACGCACCGTTCCAAGTAGCCGCGTCTGAGGTAGCCGAGTCTGAAGTAGACGAGTTTGAGAAGTCGTTCGGGGATACCGCGTTCGAAGACGCCGATGCCGAGTTCGAGGATGACGAGTACGACGAGGACTCCGAAGAGCAGTCAATCGAGTTTCAATACTCGGCCACGATCACCCCAGGCGCTACCGAAATGGCGGAGTTGCTGGAGCGTGGAAGCATCGAGATTCTTGGGCTGATGCCGTGGTCGAGCAACGGGACCTATCTGGTGCAAGTGACGCGGGGATCAGACTACGCACCTGCGATCTACAAACCAGAACGAGGCGAGCGGCCACTTTGGGATTTTCCCGGAGCCTTGTGGAAGCGCGAGGTAGCCACCTATGAGCTCTCTCATTGGCTGGGGTTCGGCTCCGTCCCCACTACGGTGACGCGCCACGCGGCTCCCATGGGTCGCGGCTCGCTGCAGGCATTCGTTCCGGCAGTTTTCTCGGAGCATTACTTCACGCTTCGAGATCGAGCCGAGCTCTCGGATCAACTCAAGACGCTGTGTGTTCTTGACTTGGTGGCCAACTCGGCTGACCGCAAGGGCGGTCACTGTCTGATTGATTCAGATAACCAGATCTGGGCAATCGACAACGGCCTGAGCTTCCATGAGGAACCAAAGCTACGAACGGTCATCTGGGACTTTGCTGGCGACCCTCTGCCGAGCAGCGCAGCGCACGCACTCATCAGCCTGCTCGAAACGGGACTCTGCCCCCAACTCCAAGTGCTGCTCACGCCCACCGAGCAAGAGGCCACCTTGCGCCGTGCTCAACGAGTGCTGGCACAGGGACACTTCCCACATGACATGACGGGCCGTAGCTACCCCTGGCCGCTGGTATAGCGGGAACAAAAACATCTCATCCCCCGGCCAAAGCTAGGGGCTGAGTGGAGTTCTTGAAACAAGATCCTTAGCTGCGTGCCTGCAGCGCCTCGATGAGCTTCGGCAATACCTTGTGCACGTCGCCAACGATTCCCAAATCAGACACCGCAAAGATTGGTGCCTCAGCATCTTTGTTGATCGCGATGATGTTCTTGGAACCCTTCATCCCGACCAGATGCTGTGTTGCACCCGAGATACCGGCCGCGATGTAGAGGGTTGGCTTGACAACCTTGCCAGTCTGGCCGACTTGATAGGAGTAAGGAACCCAACCGGCGTCGACAATTGCTCGGGAAGCCCCTGGAGCGGCCTGCAGAAGCTTGGCCAGATCTTCAACGAGCTGGTAATTCTCCTTCTCGCCCAGTCCACGTCCACCAGAAACCACAACCGCTGCCTCATCAAGGCTGGGTCCGGTTTTCTCTTCGACGAAACGGCTCGTGACTACGGCAGCACCAGTGGCACCTAGATCAGGAACGGTGAGCTCTTCAACTGCCGCCGCTGCACCGCCGGACTCTTCGGCTGCGAACGACTTCGGCCGCACCAAGAAGATTCCAACCTTGTCGGTGGTGAACTTGGTGATCACATCTGTGACACCGCCAAAGATTGGCTCGACACCGGCAAGGCGGCCATCGCGCTCAACAAGGTCAACAACGTTGGTAATCACTGATGCGTCAATCTTGACTGACAAGCGCCCAGCAACATCGCGTCCTGTGTAACTCGTTGCCATGAGCACGGCATCTGGACCAGTGCCAGCGGCAATTGCTGCTGCGATTGCCCCTGCTAACGGCGCTCCGAGAAGCTTGCCCTCGGTACCACCCACGGCATGCACCTTGGTTGCTCCGTGAGCTCCTACCTCTGCAGCAATCTCTGCTCCGGCAGCGGTCACGACTTCAACCGTGTCGGCTAGTTCTCGAGCCTTTGCAAGAATTTCTAGGGTGGTGGTTGCAACTTTGCCATCCGTGGCCTCGGCTAGCACCCAGATCTTTGAAACAGTCATGTTGTTCTCCTTCGTTCTCGGGGTGTGACTCAGATGACTTTGAGTTCGGCAAGCAGGTCGACAATCTTCTGGAAGCCCTCACCATCGTCTTCGATGATTGTTCCTCCAGCGCGTGCCTCGGCCTGAGAGATTTCTACAATTTCTTGTCCGCCCCCAGCCCAACCCACGCTGCCCGGGTCAATGCCTAAATCTGCAACAGTGACCTGATCTACTGGCTTGGACTTGGCTGCCATGATCCCCTTGAAGGAGGGGTAACGGGGCTCGACCACGCCGGCGGTTACCGAGACGACTGCAGGCAAGGGACTCTCGACCTCGTCATAGCCAGCCTCGGTCTGACGCTGCACCTTGAGCGTGCTGCCCTCGATGGTGATCTCTTTGGCAAAGGTGATTGAAGGCAGTTGAAGCAGTTCTGCAATCTGCTCAGGTACCACTCCGGTGTAGCCGTCTGATGACTCAGTTGCGGTGAGGATCAAGTCGGCTTCGCCAGCGCGCTGAATTGCTTTGGCGAGCACCTTCGAGGTTCCGAGTGCATCAGATCCTGCAAGCGCAGGATCACTCACGAGCACTGCTTTGGCAGCACCCATGGCAAGCGCCGTGCGCAATCCAGATACTTCGCCATTTGGTGCCATTGACACCAAGGTAACTTCGCCGCCGCCAGCAGTGTCGACGAGCTGCAAAGCCATCTCGACTCCATAGCTGTCGGACTCATCGAGAATGAGCTTGCCGTCACGCTTGAGGGTATTGGTCTGGGGATCCAACGCTCCCGGATCAGCCGGGTCGGGGATCTGCTTTACACAAACAACAACGTTCATGCCTAACAGCATGCCTTGACTCTGCAGTTCAGACAAAACGGAATGGAAACTGGCTCGACATCTGCCCAACGCGACTGACCGGCGCCGCAAGATGACAGACTGCATCTGATGCACATGACTCTGGTGGTCAACCCAGTAGCAACGAACGTGAGCCCGGCCAGAATCCGGGTTGTTCAAGAGACGCTTCTGGCTCGACATGAGGTTTCGGTGCAGGTGACGCGCCATCGGGACCATGCAACCGAACTCGCAACCGCAGCAGTCGCTTCAGGAACTGATTGCGTTGCCGTCCTCGGTGGAGATGGAACGCTCAACGAGGTTGTGAACGCTCTGGCCGGTACCGAGTGTGCAGTAGCCGTCTTACCCGGCGGGTCGACCAACGTTTTCGCTCGAACCTTGGGGTTGCCCGATGACTTGCGGCGGGCGGCTCGCGCCACCTCGGACGCTCTTGCAAGCGGGTGGGTCCACCGCATTGGTTTGGGTGCAGTAAATGGACGCTATTTTACGTTTCATACTGGAGTGGGCTTTGATGCCGCAGTGGTGAGTCGGGTGGAGCATCACAACAAGCTGAAGCATCGGATTGGTCACGCGCTGTTCTTGTATTGCGGACTGCGAGAGTTCTCGCTGTTTGATCGCCAGCACCCGCAGTACGTTCTGCGTATCCCACCACAGTCCAGCAGCACTCGCCGCCGCACGAATAGTACTGACAGCAACCCTGCAGATCCGGTTCCGGGTTACTTCGCCATTGTGCAGAATACTGACCCGTACACCTTTTTAGGGCACCGACCCTTCACGGTGGCCCCCGCTGCCACGCTCGATCGCGGCCTCACCGTGACGAGCATTGGCGACATGTCAGTCAGGGCATTTTTGCCGCCCATTTTGGGGGCGCTAGCAAACCGCAAGGGGGTTCGGACCAACCGATCTGTTCGACGATGGGAGGATCTCACTCACCTGAGTATCCAAAACGCGCCTGATTCGATGTTGCAGTATCAGGTAGACGGTGATTATCTCGGAGAGGCCGAGCAGCTTGAATTTACCCACCACCCCAACATCGTGAGCATTGTGCTCCCGATAGTTCCCCGGTAACTGGACTCACGGCCCGCTCCGCTGGGCAATGTGGTTGGTACCTATGAACTCACTGCCGCTCGTGCGAGAGCGGGTTGATTGGTGATGATGCTGTGTACACCAAGGGCTGCGAGGACTCTCATTCGATGCGGATCATCGACGGTCCACGCGTTGACCTGCAGACCAAGCTCGCCACAGCGCTCCATGAGCGCCTCGTCGATGAGTTCCTCCCAGGGGTTCACCGCAACGTCGCCAGCGGCGGCCGAGCGCTGCAACTGCTGCGGATCACGATCGAAGTTAGCGAACAGCCAAGCCGTGGGCAGTCGGGGCGACAGGTCGCGAACCTGCTGCAGCGAAGGCTCATCAAAGCTTGAGACCACAATCGGCTGCTGATTACTCTGCGAGATCTCGCGGCTCGCCACCACCCGAGCAACAATCTCACCGATGCGAACTCCTTCAAAAACGAAGTCCTCCGGCACCTCAGGCCCGCCAAAATCACCTGGCGAGTTTTTGATCTCAATATTGACGCCCATCCCTGCACAGGCCAGCAGTGACTGTTGCAGAGTCGGCACTTCATCTGGCCGATCCTCAGCCAGCGTTGCCCACACCACCCGACCATCGGAGTAACACGCGTCGTGATGTACCACGAGTTCACCCTGGCTGGTCAGGCGCACATCAAGTTCCACCCAGTCGGCGCCTTGTTCTCGGGCAGCATGAAAGGCATTGAGGGTGTTTCCAATGTGGGCTGCGGAGGCTCCACGATGCGCACAGATCAAGGGTATTTGGGCGATAGACATCTTCTCGAAACTTTTCCTTTACTCGCGTCGAATGTGGCAGTAGTTTTACTTTGTTCACGGATTCACAAGTTCCTAGCGAACAGCCTCCCCCAGAAATTGTGTAGGCCAACGCAGGAAACCTGAGCCTCTGTGTCCCCCAGTATTGACGAATTAATAGAACTCGGGCGCGGTTCCTAGCGCGTCCCCCTGTATACGGAGGAATCGTGGCACTGACCTCGAGTAGAAGCTTGGATATTGCAACCGACAACTGGAGAGTCAATTCTTCTTGTCGAGACACCGACCCAGATTTGTTCTTTCCTGTGGGCACCACTGGCTCGGCCTTGGACCAGATCGCGTCAGCCAAGGCTGTGTGTGACTCATGTCATGCCAAAGCCGAGTGCTTGGAATTCGCCCTCACAACCAACCAAGATTCTGGCGTGTGGGGCGGGACCTCTGAAGAAGAGCGCCGCAAGCTCCGGCGGGCCTGGGTTGCACAGCAGCGCCGCGCAGCACTCGCTTCCTAAGTAAGCATCACGCAAAGCAGATCGCTGCGAGCGAAGTCTTAGAGACCTACTACTCGGCCTCCCCCTTGGGGAGGCCGAGTCGCGTCAGGTGCGCGCACAACAGGAATCGTGAGGGAAACCCGTGTTCCGATTCTTCTCACGTGCCCCGTTGCCGTTCGAGTTTCACCTGAGGCGGCCTGTTCATCTGCGGGAGCAAAACTGATCTTGCCCTCGAGTTCAGAGATCAGACCCGTAACAATCGATAGCCCCAAACTGGGCGTTCGTACAGGGTCAGCATCCCCGCTCATGCCAACTCCGTCGTCGATAACATCTACCCGAAGAACACCAGCACCCTGAAGCATCTCGATGCGGACCTTGGGCAATTCCTCGGACATGAGCAAGCCCGGTGGATACGCGTGGTCCACGATGTTCTGAAGCAACTCGGTCAGCACGACTGCTAGTGAGGTAGCAGTCGGCGATGGCAGGTTTCCGGACTCGCCGATCATCTCAAAGCTCAGCGGGCGATCCGGTGAGGTCAGACCCTCCTCCACCATTCGTACGAGCGGTCGAAGAATCTCGGAAAAGTTCACCTCGTCTCCGTCTTCTCGAGACAAGGTCTCATGCACCAGCGCTATCGAGCGAATTCGGCGCACCGACTCCTCAATTGCGGCTTTGGCCGAAGGTTCGGTCAAGCGGCGGCCCTGAAGCCGTAACAACGAGGAAATTGTCTGCAGGTTGTTCTTGACCCGATGATGGATTTCTCTGATGGTGGCATCTTTTGAAATCAGCAATCGATCTCGGCTCTTCAGTTCCGAGATATCTCGCAGCAGCACGAGTCCCCCATTCACACGCCCGTGGTTGAGCAGAGGGATGCACCAGATCACCACACAGATCTCGTTTCGCTCAACCTCTTCAGCAGCGGGCCGGGCAGTAAAAAAGGCGCGATAGGTCGTGTCGGACTCCACTCCTAGCTCCGTCAGGCTTGCACCTTGAATTCGCCCCGAAATTCGCAATCTTCGGAGCGCAGAGATTGCATTTGGAGAGGTAAAGGAAACCTTTCCGAGTTCGTCTAGCAGAATCACGCCATCACCCACACGTGGCCCGCCCGCTGCCAAAACTTCCTCGTCCTCAAATGGGAACTTTCCGTCTGCAACCATCCTCGTAAGGCGATCAAAAACTTCAAGGTAGACACCCTCAAGGACTCCACGCTGACGAGTCGTGGATAGCGCAGACTCACTCGCTATAACGGCTACAACTTGATCTCGAAACCGAACCGGAATCGCGGTGACTCGGATTCGTTCACCAAGCCAGGCGGACTCAACGATCGTGTCAACAATCTCTCCGGTGCCCGCTGCCTCGGCCACAGCCGGCCGCTGGGCGGCACTCATCGTGCGGCCAACTACATCGTCAAGAAACAAGGTTTGGCCCGTGTTCGGGCGCATCTGATTGACAACAAGAAACCTTTTCTCGTCGACCTCGCTCTGCACAGGGAGCGGGACATACAGCAAAAGATCAGAGAAAGAGAGGTCAGACAACATCCCCCAACCGGCCACAAGCCGGCGCAGATGCCGTGAGGCCTCGATCTCGACAGGCGGCACAATTAATCCCACGTGTTCGGCTGTGAAGTCACCGTCATCAAGGTCGTCCACCACATCGGGAGCGTCATAGTCAGGATGCCCGAATGTGGGCTCCGGATAACGCGTGGATGAGCTATCGAATTCGCCTGTACTCATGACCAGATCTTCTCTCCGAGATGCAAGAGCGATGTAAGTGAATGTATGTCTTGTTCAAAGTATGGAATCGACAACGTCACATCTGCACTTCCTGACAGCGCAGCGCGTTGATCTGCCTCACGTCGAGCAACCACCTGATAGTTCAAAAAGCTGCTGCCGATCTCTGCCAACATGTTTGCAAGATGGTTCTCGCTCAACTCGGGGAAGTGCTTGTGAAGCTCTGCCGCAATCTCTGCCGGCTGAGCAGTCATGGCTCTCGCGGATTTCGCCCCGGTACGGCTCAGGAAGTAGGCGGGCAACACTTTGTTCAAGATGAGTGCCCCAACGTGATAGTTGCGATCAGCCAGAACGTTCAAAAAGAACTCGGCCTCTTGGGCAGGTGAAGACTCCAGCGTGGACACAACTAGGAAGGATGTTTGCAGACTTCCAAGGAGCGCAGTCACTGCTTCAGCTCGCTCAACGAACCCGGCGTACATCGACTGAAACAGAATGAAGAACTCGGCGATATCTTCCAAAAACTGTGTCCCTAAGATCCGGTCTGCTACGAGATAGAACGGCTTGGACGCAAAGCCCACCATGCGCGATTGATACGGGGCGATGAGCCAGCGCAACAACTTTGACGAGAAGAAATCGGCCATGCGCTCCGGCGCATCAAGAAAGTCGATGGCATTGCGAGTCGGCGGAGTATCCACCACGATCAGGTCATACTTCCCAGAGGTGTGAATCTGATACAAGCGCTCCATCGCCACGTAGTCATGACTCTGAATAAACTTGCCGGTGATGTTGCGATAGAGCGGGTTGGCCAAAATTGCATCGCGAGTCGCTACATCTGGGGCGTGGGCCTGAATCAGGTCATCCCAAGATTGCTTCGTATCGAGCATCGCAACCCAGAGTTCCCCCTGTGGGCTAGCGCCTGCATCTGCGAAGGCCGAAACCGGAACCTGGGTCTCAACATTTCCGAACTGCTCAAGGCCTAGCGCGCTTGCCAATCGGCGCGCAGGGTCGATGGTCAGAACGAGCACTTTGATGCCCAAGTTTGCGGCAGCGGTTGCGCCTAACGCCGCAGCAATTGTGGTCTTGCCCACTCCTCCGGACCCCGTCGAGATGATGATTTCCTTGGATGCGCAGAGTTGCTCAAGGGAAGCATGAGGGTCTGTTTGTGACCCAGCAGCCGACCTAGTCACGAGAAGCCCAGTTCTTCACCGAGCGCATCAGCTAGCTGCGCAGTAGCGCGGACCCCGTGCGAACGATTGAACAGGTACGGCAGGTACATCACCGGCAGGTCCTTGGGCAGCGAGTCACGCAAGCGCGTCAGGTGTTGTACCCGAGCCCTGCGCAGATTGACCGCTAGTTCGGCTCCGGCGAGGACATCCACCACTCCCTCTCCCGCGCTCTTGACCAAGGCTTCAAGGACGGCATCTGTGTTCAGCTGATCAAAGAGTTCCTGATCGCCTCTCGCAAACAACTCAGGCAGGACTCGATTGACCACGACTGACGCAATGGAAATGTCAGTCTCTTGACTCAACCGATCCACTAGTTCGAGTGTCTCGGTGACGGGCATCTCTTCGGGAGCAGTCACGACCACCACACCAGTGGTGTCTGCATCGGTGAGGATGTCGATCATCCAGTCGGTCTGGTTTCTGACTAACCCAACTTTGACCAGATCGTTAATCGCGACTGGTGAGGAGAGTTGCCCGACCACATGGCCCGTTGCTGCTGCGTCAACGACAACTAGGTCGTAGTGCTGCTCGCGAACCTCATAGGTGAGCTTGCCAACCGTCAGAATTTCTTTTACTCCAGGCGCAGCATTGGCTAAGAAATCAAACGTCCTTGCCAGTGGTCCGATCCTGGTGAGAAGCGGGAGTTTTAAGTTGAGTCGCAAGTACTCATTCAGACTCGCCTCAGTGTCCATCGACATGGCGCTCAACTTGTTTCGAACTTCGGTTGGTTCAAACTTGAGCGGGCCAATACCAAAGAACTTTGACAGGTCTCCCTTGGCATCGACTTCACACACCAGAGTCCGCAGACCGCTACGCGCCGCAAGAAAACCCAGAGCCGAAGCTACAGAGGTCTTCCCTACGCCACCCTTACCCGTGACGAAGAGGAGTTTGTGATTCAACAAGCCCCGAGATGGGCTCACTTCAGCTCGAGAAACCCATCGGCCGTGCTTCTTCAGCTGTACCAAGCTCGACATAGGTGATCTTGGAAGATGGCACAGCCACCTCTCGGCCTTTGCGGTCGGTCAGCCAGAGCACCTTGGTGTCTGATCCAAGTACGTCATCGACGCGACTCTTGATCTCTGCGCGATCCACATCCTCTGGGAGTTGCATTTCAATCTCACGGGGCGAGTAGGTCACGCCGATGCGCACGTCCACTGGTGTCTCTCCTGCATAGTTCTGTTTCCCCGAAATGAGGAACCTTCTGCAGCATAACGGTACTCCGCCAGCAGGATTCGTTCAGCTCAGTACGGTCCCGCTCGGCCAACCGGTCGAGCAGCTAGGGGACGTTCAAGATGCAAGTCTGGGTTACTTGGGTGGTAACTCCTTGAACTGCAGTGATAACAGGCCGATCGCAGTCCTCGTAGACCATTTGGTCGGGATGAGTCACGACCCAAGTCCCTGCAGGCACCTCGACCAACAGTTTGCCCGTTGAGTCTGTTGTGCCGCTCGCCACGACTTGGCCTCTTGTGCCCACTTCAACCGCACGCGAAGCCGAGGTCGGGGTTCTGCAGAATGGAACCCCGGGCTGAACCCTGCCGCCACAGATAATTTGCAGGGTCGTGATCTGAAGGCGAGTTACAGCGGCAGGTGCCGGCACGGCGGTGCACCCTGCAGCAGCAACCAAACAGGAAACGACGAGAGCTGTAACTGCGAGTGTGCGGCCTGCGAACATCCCCGGGACACTAGATGCTGAGGGCTCTTGCACGCATGAGTTTTGCTTCTAGTCGCCATCAGAATTGGGTGCCGGATGCCTGCAACCGTGAAGCCACGAGCCTTGCCTAGTATCAGCAGATCGTTCAGCGGGAGCCTGAACAACCATGAAACGAGCACAACCATGAAGCAAGTCCAATATGAAGCGAGCTGACTCATGAAACCAAGTTTGAAGTACGGGTTGATTGTCATTGTCCTCATCGGGCTGCTCGGTTCTGCTGCTGCATATTTGTTCCTGAAGGACAACTCCCCCGAAGCTGTCAGTTTGGATGCTGCTAGCGACTCAGTCGCTGGCTCGGACACGTCCGAAACCTCATCTGGCTCAGCTAAAGAGGTGGAAATTGCCGGCAAGTGGGCAGTGGATAGTGATGCCGGAGAGTTCACCTTTGATTCTGCGACGGGCAGCTTTGCCGGGTTTCGAATCACCGAAGAACTCGCGCAGATCGGTACAACCGAAGCAGTCGGTCGAACCGGCGATGTACAAGGCACCATGACGATCGATGGCAGCACCGTGACCGAGGCGACCTTTACCATTGACATGACCACGCTGAGCTCAAACGATTCACGTCGTAACGGCAAGATTCAAGGCGCTCTGCAGACGGATCAGTTTCCAACCGCCTCATTCACCTTGACCGAGCCAATCGACCTTGGCCCGGACGCAACTGCTGGCGGCGATCTGACTGTCAATGCCATCGGAAATATGACAATTCATGGTCAGACTCAGCCGGTGACGTTGCCGTTGCAGGCAAAACTCGTTGGCTCCACCATCATCGTCGTGGGGTCACTCGATGTGACCTTCGCTGACTATGGGGTAGAAGTTCCCACTGCACCAATCGTGATATCGGTGCAAGACCACGGCCCGATCGAATTTCAACTTCTTTTCGCTCGCGCCTAACCCGGCTCAGAGAATTTTGAGTTCCGGGTTATAGCGACGAGTGGGTGCGAGTTCAACATCAACGCGCTCAGCAATCGCAGCAAAGGCCTGAGCTGCTTCTGATTCGGGATCAACGGCCATAATCGGATGACCGTCGTCTCCGCCTTCACGCAACTTCGGCACGAGTGGAATCTTTCCGAGCAGCGGAACATCGATTCGCTCGGCAAGGGCCTGTCCACCACCGGATCCGAAAATCTCGTAGCGGGTCCCGTCATCGCCGGTGAACCAGGACATGTTCTCGATCACGCCTTTGGTGTCCAGCCGGACTTTGTCGGCCATGAAGGCGGCGCGCTGAGCCACCTTCTGAGCTGCCGGCTGAGGAGTAGTGACTACGTAGAGCTCAGCGCGTGGCAAGAACTGTGCCAAAGAAATCGAAATATCTCCGGTACCGGGGGGAAGGTCAACTACCAAATAGTCCGGCTCGTCCCAGTACACGTCGGTCAGAAACTGCTCAAGCGCCTTATGCAACATTGGGCCTCGCCAGATCACAGGCTGATCCTCTTCCACGAAGAACCCCATCGAAATACAGTTCACCCCGTAAGCCTCTGGAGGAATGATCATCTGATCGATCAGCACGGGTGGGCGATCCACACCAAGCATGCGTGGAATGGAGAAGCCCCAGACGTCTGCGTCCACGATCGAGACACGCTTACCTCGCTGTGCAAGCGCAATTGCCAAGTTGGTCGTAACAGAAGACTTGCCGACTCCGCCCTTGCCCGAGGCAATCAGCAAGACACGGGTCTTTGAATTTGGATCGGCGAAGGGAATCGCACGGCCTTCGGCATGCCCATGCGCTGGCTGAGACCCAGCAGTTGAGGCGGGATCACCGTGGAGTTGAGTTCGGAGTTCTTCACGCTCCGCATCGTTCATGGATGTGAACTCCAAGTTGACGCGATCAACTCCTGGCAGAGCCGTCACAGCCTCGGACACTCTGGACTGAATCTCTGCTTTGAGCGGGCATCCAGGGATCGTCAAGGCGATCAAGATGTTCACCTCTGGAAGGTGAAGTTCTACTGAGCGAACCATTTTAAGATCGACGATGGACCGATGAAGCTCCGGGTCCTGCACGGGTCGAAGCGCATCGATGACGGCATCTTCAGAGACTGCAGGCTGGTTTTCTGTCATTTTTGGGGTCCTCTTCGGGAAGTATCTGACGGCCACCACTCTGCCGCAGACTCTGATCCTTCCAAGCTCACCCCTGTTCGGCAACTCCGCCGCAGGGCCAACAGAGCGGCGGAACAGTACAGTGAGAGTGTGGATCAGCTGAGCCCTACCGAGTTTGCCTCGGTGGTAACCGCAATCACCTCAGCCTTTGGGGACCCAACGCGACGAGAGATTTATTTGTTCGCGCATAGCACCCCAATCGGTGTGACGGCATCCGAGGTGGCCGAGAAGTTTGACCTTCACGCCAATGTGGCTCGGCACCATCTCGACAAACTCTCCGCAGGGGGCTACCTAGAAATTTCCACCGAGCGCCCATCGGGCGGAACTGGTGGAGCGGGCAGACCCTCGAAGCGTTACCGAGCTTGCGATGAAAACATGACCCTCAATGTCTCAGTCCGACAAGACGATGTTTTGGTCAAGTTGCTCGGACGCGCGCTCGGTGAGCTTGGCCCCGACCGAGCTTCGGCCCTTGCAGAAGAAGTGGGGATTGAGTTTGGCCAGGAAATGGCTGAAGCAATGGGAGAACAAAGCACGCGTTCGTTCCGAGCTGCTCTGCATTCGGTTGCCGATGCGCTCTCTGCGCACGGGTTTGCTGCCCACGCAGAGAAGGAGGGCAACTCCATGCGACTCGTCACAGAGCATTGCCCGTTTGGGGAAGCCGTTGTTGAACACCCTGTGATCTGCGCAGTTGACCGGGGCATGGTCAAAGGCATGCTTGGAACGCTCTACGGCGAGACTCGGGTCGACCTCACCTCGGCTGCGGCAGGTAGCGAAGACCACTGCATTACTGCGTTCGACAGCGAACCCTAAGCCCCGTCTGCTGCCCTGTGCGCTCCTACCTTGATCACGCGTCAAACTCGCCCATGCGGGCAAGCGCCATAGAGGCCATGACTGAGTGGTATGCCGGCATGGGTGGCGACCCATCGAGGATCTATGCAGAAGGCATGCAGTCCAGAGTCGAACTTGAGGTGGCCCGAGAGCAGGTCGCAGAGTTGTTAGGCGCTCGCCCACGAGAAGTCGTCTTTACCTCGGGGGCCACCGAGTCAATTGCCGCTGCAAGCTTTGGTGCCGTGCAACGAGCAGTGTCCCGAACGGGCTCTCCCAATTCCCATGTTGTGTACTCGGCTGTAGAACATTCGGCCGTTCGGGAATGGGCGCGGCGTAACGAACACACAGAAGTTGGGGTTGACCCGGTCGGCCGTGTCGACCCGGCAGAACTGCTCGGGGCGATCACGGCGAACACATCTCTGGTGCACCTGCAGTGGGGTAATCACGAGGTGGGAACGCTGCAGCCAATCAGCGAGGTGGCCGAAGGTTGCGGTGACCTTGACCTGCTTCTTCATGTTGACGCTGCTCAGGCAGTTGGCCGCGTCAAATTGAACTTTGCAAACCTTGGGGCCGATTTGATGTCGGTGTCTGCCCATAAATTCGGTGGTCCGCCCGGTGTAGGCGCTTTGTTGATCCGAAAAGGTCTTCGAATCGAGCCGTTACTAGTCGGAGGAGAACAAGAGCGGGCACGGCGCGGGGGTATGGAGAATCTGCCGGCCGTTTTGGGGTTTGCTGCCGCTGCTCAAGAATGCGGCCAGGCACTCGATCAGGAGTCGGAGCTGAATAGGGCACAAACCGAACGCATCATTCAGTGGGCCGCAGAATTTAGCGGAGTCGAAGTGCTCGGGGACCCCGTGGACCGACTCCCCCACATTGTTTGTCTCGGGCTGGAGGGTCTGGAACCCCAGCCAGTCCTGCTAGGTCTCGACCAAGCAGGAATTGCGGTGCATTCCGGTAATTCCTGCAGCAGCGAATCACTAGAACCAAGCCCGATCCTGCAGGCCATGGGTGTGGATGCTGCGCATTCCTTGCGAATCTCGGTGGGATGGAACACGCTCTCAAGCGATATCGATCATCTGCTCGTCACGCTGGCGCAAGTCATTGCTGACCTGCGCCAGCTTCGATAACTCTGGCGGACTCGCTACGCTGCTCGCTGTGCCCGATAACCAACTCCTGCCGACTGCGGTGATCTTTGATCTCGACGGTGTGATTCGAGACTGGAACGAGTCCGAGATCTCTGAAGTGGAAGTTGCCTACGGTCTCGATCCCGGCACCATTCTCTCTGTCGGGTTCGGGACTGACCTTGGAAGAGCGGCAATGACTGGCGAGATTGATTACCGAACCTGGATGAACGCGATTCGCAAACAGGTGATCTCGCAACATGGAACTGAGGCCTCTGGGGCACTTGACGCATGGGAGGCAAACGTGGGACTCGTCAACTTGCAGATGCTCCAAGTTCTGCGCTCTGTTCGCAGCGAAGCAACAGTGGCGTTGTTGTCGAATGGCACCACTCGCTTGCGCAGAGACTTAGCTGTGCTTGACCTCACTGATGAGTTCGACGCAATCTTCAACACCGCTGAAATAGGGATCGCAAAACCTGACCCTGCCGTGTTCAACCATGTGCTGGCCGAACTTGAGACCACCCCCGCTGAAACCCTCTTTATTGATGACCTAGAGATGAACGTGAGCGCGGCTCGTTCCCTCGGCATTGGCGCACACCAGCATCTCGCTGCCGAATCCACCGTTGAGTTCCTGCTCGGTACGGGGCTGTCGATGCGAGGGATCTCAGCCTGATGACGCTCTACTTCGTTCGCCACGCCTCGGCGGGACAGCGAGACAATTCGAATGCGCTCGACCATGATCGTCCGCTCGACGAGGCAGGACGCCTGCAGGCCGAAAAGCTCTCCGATTGGTTGCGGCACGTACCCATCACGCGAATTCTGTGCAGCCCGTTTCCTCGCTGCGTACAAACCATCAAACCCTTGGCACACGCTTTGAAATTGCCCATTGAACTCAATGACGCACTCGCTGAGTCAGCTGATATTGATCAGGCCTGGAAGTTGCTGACCAAAGCAGCCTCGAGCACAGCCGTTATCTGTAGCCATGGCGATGTGATTCCCGATTTGGTCCGTCGGGCACAGCTCCGAGGCCTGCATATTCCAGGAAAGTCGGGTTGCGCCAAGGGCTCCGTCTGGACGCTTGACCACTGGGACGGCAAGCGGTTTGCCACCGGCGTCTACACCCCCATCACCCCCTGAGGCATCCGCCAGCAGTTTCGGACTAGCATCTGCAGAAGTTGTTGAAGGTCCTGTGGGTACCGGGCCAATCGTGATTGGGAGGCGTTCATCATGCGCAAAATCAGCGCAATCATTTCTTTTGCAGTACTGGCTTCATTGCTCGCTGCAGCCTGCACCCCTGGCGGGCCCGCCCCGCTTCAGTGGAAGGTTTCTCCTGCGTCCATCACCGTGAATAACACCGAGGATTATGACAAGGGCGACGAGCCCTACGTGATGCAGCTTGGGTTCCGGTCCAAAATCGGCGTGCCCGATTCATCTGTTGTCACCTTTGCCTCACAGTGCTACGCCAACAAGATTCCGCCAACCGATGCTGGCGCTAACGGCGTCACGCTGCAGGTTCCCGCAGGCTCAGCAGACATTCTTCTTCCCAATGTGCAAAACCTTGATGTTGGCGATCTTGCACAGAACAATGCGCCATTCGAAATCATCGGCAGCCTGACGTTCGTGGCAGAAAGTGACCGCGCCGCATTCTTCTCGAGCTGCGCCGTGAGCGATGCGCTCCGGAGCCTGCTGGTTCCCGTGCTGCAAGATGCACTCAACCTGCTCATTGCTGCCTCGCCGGTGCCTCCCACGCAGGACCAACTGATTGCGCTCATCGTGGACAACATCAGCAACTTCGTCAATGGCCTCGGCAGCATCATTGCCTCGTTCATTGAAGGCCTCGGAAACCCCGATGACATCATTGGAGTGGCGGTGCAGATCCACCTTCCCACTGCCGGAGCGCTCACTGATCTGATTCGTGCCGGTCTGGCAATTGGTGGCCTCTTCTCGCCTGGTCTTGAGCAGGGCTTCATTCCGATTGATGGATTGCCAAGCAGCTTCCAGATCAAGCTTGGATCGCTGACTCCCTCAACCTCAACGTTCAGGTTTGTTAGCCCCGCGGCGGACTACACCTACGTGAGCAAGATCTCACTCGGCTAGCGCTGCGGAATTCGCTCTTCCATGCCCCAGGGCGAGTTGTACTCCCCTGCAAGCAACTCTAAGAACGGTGCTGGGTTCATGGCCTCGGGGCCAAGAACTCCTGCGCCCGACCACAGGCCTGCATCGATCAGTTCGCAGGCAACCACAGGTCCGACTGCGGTTTGCCAGACTACGGCCTGCACGCCATCACGGCCCATGGTCTCTTCATTGTCGACTACATGATACAGATACACCTCCCGAGGTGAAGGCTCTGCTCCCGGGCTCGCCTTGCCAAGGCCGGTCACCCACGTACCCGCGCAGGTCTTGCCCTCGATGCGGTCGCCGAGCCCAGCAGGATCGGGCAAGCAAGCGGCAACGACATCACGAGGCGAGACCTTGGCACCTCTTACGTTCACCGGATTCGTTCCGTCAAGCCCCAGCTTGTGCAGCGTCTCGAGCACGGCAATGAACTCGTCCCCTAAACCGTATTTAAAAGTCACTCGGTTACAGTCAATCCACCGGGGAACAAGGAGCACTTCTTCATGTTCAACGTTGACGCACTCAACGTCTCCAATTCCTTCGGGAAAGTGAAAAATCTCCGGCTGCGAGAAAGGAGCCGTGGTGAACCACCCGCGCTCCCGCTCCCAAATCACGGGCGGATTCAAGCATTCCTCGATTACCGTCCAGATGGAAAATGTTGGCGCAAACTCGTAGCCGCGCACCGTCATGTTGGCCCCATCACGAATACCCACCTCGTGGATTCCAGAGAAAAGCTCATCTGCAGCGTGCCGTGCAAATACATCGGCAATGCCAGGCTCGATTCCCATGCCACACAGGGCAAGTAGTCCGCGCTCCTCCCACTGTGCAGACTGTTCAAATTGAAGGTCTCCGAGTTTGACGCCGCACAGCTCGGTGGGTTGATCCGGATGCGGGGTCGAGATCGACATGGCCATATCCATGTAGTGAACTCCCGCATCGAACGCACCAGTGAAGATCCCTAAAACAAAGCGAGGGTCAGCCGCATTCATCACGAGGTCAGCTTTGCAAGCATCGGCAGCGGCAGTTACGGCCGCTGCATCTGAAGCGTCCAGCTCTTGAGCGGAATAACGGTCATCGCGCGCAGCCACACGTTGGGCCTTTCCAAGATCGATATCTGCCACGGTGATTGACTCGATAAAGCGACGCTTGGACGCAATCGCGCAGAACGCCTCACCAACACCACCAGCACCAACCAAAAGGATTCTCATGCCCACACAGTACCGAGACTCAACCGCCGTTTCGGTTTGGAATTCTTGGCACGGCGGTTGAGCTCGTAGTGCTGGAGCTACCAGCGGCCGCACTCGGCGGCGTTGTAGCCGCAGCGATTGAGGAAGCCAGCCTCTCGGGATCGCCAATCAGGAACGAGATTTTGGGCCGAGGAAGGCCCTGCAGTGTGCTCAGGTCGTTCTGAGCATCAGCAAATCGAGAGTCCGCAGCAGCAAGCGAAGCCCTCAGCAAGAGCGCATCTGCAAACTGTGGGGAAACCTGAAGGGCCTCATTGAGGTGTTGGTTCGCAGCGGGCAGATCCGAAACTTCTGGCCCCACCTTGCTGAGGGCCAGCGATACCAGCGCATCAAGATTCTGGGGGTTCTGAGCAACCTCAGCCTGCAGGCAGGCTCCGAGTGAATCGAGGAACGCTTGATTGAACTGCTGACCTTTTTTTTGCTCTTGGGCGGCTTGTTGCCAACACTCGCGGGTTCCACCATCAACGAGCCCAAAGAAGATTTTTCGTTCAAGCCCCTGAGACTGAAGCACCTGCACAGCAGCAGGTGACGGCGCACTTGCATAGAACACATTGAGTTCATTCGCAGCACTTTGATAGTCGAGAGCAGTTGCGGCCACGCTCGCTCGAAAAACTCGAACGTCGGGGAACTTCGGATTCAGTGCAATAACTTTGTCGAAGTTTGCTGTGCCTTTGGCTGGTTGATCATCACGCACATAGGCCCAACCCTGATAGGTAAGTGCCTCAAGGTTCTCGGGAGCTTCGGCCAAAATCTCGTCGTAACAATCAATTCCTTCGGCCGGCTTCTGGAAGGAAGTTCGTTGGCAAGTAGCGAGTCGCTGCCGAAGCGTGCCGGCAGAACCTGTGATTGCGTTATCGCCGCGCTGCCCCGAACCTCGAGCAACCAACACTCCAGCTAGAGCCGCGAATGCCAACACGCCGAGCACCATCGCAAGGGATCGCCAGCGAGGACTGCCCGACCGCTGCTGAGCACTGCTCGCTGAAGCCGCTTTGGTGGTGCTGCCCTTCGAGTCGAGTTCACGTAAGACCTGCGCTGCGCGCAGCGTGTACTCCTCTTTGAGCGTTCGGTAGTCCTGCTCATCCATGTCACCGGCCGAGAACTCGCTCTCAAGGTCTTCGATCGAGCCGAGCAGATGCTCCCGCTCCTCCTCGAGCAGCGCACGATCATCAGGGCTCATGGTTAACACCTGAGTCATCGTTGCGGTCAGGCTCAGCAGGCTCCTCGCGACCCTTCGCTGCCGAGCCTGACTGTCGCTGTTCAAGCGCAACCTCCACGAGAGCTTGGTCTTCGCTGCTCAGCGGTTGAACCGCACCGCTCGAGCGTCGAACCCGAAGGCCTTCTGCGAGCAACAGAGCTGCAGCCGCTACAACAATCACGGGGATCACCCAGACCAACGACCCAACGCCTGTAGATGGCGGTGTGAGTAGCACACCGTCATAGCGGTCAGCGAAAAAGTTCAGAATCTCATCATTGGTTTGACCCTGCTTCATCTGTGCAGAAATCTCGCGGCGAAACTGCACGGCGATGGGAGCCGCAGAACCAGCTACGGACTCACCTACACACTGCACGCACTTAATCTGCGCAGCAATTGCAAAGAGGCGGTCATCGCTGGTGCCCTTCGTTGGTGAAGTGCCCGAAGCGCTGATGAAGAACACCACCAGAATCACCGCCATAAGTGCCCACCACCACCACTTTTGCCGCTGCGAGTGTGGCTGCTTCATGACGCACCTCTCGTGGCCCGGGCAACGTATTTTTCCAATGCATCCGCGGTGATTCCGCCTTCAAACTTGGCCACAACAGTTCCTGCTGGGTCAATCAGAAATGACTCAGGCAACCCTTTGACGCCGTAGTCAAGCGCCACAGCTCCCGTGCCTTTTGTGAGGACCGGCCAGTCGCCGCCATTGTCGGCAAAGAACTTCTCGACGTTTGCTGCGGAATCATCGAAGGCCACACTCACCACACGCAGTCCGGTGGTAGCCCGAGACGCGTCGATCTTTACGAGCTCAGGCTGCTCCGCAACACAGGGCGGACACCAGGTCGCGAAGAAGTTGACCAGTACCCACTCTCCCCGAGCAGAGTCCAGATTGAATTGCTCGCCACGCAGAGTGGTTCCAGCAAGTTCCGGTGCAATCTTGCCGAGCAACGGACTCGTTACCTTGGACTGCCCACCCTTGGGACTGACCACGAACAACAACACCAGCGCCAACACCGCGACACCCACGATCCCCGCAATAATCGGCGCCCGTCGAGGAACTGACTTACTCACGCCGAGACCTGCTCAATCGGCGCTGCGGCCGACACCGCGTCGAGCGGGTTTCTTCGACGGCCGGGGAAGAGCGCCAAGATCGTGCCGAGCACCATGATGAGTCCACCGATCCAGAGCCAGGTGACCATGGGTTGAACCACGACACGAAGCCCGAGCGAGGTATCCGACTCAGTTGGAGCAGAGGTGATGGACAACATGACGTCGTCGCGCAGACCTGCCTTGACCGATGGGGTCGGGATGGTCTGCCCGGATTGCCGATAGCGATTCAGCTGAGGCTCATAGACCTGCTGCCCATCCACCTTGATTCGTGCCAGCAACTCAATTCTGTTCGGCTGATCCACTGTTCGCGAACTCAAATACTGCAGGGTATGCCCCGCTACTCGAGCCGTCTCGCCTTCTTTGAGCGTGAACTCCCCTTGACTCATGAAGCTCATGGAAGCGGCGAGCGCCACACCAATCACGATCACTCCAAGGTGCACCACCATGCCGCCATTGGTTCGACCCACAAATCCTCTCCAACCAAGACGCCGAGTTGCCAACGCGATCTGGCGCAAAGCTGATCCGGCAGCAAACCCACCGAGGCCAAATGCCAGCAGGGCTGCAGCGCCGGTTGCGCCGAGCAATACCGCGATGAGCACCGCTGCTAGGCCTGTCCATGCCGGCCACCACAATCGTTCGCGGAGCAGTTCCCCCGAGGCCTTGCGCCACGGGAGCACTGGAGCCATCGCCATCAGCAGTAACAGGGTCAGTCCAATGGGCATCGTCATCCGACTGAAATACGGGGGGCCCACCGACAAGGTGTCGCCGGTAGTTGCTTCAATCACCAGCGGAAACACCGTGCCGAGCAGCACCACAAACGCAAAGGCGGCAAACACCACGTTGTTGGCTAAGAACGCGCCCTCTCGAGACAGGGGCGAGTCAATGTGGCCCACTGAGCGCAGGCGGTCTCCGCGCCAGCCGATCAGTCCCACCGAAACGGCCACCACGAGGGCAAAAAATCCCAACAGAATTGGCCCGACGGCACCGGCAGAGAAGGCATGAACTGAGGCCACCACTCCAGACCTAGTGAGGAAGGTGCCGAGGATGGTCAACGAGAAGGTTGCGCACAGCAGCGACAGGTTCCACACGCGCAGCATGCCGCGACGTTCTTGCACCATGACCGAATGCAAGTAGGCCGTCCCGGTCAACCAGGGCAGCAGAGATGCGTTCTCAACAGGGTCCCAACCCCAGTAGCCGCCCCAGCCAAGAACTTCGTAGGACCACCACGCCCCCAAAATGATCCCGGCGGTCAAGAACCCCCAGGCAAACAGGGTCCACCGACGAGTTTCAACAAGCCACCCTTCGCCAACCCTGCCCGTTACCAGTGCGGCGATAGCAAACGCGAATGGCACCGTGAAGCCCACGTATCCCAAGTACAGCATGGGGGGATGAAACGCCATCAGGATGTGATTCTGAAGCAGAGGGTTTGGGCCGGGACCATCAAAGCCGGGAAGGGGCAGGTTCCCTTTAAACGGGTTGGCTGCGGTCAGCATCAGGCCAAAGAAAAACACGCAGACCGAGAACATCGTGATCAGTGCCCAAGCCACGAGTGAATCATCGAGACGTTTGCGGAACTTGTGGGCTACGACGACTAGGTATCCCGCAAGAATCAACCCCCAGAGCAGAATTGAGCCTTCAAGCGCAGACCACATCGAGGCTACGTTGAACAGCGCGGGTGTGGTTGAGGAGCCATGCTCTGCCACGTACTTGAGGGTGTAATCGCGTTGGATAAATGCCCGCTCCATCGCAGCCACCGAGAGGACCGCACCGAGCAGCACCACGAATGAATACGCTCGACCCATGCGCATCAGGTCAGGCCGGGAGCGCTTCAGGCCCGTCAGGATGACCGAGATCGCAAGGAGCGAACCGCCGAGCGCCAGGATCAACCCCGTCAGCCCCAGGGCTCTGTTCACCCGCTGACCCCAGAACGTGAATCGGCGTCCGCTTGAGCCTTCTTGATGCGGTCAGCGTTCTTCTCGTCATACGTGCTGTCATGGCGAATCAGGATCTGATCGCTGTGAAACTCATCCCCAACAAACTGCCCTTCAAGAATCACCGGAATCTTGGCGTTGAATAATTCTGGCGGCGCACCGCTGTTGACTACGTTCAACTTCTGATCGCCGAAAGCAACCACGAAACGTACGCCACCATCAGTCTTCTTGATGGTGCCCTCCACCACGTTGCCCTGCATTCGGAATCGCTGATCACCAAGGTCTTGGCGCTGCGCAACTGCCTCATCAACGTTGTAATAAAACGTCGCTGCGCTATTCAAACCCTTGAAGAGCACCACTGCGAGGAGTCCGACGAGTAGCAGGACCGCGCCCACAGCGAGGTAGGTGCGCGGGCTCTTTGAAGATGCCGGTGTTGCGGCAGGAGCGCTTCGCGGTGTGACATCAAGCAGGGGCGTTGCCGCGTCTGGGGATTCCTCATCATCAAGCACTGACGGATCGGGGAGCGAAGGGTTTACATCCATCGGCGTTGCTCCGGTGGAACCGTTTGCGACAGACGTCGACCGCGCAGAATGACAACCGCTGCATAGGACCCAACGGACCCAAAGGTGACAACCCAGGCTCCAACGATGCACAGCGTTTCGGTCATGTTTGCGGCCCTCCCAAGTCATCTCGTGCGCCTCGACTGCTCGGGGCTGCAGGACTGCTCTCAAGTCGCCGCTCTTCTAATGCCTGATCAAGACCAAGTTCACTGGCACGTTCAGCTAGAAATCCAGCACGAAACCGGTGAACGAACAGCCAGGCACAGACCAGCAAACCTGCAATCAATGCCGAGTACATGGCAAACAGCTGGGTTCCGCCCATGTCGGGATGGATCGTACCCAGAACGGTCTTTCCTTGATGGAGGCCTCGCCACCAATCCACCGCCTTATGCACGATGGGAATGTTCACCACCGCCACCAGGCCGATAATCGCGCAGCGAGTTGCTCGAGTTTTTGGATCTGCAGGGATTGCGCGAACAGCGAGGTAGCCAATGTACATAATCAGCAGCACAGCCGAGGTGGTGAGTCTTGGTTCCCAGCGCCAGAACACGCCCCAGGTGACCTTGCCCCAGAGCGCACCATCCACGATTGTCACGGCAAAGAACAGCACCCCAATCTCTGCGCCTGAGGAGCCGAGCAGGTCCCAGAACTCGGTGCGCTTCCAGAGGTACATCGCTGAAGACAGCGCCGTAATCAGAAATGCCACGTAGGCCGCCATCACGGTGGGGACATGCATGTAAATAATCCGCACGGTGTTTCCAAGCTGCGAATCAGCAGGGCTGATGAAGAGTCCGTAGGCCACGGCAAGAACCAGAAAGAACAGCGCTGTTGCTCCGAGCACTTTGGTTCCGCGAGACCCCGTCCCGATAGGAGCAGGCGCAGCGGCGGAAGAGGATTCGATTTTTGTACTCGTCATGCATCCTCCAGAAGGGGACGGAATAGAAATGAACCAAGGGTGAGGTACACCAGAGCGAAGATTCCGAGCAGTGCAGCCCATGGCCAACCAGACATAGCTTCGCGCTGCAAACTGACTTCGCATCCGCGCGTTGCCGCTATTAAGACCGGTGCAAGCAACGGTAACAACAGCAGCGGAAGCAAAGTCTCTCGGCTTCGGAGCCGAGCGGCAAGTGCGCCGTACACCGCACCTGCCCCAGCAATACCCAACGTAGCGGTGAACGCAATCACCAATAACAGGGGAATCCCGATGAAATGTGTGTCGTACAGCACAGCAACTCCCACAGCCAGCACCGCTTCGAGCAGCAGCAACTCCAGAGTTAAGGCTGTGACTTTTCCCAGATAAATGCCCGCTGGCGACATTCCGGTCAGTCGAAGCGCCTCCAAAATCCCATCCTCAGACTCAAGTCCAAAGCTGCGTTGCAAGGTGAGCACAGCCGAGAACAGCACCGTTACCCAGAACAGACCGGGCGTTGCTTGCTTGAGTACCCCACGATCAGGGTCAAGCGCGAACGCAAATAGAAGCAGAACCAGAATCGCGAATGGCAAAACCTGGCCCAAACCAATCTTTGCCCGACGCTCCAACTGCAAGTCTTTGCGTGCCATGAGGAGCGCGTCATCAAACATTCCTCGCGGCTTGGTCATGGTTCACTTCCAAGCTCCGTCGCGCGAGGAGAATCTGCGATGATCACTCCGCCGCTGATGGTGACAGATCGGTGGGCAATGTGCTCCGCCCGATCGAGTTCGTGCGAAGCAAACAATACCGTCGCCCCGCTTGCCGATGCTTCTGCCATCAGCCCATCGACAAGGTCCCTCCCAGAACTATCGAGTCCGGCGTGGGGTTCGTCAAGCAGCCAGAGTTCCGGGCGGCGACAGATCATTGCTGCAAACGAGACTCTGCGGCGTTGACCGGCTGAGAGCGAATACACCGGAAGGTCAAACAATCTTGAACTCACCCCTAGGCGCTCTAAGGCCGCTCGGCCATCTTGCACCGTCGCTGCTGCCGCACGAGACCAAAAGTCAAGGTTTTCAACCACGGAAAGGTCTTGATAAAGAAACGAATCGTGACCGAGCAAGCCCACACGCCGACGAACTGCTCGGGGGTTCGCAGTGAGATCCTCTCCGAGCACTACTGCCTGTCCCGAGGTCAGACCGATGAGGCCGGCGCAGACGCCCAACAGTGTTGTCTTGCCCGCACCGTTGGGCCCCTGCAGCAAGAGAATCTCTCCCGGGTAAACGTCAAGATCTACTCCTGCGAGTGCAGGGAATCGGCCGATAAGTGCGACGGCGGAACGGAGGTGGACAAGGGCCGACACAGCATTTATAAGCTACTTCTTCTTCAGTCTTCAGGGCCAAGCACACATTTCTGCCAGCATTCCCGGTACCGTTATGAGATGTTCGGAAAAATTCTTGGGGTACTCGGGAAGGTACTCATTGTTTCTGGACTTCTGGTGCTGGGTTTTGTGGGATATCAGCTCTGGGGAACCAGTATCTCGGAGTCGAACTCTCAGGCCGCTCTGACGAATTCGCTCGCAAACAACGCAAACCTCAAGCCAAACAATGGCCGAGTTCAGTCGCAACAGCTAACCGACCAATTTGCCACGGTAGACCCAGCAACGGCGCCTGCAACCGCTCCGCCACCCGAGGGTGAACCGGTGGGTGTTATCACGATTACCAAGATCGATCTTCAGCGAATCATCGTTGAGGGCGTTGCAAAACCCGACTTGAAGAAAGGCCCTGGTCATTACCCCGGGACGCCACTTCCCGGCCAAGCTGGCAACTCGGCAATCGCTGGGCATCGCACCACCTACGGAGCACCGTTCAATCGGATCGATGAACTCGAACCGGGGGACGAAATCAAAGTCGGCACACCGCAGGGCGAGTTTACTTACGTGGTGATTCCCGCACCGGGGCAAGCTACTCAGGCTTGGTACACCGTGAGTCCGGCCCAAGTTGAGGTGCTGGCGAACATGGGCGATAACCGAATTACGTTGACCGCATGTCATCCCAAATATTCCGCAAAGCAGCGCATTGTGGTGCACGGAATACTGAAATCTCCCGTCGCAGCGGCTGTTGTTGCCGTTCCGAGCGCCGCAACGACACCGCCCAAAACCTCAGCTCAGTTCGATTCTGGGCAGTCCGGCGACTCAAAAGCGCTCACCACAGCCCTGCTCTTTGCCGCAGCGGCCGCCATCGTGGCCTTGTTGGCCTGGTTGCTCGGCAAGTCCCTGCGCCGCTGGCCCATATATGTGCTGGCTGCGCCGGCAATTCTCGTCCTGATCTGGTTCGGATATGTCTACATGGACCGGTACCTTCCCACCCTATGAACTCAGCGCCCATGAATTCAGGCGCAAGAAGGCGCTCTCCTCGGTGGGCGGAGCCAAGAATTATTCTGCTAGCAGTTCTGCTCGTGCCTGCGCTTTTACAAATTGCCTGTAGCAGCGACAAGAGCGGGACTGCGAAGGCCTCTGATGCAAGTTCAACAACGGTCGATGCGAGCACTCAGACTGTCACCACTGAAACCCCAGGTCCCCCGCCCGGAGCAACACTTGAGGGGTTCAAAGACCTTGCGGTAGGCACCTGCTTCGAACAGGTCAAGGCCTCGGCTGCTGAGGATCGCGCGGTGTGGCTCCTCGACTGCGCTGACCCACATAGCTTTGAGGTGTACTGGATCACCACCTACCAGGGCGAGGGAGCTGGGCGCGGCACCTCGTACCCCGGAACAGCAACCGTGCAGAACGGGGCGGAGCAGGCTTGCTTTGACCAATTCGAGACGTTTGTGGGAGTGCGCTGGACGCTGTCGGAACTTGATATTCGAGCTTGGTGGCCCACCGAAGAATCTTGGGCCCGAGCAGACCGAACGGTGATCTGCACAGTGTTCGCCGAGAGCGGCGAGCAACTCACGGGCACACGCCGTGGCAGCGCAAAATAGTCAGCAGTGCTGGGTAGGTCCTGCGCAGGTTTCAGCTAGCGCAGGGTTCAGCTAGCGCAGCGGGAGCAAAGGGCCGGCTTCCTCTTAGCGCCCCTTAAACACTGGAGCACGACGGTCGCTAAATGCAGAGCGCCCCTCGATTAGGTCATCCGAAGCCCAAGCGGCATGAAAGGCTGCAAGGTACTCGCCCTCTGGGTCGGTGCTGAGCGAGGGGTGCTCGAGTAAGTCAAGCCCCCGCTTCGATCCCGAGAGAGCGAGCGGTGCGAGCTGGGCAATCTGGCCGGCGAGTTCCTCGGCAGCAGTGAGCACAACATCGCCGGCATCCCGCGGGGCCTCAACGGTAAACAGTTCTTGGATCAGGCCGACTTCGTAAGCGCGCTGTGCTGTCAGTGGACGAGCGGTCAACATCATCCACCGCGCTGCTGAGTGGCCGGCAAGCGCAGCAAGGCGCTGCACCGTGGAGTGATCCACCATCAATCCCAGTTTCGCAACGGGTACGGCAAACCGCGCCTCGTCAGTAGCGATGCGCAGATCGCAAGACAGAGCGAGTTGCATCCCGAGTCCCATACACGCACCAGAGATTGCCGCAATGGTTGGGAACTCAAGGCCAGATAGGTCATCAAGCATCAGGCGAAGTGCCCGCGTGAACTCCAGATCCTCGAGTTCTTTCAGGTCGGCACCGCTACAAAACTGACTCTGGTCACCCGTCAGGATCAGCACCCGAACCGTTCCCTGAGCATGTTCTGCTCGCGCTCGAATGACTGCATCATGGAGTTGATCGAGCGCTTCATGATTCAGAGCATTGCGCCGCTCAGGCCGTGAGATCGTGATGCGCGCAACTCGCTGATCGGAGTGATAACCCAAGCTCACCCAGGCGCTCCCGGCTGAAAGATCATCGCATAGAGGGCCACGAGCAGCAGCAGGTGCATGACGCCCGTGAGGGCTTGGGCCGATTTGGCTCCAGCCTTCTGAGCGCGAATCAAGAAAAACATAATGATCGCCATGATGATCCAGACTGCGAAGGCAATCGAGATCCAAGCTTCCTGCAACACCTCGGGATGATCCTTCAACCCCGCGGCGCTCAGTATTCCTGTCAGTAGCAGCACCAATAGGGCGGGCGCTTGAATGTACATGGCAACCTTTGCAAAGCCAGCGTTTGCGCCTTCGGCAGAGCGAGTCACCATGGGTGCGGCAAAGAATGCGCCGAAGGCCACTATCGCAGCGAGCACATGAAGGAACAGCCAAAGGTTTTCCATGAGCATGTGTCTAGCGCATTCCCCAGCCTGAATGCGCTATCAACCCACTGACTGGCAACGAACTGCTGCTGCATTACCCAAACTGGGTTTGAGAACCGCTGTGCGGTGCAGCGCTCCGCTAGCTTTGAGGCGTGGCACTTCTTCCCACACTTCTGGCATTCGGCATCGGGGTGGGTCTCGGGCTGTATTGGGGCGGAAGCCTAGAAAACATGATGATGTGGCGCCCCCTGCTGTGGCAGGCGCTCCTCGGTGGCCTCGCAGTTTGCATGCTGCTGGACCTGATCGGGATTGGCGGATTCTTTGGCGCATTCATCTTGATCTTGGCTACGGCAGCACTACTTGCTTTCGCTATCGTCAATCTGCGCACGGGAGGCATGGTGTTAGTCGTTGCTGGCCTCGGGCTGAACCTATTTGTCACCGTGATCAATTGGGCAACTCCAGTGAGCGGTTCGGCGCTGGTCTCAGCGGGGATTGTGACGACTCAACAACTGCCGAAGATTACGTTGACTGGTGGGCGCGAGCTTGCAGATGGGGCCATGTTCGGGTTTCTTGGCGATGTGATTCCCTTGCCCTGGGGCCACATCATCTCGCTCGGCGACCTGCTGATCCTCGCGGGTATTACTTTGGTCACCGCCAGCGTGCTGCGGCAGTATCAGGTTGGCGGTGGAAGTCCCCGTTCCGGCATGCGCAGCGCGCCAAATGACTACCGAAGCGCCTTGGATGCGCTCGGCAGAGGCCCTGCTCCTCGGCGCGGGCCTGGCCTGCATCCGTCCCGACGAGTGGTTCCCCCCGAGTCCAAGTTAGTAAAGCGACCGGGCTCAGATCCCCGCTGACAAACCTGCGCTGATCATGTTCTCTGATGAGGACCGGAACACTCCGGCAAACATCAGGAGGAACCCACATGGCACAGCTCGGACTCGACCCAGAGCAGATGGCCGCGCTGCAGAAGTCGCTGCAGCGTGAGGCAGGCACGATCAGAACGTTGGCACGTCAGTTAGATGGTCAGCTGAAATCCGCCTGGTGGAAAGGCACTGACTCGGACCGCTTCCGTTCCGAGTGGGACGGTACCCACAAGACCCAACTTGAGCGAGTATCGATCGCCCTTGAGGATGCCGCCAAGAAGGTGGCCGCAAACGTGGCTCAACAAACCCAAGCCAGTCAGGGATGAGTTCTGCCGGTGCCGTCTTTCAGCTCCCCCTTCGCTTGGACGATGGCACCGGCAACTTTTTGGACCTGATGATTGAGCTGGCCTCTGCTGCGCGCATCGGTGAGTTAGCCGATCATCTCGCCGAGCTTCTCGGCAGTTCCCCCGGACAGACCATCTCAAACAGTTCATCTCAGCACCACACGCAAACCGCCTACCTGCGAGGCGACTTGATCGTTGAGT
>Ga0194051_1000139_pt1 | contig 39954 bp, 44 predicted proteins | sample SepL2320m_MetaG_FD_161275 | JGI IMG/M metagenome (GOLD analysis project Ga0194051, IMG submission 161275) | Anoxic zone freshwater microbial communities from boreal shield lake in IISD Experimental Lakes Area, Ontario, Canada - Sep2016-L239-20m | ecosystem: Environmental > Aquatic > Freshwater >... | reverse complement strand
TTCCAGAGCCAGAAGGGCCAGGAGATCCTCGGCACCATGAAGGCGGCCATCGTCTTCCACTGGAAGTCGTTGCGCCGCCAGGTGCGCGTCCGCGGTATCGTGGAGGAGGTCTCGAAGGCCGAGGCGGATGATTATTTCGCCTCGCGTCCGCGGGACAGCCGCATCGGCGCCTGGGCCTCGCAGCAGTCGCGCCCGCTGGAAAGCCGCTTCGCGCTGGAAACGGCGGTTGCCATCAACACGGCGAAATACGCGATCGGCGAGGTGCCGCGGCCTGCCCACTGGTCGGGCTTCCGCATCAAGCCGCTGGCGATTGAATTCTGGCACGACCGGCCGTTCCGGTTGCATGACCGCGTGGTGTTCCGCCGCCCGGATGACAAGGCCGCATGGTCGAAAGCGAGGCTTTACCCGTGAACACCACCCCCGACGGCGACCGCAAGACCCTGATCCTCACTGGCGCCTCGCGCGGCATCGGGCATGCGACGGTGAAACGCTTCTCGACGGCCGGATGGCGCGTCATCACCTGCTCGCGCCAGCCGTTTCCGGACGACTGCCCCTGGGATGCAGGGCCGGATGACCACATCGTGGTTGACCTGGCCTCCTCCGAGGACACCCACAAGGCCATCGCGCAGATGAGGGAAAAGCTGAAGGCGCAAGGCTCCAGGCTTCATGCGCTGGTCAACAACGCGGCGATCAGCCCGAAGAAGCCGGGCGGCGCTCGCCTCAACACGCTCGAGACAGCGGAAGAGGATTGGAAGGCTGTGTTCCAGATCAACTTTTTTGCGCCCGTCATGCTGGCGCGCGGATTGATGAATGAACTTGTGGCGGCCAAGGGTGCGGTGGTGAACGTCACCTCGATTGCGGGTTCCCGCGTGCATCCCTTCGCAGGTGCTGCCTATTCGACGTCAAAGGCAGCACTCGCCTCGCTGACGCGCGAGATGGCGGCGGACTTCGGCCCCTTCGGCGTGCGCGTCAATTCGATTTCGCCGGGCGAGATCGAAACCTCCATCCTGTCTCCTGGCACGGAAAAGCTGGTGGCGCAGATTCCGCAGCGCCGGTTGGGCCAGCCGGAGGAGGTGGCCAAGGCCATCTATTTCCTGTGCACCGAGCAGTCATCCTATGTGACGGGTGCCGAGCTTCATATCAACGGCGGCCAGCATGTCTAACGAGGCCTTGCGGCCGGAGACCATTGCGGCGCATGCACTGCGCGCGGTGGACGAGGCGACGGGGGCCGTAGTGCCGCCGATCTACCTCTCCTCCACCTATGCCCGCGACGAGAACTACCAGCCGAAGCTGAAGGAGAACTACGTCCGCAACGGCAATCCGACGCTGTGGCAGACGGAGGAGGCCATCGCGGCGCTGGAGCAGGGCACGTCGGCGCTGCTGTTTGCCTCCGGCATGGCGGCGATCACCATCCTGCTGGAGACGGTGCCGCAGGGAGCGCATGTGGTGGCCCCCGACGTCATGTATTACGGCACGCGCGACTGGATGAAGCGGCTCGAAGGGCTGGGGCGCATTACGCTCACGCTGTTTGACCCGCGCAAGGATGGCTTGCTGGAAGCCGCGCTGCAGAAGGGCAAGACCGACCTCGTGTGGATCGAGACGCCGCTGAACCCGACATGGGACGTGATCGACATCGAGGCCGCAGCCAAGGCCGCGCATGCGGCCGGGGCCATTCTTGGCGTTGATGCCACGGCGACGGGTGCGGTGACCACGCAGCCCTTGAAGCTCGGTGCTGACATCGTGTTCCACTCGGCGACCAAATACCTGAACGGCCATTCCGATGTGCTTGCCGGCGTGCTGGTGACGCGCGAGGAAAACCTGCGCTGGGCGGACGTCCGAAGCTTACGCACCAAGATGGGTGCGCCGCTGGCGCCGCTCGACTGCTTCCTGCTGCTGCGGGGGCTTCGCACTGTGTTCGTGCGCTATCGCCAGTGCTCGGCCAATGCCATGGCGATTGCGAAGCATTTCGATGGTCACCCGAAGGTGGAGCGCGTGCTCTATCCGGGGCTTGCCTCGCACCCCGGCCATGACATCGCGGTGCGGCAGATGCGCGATGGCTTCGGGGGCATGATGTCCTTGCTCGTCAAGGGCGGCTTCAACGATGCGCAGAAGCTGTGCACCAGGCTGAAGGTGATCGTGCCGGCGACGTCACTGGGTGGGGTGGAAAGCCTTGCCGAACACCGCAAGACGGTGGAGGGGCCGACGAGCCCCGTGCCGGACAACCTCGTGCGGCTGTCGATCGGCATCGAGCATGCGGATGATTTGATTGCGGACCTCGAGCAGGCTCTGGCCGGGGTCTGACGGCCCCACAATTCCACTCACATCATCTTCGCCGGGCTTGACCCGGCGATCCTTTTTGGTGGCCTGGAAAAGGATGCTCGGGTCGAGCCCGGGCATGATGAGTTGGGGAGGTGGGAGAAAGTAAGGAAGGCAGGTGGTGGCGTCACACCGCCTTGGCATGCCGGTTGGGTGCGGCCACAAAATGCGCGTCGTAGGCGGCGGCCACGGTGCGCAGGAACAGGCGGTGCTTCGGCTTGACGCTGACGCTGCTGCCCTTCACCTCGGCGATACCCGCGTAGATGGCGGGTTCGAGCTTTTCGGCAACATCATCGAAGATCGCCGGGTCGAAGCCGTGGCGCGTGGCAATTTCGGCGGCATCGACTGAGAGATCGCACATCAGGCGCTCGATGACTTCCGAACGCATGCGATCTTCAGCCGTGGTGGCAAGCCCGCGCGTGACCGGGCTCTCGTTGCGGTCGATCTTCTGAGACCATTCCAGCGTGTCACGTGCCGACTGCACGAAGCCCTGTGGGAATTCGCCGATGGCGGAAGCACCGAAGGCCAGGAGCGCGTCGGAGACGTCCGTCGTATAACCCTGGAAATTGCGGCGCATGGTGCCTTTACGGGCGGCCGCCTTGAGGTCGTCATGCTCCAACGCGAAATGGTCGAGCCCGATCGAGGCATAGCCATGGGCATTGAGCTCGCGCTCGATGGTGGTGGCCTGGGCATAGCGGGCGTTGACGCCGGGAAGCTCGGCATCATTGATCATCTTCTGGTGCTTCTTGAACCACGGCACATGGGCATAGCCGAAGACCGAGATGCGGTCGGGCTTGAGCGAGGCGGCCTGCTGGGCGGTCCTGGCGACGCTCTCCACCGTCTGGGCAGGAAGGCCGTACATGAGGTCGAAGTTCACGCTCGTGAAGCCCGCCTCGCGCAGGAATTCGTTCGCCGCCTTGACGAGGCCGAAGGTCTGCAGCCGGTTGATCTTCATCTGCACCGGTGTTGCGAAATCCTGCACGCCGAAGCTGATGCGGTTGAAGCCCATGGCGTTCAGCACCTTGGCGCGCTCACGCGTCAGCGTGCGGGGGTCTGATTCGAGCGCCATTTCGCCGCCGGTGGCAAGGCCAAAGCCCTGATCGATGGCCTCGACGATCTCGCCGATGTGCAGGTCGTCCAGATAGGTGGGGGTGCCTCCGCCGAAATGGAGGTGGGTGACCTTGCCCTTGCGGCCCCGGAATAGCGCGGCCTGGCGCTTGATGTCCTTCACCAGATATTCGACGTAGCGGGCCGCCCGGTCATAGCTGTTCGGCACCGAAGTGTGGCAGCCGCAATACCAGCAGAGCTGGCGGCAGAAGGGGATGTGGACATAGACCGAGAGGGTGGCTTGCCGGTCGAGCGCCACCAGCCAGTCATCCGACGTCTGGCCGGGGAAGGGGGACTGGAACTGCACCGCGGTCGGGTAGCTCGTGTACCGCGGAACGTCCTGGGTGGCGAAGGGGAGAAGCTGACTGTCCATGGAAGCTGACAGTATCGGCTGTTAGGCTCCGTTCATTGACCTCGATCAAGACCGGGCATTTTTGTCAGTAGAGGGCGGTGCGGTATTCCTCTTCGACCGCGGCATCGATCTTCGCCGCTTCGGGCTCGGCCACCGGCGTCGCGGTCTGTTCCAGGATCATGCGGGCGATCGTGGGCATCTGGCCGCGGTCCTGGCGGGAAGCCGGGTCCCACAGTTTCGAGCGCTTCAGCGCCTTGGCGCAGTGCAGGAACACCTCCTCCACGGCGACGAGGATCCCGACCACGGGCTGCTTGCCGTTCACCGTGCAGGCGGAGAGCAGGGCGGCGTCGTCGGTGATGCGGGCCTTGCCATTGAGCCTGAGCGTGTCCTCGAAGCCGGGGACGAAGAACAGCAGCCCGACATTCGGGTTGGCCGTGATGTTGGCCATGGTGTCCAGCCGGTTGTTGCCGGGCCGGTCGGGGATGAGGATGGTGTTGTCGTCGATGACGCGGACGAAGCCCGGCGGGTCGCCGCGCGGAGAAAGATCCGCGCGGCCTTGTGTGTCAGCCGTCGAGATGACGAGGAAGGGCGACAGGCCGATGAACTGGCGCGAATACGTGTCCAGTGCCGGCCTGCTCTTGGCGGAGGCGAGGTGCGAGACCTCGCCGAACCTGGCGCGCAGTTCCTCCTCGTTGCCGATCATCAGGCCCTCGCGTTCTCTTTGCGCGCCCAGGCTTCCATCTGGTCGAGGCCCTTTTCGAAGATGTCGAACATCTCGTGGATCTCGTCGGTGGTGATGATGAGCGGCGGGCAGAGCGCCACCGAGTCCTGGATGTTGCGGACGATGAGGCCCATCTCCTGCAGGGCATTCACCGTGGCGGCACCCACCATCTTCTTCGGGTCGAAGCTGCGCTTGGTGGCCTTGTCGGCCACGAGTTCCACCGCACCGATGAGGCCGACGCCGCGCGCCTCGCCCACCAGCGGGTGGTCGGCGAGCTTCTTCAGCCGCATCTGGAACACCGGGCACATCTTGGCCGCATGTTCCATGATCTTGTCGCGCTGATAGATCTCGATGGTCTTGAGCGAGATGGCGCAGCCGACGGGGTGTGCGGTGTAGGTGTAGCCATGGCCGAAGGTGCCGAGCTTGCGGCTTTCATCCAGCATGGCCTGGTAGAGGTCTTCCTCCACCGTCAGGGCCGAGAGCGGGAAATAGGCCGAGGTGATGGCCTTGGCCATGGTGATCGACTGGGGCTTCATGCCGTAGGTCGTCGAGCCGAACCAGTTTCCGGTGCGGCCGAAGCCGCAGATCACTTCGTCCGCGATGAAGCGGATGTCGTACTTCTCGAGGATGGCATTGACCTTTTCCCAATAGCCGTCGGGCGGCAGCAGCACGCCGCCCGCACCCATCAGCGGCTCGCCGATGAAGGCGGCGATAGTGTCAGGCCCCTCGCGCTGGATCATGTCCTCGAGGTCCTGCGCCATGCGCGCGGAGAATTGCTCCTCGGTCTCGCCTTCCTGGCCGTAGCGATAATAATGCGGGCAGGAGGTGTGCAGCACGTTGGCGATGGGCAGGTCGAAGTCGTTGTGCACCCAGGGAAGCCCGGTGAGCGAGGCCGACGCGATGGTCACACCATGATAGGCGCGCATGCGGCTGATGATCTTCTTCTTCTCCCGCTTGCCGCGGGCATTGTTGTAGTACCACGACAGCTTCATCTGCATGTCGTTGGCCTCAGAACCAGAGGAGCCGAACAGCACCTTGGAGGCGGGGCAGGGGGCGATCTCCTTGAGCTTCTCGGAGAGTTCGATCACGCCATCATGCGACTTGCCGCCGAAGGCATGGGTGAAGGACACCCGGCGCAGCGCTTCCGCACCCGCCTCGGCGATTTCCTGGTTGCCATAGCCCAGTGCGGTGCACCACAAGCCCGCCATGCCCTCGATGTAGCGCTTGCCCGTGTCATCATAGAGATAGATGCCGCGGCCCTCGTTGAGGATGAGGGGCCCGACTTCACGGTGGCGGGCGAGGTTGGTGTAGGGGTGGATCACCGTCTCGATGTCGCGGACGGCCATGTTGGACAAGGGCATTCGGGTTCCTCCTGGGATGGAGGGACTATATCAGGGGAATCGGGCGTGGGAACAGGGGACGGGACACCCCACCCATTCACCTTGCGCGGGCTTGACCCGCGCATCCTTTGCGCAGTCACCAAGAAGGATGCCCCGGTCAAGCCGGGGCAAGGTGAACGTGGGGGATGGTCCTAAGTCGAGCGCAGGCCCTTGGCCTTGGCGTAATCCAGGCACTCCGCCCACGGACGGATGCCCGCGCTGGTGGTTGGCGAATGGAGCGACGTGGCGGCGGCGGCGTTGCCGAGGTCGAGGCAGCGCTCCAGCGACCAGTTCTCATGATAGCCGAAGAGGACGCCAGCATAGAAGGCATCGCCTGCACCCGTGGCGCCGGCGATCTCGGACTGGTCGACCCGCACCGAGGGGCGCTTCGCGACTTCGCCATTGCGCGTCACTGCCACCGCGCCATCAGGATGGTGCACGCAGGCGAGTTCGCCAACGCCCATGGCCAGCAGCTTGCGGCAGGCTTCCTCTGCCGCGTGCCAATTCAGGCGGACGTGAGGCGCCACGTCGACGCCCGTGATGCTCGTCGCCTCATAGTCATTGACCACGAATACATCGCACAGCGGCAGGCAGGGCGGCACCAGCTTGCGCAGGTCATCGGCCGGAACCGGGCAGAGTTCCATGCAAGTCTTCATGCCGCGGTCCTTCGCTGCCTTCAGCAGCGTGCGCCAGCCATCGCCCCTGTCCAGCGCGCGGGCCGTGCCGGGACTGCCGAGGTAATAGATCTTGGCGTTGCTGTCCTCCGGCGGCATCAGGTGCTCGACCGTCATCAGGTTGTTGCAGCCGAGCTGCGCGAAGAAGGTACGCCGGCCGGTATCTTTGCAGGACATGACATGGGTGTGGCTGGTGACGGCACCTGGGATCACCGACACACGTGAGGTGTCGAGCCCGTATCCACGCGCGCTGGCCAGCATGGTGGCGCCATAGGCGTCGTCGCCCGCAGTGGCCAGCAGCGTCACCGGAAATTCCGCGCCCAGCTTGAGAAGTCCCGCCGCCGCATTGTGCGGGGGGCCGCCGGCTGCCATTTCCGTGCGGTCGATGAAGGCCAGCGTCTCCTCGGCCGGCCAGTGATCGATGATGTGCACGATGTCGAGCACCACGATCCCGGCCAGCACGATGCCGCTTTGCGTCACTTCTTGTAGCCCTCGAGGGCAGGTTCGGTGATCATGAGGTCGTCCTCGAGCTTGCGCTTGGGGCTAAGGCCCTTCTTGGACAGGATGGCGTGATAGTGCTTCACGGCCTGTTCCGGCGTCACTTCGGATTCGAGAACCGGGCGGAACAGCGCCACGAGGTCGAGCGGGCTTTCGGCGAGGTTGATCTTGCGGCCGAAGAGCGCGACCTTGGCGCCGGACTTCTCGCCCTGGCTGAGGAGTTCGAAGCAATCGCGCGTGGTGCCGGCCGAACCGCCGAGGATGCCGATGACGAGGCCCGGATCATGGCTCGCCAGCTCTTCCATTGCCATGCGGCCATTGAACGGCATCTTGAGGAACAGCGGCCGCTCCACCTTTGCCATGCCGGCGAGCACACGCATGATCATGTCGTTGACGAAGAAGGGCATCTGCTCGGCGGGCAGGTTCTGCGGCGCGTTGGGATTGAAGATTTCGAGGAAGTGGCGGAACTTGTGCTTCACCGCATCGTGGCGGAACTCGCGGTAATGGGCGACCGCCTCGAGATCGCGCTCGAGGATGTTGTTGAAGGTCACCGAATAGAGGCCGAGGTCGCAGAACTTCGACACATAGCCGAGGTTGGCGGTGCGCCAGGGCCGTGACGGCTCCTTGGCGTAGTTGCCAGCGCGCGGGTGCCAGATGTCGGTGGTGTCATTGGCGCGGATGGCAGGCGTCACGGCGGACTTCTCGAACAGGCCGTCCTCGATGAGGAGTTCCATGTTGGAGACGGCCCCCAGCATCACGTCCATTTGTTTCTGCTTGACCATGTCACGGATGGTCTTGCGGAACTCCGGGATGGAGCGGTGCTTGCCGGACTGGTCGAGATGGTCATGCGCACCCGTGCCCTTCACGCCGAAGGCGTAGTCCGGGTCCTTGGCATCGGCGAGGATGAAGTCGCGGGGCTTGTATTTTCCAGCGGCGATGGTTTTCAGCTTCTTGTCGAGCGATTTCACGGGGCGTTTCCTGCAGGTTGATCGAAGGTCCCCCCTTCTAGCAGCCTCAGGGTCCGGAACAACGGGATTGTGGGCTTTCCCTTTGAGCCCCGCCGTTGCAAAATGGCTGCCATGACAAATCTCGTGATGATCCCCGCCTTCGGCTGCGACGAGCGTCTCTATGCCGAGATCGCGCCGCTCCTGCCCTCCAACGTGCTGAGTTCCGTCGTCATTGCCGATGGTGCCGACTTTGCCATCTGTATTGAGCAGGTGCTGGCCCAGGCGCCGGAGCATTTCGTGGTGCTCGGCACCTCCTTCGGAGGCCGGGTGGCGCTCGAAACGACGCTCGCCGCACCCGACCGGGTGGGGGGGCTGATCGTCATCGGGTCCAGCCCCGGCGCGGTTGCTGACCAGCGCGCTGGCTTGCGCCGCTCCGAGCGGCTGCGGGCGGGCGAGGCCGAGCAGGTGGCCACCGAGATGGGCGACATGATCGCCCACATGGACGGACCCAATGGCCCCGCCGCCCGGCAGGCCTTCATCGACATGTGCGCAACCATGGGGCCTGAAGCGATGACCCGCCAGTCGGACGCGCTGGCCCACCGCGTGGACCGCTGGCCGCGGCTTTCCGAGATCACCTGCCCGGCGCTGATGCTGTGGGGCGTGCATGACAAGTACTCGCCCGCAGCAGAGGGCCTGCGCATGTCAGCCGCGATCCCGAATGGCCGCTATGTGGAACTCGCCGACTGCGGCCACTTCCCGACGCTCGAATACCCCGACGAGACGGCAGCGGCGATCGACCACTGGATGGAAGACGTGGGGCTCTCGCCGAAGCTGTGAGCAGGGGCTACTTCAGGCTCGCGATGTAATCGGCGATGGCCTGGATGTCGCTCTCGGGCAGCATCGAGATGTTGCGCTGGACCTGGCCCATGCCGCCTGAGGCGAGCTTGTCGTAGCCCATCATCTCGCCGTTCTGCAGGGCTGAGGCGAGGTCGGCGGCGTCGGTGTAGCGGCCGCGCTCGATGAGGCCGAGCAGGCTCGGCACGCGGCCCTTGCCCTCGGGATGCGGGCCGCCCTGGAAGGCCTTCGATTCATCGCGCGCCATGAAAATGTTGCGCGGCGTGTGACATTCCTGGCAGTGGCCAGGGCCGTTGACGAGGTATGAGCCGCGGTTCCAGCTGTCCGACTGCGACGGGTCGGGTGTCCACGGCGTGGTGTCGAGACCCACCCATTTCCACAGGCCCACGCCGCGGCGGACCAACGGCAGGGCCGTGATGTCCGGTTCGCGCTCGGGCGACTTCACCGGCGGCAGGCTGGCGAGATAAGCGCGGATGTCGAGCACGTCCTCCGGCTTCATGTGGGCGTAGGAGGTGTAGGGAAGGGCGGGAATGAGGTTCTCGCCCTCGGGCGAGATGCCGCGCATCACGGCGTTGAGGAATTCGAGATCGCTCCACGAGCCGATGCCGGTTTCGGGGTCTGGCGTCAGGTTCAGCGGGTAGAGGGTGCCGATCGGCGTGTGCAGCGGCGCGCCGCCGGCCGGCACATCGGTCGCCACGTCCTTCAGGTCAGGCGAGGGCTGGTGGCAGGAGATGCAGCCTGCGGCATGGTAAAGGCGCACGCCATTGGCCACGTCCGGCGTGTGCTGCGGAATGTCGGCCGCGGTGAGCGGCCGCGGCGTGCTAAGCAGCCAAAAAGCGAGAAGCCCCAGCGCCGCGATGAGCGCCAGGGCCAGCACGATCTTTCCTGACCGCCGCAAGGATCAGTCCGCCTGGCGGAACTTTTCGTGGCAGCCCTGGCAGGACTTGCCGAGCGCCGGGAAGGCGGCCTTGAAGGAGGCCTCGTCGGTGGAGGCCAGCACGGCGGCCTCGGCCGTCAGGTAGGCCGTGCCTGCGGCCTCGAAGCCAGCAGCATCGGACCAGATCTCGGCCTTCGCCTCGGTCTTGGCCGCCTTGCCGGCTGCGGTATCGGGCTTGGTGTCCGCGCCCCACCAATCGGCCCAGCCGCCGCAGGCCTTCTGCGAGGCGGCAATGGCGGCGTCGATCGCCGCCTTGTCATAGGGCTTCTGGCCCTTGATGATGGGGACCATCACCTTCATCATTCCGCCATTGGCCTTCATGCAGGCCTGGCGGGCCTCGATCGAGGCCTTGGCATCGGCCATGGCTGACGAGGTGAAGCCGAGCGCGATCACGCCCGCCGTGAAAAGTCCCAGAACCGTCTTTGACACCATGAGCGTTCGTCCTCCATCAGCTGTGTTTAGCGGAAAGTTTACGCGGAAATACTGCAACCCAATCCATCACAATTCTGTGTTTCCGCCTAGTCACCCCTAACGCCTTGTTAACAATGCCGCAAAAGCGCCCGGATCGGGCCTCGCATGCGCCATGTGCCGGGAGCAGATTGCCTGCAACGCCGCCCTTAGGGTGACGTTAAGGTCACGGAACGACAATGGGTCCAATCGCGGACGACAAGGTGGAAAACATGCAGGCTGAGGAAACCCAGCAACCGGCGCAACCTCAAGCGCGCAAGCGCAAGACCGTGCTGAGCCCGGAATTGCGCGAAGTGCTTCACATGCTGAAGTCGCTGGAGACGAAGCCCGCACAGGGCTGAGCATCCGGACAGGCTTTACGGAAGAGGGCGGGGTCATTCCCGCCCTTTCGCGTTTTCAGGCCTCGTCGCGGACGCGTTCAAGGGCGGCCTTGACCGCCTCGTGCAGTTCGTTGCGGTTGGCGGGCTTGGGCAGCGCGATGTCGAATGTGTCCATCCATTCGCCAGTGCGCACCGAGTCGGCAAGGAAGGCCGACAGCGCCATCAGCGGCGTGGCCGCAACCTGGCCGCCCATCTGGCGGATCGAGCGGGCAGCGGTGATGCCATCCATGATCGGCATCTCGATATCGAGCACGATCACGTCGAATTCGTTTTCAGAAGCGCTCTTCACGGCTTCCTCGCCGTGGATGACGGCTTCGACGTCACAGCCCATGCCCTTCAGCATGGCGGCGGTGACGATGCGCACCGGGTCACAATCCTCGGCCAGCAGCAGGCGCGGGCGCCCGCCGTGGGCGGCCTCGAGCCTGAGCGATTTTCTTTCGGGGCTCGCGCCAATAACTGCCGGCTCTGCCATCATTCCCACTGACCTGTTCCCACTCACGAGGACGCTACCCGGCCAATGGTTTTCAATTGGTATGGCGGGGGCACTGTCCGCCCCTATGGTAAATGAATTACTTGGTGCCAAACATGCGGTCGCCCGCATCGCCCAGGCCCGGCACGATGTAGCCGTGGTCGTTGAGGTGGCTGTCGACCGCCGCCGTGTAGATCGCAACGTCCGGATGGTCCTTGGCGACGCGGCGGATGCCCTCGGGGGCGGCGAGCAGGCAGACGAGGCGCACGTCCTTGGCGCCCGCGTCCTTCAGCTTCTGGATGGCATAGGCGGTGGAATTGCCGGTGGCCAGCATCGGGTCCACCACGATGACCGGGCGCTCGCCGATATCCGATGGAACCTTGAAGTAATATTCGACGGGCTTCAGCGTGACCGGGTCACGGTAGAGGCCGATGTGGCCGATGCGGGCGGAGGGGAGCAGGTCCAGCATGCCTTCGAGCAGCCCGTTGCCGGCGCGCAGGATCGACACGATCACCAGTTTCTTGCCCTTGAGGATCGGGGCGTCCATTTCGGTGAGGGGGGTCTCGATCTTCTGGGTGGTCATCGGCAGGTCGCGCGTGACCTCATAGGCGAGCAGCAGGCTGATCTCGCGCAGCAGCTGGCGGAATACCGCCGACGGCGTTGTCTTGTCGCGCATCAGCGACAGCTTGTGGAGAACGAGCGGGTGATCAACCACGACGAGCGTCTTGGGAAGTGTGGCGTCGGCCATGGCGTGATCTCCTGTGGATTTCGCCTTCGTTTTGCGGAATGCGCCCCCCGTTTTCAAGGGAAGCCGGAACTCATCCACGGTTTTGCACCTTTTGGTCCGCTCAAGGGGCTTGCACAGGAACCGGGGGTTGCCTATATCGGTAACGACTAACGTTACAGAAAGGGACGCTCATGCCCGCCTCTGCTCCGATCCCGGCCGGCACACGCATCGGCCATGTTCACCTGAAGGTGTCCGACATCCAGCGGGCGCTCGATTTCTATTGCGGCTTGCTCGGCTTCGAGCTGCAGCAGATGTATGGCAAGCAGGCGGCCTTCATCTCGGCGGGCGGCTATCACCACCACATCGGCCTCAACACCTGGGAGAGTGCCGGCGGTTCGCCGCCGCCGCCCGGAACGACGGGCCTCTATCACGTGGCCATCCTCTATCCCACCCGCGCCGACCTGGCTGACGCCCTGAAGCGCCTTGTCGCCAACAAGCTGCAGCTCGATGGTGCCGCCGACCATGGCGTTTCCGAAGCGCTCTACCTTCATGACCCTGACATGAACGGTATCGAACTCTACTGGGACAAGCCGGAAGCAGCGTGGCCGCGCAATGCCGATGGCAGCATCGCAATGACCACCCAGCGCCTCGACATCAACGACCTCATCAACACCAAGCACGAAATGGAAAATGCATGACCGCCCGCGCCCAGCGGCCACGTGCACGCTTCACGCCACGAGCTGCCTGACAAGCGGCTTTCCACGCCATCCCAACGACGAAATCAACACGCGCTACAGAAAGGCAATCAATGTCCATCCTCTACTCGCCCGCCACCCTTGGCCCGCTCAAGCTGCAGAACCACCTGGTCATGGCCCCGATGACGCGCAACCGCGCGACCGGCAATGTGCCCAATGAGCTGATCGCCGAATACTACGGCCAGCGTTCCTCGGCAGGCCTGATCGTGACCGAAGGTACGTCGCCCTCGCCGAACGGCCTCGGCTATCCCCGCATCCCGGGCATCTTCAGCGCCGAGCAGGTGGAAGGCTGGCGCAAGGTTGTCGCGGCTGCGCATGCAGGTGGTGCCAAGTTCTTCATTCAGCTGATGCACACCGGCCGCATCGGCCATCCGCTCAACCTTCCCACGGGTGGCCGCGTCCTGGGTCCGTCTGCCATTGCAGCTGCCGGCGAGATCTACACCGATGCCGAAGGCATGAAGCCCCACCCCACGCCGGAACCCATGACGGACGCTGACATCAAGACCGCCATCGCCGAATTCGGCACCGCGGCCCGCAATGCCGTGGCAGCGGGTGCTGACGGCGTCGAGCTTCACGCTGCCAACGGCTATCTCCTCGAGCAGTTCATCCGTCCGTCGTCCAACCAGAGGACCGACAGCTACGGTGGCTCGATCGAGAACCGGGCGCGCTTCGTGCTCGAGGCTGCCAAGGCCGCGATTGCCGCCATCGGCGCTGACAAGGTTGGCATCCGCCTGTCGCCCTATGGCGTCTTCAACGACATGCCCGACTATCCCGAGATGGCATCCGACTATGCTTACCTCGCAGCCAAGCTCAATGAGCTGGGTCTCGTCTATGTGCATCTGGTCGATCACTCCCCGATGGGCGCTCCGGAAGTTCCTGCGGCGATCAAGCAGACCATCCGCAAGGAGTTCAAGCGCAGCCTGATCCTGTCGGGCGGCTATGACGCCCAGCGTGCCGAGAAGGAGCTGGAAGACAAGGCCTGCGACCTCGTCGCCGTTGGCCGTCCCTTCCTCTCGAACCCGGATCTCGTGTCGCGCTGGAAGTCAGGGGCCGCGCTCAATGAGATCGACTTCGGCACCTTCTACACGCCGGGCCAGAAGGGCTTCACGGACTATCCGAGCGTCTGATCGGCAGGTATGCCGCTTCAGACCTTCACGCACGCATCATGCCCGGGCTTGTCCCGGGCATTTTCATTGGGGGCGACGAAAAGGAAGCGGACGTGAGGAGTTGATCAGGCCAAAGCCGCCTTCAGCGCCTTCGGCAGCTCTTCCGCGAAGATGCCCAGGTCCTCCGCCGTGCCTGCGGTCACGCGGATGCAGCGGTTGAGGGGCGCCACGCCGGGCATGCGCACGAAGACGCCGGCTGCCACCAGACCATCGAGCACGCGCTTGGCGAAGGCGCCGTCGTGGCCGCAGTCGATGGCGACGAAATTGGTGGCGGAGGCAAGCGGTGTGAGGCCGTTCTTCCGCGCGATGGTGGCGATCTCGTCGCGCACGGCCACAACGGAGGTGACGACGCGGCGCAGGTGATCCTGATCGGTGAGCGCCGCTATGCCCGCCACCTGGCCCAGCCTGGTGACGCCGAAGTGGTTGCGGATCTTGTCGAAGGCGCGGATGAGGTCGGCATGCCCGATGCAGTAGCCAAGCCGCATGCCGGCAAGGCCATAGGCCTTCGAGAAGGTGCGGAAGCGCAGCAGCTTCGGGTTCGAAACATCGAGTGGCGGCAGGGTTCCTTCCGGCGCAAACTCGCCGTAAGCCTCGTCCAGCATCAGCAGTGCGCCATCGGGAATGGCGTCGATCATGCGTTGCACGGACGCGGAATCCCACCAGCTGCCCATCGGATTGTCCGGGTTGGCGAAATAGATCAGGCGCGCTTTCTCGCGGGTCGCGAGGTCGAGCAGCGAGGCAGGGTCCTCGCGGTCGTTCACGTAGGGCGTGGTGACAAGCTTGCCGCCGAAACCATGGACATGGAAGTTGAAGGTCGGATAGGCACCCAGCGACGTGGCAACCGTGATGCCCGGCTCGACGAAGAGCCGCACGGCATAGCCGAAGAGGCCGTCGATGCCTTCGCCGACCATCACGTTCTCCGGCGCCACGCCGAGGTGCTTTGCCAGCGCTGCCTTGATGTCATGGTTCTCCGGGTCGCAATACTGCCAGCTCTCCCCGGCTGCGGCCTGCATGGCGGCGACAACTTTCGGAGACGGGCCAAACACGCTCTCATTCGCCCCGATGCGGGCACGGAACATCGTGCCCGTGCGGCGCTCGAGAGCCTCCGGCCCCACGAAGGGCACGGAGGAGGGCAGCACTTCGCAGAGTGGCGTGAAGGGGAATTGCATCAGACGTATTTCCGCCAGTCGTGCTCTTCCTTGAAGCCGAGAACCTCGCGGATCTTGGCGTTGGAGAGCGGTGCCTCGTTGCCCACCATGGGGCGCTTGAGCGGAATCTGCGGTACATATTGTTTTAGGAAATCGGCGGTCGATTCCCGTGTGGTGATCGTGTCGTTCACCGCGTTGAACACCTGGAAGCCGAGGCCATCCTTCTCGATGCAGAGATGCACGATCTGACCGAGATCACGCGCATCGATGTAGCTCCATGCGTTGCGCTTGCGGTTCATCGGGTTGTCGAGGAAGCCCTTGAACATCGGGTATTCATGCGGCTCGATGACGTTGCCGATGCGCAGCGCATAGATGTCGGCGCCGTAGCGCATGGCGAAGGCCCTTGCCGTCTTCTCGTTCAGCACCTTGGACAGTCCATAGGAATCCATCGGGTCACTGTCGTAGTCCTCATCCAGCGGGAAATGGTGATAGTCCTTGTCGCCCTCAGCGAAGCAGACTCCATAGGTCGTTTCGCTTGACGCAATGATGACCTTGCGCACGCCCAGCTTCATCGCCGCTTCGATGACGTTGTAAGTGGAGATGGTGTTGACGGTGAAGGTGGCGTTGTCCGGCTGGATCAACACGCGCGGCACGGCGGCGAAGTGGACGACCGCATCCGGCGCCGATGGCACGCGGCCCTTGTCGTAGCCCTCGAAGCCATGATGCATGGTCAGGGCATTGAACACCTGCCCGGAATCCGTGACGTCGGTGATGAGCGTGTTCACGCCCGGACAGTCAAGCGGCTTCAGGTCGAGGTTGAGGATGTCATAGCCCTTGGCCTTGAGCCACGGCACCACGTGCTTGCCAGCCTTGCCGGACCCACCGGTGAAAACGATGCGCTTCGCCACGGAACTCTCCCTTCGACATGTGAGACATGTTGTTAGGAGGGAGGTTCCGGGCTGGCAAGCGTGACGATTGACCCGCCCTTTGCTGACTTAGTGCCGAGAACCGCCCGGCTCAAAGCAACTGAAGGAGTTGGCATCGTAGTTGATGCGCGGTGTGGCGCCGGAGGGGTACTGCGCCCCGTTGCACGACTTGCGGGCCTGGTCGAACAGCCGCGCGTCGGCCGGGTTTTGCGGACGTCCATAGCTCAGGGAGCCGCGGTCGCTAGGCCCGCGTGCCCCGCCATATGCGCCACCGCCGGCTCCATGGCCACCGCCGCCGCCGCCGAAGCCGCCACCCCCACCACGTGCAAAGGCATCCATCGGAAGGGTCGCGATGAGGGCAATGGCGAGTACCGCCGGAACATAACGCTTGATCATGGATTTGGCTCCTGTCTGACGATCCCTGAGGCTAGAATAGCACGTTCGGGATCCGTACAGGATGACTTGGGGTCGCAATGCTGCAATTCCAAGGTGTTGCAGGGATGCGTCACCCCGTCGCAAAGGTGAACCGGGGCTGGCAATTGTCGCCAGATGCACTTTTCCAATGGGTCTGGTTGTGTATAAATCTTCGAAATTCGGGGGGAAGCCTACATGTTCATGAAGTCGCTCAAAGTCATCGCCGCCTCGGCTCTGCTTTGCCTTGCCGTGCCGGTAGCGGCCCGCGCCGCCGATATTCCGCCGGTGCCGGACACCAGCGACTGGAAATTCACCGTCGCGCTCTATGGCTGGGCGGCGGGTTTGAACGGCGACGTGGGCGTATTCGGATTGCCCCCACAGAATGTCGACCTGCCCTTCAGCGACATCGTGCAGAACCTCGATTTCGCTGTCATGGGCCTCGCCGAGGCGCGCAAGGGCCGCTTCATGATGGGCGTCGACGCCACTTACACCAATGTCGGGAAGTCGGTTTACACACCGTTTGGCGTTGTCGCCAACCGGATCGACGTCACCAATACCAGCCTCATGCTCACGGGTGTTGCGGGATACGGCATCATCGACACCGACATGGCACGGCTCGACCTGATCGCCGGTGTGCGTCTGTGGTCGGTGAACAATGACTTCGACGCAAAGGGTGGACTGGTCGGTGGCCGGTCGTGGAGCGACGGCGCCACCTGGGCTGACCCGCTGGTTGGCGCCAAGCTGCGTGTCGACGTGCTGCCCAACGTCTATGTCGCCAGCTGGGCGATGATCGGCGGCTTTGGCGTCGGGTCCGACCTGATGTGGGACCTGATGGCCGGCGCGGGTTATGACTTCACCGATCATTTCTCGCTGTTCGGTGGCTACCGCGCGATGAGCGTGGACTACAGCAACGACGGCTTCGTCTATGATGTTGTCGAGCAGGGGCCTGTGGTCGCTGCCGTCGTCAAGTTCTGAGGTATAGCGCGCTCGCGCTTCCGGAGACGTCGCGCATTGTGAATAGGTCGAGGCGTCTTCTTCTGGCTCTTGTGGGGCTTGTGCTCGCAGCCTGTGCGGGTCCGACGGTCGAGTCGCTGCGCGATCCGGTGCCGGAGCCGCTCGTCAGCCGCACCGCTGTGCCTGGCTACAGTCATATCCGCTACTGGGGTGATGACGGCGACGGTCTGTCCCCCGCCGTGCTTGAGGAGATCGCCGCGCAGCAGAAGGCCGCCGGACTTTCGACCACGGTCCGGAATTTCCTGGCCATTTCCGGCGGCGGCAGCAACGGCGCCTTCGGTGCGGGGCTTCTGACCGGCTGGACCCAATCCGGAACACGGCCGGAATTCACTGTCGTCACCGGCATATCCACGGGCTCGCTCATCGCGCCCTTCGCCTATCTCGGGCCGCCCTATGACAGGCTGCTGACCGCAGCCTATACCGGCATCTCGGGGGAGGACGTGTTCCGGCGCAAGCCCGTCCTCAGCCTTCTCCGCTCATCAGCCGCGGCAGACAGCACGCCGCTTCGCCAGCTCGTGGCCCGCTATGTGACGGACCAGATGGTGGCCGACATCGCCGTCCAGAACGCCCGCGGCCGCAAGCTGCTCGTCGGCACCACCAATCTCGATGCCGGACGACCGGTGGTGTGGGACATCGGTGCCATTGCGTCGAGCCGCGAGCCTGGCCGCAAACAGCTGATCCAGGATATTCTCGTGGCATCATCCTCGATCCCTGGCGTTTTCCCGCCGGTGAAGATCAAGGTGGTGGCCGACGGCAAGACTTTCGACGAGATGCATGTCGATGGCGGTACGACGAACCAGGCCTTCATGTTCCCCTCGAACTTCTCGGTGAAGGCGCAGGACATCAAGCTGAAGCGCAGCGGCATCAAGCGCACGTTGTATGTGATCCGCAACGGACGGGTGACACCGGAGTACAAGATGGTGAAGCCGCGGCTTGCCTCGATCGTCGGACGTTCGATCAGCACGCTCATCACCACGCAGGGAGTGGGCGACCTTTACCGCATGTATTCCAACGCGCTCCGCGACGGCATTGCATTCCGGGCGATCTGGGTGCCTGACAGCTTCAATATGGAGGAGCCGGAGCCCTTCGACCCGCCCTTCATGAAGGCCCTCTACAAGGTCGGCTTCGACATCGGCCGCAGCAATATTCCCTGGGCCACTCAACCCCCGTAAGGTGGAGTGTTGCCGCCCAGTCCATCTCTACATTTTTAGCGGTTAAAGGACATCCAAGCATGCGCAAGTTACTGACGGCGGCTCTTGCAGCCGGGATCATCGCTCTCGGCATCGGCAGTGCGAGTGCCCAGCAGGGCCTCGGACCCTTCATGCCCAACAATGGCGGCACCATCACAACCGCCTGGACCAATGCCTTTGGCCCGGACGCCGAGTCGTGGATGACCTTCGCGAAGGTCGGCACCACCACTTTTGACATCAACTATTCCAGCTCGCGCGGCATGCGTGCCGTGCGCCGCATCCAGGTGGCGGATCGTGCCACCGCCCGCACGCTCGTGCTTGGCTACAATTCGGCCATGCCGCTCGTGATGCCTGACACCACGACGCTGGGCACCTCGACCGCAGTGCTGGAGCAGCTGCGCACCACTGGCTCCGCCCCGTCCTCCATTATCTATGATGCGGCGTTGAACAGGGTGGATGGGCAGTTCATGCTGCTTGATCCCAAGGCCAAGTTCTCCGTCCAACTAGGTGACCAGGTGGTGGATGTACCGGCCATTACCGCCACGGGCAGCTTCAAGGGCAGGTCCAAGTCGGCGACCGGCACCTTCACCTTCCTCAACAACAAGAACAACCCGATCCTGCTCGAATACTCGGTCCAGTTCACCGGCGAGGCCACCCCGCGTACAGAGCGCGTCGTGCGTGCCGTTCCCGGCAAGGCACTGCAGGGCGAGATGCAACAGGCGCTGGCCACGGTCGGCATGTACCGCACCTATGGCATCCATTTCGACTTCGACAAGGCCTCGATCCGCTCCGAATCTCAGCCGCTCATCAACGACATGGCGACGACACTGAGGAACAACCCACTGTGGACGTTGCGCATCACCGGCTACACCGACTCGATCGGAAAGCCGGCCTATAACCAGAAGCTCTCGCTGGCCCGCGCCACTTCGTTGAAGGCCGCGCTGGTGAAGCTCGGCATCTCCGCAGCCCGGCTTGATACTGCCGGTGCCGGCGCTTCAAATCCCGTGGGCTCCAACAAGACCCTGCAGGGACGCGCCCTCAACCGTCGCGTCGAGTTGCAGCGCACTGATCGCTGAACGGGAGACATCAAATCTTCTGCGGCCCCTGCGTGGGGCCGTTGTCATTTGAGCGGGCAACACAAGTAATTCGTGTGTGCACATGATGTTGCACGCCGCAGGAGAACATTGTACTTTGTGAATGTGATTAGGTAGTTCTTCTCTTGCCGAAACAGCGTCGCTGCCTGTAGGGCGATGCTCCCAGATACTACTTTTTTGCAGGCAGCAGGACACAAGAAGATGACAAAGAAAAACAGGCTGGTCGCCGTGCCCGATGCCTCAATGCTCTCGCTCTACAAGGCGCTTGTTGGCTTCCTCGCCAGTGAGGCACAGGTGCGCGGCTGGGACGATGTGAGCGAGCGCCTCAAGGCTGTCGAAGGTGCGCTCTCGGGGCGCATCGTGCAGGGCTGATCCTCCGACCCGCGGTACCGCTCTCCACCTTCGCGTGCTATATCGTGAGTCAAGAGGGGAGCATCCGAGAATGCAACGGCCAGACGACCCGCAACCTTCCATTGGTGGTGCTGCATCGCTGTTGGAGAGATTTGCGCTGCTGCTGTTGTTCGGCTTGCTGCTGGCGGGCGTCTATCTGGTTCTCAGGCCCTTCATGCTCGGGCTCGTGTTCGGCGCCATCCTGGCGGTGGTGGTCTGGCCGTTGCGCTCATGGCTTGTGCGCAAGGGGCTGTCGGGCCCGGCTGCTGCAAGTCTCTTGCTGTCGCTGCTGCTGATTTTCGTGCTGGCACCCATGGCGGTCGCGGCGCCGGGCCTCGCCGGGGAGGTGAAGGATCTGATGACGCAAGGCATGGCGTGGGTTGAGTCAGCCCCGCAGCTTCCTGCCTGGATCACGGACCTGCCGCTGGTCGGCAGCTCGATCGCCTCGACATGGGATGGGCTCCTGGCGCAGACACCGGAAGCCAAGGCCATGCTGATGTCCTTCTCGCAACCGGTGAGGCAGTTCCTGACGGATGCGGCCTTTGGCCTGGCCTCCAGCGTCATGGACTTCGCGGTGGCGCTGATCGTGGCAACCAGCTTCTGGTCGCGCGGCGACAAGGTTGCCGTGGTGCTGCGCGACAGCCTCTCCCGGCTCGGCGGGCAGCAGCTTGCGGATCTGACGAACGTTGCGGCCAGCGCCACGCGCGGGGTGTTCTACGGCATTGTCGGCACGGCAGTGATCCAGGGTCTTCTCATGGCCATCGGCGTGTTTCTCGCGGGGGTTCCGGGGGCTGCACCACTGGGCTTCGTGACGCTGATCTTCGCCATAAGCCAGTTTGGTGGCGTGCTCATCAACCTCGTGTGGGGCGGGGCCGCATGGTGGCTCTATTCAACCTCCGGCATGGGGCCGGCCTTCTGGTTCATCGTGGCCTGGGGCCTGTTGGTGACCTTCAGCGACAATCTTCTGAAGCCGCTGCTGATCGGTTCCAGCATCAAGTTGCCGCTGATGCTGATCATCCTTGGCGTGTTCGGGGCTTTATCTCCTTCGGCTTCCTGGGCTTGTTTATTGGCCCCACGCTCCTGGCAGTGGCCTTCGAACTTCTGGCAGCTTGGCGCGGGCGCAAGCGGACTGCCACGCCTGCGTGAGACCTTCAGTGACGGATGGTGGATGCTTGCGCGGACTGGTGCATGCGTGCTGAGTTGCCGTCAGCTTGTTCAAACAGGACGTTGCACATGAGACTCGGATCGTTGGCCTTTGCCGGGCTTGTTGTGGCGCTGCTGTCCGGCCCGGTGCTGGCGGATGGTTATCCCGCCATTCCGCTCTTCTCGGGCGACAAGACGGTGATGGACGAGCAGATCGTCTGGCCGGCAAGCGGCAAGGCGCATGTCAACGCACTGATCGTCGTGCTTGCGCCGGGGGAAAAGACGGTGGTGCACAAGCATGGCGTGCCCACCTTCATTCACATCCTCGAAGGCGAGGTTACGGTCGACTACGAAGGTCACGGCAAGCGCACCTACAAGCAGGGCGAATCTTTCCTCGAGGCCATGGATGTGGAGCATGCGGGCCTGAACAGCGGCACGGTTCCGGTGAAGATCCTCGCGGTCTACATGGGTGCGGATGGCGCCAAGGATGTCATCAAGAAGCAGTAAGCGGACGATCAGCCCGAGTGGCGCTGCCACCACCACAGGGGGGCGGGCCCGTGAAGCTCGCCGCCGTCACGCTGGCGGAGATAGCGGATGTAAAAGAACACGCTGATCCAGCTGACCGCGGCCGGATAGAGCGCAAAGCTATTGTAGGCGAGACTCGGAGTTTCCGTCTTGCCGAGCAGCGTCGCCGCAATGACCGCACCGAGCAGTATGACCATGACCACTGCCATGGTTTGCGCATCTTCCAGCGTGCCCCTGGCCGCCGAGAAGGCGACGAAGCCCCAGAAGAAGAACATGACGAAGAAGCTGCTTTCCAGCTGGCGCCCCACGAGCAGGGCGTGGACGGACAGGCTCACTGCAATCCAGAACAAACCCCAGTAACGCGTACTCTGCATCACCATCCCCACCGAGCCCCTCATACAGCGTTCTCGCCCAGGTTGAAAAACTTGCACTGCCGAGCAGAGCGCCCATTTTTCATAGCATAGTTGTAGCCCCCTGTCGCGAGATCCGGCGAGCGGTCGCGCGTCAAGGTAAACGGCCGGCTTGAGATCGCTCCGCGGAGGGATGAATTTACGCCCGTTGGCAGGTCCCTCATGGGGATCAAACCCGCTTGCTTGTCCTTGATCCGAAACAGTCGGCCGCTCTAGCGGGCCGTGAGATTGCTCGCCAGATAGCGGGCGAGCAGGATTTCATGTGCAGCTTCTGTCCGCACGCCCCAGTGGTTACCGAAAACCGCAGGTCGCCCATCGCCTTCGACAGCTTCTCGGTAATCTGCATAGATCATCAGCCGCGCATCCGCGCCGTTACGGCGGAGTTCGACGGCACGCTTCAGATCTGCCAGGGTTTTCAGGCGGTGAGGATGACCATCTGGCAAGACGCATTTCTTTGCGATTGCAGGGACGCCCCGCATCTCCTTCACGATGCGCGCAAACACCCGTTGCAGGACCCGGTGCTTTTCGTCTTCCGAGTACTTGCTTCTGCAGACTTCCTCGGTGACGACCGCCACCCAGAAATAGACCATCGTGCTGCAGTAGTGCGACTGCCATTGCATCGGTGCGAGCGAAGACTGGCGCGACTCGAGGATCCGCAGTGGGCGCGATGAAATGGCATGGACCCTCTCCACCGGTTTGCGCAGGCGTGAGAACAGTCCCAGCATCGCAGCGCCTCGCTGGCTCGATCGCTGTCAAGCGCCCGGAGAGTCGCCCGGTTCCCTGTTGGCCAGAGGCTCCGATTGGTCGGCGGAAGCCGCAAGCGTGGCCGGGCCACCGCGCGGGAGTGCTTGCAACCTGGCTTCGAGGTTGGTGCTGAAGCTTTCGTTCACCTGCTCCAATTCCTCCCGGAAGCGGGCAGCAGCCATGAAGATAAAGTCGACATAGCCTTGCAGTACGGCCTCCGTCGTCTCCGTGGCATTGCGGCGGAACTGCTCGTTGAGTTGCTCGGACCGCTGGGCAACGTCCTCGAACGAGTGCAGCAGATTGGTCTCGAGCGATTGCAGCGTGTCGCGCGTCATGGCGGACAACCGGTTCGGAACCGCATCGACGATCTGCCGCATCTGGTCGGAAAGACCGAAGATCGAACCCTTGAGCGACCCATCGATCTTGGCGATCTCGGTATCCATGCGCTGGGCCAGAACGGCCGGCAGGTCCTTGATGACAGCAGCGATGCGCGCCGAGCTCCGTTCGGCAGTTTCGCCAATGAGGCTCTCGAAGCGCATCGTGTCCGCATGGACGCGCTGCATGAGCTCGGTCGCCCCGGCGGCAAGCCGCGTCTGCATGCTGACGGAGGAAGTCTCGATCTCGCGATTGACCGAGCTGACGAGGCGGGCTGCCGTGTCATTCAGGTCTGCCACACAGCCGGCAAGGTTTGCTTCGATGCGCTGGTCGAGCGCCGAAATCGCGTCGTTCACATTGGCAAGCGCCCGGTCGGTTGCGGCTGTCACCTCGCCCACTGGCTGCTGTAGCCGGCTGACGACGGCGGTGGCCGTATCGGCCAGGTGATCGATCTCGCGTGACAGCCCGGAGATCCGGTTTGCCTCCTGCGCGACGATGGCCTGCAGCAATTCCCGGTAGCGGTCGGCGTGGGCATCCACCGCCTGTTCGAACAGCTGCGCGCCGGTTACCGAGAGATCGGCGAAGGTCGAGCGGCTCTTCTCGAGCGCTGCCGTCATGTCCTTCGCCAGCTGATCGATGACTTCGATGTTGGCGGTGGAGAGCAAGGCCGCGTCGGCAATGGTCTCCGACAGGGGGGTCAATCGACTGATGGTGGCATCGAGCTGCTCGGGAAGCTGGGCGATCGAGGCCTCAAACTTCACCATCCGCCTTTCGATTTCGGGCGCCACGGTATGGTTGGCATTCGTGAAGGCATCGAGACAGGACTTGAGATCCTGCGTGGTCTGCTGCAGCCGAAGGCCAATGCCATCGAGAACGCCGCCCGCCGTCTGCGAGACGGACTTGAGAGACTGCACGGTCGTTTCGAGCTTGGAGATGACTGGCAGGATGTCCGTCGAGATCATCATGCCGGTGCGATGCAGCGCTTCGCGCTGGGTCTCGCTCGACTCGACGATGCTGCGCATGTTGGTGATGTTGCCGTCTGCTGCCTCCGTGGAGTGCTGCATGGCGGCAGCGATCTTGTTCGCCAGCTTGGCGCTCCGCTCGTCCAGCTGAGACATGCGGGCGTCCATGTCTGCAAAGACGTGCTCGAAGGACGTGTTGATGCGGCGGCCGGCATCGGCTGCCAGCACGCCGGGCTCCTGCAGCCGCTGCGTGGCAATCATGACGCGGCGCAACAGCTCATCGCTGGCAGACTGGCGGTGGGCGGAGAGCGCGAGCAGCCACGGTATGGTGGCGATCACCGCCAGCGCTGCCCAGAACATGGCGTATTGCCCCGGATTGCCGGCAAGGGCTGCAAAGGCCGCGGCATTGCTGAAACCCATGAGCAGCGCGAACAACCCGCAGAGCACGAAGGTGGCAGCAAGTGCCAACAGGAAGTAGCGCGAGCCGAAGAAATCCGAAGGCTGCTGGAACTGGCGGCGCGATCGCCGGCCTTCGTCGTTGGCGGGGCGCTGAACAGCTTCGAATTCTACGATGTCCTTGCGGGATGATACCGGCTTTGCGCTTGCACCCTCGTCCGACCAGAAACCGGCGCGATCCTGCGCGCCTTCGAGGTAAATCTCATCGAGCTGCAGGTTTTGGGCGGTTCTCTTTCTCGACTTCGCCATCTGCACAATCCCCCGGCTCCTGCGGAGCCAACAAAGCTCGAAATGATGTCGCCATCCACGCTGTGAAGCAAACCGAAATCCGGCGAGCTGTGGATAAAGCCACCTGTCAGGATGGAGTGCGCTCTTGGATCTCTAATTGCAGATTGCAGAAAAATGAAAGGCAATTGGGTCGGGTCGATCTCAGCCGCACCGCACAAGCGCAGAGGGCTCAGCGCCCGGTCAGAGCAGCACGAGCCTGATCAGATAGGCCACTCCTGCAACCACGGCCACCCCGGCCAGATAGAGGCCGAGGAACCACAGCCAGCGGCGCATCAGTGATAGCTCTCGTCCGGCCGCACCTTGCCGCGGAACACCCAGTAGGAATAGGCGGTGTAGGCGAGGATCATCGGGATCAGCACCACGGCACCCACCAGCAGGAACTCGAGCGAGGTGTCAGGGGCCGCCGCCTCCCAGATTGTCACCGACGGCGGAATGAGATGGGGGTAGAAGCTGATGCCGAGACCAATGTAGCTGAGGATGAAGATCGCCACGGTGGCGAGGAAGGGCCGGTAGGTGAGCCCATCACGAAGCCCCGTCCACAGCATCCAGGCCGCACCCGCCAGCAGCAGCGGCACGATGGCGCTGTAGAGGCCCGACGGCCAGCCAAACCAGCGTGCTAGGTATTCAGGCCGCAGCATCGGCGTGGCAATGCTGACGGCACCGATGAGGGCGAGCAGCGCGAGACCCAGCGGTTTCGCCATGCGGCGGGCGCGCGCCAGCGTGGCACCTTCCGTCTTCATGATCAGCCACGTTGCGCCGAGTGTGGCATAACCCACCACGAGGGCCACAGCCGTCAGGAGCGAGAAGGGCGTCGCCCAGTCCCAGTTGCCGCCGCCATAGCTACGGCCGGAAACGATGACGCCCTGGACGAGCGTGCCGAGCGCCATGCCCTGGGCGATGGCCGCCACCAGCGAGCCGCCCCAGAAGGCCACCTCCCAGAAGAATTTCATGCGTTCCGTGCGATGCACGAACTCGAATGCCACGCCGCGGAAGATGAGGCCCAGCAGCATGGCGATGATGAGTGGATAGAGGGCCGGCATGACGATGGCATAGGCCAGCGGGAACACCGCGAAGAGGCCGCCGCCGCCCAGCACCAGCCAGGTTTCGTTGCCGTCCCACACCGGCGCGATGCTGTTCATGGCCAGCATGCGCTCATTGTGATCGCGCAGGAACGGGAAGAGGATGCCGATGCCGAGGTCGAAGCCGTCGAGCAGCACATACATCAGCACGGCGACGGCAATGAGCCCGGCCCAGATGAAGGCATAGTCGATCACCATGGCTTACTCTCCCGCCTGGGCGATGGGGGTGATGCCGGCGGTGCGCGTCGGCCCGATTTCGTCGATGGTGATGTGGTCCTCCGGCGTGCGCGACATCAGGCGCAGCGCATAGAAGGCGCCCGAACCGAAGACGAAGAAGTAGATGATGACGAAGGCCGTGAGCGAATATCCCACGGCATCGGCCCGGAGTGCAGAGTCACTGTCCGCCGTGCGCAGCAGGCCATAGACGGTGAAGGGCTGGCGGCCCACCTCGGTGGTGATCCAGCCGCACAGCACGGCGAGGAAGCCGGCAGGACCCATGACCACGGCCGCGCGGTGCAGCCATGGCCAGTCATACAGCCGTCCCTTCAAGCGCGCGATTCCGGACCACAGGCCGAGCAGCAGCATCAGCAGGCCGACGCCCACCATGATGCGAAAACTCCAGAACACGATCAGCGCCGGCGGCCGGTCAGCCTTGGGAAAGGCGTCGAGGCCGATCAGCGGCTTGTCGAGGCTGTGGGTGAGGATCAATGAGCCGAGCAGCGGGATCTCGATGGCGTAATTGGTTGTGCTCGTCGCCTCGTCGGGAAATCCGAACAGGATCAGCGGTGCGCGGCCCTGTTCATGGGTCTCGAAATGCCCTTCGATGGCGGCGATCTTGGCCGGCTGGTAGGCAAGCGTGTTGAGCCCCTGCGAGTCGCCCGCGAAGAGCTGGATCGGCGTCACGATCAGCGCCATCCACATGGCCATGGAGAACATGATGCGGGCGCCGCGGTTGGTGCGGTCCTTGAGAAGGTGCCAGGCGCCGGTGGCGCCGACCACGAAGGCGGTGGTGAGATAGGCGGCCAGCACCATGTGCAGGAAGCGGTGCGGGAAGGACGGGTTGAAGATGATGGCCATCCAGTCTTCCGGAATGAACTGGCCCTGAGCATTCATCGAATAGCCCTGCGGCGTCTGCATCCAGCTGTTCACGCTCAGGATCCAGAAGGCCGAGAGCAGCGTGCCGCCGGCGACGATGGCGGTGGCCAGCATGTGCAGCCCTTCGCCCACGCGCTTGCGGCCGAACAGCATGATGCCGAGGAAGCCCGCCTCGAGGAAGAAGGCGCTGAGCACCTCATAGCCCATGAGCGGCCCCAGCACCGGCCCCACCTTGTCGGCGAAGACCGGCCAGTTGGTGCCGAACTGGTAGGACATGACGACGCCGGAGACGACACCCATGCCGAAGACCACGGCGAAGATCGTCTTCCACTGCTCGAACACCGCGAGATAGGCCTCATCCCGCGTCCACAGCCACATGGCGTTCAGCACCGCAAGATAGCTCGCAAGCCCGATGGTGAAGGCGGGGAAGATGATGTGGGCGGAAACCGTGAACGCAAATTGCAGCCGCGCCAGGTCGAGGGCTGAAATGTCACCGAACATCATGGTCTCCGGACTGAGTGTCGTGCCTGCCGGTCGCTGTCATGCTGCAAGTCCTTCGAACATCATGGCAAATTCTAGCGGCCTGGCTGGTCCGCCACCAATCATTTCCGCCGCCCCGCGCCGTTGCCTGATTATTCGACAGGCTGGAAGCGCGTCGCATCCTGCAGATATTCGCTGGCTTTGATGACGTTTTTGCCGTCCTGGGTTTCCGGATCGAAGATCGTGTCATGCGGGCCCGCCACCGACAGCACCCGCCCGTCGCCGCGGACCACCTGCTGCCCGAAGGGCGGCGGCTCGTCCGGCTTCTGTGCTGCGTCCCATGCATCGGCGTCGAAGTAATAGGCGGTGAAGAGGATGGTCTTGTCGCCCGTCTCCGGCTGGTAAAACACGGCGACCGCAGCCCGCGCCCCGGCAGCCTCAACCTGTTCCGCCCAGACGCCGGTGAGCGGCCCGGTGGAGAGGTGTGAGGCGAGGTCCTGCGGCACCACGAAGCCGTAGGGAATGGGCGCCAGCGCCACCCAGGCGTTTTCCGCGCGGGCGGGAAGGGCCGCAGCGATGATCAGGAACAGGCCGAGCAGGATCGTTTTCATGCTCCGTTGATTAGCCCATGCCGCGCGACCGGACAACTCGCGGATTCCTGGCTGCCGGAGGCTGTTGCGTAAGCCTATCTTAACCATGTAGCGCAATCCTTTGCTAACCACAGCAAAGACGGTTCAGCCCCATGTCAGACCAACTCCTCGCACAGCTTCCGTGGTTCCGGTCCTACATCGAATCCGGCAGGGCCCCGGCCTGGACCATGGGTCCCGCCGACCTTCATGGCTTCCTCACCGCGCTGGCCATTGCGGGCCCCGTGCCCGAGGGACACTGGACAAGCTGGGTGTGGTCTGGCGAGGACCCCGAATTCGACTCCGCGATGGAGGAACAGAATGTCCTTGATGAGCTCCTGGACTTGGAGGAGCAGGTGCGACGCGGGCTTGGCGGCTACCGGCCGCTGAGCGTTACCACGCTGCCCCATGCCGGTGACGGCTGGTACTTCGCGGCTGACTGGGCCGAAGGCTTCCTGCAGGCCATCGAGGCCAATCCGCAGCCCTGGCAGGCGGCACTCGACCATGCCGAGGAGTCGCTCTCGGTGGTGCTCGGCACCTGCTACAACAACCATGACGAGGACAATTCCGGCTATGTCGGCCTCAAGGCGATGGACGAGATCAACTACCATATCCGCCAGCTTCACAAGGTGATGCGCCAGGCCGCCGGCGGCGCCGTGGCCCGCGCTGCCTGACGCCACTTGAGCGGCGGCCCCGCTCCGCCTTAAGGTTGCCTCCATGACTGAAGCCGGGGCGCCCAACACATTTTCGCAGCGCGTTATGCTGCTCGGCGCCACCGGCACCATCGGTCGCGCCACCGCACAGGCTCTGCTGAATGACGGCCATGAGGTCGTCTGCTTCAACCGCCCGGGTGCGACCGGCCTTCCACAGCGCGCCGTGTTGCGCAGCGGCCAGGTAACGGACCCACAATCGCTTCGCAGGGATGGCTTCAAGGGTGAGAGCTTTGACGTTCTCGTCTCATGCCTCGCATCACGTAGTGGCGCACCGCAGGATGCGTGGGCCATTGACCATGCCGCGCATGTCGCGGCCCTGGAGGAGGCGAAGCGGGCAGGCGTCCGCCACGTGGTGCTCCTCTCGGCGATCTGCGTGCAGAAGCCCAAGCTCGCCTTCCAGCACGCGAAGCTGGCCTTCGAGGAGGTGTTGATAAAGTCAGGCCTCGCATACTCGATCGTGCGGCCCACTGCTTACTTCAAGTCGATGTCCGGCCAGATCGGCCGTGTGAGGAAGGGCAAACCCTTCCTGCTGTTCGGGGATGGGCAGCTAACCGCCACGAAGCCGATCAGCGATGCTGACCTCGGCCGCTATCTGGCGCTGTGCCTGCGTGATCCATCCCTGCGCGGAATCCTGCCCATCGGAGGCCCGGGGCCCGCCTTTACGCAGCGCGAGCAGGGAGAGTGGCTGTTCGGCATGCTGGGTCAGGCTCCGCGCTTCCGCAGCGTGCCGGTCCGGATGCTTGACATGATCATTTCAGCACTCTCCGTGCTGGGCCGCCTGTCACCAACACTCAGGGCGAAGGCAGAACTCGCTCGCATCGGCCGTTATTACGCAACCGAGTCGATGCTCGTGTGGGATGACAAGTCCGGCCGTTACGATGCCGATGCCACGCCATCCTTCGGCAATGACACGCTGCGTGACCACTATGCGGCAATCATCGCTGGTGCGCCCGAGCAGGACCTCGGCGCACACCGCGTGTTCTGATCAGACGATGACGAGTTCCACGCCCTTGTGCAGCTTCTGCAGGTTGGGCAGCGACTTCGACTGCCACGGAATCTTGGTGGAGCCGAGCACCTTCACGGGCAAGTCCGGGTGCTTTCTCAGCTCGATGGTGAACTTGGCCAGCAGGTTGATGCCGGAACTGTTCAGGAATTCAAGCTGTGTGAGGTCGAGCACCAGGTTCTGCGGCTTCTCTGCCAGAACGGTCTGCATCAGTTCGAGGATCGGCTGGTAGGCGTCCGTGCCTGAGAGGCGGAGCGTTCCCTCGTAATGGATGATGGAACCCTCGTTCCACACATTGTATTCGCCAGTCTTGATTTCCATGTGAGACAAACCTTTGGAGTTCAGTTGAGGGTGAGGGCCGCATGGGTGCTGAGAGTCACCGCAGCGCCAGATGTGGAAGAGCTGAAGTCCCAGCCGAGACGCGCTCCGTAGTCGTTCATCAAGGTAAGCAGTCCGAGGCCGGAGCCCGAGGAACTTTCATCGGCAGCATTGGCTTCGATGCGCTCGATCAGCAGTTCACCCGGATCACGTGAGATGATCTCCTCGATCAGGGCCTGGAATCGGGTGGCAACCTCTGGCGCTGTATCGTTGCTCACGGTCAGCTCGAAGTTTCCGTCTTCAAGCGAACAGTCGATGCGGATTGCTCCGGGCACGCGGAACTTGATTGCGTTCTCGAGCAACTCGTTGACGAGATAGATGATCGAGTGGCGCGCATCGGTGTAGTCCGAGCCGCCCTTGGCGTGGTGAAGGGCAAACACGTCACCGAGGAACTCGCAAGTCTCACTCGCATGCTGCCAGTTCACGCCCAGGGGGCCATCCGAGATGACGATACGCATGGTGAATGCACCGGAACTGTTGTTGCGCGCAGTGTCTCCGAATTGCTTCATCATTCACCTGTGCTTCAGGACGACGAGGGTGATGTCGTCGTGTACCTTTTGCTTGCCGATATGCGCCCGGACATCGGCAATGATCGCAGCGGCAATGCTTGTAGCACTTGCCTTGTGGGTGCGCTGCACGGAGGCGATCAGGTTGTCGATGCCATAGAGCTTTTCGTCCTCGCTCTCAGCTTCCGTAATGCCGTCGGTGAACAGCACCATCGTGTCGCCCTTGTTGAAGGGCACGGTGGTGCTGGCCAGGAAGTCGTTGATGTTGGGCTCGAGACCGATCGGGAAGCCCAAGTCCATCGTGTCCAGTCGCTCGACTGCGCCATTGTCGCGGACGATGATCACCTCTTCGTGCTGGCCAGAGATGACCGCCTGATCGTCGGCGTAGTCAACGAAGGCCAGCGACAGGTGCCGGTCGGAACGTGTTCGTTCCATGTTCTTGTAGATCGAACGGTTCAGCACATCGAGGAACTCCCGCGGGTCCGTGACGCCACGCTCGTAGAGGGCGCGGCTGACCGACTGCACCATCAGCATCAGCACACCGCTCTCGACGCCATGGCCGGTGACGTCGCCGATGCCGATCTTGGCGCCGCCGGGAATGTAGAGAACGTCGTAATAGTCGCCGCCAACCTCTTCGGCCGGCTCGGCGTAGCTGGCAATGTCGAGGTCCGGGATGCGCTCCAACTCGCCCGGCGCCGGCATCACCATCAACTGTATCTTGCGCGCGACGTCGAGTTCGGCACCAAGCCGCAGGTTCTCGTCCTTCAGCTTGTCATAGAGTCGCTTGATCTCGTCAGTGGCTGAGGCGAGCTGGCTGGTACGCTCGGCAACGCGATGTTCCAGCATCTCGGTGTGCTCGCGGATTTCCCGCGCCATCGAGTTGAAGGCGGTTCCCACGAGGGCCACTTCGTCGCGTCCCTGCACAGGCACCTGGACGCTGTAATCGCCACGTGTGAGACGGCCGGCTGCGTCTGCCAGCCCAACAAGGCCCGCCGTGAACCGCCGCGACAGCAATGTGGTCAGTAACAACGCCAGGGCAAGGAAGCCCAGCACCGAGGCGAGGATACCCTTGACGATTCTGTTGGTTGCCGAGCCGATCTGCTCTTGCGCGGCATAGAGCGCGGAATAGATCTCGCTGTCCGGCACGACGAAGCCGAGCATCAGGTTTTCGGCGGCAATGCCCTTGTTGGGTTGCCACATGTTCATCGGGTCAATCGGGTGCATGACCACGAGCAGGCCCATGGGCTTGCCGTCCTTCTCGACGGTAACGTGGTCGATGGTGGTGGCGCCCGGGCGCGGCATGCGGAGGTTAGAGACGTCCTTGAACGTGCTCTTGAGCAGGCTGCGCTCATGGCCCGTGACCCCAGCACCCGTGGCAGAAACGTCTGTAAGGCCGAGAAGGGCCTCGCCCTCCTTGGTGACGGTGAGGACGTTGCCATTTTGTTGCGACAGGAAGGCGAATCCGGTTTCGGCGATCTTTACATCGTCGACGAGCCTGGTGAGCTGTTCCAGCGTCACGTCCATCGCCACCATGCCGGCAACGGCGTCTCGTGACTTGGTGTAGAGCGGATGGAAATAGCTGACGATCAGCTTGCCCGTGATGGCATCGACGTAGGGCGACAGCACAGTGATGTCGGTGGGCACCGGCCGGGTGGACGGGTCCTTGAGCCAGCCTTGCCAGGCTTCGTAAACGCCGGGGAAGAAGAAGTCCCACCAGTTCTGGCTGTTGTTGCCGGGATAGAGCTGGTCGAAGGTCTGCGCCTGGTCGGAATAGGGCATGGTGCGCATGATCGGCCGCTCCTTGGGACCGACGTAATACATCTGCAGCTTGTCCTGGCCCGATGTCATGAGCGAAGGCACCACGAGGTCGAAGAACTGCGTGTTGCGCACCGCCTCGACCACATCGGGACGCATGTGGCCATCGCTGTCGAGCAGGTAGCCCCACACGCTGATCACCGACGGCTCGCCGCGCGCATTCTGCAGCCAGTTGGCGTCGCGATTGAATGACATCGCATCGCCGAAGCCCGGATACTGCTCGAGGAACTTGTTGAGGTCCTGATTGAGTTGGGGATTGTCGATGAGGCTCTGGCTCAGCTTGGCGAGGCCCGTCACCTGATCGAAGGTTCGGTTGAACATGAGGTTCGCGCGCTGCGCCGTCATGTCGATGTAGCGTGTGAGGTATTCTTCGTTGGCCTTGGTCAGGCCGCTTTCGATCTCACTCGATGCATCACGCGAGAGCTTGTTGACGTTCCACAGCGCGACCACGCCGCCCACCAGAAGCGACAGGATCACCAGAGCGCCGACCAGTGCGATGAAGCGCGTGCGGGCGCTGCTCAGGAAACTGGCTTTCGCCGGAGGGCCGGCAGTTTCGCTGTTCATGCGGGTTTCCGCCCTGAGGCGGCCCAGATCGGCCAGCCGGCATAGCCCTTGGGATGGAGGGCTGCGTAAATGTGATCCTGGAAGCCCTTGCGGAACTTCGCGATGAACTCCGGCGTGTCGCCGCGGTCACGCGCCATCTCACCGGCATAGACATTTTCCCAGGACTGGATGATGTCGGCGAAACCCTGCGGGTCTCCATCGAGGTTGGTGACCATGAAGCTGTCGACCTTGATGTCCTCGAACCCCACATCGATGAGAAAGCGCCGGCTCTTGGGGCCAAGCTCAATGTCCATCTTGTAGTCGGCCCACAGTCGCGCGACCTCATTGTATGTCCACTGAATCGACTCGGCGCGTGGTTCGCCAAGGCAGTGCGAGTTCTTCTCGTTGGTGATGTAGACGCGTCCACCCGGCTTGCAGATCCGGAACAGCTCCCTGAGGATCAGTTCCGGCCGGTCGAACACCTGCAGCGAGTGCCGGCATGTGACGAAGTCGAACTGATTGTCTTCCAGCGCCATCTCCGAGGCATCGCCATAGACATATTCGATGTCAGAGATGCCGAAGTCCGCCGCCACCTTGCGCGCATAGTCGAGGCTGGTGCGCGAGTGGTCGAGCGCCAGGATGCGGGCGGGCTTCAGTTCCTTCTGCACCAGCACCGCGAAGTCGCCGATGCCGCAACACACGTCCGCCATGTTCATGCCTGGCCTCAGCCCATGGCGTGGCAGGATGTACTTCTCATGATGCCACGTCAGCTTGGTCTGGTTGCGAAGGATGGGAATGAAGCCGCCTTCCTCTAGGTAGGACTGGCCAGGATAGAAGTCCTTGTCATATTCATTGACGGAAAAATTCGGCAGGCGCTCTGCCAGAGGCAGGAACTTGCGCGTGGACCAGCCCATTACGCTTGACGTTACCACCTCCACCCGCAAGTCCGGACGCGTGCCGCACACCTGCGTCACGAGGTTGGAGATGGTACGAAACGCAACATTGTTGAGGCGCGCCAGCCGCTTGACGTTGAGGTAGAAGGTGCCGCGCACTTGCGCGAGCGATTTGGCAAGCGCTTCGGTGAGTGGCTTGATCTCGGCTTCGCTCTGCGGGCGGAGCCTGCCGGAGATGACGAATTCCTGGTTGTTCTCGTTGAAGCTTGCCTGGTAGCTGCGATCGATGCTCATGCTGTGGCTCCTTCGAGCGCGAGTTCCGCAGCGAGCTTCAATCGGTTGCCCTTCTCCTGCTGGATTGAAATCTGTGCCTTGTAATCGACGGCCACTTCGAGGAGCCCGAGATGCGGGTCTGGCTTGCCACCGGAGAACAGTGCCGAGTGGTAAGTTTCTGTGAGGTCGGCCTGCTGCAACCGCTTTGCGGCCTCGTTGTAGAACGAGAGGGTTTTCGCGTCGCAGGGAAAGTCGAGTTCGATCACATCCGCATTGCCGGCACGGCTCACACGGCAGCAAAAGTCACCCTCCGGTCCGTGGTGTGCGAAGGCCGTTTCGAGAAGTTCATTGAGGGCCGAGCTCAGCAAGTTTGCATAGAGCAGGGAGTCCGTGCGGTTGTGGCTCACCATGCGGGCGAGGTAGGAGGAGATCCGGTCGCAGTGCAGCCACTCCGAGGCAAAGGCCTCGATGCCCATTGAGATCTCGACTAGCGGTCTGGTGCCACGCATTCCATTGGTCCCGGCATGTCCTCAGGAGGCCCGGCGAGTTGCGGAAGGCAATTCGCGGAGGAATGTTGCAAAGGTTGAAAGTTACGACAGAAGCCGCCCCATCCATGATCGTAGCCGCAGCGCATTGCCCGAACAAGGAAATTTAGCTTGCGCTTGCGACGTCCGCGCCTCAATTTAGCGTCCGTTGAGACCTGAAGGGAACACCCGCGTGACGGCAAACAACAACGGCAGGAAGGCCCGACCTCCCGTTTTCATCTCCGCGCCGATTGCTGCGCTGGTCGAGGGCATTTACCGGGCGGATACCACGATCGGTCTCCTCCGCCAGAAGGGCAATCTCGGCATCGGCACCTTCAATGATCTCGACGGCGAGCTCGTGCTGCTGGACGGCAAGGTTTACTGCCTGCGGCCGCAGGGCGACGCTGAGGTGATTGCCGATGACATCCGCACCCCCTTCGCGCTCACCACCCAGTTCGAGGGCGATACCGAAGACCAGTTCGCGAATGTCGACGACGCGAACTTCGAGCATGAGCTCCTCGATCTCGTGCCGTCCACGAACCTGATGTACGCGATCCGCATCGACGGACATTTCAACTATGTGCGCGCCCGATCGGTGCCCAAGATGATGAACTACATGCCATTGGCCGAGATCGCCAAGCTTCAGACGGTGTTCGAGTTCCGCGACGTCGAAGGAACAATCGTCGGCTTCTATACGCCGAACTTCCTTGCGGGTGTGCACCTGCCCGGCCTGCACCTGCATTTCATAACCAAGGATCGCACCCGCGGTGGCCACCTTCTCGCAGCGGCCCCCAGCAGCGCCAGCGTCAAGCTGCAGCACGCCCCCTCGGTCGAGCTGGGACTGCCGATGACGCTGGATTTCCTGACCATGGAGCGCGTGCGCGACATCGAAGCCGACCTCAACAAGGTCGAGCGCTGAAACAAAAAAGGGCGCCGGTCATCCCGGCGCCGCTGATCTGCAGTTGCAGCTCGATTACATGTGAGCCGGCGTGGCCAGCGCCATGGCACGCTCGAAGATCTCGATGTAGTGGTTCACGTTCTGGCCAATCAGCTCCATCTTGGAGAACTTGGCGATCCGCTCGCGCGCCAGCTTCAGCTCGGACTGCGGCACGATCTGGCGGATGATGCCGCAGGTCTCGGCCAGCGACATCAGGCAGCAATCGCGCGGATCAGGCAGGCCGTCGCGCAACAGCACCTCAAGCAGGCGCAGCTTCACTTCGCGCATTTCCTTGCCGTCGATCGCCGGATAGCGGCGGGTCTTGAGGAACCACAGCAGGCGGCCCTCGGTCTCCACCAGGATCTTCTTGTCGCACAGTCGCTTCAACGCCTGCTCGCGCACCGGGTCGCCGAGCTCGATCAGCTGGTTGATGAGGTTGTCGGCGCTGGTGTCGAAGTCCGGGGCCGAGAGGCGGGCAAGCACCGGGTCAAGCGAGGCATTGCCGGTCGGTGTCTTATCTACAACCCAGACGCGATTGACGTCATTGTCGAGACGGCCCTGCAGCGCCAGTTCCATGATTGCGGCACCGACGAAACCGGCCCGCTGATACTCCAGCGGAATATCGACAAATCCGCCGTCTTCGTCCTTGAGGGTGAGGAGGAGGAACTCCTCCGGAACTGTCAGCATGGCAATTGCCCCGTCGTAAAATGTAAGATCAGCGGTCTCTGCCGCGGCGAGCACCATATCCAGTTTTCCGGCCAAGCGAAATCCTCATTTGTCGCGGTGTGGCGATCCTTGAAGGTGTGACGGCTCCCGGGAGGGCTTGACCTGCGGCACTGACGTGCGATACCCGCCACGATAGAGATTTTCAGGGGGATTTCCGCGTGAGCGCCCGCATCGACATGTCGCTGGCGAACGACGTTCAGGAAGTGGGGCGCGTCATCGACACGCTGGAGGAATTCGGCGCCGAAAATGGCGTTCCGGTCGCGCAGTCCTTGCGTTTCGGCCTGGTCCTCGACGAGTTGATCACCAACATCATCTCCTACGGGCTGGAGGGCCGCAGCGACGGTATCATTACATTGTCCATCGAGCACCGTGATGGCGCACTTCACGCCGAACTTGCCGACAACGGCCCGCCGTTCGACCCGCTTGCCACCGACACCAAGCCGCCCGTGGGCGACATCGAAACCCGCGATGTGGGGGGCCTTGGCCTCACCCTCGTGAAAAGCTTCATGGACCGTCTTGACTACAGGCGTGTCGATGGGCTCAACCGTCTGACTATGGAAATGAAAGTGAAGGCAGCCTAGGCTGCCTCAGCAGGGAGACAAGCACGTGACCAGCCTCAACCATGAAACCGTAAACGGCGCCCTCGTCCTCAAGCCGTCGCGCCGCATCGACTCGAGCAGCGCCAAGGCGTTCGAGGATGAAGCTGCGGCCCTCCTCGACAAGGGCCCCAAGAAGGTGGTGATCGACGCCACCGACCTCGACTACATCTCCTCCGCCGGCCTGCGCGTCATCCTCACGACCGCCAAGAAGGCAAAGTCGGCCGGTGGCGGCCTCACGATCGCCTGCGCCAAGAACAACGTGAAGGAGGTCCTTGCCGTGTCCGGCTTCGACAACATTTTCGGCCTGCACGACAGCGTCGCCCAGGCGATTTCCTCGCTCGCGTGAGCGCTTCGGTCGGTATCGAGGCAGTGGCCGGTCCCGAAGACCGGCTCGCAGTCCTTGAGGCGGAACTTGCCGCAACCAAGGCTGAACTCGACGATCTGAACCTGCTCTACCAGGCAACGATCGAGCATGGCGAGGCCGTGGAAGATCAGCTCGCCGAGGCGAACCTGGCGCTGCAGACCACACAGAAGCGGCTCTCGGAAGAACTCACCGAAGCCGCGAACTACATCTTCTCGATCCTTCCCGCGCCGCGCACGGTTGCGCCCCGCACGGAATGGCTGCTCGAGCCTTCCACTGAACTGGGCGGCGACAGTTTCGGCTACCATGAGATCGATCCTGACCACATCGCCTTCTACCTGCTTGATGTGTGCGGCCATGGTGTGGGTGCGGCACTTCTCTCGGTCACCGCCATCAACGTGCTGCGCTCGGCCGCTCTTCCCAACACCGACTTCCGCGATCCCGGTGCGGTGCTTGCGGCGCTCAACGAAGCCTTTCCGATGGAGAGGCAGAACAACATGTATTTCACGATCTGGTACGGCGTTCTCAAGCGCAGCACCAATGAACTGCGCTATGCCAGTGGCGGCCACCCGGCCTCCGTGCTGCGCCGGGCGGATGGCAGCGTCGAGACATTGTCGACGCCCGGCGTCGCCATCGGCATGCTGGAAGGCATGAGCTATCGCGCCGCGCAGTGCATGATCGGTGCAGGAGACCGCCTGCATCTCGTGAGCGACGGAACCTTCGAGGTGGAAACCGCTCCCGGCGAAATGCTGGAGTTCCAGGCCTTTGTCGAGCGGCTCGCCCGCAGCGAAACCCCCGGCGAAGTGCTGCAATGGGTGCGCGGCCTGAATGGGCCGGGCCCGCTGCCAGACGACTTCTCGCTTCTCAACATCCAGTTCTAACCGCCATGTGGCTCCTGCGGCGGCTTTGGCGGCACATTGTCGTCTTCCTGATCGGGGTGGTCACGGTCTGGCTGATCGTCTTCGTTGTCTTCCAGGTGACCGACAACACGCTGCCGTGGATTCTCGCCGTCGCCGTCACATACGGTCTTGCAGCCTACGTCATCCTTCCGCGCGTCATCCGGATGAGCCTCAAGGTTCTGCATCGCCAGCACGTGCCGGAATACACGACCACGGGTGATGGGTTGCCGGGTGACCCGGTGAACATTGCTCTGGTCGGCACGCTGCCGCAGTTGCGCGCTGCCTTCACCGCCATCGGCTGGACCGAGGCCGACAGGCTGAACCTGGCAAGCTCCTGGCGCATGGTGCGCGCCTTCGCGCTGAACAAACCCTATCCGAGTGCGCCCTTCAGCACGCTCTTCCTCTTCGGCCGCGGCCAGGACATCGGGTTTCAGATGGCCATCGACAACAGCCCGCGCAAGCGCCACCACGTGCGGTTCTGGGGCATCAGCCAAACTGCTGTTCAGGAGACGCTCGGAACGCCGGGCTTCTGGCTCAACACGGATCGCCCGGCTGATGGAGAGCAGGCCTTGTGGGTTGGCGCGGCAACGCGAGACACCGGCTTCTCGCTCACCTGGCTTACCTTCCAGATCACACATCGAACAGCAGCGGACACCAATTCCGAGCGCGATCTCATCCTGTCCGAGCTTCGCAGCAAGCAGCTCGTCGGGGAGGTGACGTCCTACAACGAACGCGGCGAATTGCCGTCGAAGCGCGTTAATCGCTACATCTTCGATGGCGATGTGGGCGTGGCCACACTCTCCAGCTAACGAAAAGGGCGGCTTGCGCCGCCCTTCCGTCATTCTCGATATGGTGTCGCCTACTTCACGTCGAAGCGATCGGCGTTCATGACCTTGCTCCAGGCCTTCACGAAGTCCTGAACGAAGGTCTTCTCGCCATCCGACTGGCCATAGACCTCGACGAGTGCGCGCAGTTGCGAGTTCGAACCGAACACCAGGTCGACGCGGGTTGCGGTCCACTTCACGGCGCCGGTCTTGCGGTCGCGCAGTTCGAACAGGTCTTCCGCCGGCGTCGTCGCCTTCCACACCAGGCCCATGTCGAGCAGCGTGGTGAAGAAGTCGTTGGTCAGCGTCTCCGGGCGCTTGGTGAACACGCCATGCTGCGACTGGCCGTGGTTCGCATTCAGCACGCGCATGCCGCCCACCAGTGCCGTCATCTCCGGTGCGGTCAGCGTCAGCAGCTGCGCCTTGTCGACCAGCAGTTCTTCGGCCGAGAGCGAGTACTTGGTCTTCAGGTAATTGCGGAAGCCGTCGGCCGTCGGTTCGAGAACGCCGAAGGATTCGACATCCGTCTGCTGCTGCGTGGCGTCGACGCGGCCCGGCGTGAAGGGAACTTCGACGCTGTGGCCTGCCTTCTTGGCTGCCTCTTCGATGGCAGCACAGCCGCCGAGAACGATGAGGTCGGCAAGCGACACGCGCTTCCTGGCCGTCTGCGCACCGTTGAACTCCTTCTGGACGCCTTCGAGTGCTGCGAGCACCTTGGCGAGGTTCGCCGGCTGGTTTGCTTCCCAGTCCTTCTGCGGAGCCAGGCGGAGGCGCGCGCCATTGGCGCCGCCGCGCTTGTCCGAGCCGCGGAAGGTCGAGGCCGAGGCCCATGCGGTGGCAACAAGCGCTG
>Ga0194051_1000137_pt1 | contig 40238 bp, 37 predicted proteins | sample SepL2320m_MetaG_FD_161275 | JGI IMG/M metagenome (GOLD analysis project Ga0194051, IMG submission 161275) | Anoxic zone freshwater microbial communities from boreal shield lake in IISD Experimental Lakes Area, Ontario, Canada - Sep2016-L239-20m | ecosystem: Environmental > Aquatic > Freshwater >... | reverse complement strand
GGCCAGATCAGCGCTTTTTGGCTGCAGCCTTGCGTGCTGGCGCCTTCTTAGCTGGTGCCTTGCGTGCTGGCGCCTTCTTAGCTGGTGCCTTGCGTGCTGGCGCCTTCTTAGCTGGTGCCTTGCGTGCTGGCGCCTTCTTAGCTGGTGCCTTGCGTGCTGGCGCCTTCTTAGCTGGTGCCTTCTTTGCTGCTTTTTTCACTGCCACTTGTGCCTCCTCGGCCGGCTCCTTGGGGAGCAATGGTTGTTTTGTGCTGCCCCTGGAACCGCCACGCGAACCCGAAGGTCGTTGCGGCGGCTTCTGGGACTGCGAGCCGACCTCGAGTTGTTCGAAGCCGGGAAGTGCAAGGTCGATACCACGTCGTGGCGTATCGAATCCCTGCACGATAAAAGAGCGAACCTCTCCCATGACCAAGATCTCCTTGGCACTTCGGGGGGCCGGTTCGCCCATGGACTTGAGTGAGATGTAGCAACGAGCTCCCTCCACGTCGACGTATGCGCCGTGCGAGGAGAAGTCGGTAACAGTTGCCGTCACGATTGCCCCCACTTGGCAGGCGGTGACGAATTTCAAAAAGTTCCCCGGGGTGTTAATCGGGGTGGAGGCCTTATTTCGAGACCTTGCCGGAGCCGTATTCTGACCAAGGTCGGCCAAGGTGGCCTTGGATGCTGCCTTCTTGGTCGCGTTAGCTTGGCCGGTTGCCGGAGCCGCTCCCTTTGAACTAGCTGAAGGCCTCTTGCGTGCTGCCGTTCCTGCAGCCCTTCCTGCAGCCGTCGACTGACTCGCTGCCTGACGGGTTGCCGAAGGAGCGGATTTCGTTTTTGCAGAACTCCCTGAGTTTGGTGGTGCGCTGTCATCGCGCTGCTTGTCTCGGACGGCTCGCCGACTCACGGGGCCGCGAACGGGAACCCGAGGCACGAAAACCCATCCCACTCCTGGAACGGGCTTGCCTCCCCAGAGCCGTCCGTCAGAGAACAGCCAGTCGTAGGTTGCATGGAACTCTTGGAACGAATCGTTTGACAATATGGTGGCGCCAGAGCGTTCAGCTATTTGCAAAACAAATGCGTCGCCGCGACCAACTGCACCAGCCGGAGGAGTCAACAACTCTCCTGCGAGTACACCTTCTTCGTAAACCTCGCGTTCGGACGCATCGATACGATGTGCGAAGGTTGCGTCCACCACCACGACCACGTTGTCGAAGTGATGCTCGAGCGTGAAGTCGCGAACGGCTTGGTCAAGCTGCGCGAGGGAAGGCGCAGTACGACCTTCCGTTGCAATGTTCGAGCCGTCTACGACCAAGTGTGTGTTTGCCATCCCGAGTCATTAGTGAACCAGAGTTCGCGAACAAAACCGCGCAATTCTGCAAGGTTGTTCGCGCGAATGATTTTTTGATTTCGCACGCAGAAAGTTCGCTGCACAAACTCAGTACCCCTAGGGGGTATATACCTTCTAGAGTTCTGCGGATGTTCAAAGCTGTGTTTTTTGATTTTGGCGGAGTGATTTTGTCGAGTCCGTTCGACGCGTTTCTCGCTTATGAAACTCGAAACAATCTGCCCGTGGGAACCCTTCGAAGCATTAACTCGCAGAATCCAAACTCGAACGCTTGGGCGCGCCTTGAACGCGGCGAGTTGAGCATCGAAACATTCGTTCGCGAGTTTGAGTTCGAGGCTGCAGCGCTTGGGTACGCAGTGGATGGGTTGCAGGTATTGAGTTGTTTGAGCGGAGAGATTCGTCCTGAAATGGTCCAGGCGGTTCGGCGCTGTCAGGAGCAGTTGGGAACGGCGCTGCTCACGAATAATTTTGTGGCAGCGAGTCCGCATTGGTCCTCGGGAGGAAGTTTCGCTGCTCTACTTCCCTTATTTGACGCAGTTATTGAGTCTTCAACGGCGGGTTGCCGCAAACCAGAATCGAGGTTCTACGAGATTGCATTGGAACGGATGCGCGTAGAGCCAGACCAGGTGGTGTTCTTAGATGACCTAGGGATCAACCTGAAACCGGCACGCAAACTTGGCATGACAACAATCAAAGTTATCGACCCGTCCGTGGCCTTAGCTGAACTCGAATTGCTTCTTGGCTTCCACCTTGGCCACGGCGAAGAACCGAACTCTTAACTTCGCTAGTGGAAGCGGCGGCCGTTATCTTTTGGTGGGAGCGGTGCAAAGGCAGCATTCAGAATCATGTCTTGTTCCTGCGCGTGGATTGCGTGGCTCCCCGTGGCTGGGCTTCCCTCATCCGCACGACTCACGCGCCGAATTTCAAAGCGGTCACCGAGCGCCTCATACAAATGGCCCTTCACGAAATTCCACGGGCCCATGTTCTCTGGCTCCTCTTGCAGCCAAACAAGTTCCGTGACGTTCGGGAAGCGCTCAAGTTCTTTGGCAACTGCATCGTAGGGCCATGGGTACAACTGCTCCACTCGTGCGACTGCGGTGTGAACCCCAAGTTCATCACGTCGCGTGATGGCCTCTTGGCCAACTTTGCCTGAGGCAAGAACGACCCGCGTTACTGCGGCTGGGTCAAGGTCGGGAGATGCATCACCAATCAGTTCCTCGAAGGTGCCGTGGGTAAGGGAGTGCACACTCGATCTCCAACGCTTATCGCGGAGACCGGATTTAGGAGTACTAATGATGAGTGGCTTGCGAACGGATCGTTTCACCTGACGACGAAGCAAGTGGAAGTACTGAGCAGCGGTTGTTGGTTGACAAACCTGAATGTTGTCTTCTGCGCAGAGTGTCAGGAAGCGCTCGATGCGACTCGAGGAGTGTTCAGGGCCTTGGCCTTCATAACCGTGGGGGAGCAGCATGACGAGACCCGAGGTCTGGCCCCATTTGTCTTCTGCAGCAACGATGTATTGATCAATGATGATCTGCGCACCATTGGCAAAGTCCCCGAACTGGGCCTCCCACATCACGAGAACCGCCGGATTCTGAACGGTGTATCCGTATTCAAATCCAAGTGCGGCGTACTCACTGAGGAGGGAGTCGTAGATCCACAGCTGCGTGAACGGGGGATTCGCCAACTCTGCAAGGGGAGTGAACTCGGCACCCGTCTCGTGGCAGAAGAGTGTGGAGTGGCGATTCGAGAAGGTGCCGCGCCGCGAGTCTTGGCCAGCGAGGCGAACCGAGGTGCCCTCGTTGAGCAATGTTCCAAAGGCCAGTGATTCTGCGAGCGCCCAGTCCACCTCACCCGACGTGAGCATTGCGTCCCGAGTAGCGAATTGCTTGGCAAGCTTGGTGTGCACGAAGAACTCTTCCGGCGCAAAACGAAGAACCTGATAGACCGCATCGAGTTCTTCAGGAGAGGCTGCGGTTGCTGCATGTGGCAGCACGCCCTTGTTTGGCGGGTGCGGAGAGGCAAGGTACTCCTCTTCCGGCGCACCCTGTCGAGTCTCATCGAGTGCAGCCTGAAGGCGCCCTTGAAAATCTGCCAAGGCTTTTTCGGCCTCTTCCAAGGTAAAGTCGCCGCGACGAACCAAGGTCTCGACATATCGCATGCGCACGTTGCGAAGATTGCTAATGGTGCGATACATCAAGGGTTGCGTATAGCTCGGATCGTCGCCCTCGTTGTGGCCGTGCCGGCGGTAACAGACCATATCGATCACTACGTCTTTGTGGAATCGTTGGCGGTAGGCGAACGCCAGGCGAGCCACCCGAACGCAAGCCTCGGGGTCATCGCCATTCACATGGATAATGGGTGCTTGAACAGCCTTCGCGATGTCAGTGCAGTACTCGGAGGAACGCGCTGATTCGGGAGGCGTAGTAAAACCGAGTTGATTATTCACAATGACGTGAATCGTGCCGCCCACTCGGTAGCCCTTGATGAGCGACAAGTTGAGCGTCTCTGCGACGACACCCTGCCCTGCAAAGGCGGCATCGCCGTGCATCAGAATTGGTAGGACGGGGAATCGACGTTCGCGATCGTGAGGGATGGCGTCCATCCGAGCCCGAGTCATCCCCTCAACCACAGGGTTGACTGCTTCAAGGTGAGATGGATTTGCTGCCAACCCGACGGGGAGTTCCACGCCCGAGCGGGCTACGAATGTTCCCTCGGCGCCGAGGTGGTACTTCACGTCTCCAGATCCCTGAATCGATGCTGGGTCTACGTAACCCTCAAACTCGCGAAAGAGTTGCGAGTAGGACTTGCCGATGATGTTGGCCAACACGTTGAGGCGGCCTCGGTGAGACATCCCCAATACGGCGGAGTCCAATCCCTGATCGGCGGCCTCTTCGAGGATGGCATCCAAAATCGGAATGAGCGACTCGGCGCCCTCGAGTCCAAAACGCTTTTGACCCAAATACTTGGTGGCAAGGAACTTCTCGATAGCCTCAGCTGCATTGAGCCTGCTCAGAATGTGTCGCTGATCTTCTACGGGCAGCTTTGTGGGTGCCCCCTCGACTTGCTCCTGAATCCAACGTTTCTCGGCTGGATCTTGGATGTGCATGAACTCGATGCCCACCGTGCGGCAGTATGCGTCTCGGAGGACGTGCAACAAGTCTCCAAGGGCTCGCTTGCGAATTCCGCCGACGGGCGCATAGATCCCGACGTCTCCACCAGTGAGAAACTCGCGGTCAAGATCCCAAATGGTGAGTCCATAGGTTGCGGGATCGAGTTCCGCATGCATCTCTGGCTGCTTCGCGGAGAGCGGGTCTAGATCTGCAATGAGGTGACCACGAACCCGGTACATGTTGATCAGAGTTGAGACCTGCATCTGCTTTTCAATCTGAGATGACTCGTGGTCGGCAGGATTGACGTCTTGTCGCCAGCGAACGGCCTCATAGGGGACGCCGACAGAGCGAAATATATCCTCGTAGAAGTCGTCGCCGCCGAGCATCAGCTCATGGACCTTCTTGAGCATCAGCCCGGACTCGGCACCCTGAATGATCCGATGGTCATAGGTAGAAGAGAGTGTGATGACCTTAGAGATCCCGAGCTCCGCAATAGTGTGCGGGTCTGCTCCAGCGAATCCAGTTGGATAGTCAAGCGAACCAGCCCCCACGATGGTTCCCTGCCCCGGCATTAACCGTGGCACCGAACGCTCAGTGCCGATGGTGCCGGGATTAGTCAGTGTGACAGTGACTCCCGAAAAATCTTCGACGGTGAGTTTGTTGGTCTTGGCTTTTCGGATGAGTTCGTCGTAGACGGCGGTGAACTGAGCAAAGTCCATCTCGTCGGCGTTACGGATACATGGCACCACCAAGGCGCGAGAACCATCCCGCTTCTCCATGTCGATGGCGATACCTAAACCGATGTGTTGATGACGGATAATTCGCGGTGCGCCATCAGGGCCTTCAAGGTAGGCGGCGTTCATCTGCGGAAGGTGATCTGCAATGGCGCGAACCAGCGCGTAGCCAATCAGGTGTGTGAAGCTGACTTTGCCGCCGCGAGTTCGCCCGAGGTAGCCATTGATGACGATTCGGTTCACTTCGAGAAGTTTTGCTGGTACCTCGCGGTATGAAGTTGCGGTAGGCACCGACAGACTGGCCTGCATGTTGGCGACGATGCGCGCACCGACCCCACGAATGGGTTCTCCGAGTGCAGCGTCTCCTGACTCGACAGCTGTTTCAGTTGTGGGTGCCGCTGTAGCTGCCGCGGGAGTGGCTTGTGTTGCAACGTTGAGACCCTCGGGGGTTGGTGGCGGAATTGCGGTGTCGGTGACTAGTGGTGGTGAAGTTCGTGACGTGACAGCCGGGCGAGCGCCTTCTGCAGGCCCACCAGACTTCTGATGTTGGGGCTTGTAGCCCTGAAAGAATTCCCGCCACGTCTCGCTAACAGAGTCGGGGTCATCGCTGAACTGTTCATACATCTCTTCAACCAACCATGCGTTGGGTCCAAGAGGATCGGGGGAAATATCGTCGGCCACGGCCCTGAGACTACCGGCAGGCTGACCCTCACAGGTGCCGCTCCCTTGAGTGCCATCGACGGATCAGGGAACGCCTAGATTCATGGGGTGCTACTCGCAACTTGGAATGTCAACTCACTGAATGCGCGAATGGAACGGGTCACGGAGTGGCTGGCCGATGTGCAGCCCGATGTCTTGTGCATGCAAGAAACCAAGATGACTGATGCGCAGTTCCCCTCAATGGAATTCCTGCAAATGGGCTACGAGAGTGTTCACTTTGGTCAAGGCCGATGGAATGGTGTGGCCATTTTGTCCAAAGTTGGCCTTGCAGATCCGCTCTTCGGTTTTGCCGACGGCCGCGACGCCGATGTGGATGCCCGAATTGTCTGGGCGACCTGCGCCGGGGTGCGTGTGTGTTCGGTCTATGTACCAAACGGCAGGGAACTGACCAACGATCACTACACCTACAAGCTGGACTGGCTTGGCAGGCTGCGCGCCCATCTTGACTTACATCACTCAACCACTGAGCAACTTGTCATCATGGGGGACTGGAACGTTGCACCCGAGGATCGCGATGTTTGGAGTCCTGCTGCCTTTGAAGGCGGAACACATGTGAGCCAGCCTGAACGAGACGCGCTGCAGCGAGTCAAGGATTGGGGTCTGACAGATACGCTTCGCGATCGCTATCCGCAGGAACAGATCTATTCGTTCTGGGATTATCGAAACGGTGACTTCCATAAGCGACGAGGTGTGCGCATCGATTTCTTGTTATCTACCCCGCCACTCGCACAGAGGTGTTCGGCCGATCTCATCGATCGCAATGCGCGCAAGGGGACCAAACCCTCTGACCATGCTCCAGTCATGGGAGTCTTTGACCTATGAGTTCCCCCGAACGTGCCACAGCCCAGCCTGGCTTCGAGGATCAATCAGTGAGCGAAGAAGATGAGCCCGCAGGGATGAGCCTCAGAATCTCGGGTCTCAAGGCACTTAAGCTCACTCCTCGACGCAAAGAGGAACGGCGCTTAGCCGCTGCAATTCGAGAAGTGATCGAACTGTTGGTTTCCACAACTGCGACCGAGGTTGAACTCGCAGGTTCAGCTATTGAACTCGAGGCGCTCGCTACGCGTCTGCGCACGTTCCCCGCGGGGCAGAGCTACCGAGGGTTTGCCGAATCAGCCAACGCTGGCCAAGAGGTTGCCGGGGTTCACCCCGATGGCGCTGAGTGGAAAGAGGAGCTTGCCGAGGAGTTGGTTGAGCACGGGAAGATGGTTGCGGGAGGCCTGCTGCCTGGCGACCCAGAGTGGTACGCCTTTTTTGATCACAGTCCGTTTATTGGCCTGGCGAACCCGCTCTCTCCTCCGGTGGAACTTGAGTACGCCGTTGACAAAGTGCTTGGTCGAGTCACGTTCGGCTCGGCATATGAGGGGCCACCCGGCTGCGTTCACGGCGGTTATATCGCTGCGGTATTTGACGAAGTTCTGGGTTCGGCCCAGTCGCTTTCTGGCGAACAAGGCATGACTGCGCACTTAGGCATCGACTATCGCAGACCGACGCCGCTGCAGGTGCCCCTTGTGTTTGAGGGGTGGCTTGATCGCAGCGAGGGTAGAAAAATCTATGCACGGGCGACTCTGCATGCCGAGGGCGAACTCACCGCCGAGGCCGGCGGGCTCTTTATCGCCTTCGACACCGAGAAGTTCAAGGCATTGCTCGAATCGAGAAACAAAGATTGCTAGCGAACTTGTACGAACCCTGACTAGTCATGCTCTGCAACGACGCGGAGTAGGTCCTCGCCAAATCGTTGCGCCTTGACCGCGCCGATTCCGTTGATGTTGAGGAGTTCGGATCGGCTTCTTGGGCGAGCCTGTGCCACTACCCTGAGTGTTGCATCGCTAAAGATGACAAAGGCAGCAACATCTGCTTCTTTGGCCTGTGCTTTGCGCCAAGAGCGGAGCGCTTCAAACAGTTCAACCTGACTGTCTTCAAGTTCCGAGGATGGCTTCTTCAGCTTGGCTCGTGCGGCTTTGGCTCGAGCGACTCCATCTTTGCGCGGAACTTCGGCAGGACTTGCTCCCACTGTGTTGGCAATAATGCTGAGCCAAGGTGAAGGCTGGCGATTGGCTGTACGCGAGCCGAAGATGCGGGTTTTGGCCCATGAACAGATCAGTTCATCACGGGCACGAGTGAGCGCCACGTATAACAGGCGCCGCTCCTCATCGAGGTCATCGGGGGACTCTTTGGCGTGATGAATCGGGACGAACCCCTCCTCGAGGCCAGCTACATGCACCACCGACCATTCCAAACCCTTTGCGGCATGAAAGGTGACAATCTCGACGGCATCGCCACCGGAGCGGTCCTCGCCGCGCAACGCAGATGTCAGCCAACCTAAAAACCCTGCAATACCGCCGGTTGGATCAAGCACCGAGTACTCGCGCCCGAGTCGGACGAGTTCAGACATATTTGCTGCACGTTCCTCAGCAAGATCGCCAACGGGAAGCGGTGTCGGCGATGCTGCCGCAACGGGAGGTGTGGCGGCTGACTCGCTTGCGAGATGAGGCGCTAAACGGCGAATCTCATCTTCTAAATCTCCGAGTGCTACCTGAAGGGTAGAAGCACGCCGGAATCCGTTGATTGCTTGGCGCACCTCGGGCTGTTCAAGCAGGTCTCCGCCGCCTCTGACTCGGTGGGGAATGCGAGCACTCGTGAATGCCTCAGACATCAGAGCGGCTTGTGCATTGGTGCGCACCAGCACGCATTGGCTACTCCACGGAGTGCCCGGCGAATGGTGATCCCGAGCAGATCGCGCTGTTGCTTGCGCTTCGGAGGTAGCGTCTGGGTACTCTCTCACGACGGGAATGAGCCCGTCGGGGCGATGTGATCGCAGCTTGATCGGGACGCTGTGGCCGGCATCGAGCACCGCGTTTGCAACGGTCAACACCTGTGGTGTGGATCGGTAGTTGTCCTCGAGGGTGACCGTGGAACTGTTTGGAAAGTAGTGATCAAACTCAGTCAGGTAGCGCGCATCTGCACCGTTCCACGCGTAGATCGCCTGGTTTGGATCGCCTACCGCGCAGAGGTCTGATTCGGGCCCGAGCCAGGCCCTCAAGAGTTCGTGCTGAAGCGGGTTGACATCTTGGAACTCGTCGACGAAGAGGTGCCGAAACCTCCAATGGCGCGCCGCGGCATAGACCGGATCGGCTGCAAGGTCACGTGCGGCGAGGCGAAGCAGGTCATCGAAATCTACTAACCGCTTCCGGAGTTTTTCAGCCATAAAGCGCTCGTAGATTCCAGCGACGGTGCCCAAAGCTAGGGGTGGTCGGCGGCGAGCAGTTGCCGCAGCGGCCTCGTAGCGCTCTGGAGTGATTCGACGTGCCGCAGCCCATTCGATTTCTGCCACCACATCAAGTGGCGTATTGCGATCTTTGGCCGACATCAGGCGCGCAACAAATCCCACCTTGCGCTCAAGCAGTTCTGGCGGACGAACTCCGCGCTCCTCCCAGCGTTGACGAAGCTGTGCATAGGCAATGGAGTGAAAGGTGCCAGCGTTGATGCCTCCGTTGAGGCCTAAGCGGCCTAGCCGCTCACGAAGTTCTCCCGCAGCTTTTCGGGTGAAGGTCACCGCAAGAACTCGGTTGGGATCGAGGGTGCCGATGGCCGAGCGGTAGGCAATGCGGTGCGTGAGCACGCGTGTTTTGCCAGAGCCTGCCCCGGCAAGAATGCGCAAGGGGGAGGCATCTGAGACCACCGCTTGGTGCTGCGGCTGGTTGAGGCCGCGCACCAAGCGCGCGACCGTAGCGGACTCTTTTTCAGACAGGCCAGAGGGCGCTGTGCTCGGCAGTTTGCTCATGGCTCGCGACTCACGGGACTGACGGTAGCAGCGTGATGGGACGCTCCGTCCGGGCTCGTCGCCCCGACAGCACTTCCACAGCGCTCATCGGGGATAACCTGCAGGGGTGCCATTTAGCCAAGACAATCTGCATCGAGAAGAAAAAATTGTGCTGGACCTACATCCGCACTGGATCATGCTTGCCAAGGGCGTCGTGATTCTGGTGGTTGCGATTCTGTTTGGCGGATTCGTTAAATTCGGATGGGCCCCAACTGGGACGATGGGCAACTTTGCCTCGGGTATGGCGGCGCTGTTTGTGATTGGGTCGCTGCTCTATTTTCTGCAGCGCTGGATTGCTTGGATCTCGACCAACTTCGTGGTGACCACTGATCGCTGCATCTACCGAGAAGGCATCATCTCGAAGCGTGGAATCGAGATTCCCTTGGAACGAATCAATACCGTGTTCTTTAATCAAGGAATCATTGACCGCATGGTGGGGGCAGGAACCCTCACCATTGAGTCTGCAGGCGAACATGGTGTGCAGACCTTCGAAGACGTTCGCAAACCCATCTCTGTGCAGCAGGAGTTGTATCAACAGATGGAAGATAACGAGAACCGGAAGTTTGATCGAGTGAGAAGCCCGGCCGCAACGGTGTCTGTTGCTGATGAGATTGCCAAGCTTGCTTCGCTGCGTGACGCAGGCCACATCACCCAGACCGAGTTCGAATCCCAAAAGGCTGCGCTTTTGAGCCAGCAAACGCCACCAACGGTCTAGGTATGCCAGAGGGCCCCGCTCGCTGCGTGCGGAGCTTTATTCGTTCTTGCTTAAGCTTCGAGCCATTCCATGCGGGCGCCGTTACTCGGCATGACCCTCCAGCCTTCAAGGGTCACCTCGGGGTCAGCGAGTGCGACCACGCAGCCTCCGAACCCAGCTCCCGTTAGGCGTGCGCCGTACACGCCAGAGGTAGTGCGAAGTTTCTCTACGAGCGAGTTCAACGCATCCGTAGAGACTTCATAGTCATCTCGCAACGACGCGTGACTTTCCAGCATGAGTTCCCCACATTGCTCCAAATCTGAATGCAGCAGAGCCGCCGCGAACTCGCTCACTCGGGTGCACTCGGTCTGCACGTGACGAGCGCGATGTCGAAGCGCCTGATCAGAGAGTGCATTGATGCTGCTGAGGTCAGCCTGCGGCAGCGGACCGAGCACGGCGGCTGCAGACTCAGCCTGGACTCTGCGTTCAACGTAGGGTGACCCGACCAGTTGTCGCCCCTCGCCGGAATGGATGACCCAGAACTGTGCTGCTTCAGGAATGGGCAATGCAGTGACGCTCTGGCTGGCAAAATCGATCAGCATCCCATGGCCGGCCTGAGCAGAGATGATGGCTAGCTGATCCATGATTCCGCAGGGGACCCCCGTAGCTGCCTGCTCTGCTGCTTGGCACCGCAGTGCAACCTCGAGCGGCGGTCCTGTGTCTCCTAATGCGAGTGCAGTCGCAACCTCAAGTGCCGCGCTCGATGACAGTCCGCTGCCATGGGGAAGCGTTGAACTGACCTTGCCGACGAACCCCTCGGTGCTGCCAAGTTCGGCTGCAACACCGGCAACGTAGCGACCCCAGCTGGGCCGAACGAGTTGCGGCTCGGTGACCGGCAAAGAGATCTGCAGCTCCCCGGGAATCTGATCTGAGTGCAGTTCGATTTTTGGCCCGCTGCGAATGCCGGTGATCGTGGTAGCCAAATTGATCGCCATTGGAAACGCAAGACCACCCATGTAATCCGTGTGATCTCCAATCAGGTTGACGCGCCCAGGCGCAACCACTCGAAAACTGCGCGGTAAAACTGCTTTTTTGTTCACCCATGACCTTCCGCACCGTCGCAACCAGCACAAGCTCGCAGCTGTGCTGCAGCATCTAGGGGCTGAACGGGGTTGAACGTAATCCCTGAGGCAAGCTCGGCTGCGGCTACGAAGCGTTGAGTTTGAGCGCTGCGCAGCAGGGGAGTGATGTGGAGGTGCACGCGACTACCTGGCCAGTCCCCGCCATCGGTTGGCCGCTGGTGGATCCACATCATGTACGGCATCGGCTGCGAGAAGATCTGATCGAGTCGCGCTAAAGCGTCAATCAGTACTGCCGCCAAAGAGGTCCGGTCACAGTTCGAGTCGGTAAGCGATCCCACCAAAGTAGTTGGGGCTACTCGCAACTCATAGGGGTAGCTTGCGGCCTCTGGAACCCATGCCAACCAGTCCCCAGAGCGCGAGATCACCAGATTCTCGGCAATCTCCGCAGGCTCGAGCACGCCTTCGAGGAGTTCTCTGCGTGGCTCGGGCGGCACCTCTGCAAAGGCATAAATCTGGCCATGAGGGTGTGCAATTGTTGCACCAACTTCGGGGCCGCGGTTTTCAAAAATCAGCACATAATCAACATCGGGCCGAGCCCCCAGCGCGGCAGTTCGCTCAGCCCAGAGGTCGACCACCTTCCTCGCACCCGAGATTCCTAGAGACCAGAACACCGCGGAGTGGTCTGGGGTGTAGAGCACAAGTTCGCAGCAATCTCGCGGAAGCGCTGGCCATCGATTTGCGAACCAGCGAACCTCATAGGGATCGGGTGCTTCAAGTCCGCCGGGGCAAAATGGGCAACTAGTTTGAGGCAGGTTTGGCCGGCTTTGACGCGACCCGACAATCACGGTGGTGGCTCCGGTGAGCGCATCGACTCGGATGTCAGGCTGCTTCTGCTCGGTCATCGAGATGTTCCTCATATCCTTGGCAAGTACTCGCATCAAGGTTGCACGCTGCAAAACCTAGTCAGAGAAGCGGCCCGCCACAGAACCCGCAGCCACAATGGCAACCATTCACTGCCCCCAGATCTCGGGTATCCATCGCCACGCCGCATTGCTGCCCCTGTGGTCATCTCTTGGCAGCGCGTACGCAATGCCAGAGTGAAGCGCTCAAACCGCCTACCTTCGTGGCACTTGACCAGACGGTCAACTAGAAGAAAGCTCTACGGATGCCAACAACGCAAGCAAATGGAATTGAGTTGTACTTCGACAGCTTTGGAGACCCGCTGCATCGGAGTGTGCTGATGGTCTCTGGACTCGGTGCGCAATGTCTGGTCTATGACGATGAGTTCTGCGAACGGCTCGCGGCGAACAATCAACATGTGATCCGCTATGACAATCGCGATGTAGGGCTCTCGACTCACCTGCACGATCAGCCGGCGGACCCCATGACAGCGCTGCTCGCTGTGAGCTCAGGGGAACCAGTCGACGCGCCCTACACCTTGTCAGATATGGCAGCCGATGGAATGGGGCTGCTTGACTCGCTTGAGATTGAACGGGCAGACATTTTTGGTGCGTCGATGGGCGGGATGATTTCGCAAGCGATGGCGATCGAATACCCAGAGCGCGTCCGGAGCCTGACCTCGCTCATGTCAACTACGGGTGAAATTGAGGTGGGTGCCCCTGATCCAGAGACGCTCACTTCATTGTTGTCCACCATGGTTCCTCAGAGCAGTCGTGAAGAAAGAATTCAAAGCAGTGTTCAAGTTTCTCGCGTGATCGGGACCCCTAGATTGTTCGATACCGCTCGTGCCACCGAGCGGGCAGCGGTTGCCGTGGACCGGGCGTATGACCCGCAAGGCACGGCACGGCAACTCGTTGCGATCTTCGCCTCTGGTTCTCGAGCAGCGGGACTAGCTGCGCTCTCTGTGCCAACAGTGGTAATGCACGGCGATTCTGACCCGCTCGTCAATGTCTCTGGGGGTTTGCGAACCGCCGAGTTGATCCCCGCCGCAGAGTTCAGGCTGCTTGAAGGAATGGGCCACGATATGCCCGTCGAGTATTGGGGTCACATCATTGAGGGCATCATGGTGAGTACCTCACGCGCCACACTGTGAACCTTCGCACCAACTTCATTCGGGCAACACGCCCTATAAAGGAGCATGAATGGGCCCATTATCTGGTTTAAAAATCGTTGAAGTGGCTGGTATCGGACCAGCACCCTTCGCAGCAATGATGCTGTCCGATCTTGGAGCAGACGTGATTCGCGTTGATCGCTCAGCCCAAGCCAACGGTGGCGACCCCGCTGCACCCCCTTCAGATATTTTCAATCGTGGCCGCCGCTCGATTGCGCTCGACCTGAAGTCCCCCGGCGGACTCAAGACCCTGCTCGACCTTGTTGGCCAGGCTGACGCGCTCATGGAAGGATTTCGACCCGGCGTCGCAGAGCGTCTGGGATTTGGACCCGAGGTGTGCAAGGAGTTGAATCCGAAGTTGGTCTATGGCCGCATGACTGGATGGGGCCAAGAAGGCCCGTATGCCAGCACTGCCGGGCACGACATCAACTACATCGCACTCGCTGGAGTGCTGGCGCACCTTGGCCGAGAAGGCGAAAAACCAACGCCGCCGATTAACCTCGTTGGAGACTTCGGCGGGGGAGGCATGCTCTTAGCGTTTGGGTTGGTCTGCGCCTTACTCGAGGCTGGACGCTCCGGCGAAGGTCAAGTGGTGGATGCCGCCATGGTGGACGGGTCAGCTTCGCTGATGACCATGGTCTGGGGATTCAAGGCAATGGGAATGTGGTCCGACGAGCGCGGTACAAACTTGTTAGACACCGCGACACACTTCTATGACACGTACGAGTGCGCCGATGGAAACTTCGTGTCCATCGGCTCGATTGAGCCGCAGTTCTATGCCGAGTTGTTGAAATACACCAACCTTGAACAGGTCTACCTTGAGCGTGACGAGGTGTTGCCTGCTCAGATGGATAAAGCAAAGTGGCCCGAGATGAAGGCTCATCTAGCGGCAATCTTCGCCACGAAGTCTCGTGACGAGTGGAGCGCTCTGCTCGAAGGCACCGATATTTGTTTTGCTCCCGTACTCACCATGGACGAGGCCGCACAGCACCCACACAATGTTCACCGCAAGACTTTTGTGGAGGTAGCTGGAATCACCCAGCCGGCCCCCGCTCCTCGGTTTGATCGCACACCGGGCGAGATTCAGCGTCCGCCGTCTCACCCGGGGCAACACACCGACGAAATTCTCGGTGACTGGCTTGGCGCGTCGACCAGCGCGATTGCGGAGCTTCGACAGAACGGCTCAGTGGCCTAACACCTCGCCCCGCTCTGCCGCCGAATCCGAGCCGGGTCCGCTCCCGAACTAAGTTGAGGCAGTGACCACTCTCGTTTGTTTTCATGCCCACCCTGATGACGAATGCATCAGTACCGGTGGTGTAATGGTCCGAGCTGCGGCGGCGGGGATTCGTGTTGTGCTCGTGGTTGCCACTCGTGGCGAGCGGGGCGAACCAACCCCCGGTGTCCTCGCAGATGGGGAGCCACTTTGGGAGCGCCGAATTTCTGAGAGCTATGCCTCTGCGAAAATCTTGGGCGTGCAGCGAGTCGAGTTCTTGGGCTATGTGGATTCAGGAATGATGGGAGAGCCGAGTAATGACTCTCCGTATTCGTTCTGGACCGCCGATGTGGATGCCGCTGCAGGCCGTCTAGCTAGCATTCTGCGCGAGGAGGATGCACAGATTCTTACGATCTATGACAACAACGGCGGGTATGGTCACCCAGATCACATCATGGTGCATCGGGTGGGCCTTCGAGCCGCTGAGATGGCGGGGACCCCTCGGGTCTTTGAGACCACGATGAACCGTGATCATTTTCGGCGAATGCTGGCGCAATTTACCGAGGCTGGCAAGGTGCCACCAGCGCTTGAGGCGGCACTCGAGGTTGCCGAGGATGAGACCAGCACCGGTGCCGAAGAGGAATTTGTCGGCTCACTAGATGAGTTCGGCAAAGCTGAAGCTGAAATCACGCACGCAATCAACGTGGCCGATTTGGTTGACATGAAGCGTCAAGCGATGATGGCGCATCGCAGCCAGATAGCAGATGATTCCTGGTTCCTTACGATGGAACCAGAATCTTTTGAACAGGCATTCGGCACGGAGTGGTTTATTGAGTCGGGAAAACTACGCGCCGAGGGTGCCCCGTTCCTTGACGCTTTGTGGAATCAGGAGTGATCCACAACCTGCACGCAGCTTGGGCTTGGGTGGTGATTCTGGGCAACGCTGTTGCAGGCCTTTGGTGCTTGGGCGCCCACTGGTGGCCACCACTTCGGGTCAAGGTGCTCTGGGGATTTGTAGTGTTTATGGAGTTGACGATCTTTGTTCAGGTGGGCTTAGGTTCCTACATGATGGCGGTTCAGGGGGTCTCTGCTCCCGCCATGCATACGTTCTACGGCTTCATCTCGATCGTGTCGGTGGCGCTGCTGTATGGGTACCGAACTCAAGTGAGGGCATGGCAATACCTGCTCTACGGCTTTGGTGGGCTGTTCCTCATGGGGCTCGGAATTCGAGCCCTGTTGTTGGCCTGATTGGCGCATGGGGTTCGCAGTGAAAGCCCGCGAGCGCCACTCGCCTGTGTTGCGGTCAGACAGCGAGTCGCTTCTCTAGGTTCTCAAGCTCATCGCGCATGGCTTGCGGGAGTTGATCGCCGACAAAGTCGAAGTGTTCATTGATCAACTTAACCTCACCTCGCCACGCATCGTTATCTACTAACAGAAGTTGCTGCATCGTGACCGGATCGATCTCAAGGCCTTCTGTGTCGATTGAGTCCAGTGTGGGCACATAACCAATGGCGGTTTCTGAGGCCTCACCGGTTCCGACCACGCGCTCAAGTACCCACTTGAGCACTCGGCTGTTCTCGCCGAACCCAGGCCACAAGAACGTGCCATCATCTGATTTGCGGAACCAGTTGACCCAGAAAAGCTTGGGCAACTTGTTGGCATCAGTGGCCTCACCAATCTCGAGCCAGTGCTTGATGTAGTCGCCAACTGCGTATCCCATAAACGGAACCATGGCGAAGGGATCGAAACGAACCTCTCCTACGGTCCCGGCCGCTGCGGCGGTCTTCTCGGAGCTCATGATTGACCCGAGGAAGGTTCCATGCTGCCAATCGAAGGCCTGAGTGACCAGCGGAACATTTGTGGCGCGTCGCCCGCCGAAGAGGATCGCCGAGATGGGGACTCCTGCTGGGTCTTGCCATTCTGGTGAAATTGAGGGGCATTGCGAGGCCGGCGTGGTGAATCGGGCATTGGGGTGAGCAGCCGGCGTGCCGGACTCGGGAGTCCAAGCATTACCTTTCCAATCGGTCAGGTTGGGTGGTGGCTCCTCGGTCATATCCTCCCACCAGACGTCGCCCTCGGGAGTCTTGGCCACGTTGGTGAAGATGGAGTTGCCCCACATTGTATCCATGGCGTTCTTGTTGGTCTCATCAGAGGTGCCTGGCGCAACGCCAAAGAATCCAGCCTCTGGGTTAATCGCGTACAACTGACCGTCCGAGCCAAACTTCATCCAAGCAATATCGTCACCAATGGTCTCAACCTTCCAACCGGGAAGCGAAGGCACCAGCATGGCCATGTTGGTCTTGCCGCAAGCAGAGGGGAACGCTGCTGCGATGTACTTCTTCTGGCCTTCTGGCGAGGTGATTCCCAGAATCAACATGTGCTCAGCCATCCAGCCCTCATCACGAGCCATGGTTGAAGCAATGCGCAAAGCGAAGCACTTCTTGCCGAGCAGTGCATTGCCGCCGTAACCCGAACCATACGACCAGATCTCTCGGGTTTCTGGGAAGTGAGAGATGTATTTATTGTCACCATCGCAAGGCCATGCAACATCGGGTCGCACGGTGCCCGCTTCGTCAACTAGCGGATAGCCAACGGAGTGCACGCATGGAACGTACGCGCCGGTTTGGCCGATTACGTCAAGCGCCCCTTGGCCCATGCGCGTCATGATGCTCATCGAGACCGCAACGTACGGAGAGTCAGTCAGTTGCACTCCGATATGCGCAATGGGAGAACCGAGCGGACCCATAGAGAACGGAACCACGTACATCCTGCGCCCACGCATGGAGCCGCGGTAAAAATCGAGCATCTCTGCTTTGAGTTCTGCCGGTGGGCGCCAGTTGTTGGTCGGTCCCGCATCAGACTCGTTTTCGGCGGCAATAAAAGTACGGTCCTCGACGCGAGCTACGTCGTTCGGGTCTGAAAGGGCAAGGTAGCTATTCGGCCGGGCAGCATCAGAGAGGCGTTCAAAGGTGCCGTTGTCCACGAGAAGCTGGCAGAGTCGGTCGTACTCCTCGGTAGTTCCATCACAGAACTCCACGGAATCAGGCTGAAAGACCTCACGCCACTCTTCAATCCAGTCAAGCAAATTCTGGTTGCTCGTTATACCGGCCATGGGACTCCTCGGTTTGTATCTCGGGGTCGAACTCGCTGCCGAAGGAGGCAACTCGCACTTCCTGTGGAATTGAAAGTAGTAAAGATGAACACGCTGGAACTGCAGATACGTAACCGCCTGCAGGAGTACTCCGAATTACTGTACGGCCGATGACAGAAGTTGCCACAACGGCACAAAGATTTCGTTCCTCACATGATGCCCAACTCCGCGTCTCCTCTGCCAGTCGGGAGGAGTAGCTTCGCATCTCCTCTGCCAGTCGGGAGGAGTAGCTTCGCATCTCCTCTGCCAGTCGGGAGGAGTAGCTCCAGACCCTCAGAACACTTTTACTCATCCCCGAGATCAGGTCTCGGGTACTGGCTCGGCATGCTGTTGAAATGCTGGCGTTCCCATATCTACTTCGGAGCCGAGGTTGAGATTTGTGGCGCGCCCCTCGGTGTCAAGCTCAAAGCAGACGCGCTGGCCTTGCCGCAGCATCCGAAACACGGTTCCCTCAAGTGAGTTCGGCGCAAGGTCGTACTCGCTCATATCTGTGTCTCGCACAACGATTCCGTCGCTCGAAGCCGGATCATAAGATTTGATGACGCCTTGCATCTCAGAACTCCCAGTACATCAACGGGGGTTACCTGACATGGGTAAACCCAGAGCGGTCAGTTAAGCGTTCGTGCGAACAGTGGGTTTTTGGATTTTCCCGGCTTTGATGCAGCGGGTGCAAACATTCATTCGCTTTGTGGAGGATCCAACCTGAACGCGAATACGTTGAATATTTGGATTCCAACGACGCTTGGTGCGGCGGTGCGAGTGGCTGAGGCTCATGCCGAAGATAGGTTTTTTGTCGCAGACTTCACAAACGGCGGCCATGCTGTGCTCTCTTATTGATCTTGGGAACGTGACCACTGTGCTGCCGGAACCTTGCAGGATTCCTTCAGAAGCGTCCACGGGATCACTTTGATGTGAACCGAGGAGCAATACTAGTTCAGGTCGGCGCCGAACTCACAAGCAGGGACTGCGCCTCCTTGATCAGCAGTGCGTCTCAGCTCATCAGTAGGATCAAACCCGATGCCTTTCCCCTCGCAGATCGCAGCCACCGATCTTCTCTTCGCGTTTCGCTCCGTGGCCGCAGTGTTGGCGGATCATGCGGGAGCACTTGACGCGTTGCAGGCCGCTGACGACGCCGAGTTTGAGGAACTGAGTTCGCCAGCCCAACCTTCTGAACAAGGAGCGGCGGCCTCTGCATTTGCAAGCCGAACCCCCCTTGCGGGTACCGACCTTGCGGTGACCTTCGGTGCTGCGGTCACTTCCGCAGAGGGATCCACCGATATGGCACATTTATTTGAGGCTTTGAGGCGGGGTGCACTCACGGGAGCTACGGGACCCGCAGGGCAAACGCTCGCCAATCTGCTTGCTGGTCTCGCTGAAGTGCTCTGCAATCTTGATTACCTTGATGGTGCAGGGCTCGCACTGGGCCTCGAGGTTGCCGCTGAGCGACTCGCTCCAAGCGATGGTGGAAAACGCGCAGGTTCCATGCCGGCAGTTGTTGCAGCATCGGCTTTGGCAGCACTGCGTGCGGTCGACGATGGCGCAGATCTTGCAGACGTGGTGATTCTCGCAGCGGATGAAGGTTTGGCCGAGCTTGAAACTGGGCCTCGGTCAAACCCCGACCTTGTTGAGCGCGGAGTGGTCGATGCCGGTGCTGCTGGGTTTCTGCTCATCCTCGATACCCTCGCCAGCGTGCTGACCGGGGAGCCCCTGCCTGCCCCGCCTTCTGGCACACCAGCTCTGGTGTCTGGCGGCCAAAAATTTCTGGTGCGTTGCGAAGTCATAGCTCACGCCGGTTGCGGCATCGAGTCTGCCAATTGGCTTGAGACTGCATGGCATGAACTCGGTTCGCTCCGATTCTTTGATGGGATCGGACCAATTTGGAAGGCTGAGCTGCTGACAACGCTGCCAGGAGAGGCCGTTGAGGCAATCTTCGAGGTCGGCCGCCCCAAGAACCTTCAAATCGGTCTGAAAAGCGAGACCGCGTGAGTGACCCGATCACTCTGACCGATCTTGCAGGGATGGGTCTGAGCCGACTGAACGGCGTGGGACCCAAAAAACTCCAGGGCCTTGAGTTCTTAGGGGTCGAGTCTCTCTTGGACCTGCTCACTCACTATCCGCGCCGATACATCGACCGAACGCGCGAAGCGCAGATCTCGTCCTCCCTTCTCGGCGAAGAGGTCTTGATTCTGGGTGAGGTTGCCTCGGTCTCTTCTCGCCGAACTCGCAACGGCAAAGTGATGGTGGTTGCAGAGATTCGAGATGCAACTGGGACGCTGCGATGCACGTTTTTCAATCAGGCTTGGCGCGAGCATCAGCTCTGCAATCCACAGATTGGCGAGCTCGCAGTGTTTGGCAAGGTTGAGATGTTTAGCGGTCGTCGACAGATGACCAATCCGGTTGTTGATCTGGTGGGAAGTCGAACGGGAAGAATTGTGTCGATGTATCCGCTCTCGGAAAAATCGGGACTCTCTACTTGGGAGGTCGGGGACTGGGTTGGGCAAGTCCTGCGCAGATGCGCCGATCGAGGTATCGCCGACCCGGTCCCAGACGAGGTGCTCCAATCGCTTGGGTTGATGGAGAGGCAGTCTGCCTTTGCTGGCATTCATGCTCCCGAATCCATGGCTCATATGGTGACCTCGCGAGATCGACTCGTGTTTGATGAGTTGCTCCGGCTGCAATTATCTCTGGTGCAGAGACAGCGGGATCTTGAGCGCAACTCCTTGGGCATTGTGCAACAAGTTGGAGACTCCGTTGGAACTGCCCCCGGACTTGTTCGGGCGTTTCTTGCTGGACTGCCCTACGAGCTCACCTCGGCGCAGAAACGCGCCATCGCCGAGATCGACGCAGATCTCGCTCGCCCGATTCCGATGCATCGCCTGTTGCAGGGCGACGTGGGGTCGGGAAAGACGGTGGTTGCTGTCAGTGCTTTGCTGACGGCTGTGCAGGGCGGCCACCAAGGCGCACTCATGGCTCCAACTGAGGTCCTCGCAGAGCAACATGGGAGTTCTGTCCGTGCGCTCATCGGCGAGATGACTCTTGACGCGCCGGGAAGTCTCCTTGGCAACCGCCCGGTTTCGGTGGGGTTGCTTACCAATCGCACGCGTGCAGCGGAGCGTCGACGGTTGTTGGCAAGTTTGGCCGAGGGCACTCTTGATATTTTGATCGGTACCCACGCCCTGATTCAAGAGACGGTTCAGTTCCGCTCGCTCGGGGTTGTGGTCATTGACGAACAACATCGTTTTGGCGTGGAGCAGCGCGCAGCGCTTCGTTCAGCCAACGCTGACTCCACCGTTCCCGACGTGTTGGTGATGACGGCAACCCCCATTCCCCGAACGGCAGCGATGACGGTGTATGGGGATCTCGATGTGACCGTGCTCGATGAGTTGCCACCGGGAAGAACGCCCATCGAGACGAGCTGGGCATCGGATGATGAGGGTGAACAATCAGCATGGGAACTCGTCCGTGAGCAAGTAGCGGCCGGTTATCAGAGCTATGTCGTGTGCCCACTGATTGAAGAGTCTGAAAAGCTTGAGGCGGCCTCTGCAGAGGAGACGCTCGATCGTCTCTCGGCTCAAGAACTCAATGGTCTTCGCCTCGGTTTGCTGCATGGCCGGATGGCCTCGGAGGACAAACAGTTGGTGATGGAGCAGTTTCGCCGAGGTGAGGTTGACGTGCTCATCGCCACCACGGTGATTGAGGTGGGCGTGGATGTCGCCAACGCCACGGTGATGGTGATTCTTGATGCTGACCGGTTTGGCATAGCGCAGCTTCATCAGCTTCGAGGCCGAGTTGGTCGCGGTGGAGCGAAGGGTTTTTGTGTGCTTGTAGCAACAGCAGAGCCAACAGCCGATGCTCAGGCGCGCCTTGAAGCCATGGTGAGAACCACCGATGGGTTCGAGCTCGCCGAGGTAGACCTGGACCTGCGCGGAGAAGGCACGGTTATGGGCGAACGTCAAAAAGGCCGTAATGATCTTCAACTTGCCTCGCTCCGACGCGATCGTGACTGGGTTGAAAAGGCCAGGGCAGTCGCACTCAAGATCGTTGGTGATGGCACGGGTTTGCAGCAGCACCCGCAGCTTCTGGAGGAACTCAAGCTTGTACTTGATGACGAAGACCGGGAGTTCCTGCATAAGTCCTAAGGATTCCTGCGGGGCAGGGGAGTCTTCTAATGTGATCCGGTGAGGATTGATGCTCAATGAGGATTGTCGCTGGCATGCAACGTGGTCGAAAGTTGACCACCCTGACAGGTACTGAGGTTCGCCCAACGGGGGATCGCGTGCGTGAAGCGATCTTTAATGCACTTGGCTCGTTGGGTGTTGTTGAAGGCGCGCAGGTGCTGGATCTGTTCGCTGGATCTGGAGCGCTCGGGCTCGAGGCAATCTCTCGTGGGGCACAACACGTGACCTTTGTGGACTCTTCCCCAAAGGCGCTTGAGGTAGTGCGCGCAAATATTGCTGCTTGTGAGGTTGCAGCCTTGTGCACGGTGATTCGGTCTGACGCCACCGCGCACTTAGGCCAGATGATTAGGTCCTATGACCTTGCGCTTCTTGATCCGCCGTACGAGTTTGATGGCTGGGCTGAACTACTGCGTGGACTCGATGCGCACACACTCGTGATCGAGTCGAATCGGCAGATCGATCCCCCCAATGGGTTCGAGGTGCTGAGACAACGACGATACGGCGGTACGGTAGTGACAGTTGTTTCTCGCAGCGGTCGCTCACCACGTGACCCGGCCAACTCGGAGGACCCCTGATGACAGTCGTGTTGTATCCCGGATCGTTCGATCCGATTCACAATGGACATGTTGAAATAGTAGAGACAGCAGCGCGACTGTTCGACAAGGTCATTGTCGCTGCCATGCGCAACCCTCAGAAAGGAGAGCCGCTCTTTACGCTCGATGAGCGCCAGGAGTTGATCGAGGACTCTCTTGCGCATCTCGACAACGTCGAGGTGACGATGTTCTCCTCCCTCGTAGTGGATCTGGCCAAAGAGAAGGGGGCCCATTTCATCATTAAGGGTTTGCGAGCAGTCTCTGACTTTGAGTCCGAGTTGCAGATGGCGCAGATGAATCGCTCGATCTCGGGAGTCGACACACTGTTTGTTCCCTCCGCGTCGCGGAACTCGTTTCTTGCCTCAAAGCTCATTCGCGAGGTGGCTCGATTCGGCGGTGATGTCACGACCATGGTTCCAGCGCCCGTTGCGAATCGCTTGCAAGAAAAGTTCGGCTAAGCCTGCATCGCTCCTGTCTCGCGGACGAACTGCTGAGTAATCGCGAGTTCAGTGAGTGATTCTGACAATATGGAGAGACCATGAGTCCACGAGCCTTCGATGACCTAGATGATGACGCCGCTGACGAGACGCGATCTGCTGCGCGGCGAGTAACGGGTGGCGAGCAATACCGCGTACCCGAGAGCGAGGCGATCCTGCGTCGCGTGGTCGAGATGATCGATACTTCGCCCGGCATGCCGATGTCTGCATCTGTGCGAGTGAACAAAGAGGAGGTCCTTGAGTTGCTTGATGATGCAATCTCTCGACTCCCCGATGAGTTGCGGAGCGCTCGATGGCTACTCAAGGAGCGTGAGGAGTTCATTGCTCGATCCCGAAGGGATGGCGAGGAGATCATTGCGGATGCAAAGTCTCGGGTAGCTCACATGGTGCAGCGCACGGAGGTGGCGAAGGCCGCTGAGCTTCGGGCCACGCAGATTATTGAAGATGCTGAAGGCTCGGCTCGCAGGATGCGCAGAGAAACCGAAGACTATTGCGATCAAAAGCTAGCCAGCTTCGAGAATGTGCTCGAGCGCATCCAAAAGACGGTGACTGCTGGCCGCAGCAGGCTCTCGGCCCCCACGATTGAAGAGGCAGAGTTGGGGGCGGTCGGTCGTGACGATTCATTTGAATATGACGACCAACCCACGGGAGCTGTTCCCATGTTTAATCAAGATCAGTGACTGACCCCGAGTTGCGGGTAAACGTCTCGGAATTGCGCAGACGCCCAGGTAATCGACTGCAGATTGAGCGCTCGGTGGCGCTCGGAGCGCTCGCCATATCGAGTGCCAACATCCCAGAGCGTGAAGAGGTGCTCCTGAGCGTCACATTAGAGGCACTCTCTGATGGCTTGACAGTGTCTGGGATGGTTCAGGTTCCTTGGCAGGGGGAGTGCCGCCGATGTTTGGAGATGACCTCGGGCGCAGTAAGCGTCGAGATCTCAGAAATCTTCAAGGATCAAACCGATGGCGAGATGGGTGAGATTTTGCCGATCTCGAGCGATTCTATTGACCTTGGTCAGGTGGTACATGATGCTGCAATTCTTGCGCTACCGATCGCTCCGCTGTGTAGAGCTGATTGCGCCGGACCCATCCCTGATCTGTTCCCTGTGATCACTGCTGAATCAGGCGCAGCAGACCCGATTGACCCTCGATGGGCCTCGTTGGCTGAGCTTCACTTCGACTCGGACCCCGCGGAGTAGCTAAGATACCCACTCCGCTGAGAGACTGCCTCAAAGCACTGTTTACGCCCCTCCAGAGTAGAGAAGACCATGGCTGTACCAAAGAAGAAGACTTCGAAGTCGAAAAGCCGGAGCCGTCGGGCTTCCAACTGGACCCTTGAGGCCGCCCCGCGCAGCGTGTGCCCTCGATGTAATGCCGTGAAGGTGCCCCATGTGGTGTGTGGGAACTGTGGTTGGTACGCCGGCCGTCAGGCCATCGAGGTTGACTAACTAGCGGGCCTACCGTTGGTGATTATTTTTTGTACATTCCGATAAGCGATCGTTGGCCCTGAGCCAGTTTCGTGGTTCCGTGCAGTTCGCTGCTTCATAATTGTCGTCCGAGGCATGTCCTGAGACGGGTACAGTGTGGGCCACTTCGCCTAGCCACGAGCGGCTGTTGGTAGTTAAGAGAGAGAGAGTAGTCGTGTCTGCTGAGACTCAATCAGAAAGCACTGCACCGGATCGGGCAGAGGTGTTTCGAGTTATCAAAGACCTACTCGCTGACATCTTGGAAGTGGAACCAAGTTCCATCAACGAAGGAGACTCATTTGTAGAGGACCTTCATCTGGGTTCCCTCGAACTCATCGAACTCGTTGAGGCGATTGAAGAAGAGTTCAGTCAGCGTTCTGATGGATTCCGCATTGAGGATGAAGACCTCGAAGATCTCAAGACTGTTCGTGACGTCGTCGACTATGTACTTCCAAGAGTCTGAGGTCCAGATTCTCGGCCCCCGGGAGCAACTCTGCAGCCTTCTCGGGTATCAGTTTGCTGATCCGGGGTGGCTCGAACTTTCCCTGCGGCATCGCTCTTGGTGCGCAGAGAACGGAGCAGTCGCGTCAAACGAACGACTCGAGTTCCTCGGTGACTCGGTGTTGGGTCTGGTGATTACTGATCACTTATATCGATCCGATCCAGATACCAGCGAAGGCGTCTTGGCGCGGAACCGATCTGAATTAGTGAGTGCTGTGGCCCTTGCGAGCGTGGCCAGCACGGTGCAACTCGGTGCTGCGATGTTGCTTGGTAAAGGCGAAGAGTTAACGGGTGGACGAGAAAAAACTTCAATTCTTGCCGATGGGGTCGAAGCTGTACTCGGCGCCGTTTACCTTGATGGCGGCATCGGTGCGGTGACTCCTGTGGTGCTTGATTTGTTGCATGACCGAATCCAAGACGTCTTGTACGGCGGTCTGGCGAGTGATCACAAGTCTCAGCTCCAAGAGTTGAGCGCACGTCGCTTTAGCCAGCTCCCGAGGTACGTCCTGACCGATGAAGGCCCGGAGCATGAGAAGCACTTCTGGGCTCAGGTAGAACTCAACGGCGAACCGTGGGGTGCTGGAGAAGGCCGCACCAAAAAAGAGGCCGAGCAAGCAGCAGCCGAGCAAGCATTTCGGCGCCTGAAGAATGCAAGCAGCAAGAAGGCGAACCCATCACATGCTGAGCAAGAACCCACGGATGGTTCAGAACTCATTGATGCTGAACTGACAGACACAGACACAGAATCGGACCAGAAAGATCTGCGTTCCCTAGCGGCGTCGGACGACCAGGGAGCTTCATCTACACCGGCGGAAACAAAACCGGGGGGTAGTCATGCCTGAGCTTCCAGAGCTCGAACTATTGCGACGCGACCTTGAACGAGAGGTAGGGGATCGCAAGATCAAGTTCATTGAGGTCACGGCCCCTTCGGTGGCCAAGCATCCAAACAAGAAGGGCCTTACTGCGGCCCTAGAAGGCATGAAGCTCAGCGGAGTGACCCGTCGCGGCATGCTCTTGATTTTTCAGGTTGAGGGCGAGCAGTTACTCGTGATCTCCATGGGCGAGCACAGCCGGATGACGCGGAACCAGCCCAAGGAACCACTCACCACCGGAACAGCGCTGGTCGTCTCGTTTACCCAAGGAGGACAGCTTCGCTTGGTGGACCCCAAGAAAGAAGCTGCGGTCGAGCTCGTCGCTGCTGACGAACTTGAGGAACTACATCCAGAGCTCCTCACGCTTGGCCTCGATGCCATTGAGGAACCGATTTCTTGGACCACGTTCGGTGAGCGACTCATGCGACGTGATGGCAAGTTGAAGACGATTCTGATGGACCCGACGTTTTTGGTCGGCTTTGGTCCGATCTACTCTGACGAGATCCTTTTTCACGCCGGGCTTCGCTACGATCGCAATACCTCAACGCTTTCCGCTCAAGAGGTTCGCCGGTTATACCGTGCGCTCGTCGAGACCATTCACGAGGCTGTTAAGTATGGGGGGACCACCCTTGAACCTGATGGGTGGGTAGGCCTTTCGGGCGAGCCTGGTGATTACTTGCAGTACATCGCTGTCTACAAACGTGACGGTGAAATGAGCCCGCGAGCTCGCGGACCCATTGTCAAGGCCCGCTTTGGGAGTGGATATACCTACTTCTGCGAGCAAACGCAGGTCTAAGTCAAGCCAATGCTGCGCCAGCGTCCCGTTCAGTGCGGGGTCGCAAGCTGCGTTCAGGCCGCCAGATCTGATCTACCTTTTTGTCCAACTGTCCGTACCGCCTACTGGGTTCGTTCTCGGCAACAACCTCCGGGGGAAGTGTGTTTCTTAAGACTCTGCAGATGAAGGGTTTCAAGTCGTTCGCAGATGCAACGACGTTGTCACTTGAGCCGGGTGTCACGGTGGTCGTCGGGCCGAACGGGTCTGGCAAATCAAACGTGGTGGATGCCATTGGTTGGGTGCTCGGCGCCCAGAAGCCATCCATTGTCCGATCAGCAAAGATGGATGATGTCATTTTTGCTGGTACCTCAAACCGCCCGGCGCTGGGCCGGGCCGAGGTGTCGCTCACCATTGACAACTCTGCTGGCCAGTTGCCAATTGAGTTCACAGAGGTCACCTTGAGTCGCCTTTTATTCAGGTCGGGCGATAGCGAATACTCCATCAATAACGTGCCGTGTCGATTGTTAGACATTCAAGAACTGCTGTCGGATTCTGGAGTAGGGCGTCAACAGCATGTGATTATTTCCCAGGGAAACATTGATGGCGTGCTCAATGCGCGCCCCGAGGATCGACGACTCATCATTGAAGAGGCCGCTGGCGTATTGAAATACCGCCGCCGTAAAGAACGCGCAGAGCGTCGCCTGACTGCCACAGAGGCGAACCTCACCCGAATCCAAGACCTGCTCCGCGAAGTTCGGCGTCAGTTGCGTCCGTTGGAGCGGCAAGCCGATGCGGCTCGGCGTCATGGCGACTTAGTCAGCGAACTCACTGCGCTCAAGGTGTTCTCTGCAGGGCGCGATCTTGGTCGGCTGCGAGTGCAACTAGAGGAATCCGCAAGATCTCAAACAGCACTGAGGGGTCAAGACCAGCAACTCAGGGCGAAACTCGCCGACCTTGATACCCAGATCCTGACTTCCGAGGCGCAACTCTCTGCCCTAGGCGGGCGAGACGTTGGCGACGCACTGCTTCGTTATGAGACGTTGCGCGAGAAGGCCCGCGGCTTGCTCGCATTGCTCGCTGAGCGCCGACGCGGCGTGGAGCGTGAACTCAGTAGCGCGATCGATGCGGCAGTCATCGCAAGTCTCGAATCTGAACAGGCTCAACTTCGAGATGAGTCAGCTCAGGCTGAAGGCGAAGCAGAGCGGATACTTCTCGCAGCCGCTGACCTCGAGGAGTCTGAAGCTGACCTCGCTGAGGAGCGCTCGAGCTTTGAGATGAACTGGGCTGATGGTATTCCGGCTCCCACGGGCGAGGCAGCAGGTGTGCGCGGAGAGCTTGCGGCGCTGCGCTCAGCGATTGAACGAACCGCGAATGATCAAGTGCGCCTTCAATCTCGGCGTGACTCGTTCGCAGAAAAAGTCGAGCGGCTCAACGTCGAGCAGCAGCGGGCCAGCCTAGAGCGCGGTGTTGCCGAATTGTCTGTGGAAAGTATCGAGCAACTTGCAGCGGCGTCGACTGCCGCATCGTTGAGCAAGGAGGCTGAGCTGAACATCGCTGAAGATACGGCCACGGTTGCAGAGACCGAGCATTCGGGTTGGGCTGCACGAGTGGAAGCTCTGACGTTGGCCTTAGATGAGGCACGTCAACGCGCTGGTGCCGAGAGACTTGCCGGCCTTGATGGCGTGCTCGGCACCTTGTTGGACCTCGTTGATGTAGATCCCGGTTGGGAAGAAGCTTTCGAAGCAGCCGTTGGTGAGGCGCTCACCGCAGTAGTCGTAGCAGATATTCCCTCAGCGCGTTCTGCACTCGAGGCTCTGGTTCAGGGTGACCATCGCGGCGCTGTGTTGGCATTGTCGGGTACTCCAGCCCTAGGTGGCTCAGCACCCGTGACCGGTGAACCACTTCGTCGGCACGTTCGAGCCTTGCGGACAGGGTCAGCTGCATCCTCAGCGGACGGGATTGAACGTGTGCTCGACACGCTGCTCGCTTCTGCAGTGCTCGTGGATGGGGGTTGGCAATCTGCGCTTGAGCTGGCTGCAGCTCACCCAGGGTCAGTAGTCGTCACGCGTGTAGGCGACCGGTTCGGGGCAACAGGTTGGCGCGTGGGCGCGGCCCGTTCCGGAGCTACGGGTGCTGCCCTCGAAGAAGCTCTGCAGCGAGAAGCCCTCACTCAGACAACTCGTGACCAGGCGCGCCAAGCTGTTGAAGCATCGCGGGCTGCAATGGTTTTTGCTCGTACTGATCAACAAGAGGCCGCAAGAAATCGGGACAGTAACGATTCGCTTCTGCGTACCTTGAGCGAATCGGTAGCTCGCCTAGGGGGCGACGTCCTCGAGGCCGAATCGGAGCTTGAGTCACTGAACGCGCATCTAACAGAAGTGGCTGAGCGACTTCGCCGTGAAGAGGTGCGAGTCGAGGAGCTAGCAGCTCAGTTGCCAGAGCTTGAAGCAGCTGATCTGGCACTGTCCTCGCAGGCCCAAGTCATGGCGATTGCCCGGCAGAGCCTCGAAGATCACAGTGCTCGAGTTGGCGCCGTTCGTACCGACCTCGAGGTGCGCTCTGCCGGAATCGAAGAGCGTCGCCGCTATGTGACCGAGCGACTAACGCAAGTGGACGAGCGTCTTTCTCGCAATATCGAACAGAGAGATGCTGCGGCTCGGCGGCGGGTTGAACTCGTTGCCCGCGCAGATGCAACTGACCGTCTGACACGGTTCACGATCGGACGCGTCTCCATCATCGAGACAAACCTGAACACGCTGCGCGAGGAGCGGCAACGGCAGTCCGAGGAAGCCCGTTCCGTCACTAGCGGCCTGGAGGAACTTCGCAGCCAGCGAGTGGTCTCGGAACGCCACCTTGAAGAGCTTCGAGCACATGTTCAAAAAGCAGAGATCGCGGATGCCGAGGCACGATTGCGCCTTGAGGCTGCAACCGACAGCCTGCGCAATGATCTCGACTGTGAACCCGATGTCGCCATGGCGGCCGAGTGCCCGCCGCTGCCTGAGGGGGTAGCCCTTGGGGCGCGAGTTAGGGAACTCGATAGAGAGCTGCGATTGATGGGACCAATCAATCCGCTCGCGCTGCAAGAGTTCACTGAATTGCAGGAGCGGCTGACGTTCTTGGAAGGCCAACTCGAAGACATTCGGTCGAGCCGGCGGGAACTTTCCAAAGTCATCCGGGCTGTAGATGAAGAAATCGTCAAGGTCTTTAGCGCGGCGTATGCAGATGTCAGCCAAAACTTTACGCTGCTGTTTGAGACTTTGTTCCCCGGCGGCGAAGGTCGGCTGAGCCTGACTGACCCGAACAACTTGTTGGAAACGGGTATCGAGATTGAGGCAAAGCCCTCAGGCAAAAACGTGCGCAAGCTGTCGCTGCTCTCCGGCGGCGAGCGATCGCTCACAGCGCTTGCCTATTTGTTTGCTGTTTTCCGCTCGCGTCCCTCCCCGTTCTATGTGATGGATGAGGTCGAAGCAGCCCTTGATGATGTGAACTTGCATCGTTTCTTGGATCTCGTTGCAGAGTTCCGCCAGACGGCACAGCTCATTATCGTGAGTCATCAGAAGCGGACGATGGAAGCAGCAGATATTTTGTATGGGGTCACGATGGAACCCGGCGGCTCCTCAAAGGTGATCTCTGAAAAAGCGAACTCGGCACCCTGAACTTGTTGCTCCACTCAACGAGAACCGCCCTGCGAATCGAATTGGTGATTCAAGCTAGGGAAGGCGTGGAGACCAGCGCAGCGAGCATGCGGCGGCTATCACCATCATGAGCAATCCTGCGCCGATGAACTTGTAGCTCACGTCGGTGTCTTTTTCTTCGAATCCGATGGTTGATCCGAGTTCCTCGTAGACCTTGGCAAGGTCAGTGGAGCTCTCGGCGGTGTAGGCCGTTCCGCCCGTTCCTTCGGCCAGGCTATTCAGCTCGTCAACATTTACGGGGACACCAGTGAGTTGGCCCACGCCGTCTCCGTTCTCGTCCACCATGATCTGCCCATTCGCTGTTCCATAGGCAATTGTCGATACGGCAACTCCGGCCTTCTTTGCCAGCGGGATAGCGTCAGCAGTTGGGAGACCAACCGTTGTCTCGCCATCAGAGATCAACACGATTGCGGCATCGGGAACACCGTTGGTCACTCCGACAGCTTGATCGGCGATCACTTCGAGCGAGAGTTTTACTGCATCCCCGATAGCGGTTGCTTTATCGAGTTGAAGTCCATCGATTGCGGTCTTGACTGACTCGTGGTTCTGGGTGGGTGGAACGAGTAGCTGCGCAGTGCCAGCAAAACTTACGAGCCCCACATTGAGGTTCGGTGGGAGTTCATCCAGAAACGCTACCGCTGCAGTCTGGGCTGCCTTGAGCCGACTGGGCGCCACGTCAGTGGCAGCCATCGACAGCGAAGTGTCGATCGCCAACATGATGGTGGTGCGTTCCTGGGGAACCTTGACTGTCATGATCGGTTGGGCATAGGCGATTACTAATGTTGCTAAGGCAAGAGCGAAGAAACCTGCTCCAAGGTGCCGTCGCCAGCCGGGCCGTTTTGGCGCGAGTTTGTCTAGAAGATTGAGATTTGAAAACCGCACTGTGTAGCGCGGCCGAGTGAACTGCATGAACACGTACAGCGCAATGAGCGCAACCACGCCCAGTAGGCACCACAGGCGAATTGGAGCAAGAAACCATTCGGTCATCGGGTCCGCCTCCCAGCGGTCATTTCAGCTCGGTGGCGTCTCCGCGAGACGTATTGCGCAAGATCCATCAACCAGTCCCCATCAGTGCGCAGCACAAGGTGGTCTGCTCCAGCGCCTCGGATCTGTGAAGCGATCTGTGCGTGTTGTTCAGTAGCTGCCGCCGCGTAGCGCTCGCGCAGTTTCTTGTCATCGGTGTTTACTTCCCGCACCGCTCCGCTTGCCGGGTCCTGAAACTGCAACATGCCAATAGCTGGCAGATCCAAATCTCGGGGATCGACCACCTGAATGCACAACACCGAGTGACGAACAGCGAGGGATCCGAGCGGGTTCTTCCAAGTAGCTGGATCTGATAAGAAGTCCGAGATTGCAACCACGAGACCGCGTCGAGGGGCCACGGCACTGATTCGGCGCAAGCCAACTGCAAGGTCGGTGGCTCCCGAGCCGTCCTCTCGAGGGGACTCCAGCACGCGGTCCAAAATCCCCAGCAGATTCCTGCGACCCTGCCGCGGCGGCATGGTGGTGACCTCTGAACCGCGAAGCATGACCGCTCCAACGCGGTTTCCTCCGCGAGCAGTCAACAATCCAATACCGGCCGAAGCTCCAAGAACTAGGTCTCGTTTCTCGCAGAGAGCTGTTCCAAAGTCGAGTCCAGCGGAGCGGTCAACGAGCATCCAAGTCTCGAGTTCGCGATCGGCAATAGTTTCTCGCAGGTACGGGTCCTGCATACGTGCTGTGACATTCCAGTCAATGTGGCGAACGTCATCACCAGGCGAATAGGCGCGAGCCTCGCCCGGTTCGCTGCCTCGGCCTGGCACGATACCCATAAAGTCGCCATGCAACATGCCGTCGAGGCGGCGCGTGATGTCGAGGGTGAGCCGTCGAACAATCTCTTCGGCTGGTCGATCTCCGACCAAACCTAATGTGTCCGAAAGCCCGGCCACTGGACTCAGACTCCCCAGGCTGGGGTGTCCGGGGTGCTCACTGCATAGGGGTCCACGGCAATCGGGGAGGTCTGCGTAGGACTCACCCGTGGTGCTGGGACAGTGGAAAGTATGCGATTCACCACTTGTTCTACATCAATATCTTGGGCCAGGGCCTCGTACGAGAGCAGCAGTCGGTGTCGCAGGATTTCAGGGGCAACGTCAAAGACGTCTTGGGGGGTTAGGTAATTGCGTCCGCGGAGCAAGGCCAGTGCCCGGCCTCCTCGGATCAGACCAATCGAGGCACGCGGGCTTGCCCCGAGTTCGATGTAGCTTCGCAATTCGGCCAACCCAAAGTTCTCTGGTGTGCGAGTGCACAGCACCAGATTGACTGCATATTCGAGCACGCTTCGATCCACATAGACCTGTTCTGCGGCTTGCTGAAGTTGCCGGACCTGATCCAGGGTTACCACTTGATGGGCCTCGGGGGCGGCGGTTCCCATCCGTTGCACAATCTCTACCTCTTCGTTGGGAGAAGGGTACCCAAGAAGGACCTTCATCAAGAATCGGTCGCGCTGAGCCTCTGGCAGCGGATAGACACCCTCGGACTCGATTGGGTTTTGAGTAGCGAGAACAATGAAGGGTCCCTCGAGCTTATGAGTGTTTCCGCCAATGGTGACCTGTTGTTCTGCCATCACTTCGAGCAGGGCTGACTGAACCTTTGCGGGTGCACGATTGATCTCGTCTGCAAGAACAAAGTTGGCAAAGATCGGCCCGAGTTCTACATCGAACGATTCACTTGACGCCCGATAAATTCGAGTTCCGACCACGTCTGCGGGCAACAGGTCTGGGGTGAACTGGATGCGAGAGAAAGTTCCGCCCACCGACAGAGCCATTGTTTCAGCCGAAAGTGTTTTTGCCAGCCCAGGAACACTCTCCAGAAGGCAATGTCCGCCAGCTAACAAACAGGTGAGCAAGCGTTCAATTGCGCGATCCTGACCGACAATCACTTTCTTCATCTCGAAGAGCAGCTGTTCAAGTACCGCAGAGTCTGCAACTGCCACCTCGGGCTGTGATGCAGGCATCTGAGGATGAGCAGAAGGTGCCGCCGGGGGCGGTGCGAGGGTGGCCGCGCCGGGTGGCGTTGTCACTGGCTGTTGTGGGGTGGTGGAGGGGTCCATCTAGCTCCTCAGTCGAGCAGTTCTGCTCGAGCTTGATCTTGTGTACGGGTTGCACGGTACGGGGCGAATTGAAGTTCTGCTTGTCGCAGGCTGAAATTACTGACGCAATTTTCAGCTAGCGGTAGTTTTCGTGTTGACATAGCTTGCCCTGCATGGGGAGAAGCTGAGTGCATCTCGGTGACACAAGGCCGCTCAGCAGGTCGAAAACCGCACTACTCGTCATGTCTGAGACTGCGCGGCCCCATGACTTGTAGCATGCATTTCTTATGTCACCCATTCTGATACTCATCATCGTCTTTTCGCTTGTTGTTGTGGTTGCCGGCGCAGTCATGCTGGGTCGGCCAAGTAAGGGTGAACTCCTCGAGGGTCCTCCCGAGGGAACCCTTCCTCGTGAAGCTGGATCGCAGCCCGAGGACCCGAATTCTTTAGCGGGCCCCGAGATAGAAATAGTGGAACCTGTTGCCGGAATTCTTGGCACAGGAATTGCTATTACTGGCCCAGAACTCACCCCTGAGGAAGAAGCCGCAAATATTGCAGCGGCTGAACAGGCCGAGCAGGAGGGCGAAGATGCCAGACTCGCTCGAGCCGCAGCCGAAGCGGCGGAGGATGAGCGCCCAAATTTTCGTGAGCGCCTCACGAAGGCGCGCTCTACGTTTTCCGGGTTCCTCGGGTCAGTTCTTTCTCGCTCAGAGATTGACGCCGAGAGTTGGAATGAACTCGAAGAGGCTCTCATTCGAGCAGACGTGGGAATCGGACCCGCCCAGAGTTTGCTTGGTGCTGTCCGACTCACGGTGAAAGAGCGAGACCTCAGCACATCGGCTGAACTCGTGGCTGCAGTGAAAGAAGAGATGAAGGCTGAGCTAGCCGGTCCGGTCACCCTCGCTCGTGCTGAGACAGCACCAACCATCTGGCTCTTTGTTGGAGTTAATGGTGTGGGTAAGACGACCACAATCGGCAAACTTGGGAAGCGGCTGACAGACCAAGGCGACCGAGTGGTTATGGCTGCCGGAGATACCTTCCGAGCCGCTGCGGCAGAACAGCTTGGCACTTGGGCGGATCGTTGTGGCGCGGACCTAGTACGGGGTGAAGAGGGCGGAGACCCTTCAGCAGTGATCTTTGATGCTGTCTCCTCAGCAGCCGCAAAGGGTGCCGATATTGTGCTTGCAGATACAGCGGGTCGCTTACATAACAAGGCCAACCTGATGGAAGAGTTGGCCAAGGTGCGAAGAGTCGCCGACAAAGGTGATGGCACCGTCACCGAGGTACTTCTCGTACTGGATGCAACAACTGGTCAGAACGGTTTGCAGCAGGCTCGCCAATTTACTGAGGCAACAGAGGTGACCGGGGTGGTTCTCACCAAACTCGACGGCTCAGCCAAAGGTGGGATTGTTTTTGCGATCCGCTCAGAGCTTGGGATTCCCGTCAAACTCGTGGGGCTTGGTGAGACGGCAGTTGACCTAGTGGACTTCAACTCCGATGAGTTCGTGGACGCGCTCTTTGCTTAGGGTGAGCGTTGGAGTCAACGTAGCGAACACCGGTAGCATGACCTGCAAATGTTTGAGTCACTCAGCGATCGATTTGATGGAATCTTTACTCGGCTTCGAGGGAAGGGTCGACTTTCTGAAGCAGATGTAGACGAGGTGCTGCGGGAGATCCGCATGGCGCTCCTCGAGGCTGACGTCAATCTCGAGGTGGTGAAGGCGCTACAGGAGCGCATTCGCGAGCGTGCAGTAGGGGAGGATCTTTCGAGATCGCTCAACCCTGCACTGCAGGTCAAGAAGATCGTCCTCGAGGAACTCACCCAAACCCTGGGCGGTGAGACCCTGCGCATAACGTATGCCTCGAAGCCACCGACGGTGGTGCTGATGGCAGGCCTGCAGGGATCTGGAAAGACCACGAACTCGGCAAAGCTAGCCAAGTGGTTCAAGGCGCAGGGCCGCAACCCGATGTTGGTCGGTGCAGATCTGCAGCGTCCTGCCGCTGTTGCTCAGCTGCGCACACTCGCAGCACAGATCGATGTGCCTGTTTTCTCTGCCTCCGACGAGGTAGTGCTCTCTGGAGTTGGAGACCCCGTCGACGTGGCTAGCGCTGCCGTTGCCGAGGCCCGCCGCTTGGGTCGTGACGTCCTCATTGTCGATACCGCCGGCCGGCTGGCAATCGATGCTGAGCTGATGGCTCAGGTTCGGCAAATTTCTGATGAGGTACAGCCCGACTACACCTTCTTCGTAGTCGATGCCATGACCGGCCAAGATGCCGTCTCAGTTGCAGAGTCATTTCACGCAACGCTTGAACTCGACGGTGTTATTTTAACGAAGCTCGATGGCGACGCTCGCGGTGGAGCGGCACTGTCGGTGAAAGAGGTTGTCGGTCGGCCGATTGCGTTCGCATCCACTGGCGAGAAGCTCGAAGACTTCGACTTGTTCCACCCAGATCGCCTTGCAGGGCGAATTCTTGGTGAGGGCGACCTTGCAACGCTCATCGAAAAAGCTGAAGGCGCATTCGAACAGGATCAAGCTGAAGAAGCCGCAGCCCGCCTGATGGACGGCACGTTCACCCTTGAAGATTTCTTGGATCAAATGCAGGCGCTCAAGAAGATGGGTCCGCTGTCGGGTGTGATGTCGATGTTGCCTGGCGTTCCGAAAGAGGTTCGCGACGTAGAGATTGACGATCGGCAGATTGCTCGCGTCGAGGGGATCATCAAGTCCATGACTCCCGAGGAGCGCAGCAAGCCCGAAATCATTGACAATTCCAGACGTGATCGCATAGCGAAGGGATCCGGTTCCTCTGCCACAGATGTGACTCAGTTGGTCAATCAGTTCAAACAAATGCGACAGATGATGCAGCAGATGGGCGGCAACAAGTTTGCCAAGCGCAAAGCGAAGAAGGCCAAGAAGGGAAAGAAGGGCGGAGGTCGTGTGACGGCAAAGGGGCCGGTGCAAGTTGATAAGAAGGCATTTGCGTTTCCCACGCTCGAAGAGATGGAGGCGCAACTGCCCGGCCGCGGAGGGTCTGCGGGCTCCGAAACCCTGCCCTGATCGGCGTTGAAAGCCCACTTCTCGGGCGGCTCGCGTGAAGAGTCCAATCAGAAACTCTCTCTGAGCTTGCCGAAGACACCTTGCTCCGACCATCATATGTAGTCGCCCGTTTTGGGCTGAGGGTGTTCGCGGAGAGTTCTGCAGCGCCAAGAGAAATCACGTGTGCCACTCTCACATTCCCGTGGGAGTGCCACCACCGAAGAACCAGACTGAAAGAAGTTACACATCGTGGCAGTTCGACTCCGCCTCACGCGGGTAGGCAAGAAGAAGCAACCTTCGTACCGAATCGTTGCGGCAGACGCCCGCTCACCTCGCGATGGCAAGTACCTAGAGATCGTTGGAACCTACGACCCTCGTCGTGAGCCATCGGCAATTACCGTCGATAACGAAAAAGCCATTGAATGGCTCAAGAAGGGTGCACAGCCATCTGAGCGTGTGCAGAAACTTCTGGTGATTTCCGGCGCTTGGGATGAGTTTCAAGCATCGAAGGCGAGCAAGTGAGCGAGGAAGACTTCGCGGTCGAGGATTCCGCCAATCAGCAGGACCCTGCGGGAACCTCCGCTCGGCCCGTGCAGGCGACTGCGGTGTTGGAAACTATTGCTCGATCACTTGTCGAGACCCCCGACAGCGTCAGGGTCGAGGTAGTTGATGGACCGTCGCATCCTCGCCTGAACCTGTACGTAGCTCAGGGTGATATGGGACGCATCATTGGTAAGCGTGGACGCATGGCATCAGCCATTCGTATCGTGACTCGTGCCGCAGCGGCCCGAGATGGCGTCGAAATCGACGTCGAGTTCGTCGACTGAGTTCTCACATGTCAACTTCGGGTGCGCCGAGCTCCGAGGAAAATGGCCTGCTTGAGGTTGGTCGAATCACCAAGGCGCACGGCCTGCGTGGTGAAGTGGTGGTGTATCTCAGTTCTGACCGCACCGAGCGCGTTGCTCCGGGGTCCGAACTTGAATCAGATCGAGGCCCGCTCACCGTGGTCAGCTCGCGTAAACATCACGACCGCTGGATTGTTCACTTCAAGGGTTGTGATTCTCGAGAAGCCGCAGAGAAGGCTCGCGGGACGGTGCTGAGCGCAGCACCCATTAGCGACCCGAATGGCCTGTGGGTTCACGAGCTCATTGGATGCATGGTGCGGACTTCAGATGGGACGGACCGCGGCCGCATTGAGTCAGTGATGGATAACCCAGCTGCAGATTTACTTGTTCTTGAATCAGGGATTTTGATTCCAGTGGTCTTTGCTGTGGGTGGCCCAGTTAACGGGGTGCTCCTCGTCGACACTCCCGACGGGTTGTTCGAACTGCTCGACTCATGAACGCTTGTGTTGATGAGGCTTGTGTTTCTGACGCTTGTGTTGATGAGGCTTGTATCGCTGATCGGAGGCTCCTATGCGCATCGACGTCTTGACGATCTTCCCCGAGATGGTTCGCGAGTTCGCCGCGCATAGCTTGATTGGGCGCGCTGCAACCGACGGACTGTTGGACCTGCGGGTGCATGACCTGCGTGACGCAACCGTTGACGCACATCGCACCGTTGATGATTCACCGTTTGGCGGGGGAGCAGGAATGGTGCTCAAGGCGGGCCCAGTCTTTGACACCGTAGAGAGAGAGCAGCCGCCTCGCCCGCTCTTTCTGCTGGGACCTGGCGGGCGCAAGCTTGACCAAGCCTGCGCTCAAGAACTCGCGGCGTGTGGCGGTTTCTCCTTGCTCTGCGGACGCTACGAGGGCATCGATAATCGAGTACGGGAGCACCTTGTAGATGATGAACTCTCGATCGGCGACTTTGTGCTCTCGGGTGGCGAGGTGGCTGCGATGGTAGTGATGGAGGCCGTGGGGCGCCTTATCCCTGGCGTGATGGGAAATGCTGACTCCGCTCAGGAGGAGTCATTCTCGGCAGGATTGCTCGAGCACCCGCAGTACACCCGGCCAGCGGAGTTCCAAGAGTGGGCGGTGCCGGCAGTGCTGTTATCGGGCGATCACGCCCGAGTTGCGCGCTGGAGGCTGGCGCAGTCGCTCTGGAAGACTCAGCAGATTCGACCTGACCTGATTGAGGCTCGAGGTGGATTGAGCCCGCAAGACGTAGCACTGCTGAAGGAGTTCGGTTCTGAGGCTGAGCAACTTCCACGATGGGATCCTCCCAATGAGTGACTCAGTCCAGATTGGCTCACCGGGCTGCGCTCCCCATTTTCTTCTGACCGCCGCCAGCTAGTATCATCTCGATCTTGTGCATTCCGGTGCTGCAGTGTGCAGCGCTGTTCTAGGAGACCAGCCATGAATCCCACCGACTTCATCGATCAACCAAACCTCCGTGAGGACATCCCAGACTTCGCTCCTGGTGACACACTCAAGGTGCATGTGAAGGTGATTGAAGGCAACAAGGAGCGCACGCAGCTCTTTCAGGGTGCTGTGATTCGTCGTCAGGGCAGCGGGATCCACGAGACCTTCACCGTGCGCAAAGTGTCCTACGGCGTGGGAGTCGAGCGCACCTTCCCCGTGCACTCTCCAATCATCGACAAGATTGAGCGCATGTCGCGCGGCGACGTCCGTCGGGCGAAGCTCTACTACCAGCGTGATCGCATTGGTAAGTCCGCAAAGATCAAAGAATTGCGAGACTGAGTAAGCCTCTCAATTCAGTGCCTCGCAGTTCACGCTGAGCCGCAAAACGTTGATCTCAGTGACCAGCAGTATCTCGTCCACTGAAGCTGTGCAGTCATCTTCCCCCTCAAGGCAAGCCCATCGCGTTATGTGCGCGGATATGGGGCAGTGCGAACAGGGAACAGATGTCGACATCACGATTCGATCCGCGCAAGTTGGGTGCCTATGGCGAGAACCTTGCCACTCAGTGGTATGTGGATCGCGGGTACTCCGTGCTCGCCCGAAATTGGCGTTGCCGCTCAGGTGAACTCGACATCATTCTTGCCAAGGGTCGACACGTCGTGATCTGCGAAGTGAAGACCCGATCCTCGGACCGTTTTGGCACACCCCTCGAAGCCGTAGGCCCGGCCAAGCAGCGCAAACTCCGAAGCCTGGCAGCGCAGTGGCTTCGTGAGGAAGCGCCCTTCAAGCCTGACTCCGTGCGCTTCGATGTGGCTGGCGTGATGGGCCGCAACATCCAAGTGATTGAATCTGCGCTGTGAGCGCTAGGCCTGTGAATTCGGCCCTATGAATTGGGGCCGATTCATTCAGCGCCGCGGGTAGTGCGTCAATCGACGTTCCCAGCAACCCCGATGCCAATGCCGCCGCAGGTCTGGTGCCTCGATCGGAACTGCCACCAGGTGGCCCATGCCCACTGGAATATCTCTGTTGCAGCCGGGACAGGTGTACTGCTTGTGAGCCTCATATGGCTGAATCCGCCGAACCTCGCAGTCGGCAGTTGCCGTAAAATCAAGCACGGCTCACAGCCAATTGCGCCATCACCCGAGAAACGCCCAGACCAGCAACCCAGCAGCCACAAACAGAGCCGAGGCTACAAAGAGGTAGTCCCAAGCAGATTTGCGAGTCTTTTGATGAGGATTGAAGCCCACGCTTCATTATCCTGCGGATCATGACCCAGATGCACGCCGCCACAGAAGATTCTGAAAGCGACAGCGAACCAGCGGTGAGCAA
>Ga0194051_1000134_pt1 | contig 40591 bp, 41 predicted proteins | sample SepL2320m_MetaG_FD_161275 | JGI IMG/M metagenome (GOLD analysis project Ga0194051, IMG submission 161275) | Anoxic zone freshwater microbial communities from boreal shield lake in IISD Experimental Lakes Area, Ontario, Canada - Sep2016-L239-20m | ecosystem: Environmental > Aquatic > Freshwater >... | reverse complement strand
GCGGTCTTTCCATCCTTGTGCAAGACACCATTCGGCACCCGGACGTCCAACGCATTTGTGGGCCTTGCGCCAGATGGCTATAAAAGCGCCAACAAAATGTGAGGAAACCGCCATGTCATCGTCCAATCGTCGTGCCTTTGTCCGTTATTCCACAGCCGCTGCGGCGCTCGCAGCCTTCGGCGTTTCGGGGCGGGCCGGCGCCCAGGGTGTCCAGCCGCTCGAGGTCGTGAAGATCGTCACCGGCTTTCCGCCCGGCGGGACCTCCGACACGCTCTGCCGCCGCGTCGCCGAAGGATTGAAGAACACGGCCTATGCCAAGTCGGCGATCGTCGAGAACAAGCCGGGGGCCGGCGGCCAGATCGCGGTCCAGTCGATGAAGGGCGCGCCGACCGACGGCAGCGTCATCCTGCAGACGCCGGCCTCGATGCTGATGATCTACCCGCACATCTACAAGAGCCTGGCCTACAACGCCTTCACCGATGTGACGCCGATCACGCTCGCCTGCGTCTTCGACTTCGGCTTCTGCGTCGGCCCGGCCGTGCCCGACAGCGTGAAGAACATTCCGGAGTTCCTGGCGTGGTGCAAGGCGAACCCCGACAAGGCGAACTACGGCTCGCCGGCGGCGGGCTCGGTGCCGCACTTCATCGGCGTGCTGCTGGGTCAGGCGGGCGGCGTCGAACTGAAGCATGTGCCCTATCGCGGCTCGGCGCCCGCCGTAGCGGACCTGGTCGCGGGCCAGATCCAGGCGGTCTCCGGTCCGGTCGGCGAGTTCACCCAGCAGGCCGCCGCCGGCAAGATCCGTTTCCTCGGCGTCTCCGGTGAGACACGCAGCCGCTTTGCGCCCAACGTGCCGACCTTCGCCGAGCAGGGCTATAAGGACCTGGTGTTCTCGGAGTGGTTCGGCTTCTTCGCGCCGGGCGGCACGCCGGCGCCGGTCGTGATGCGCGCCAACGAGGCGCTGCGGGCAGCGCTGGCCCAAAAGGACGTGATCGACGGCCTTGCCGTCATGGGCCTCGAGGTCAAGTCGTCGACGCCGCAGGAACTGGCGACGCTCCTGAAGGAGAGCTACGACCGCTGGGGCCCGATCGTGAAGAAGATCGGCTTCACCGCCGACTCCTAGATCGAGGCAGACTCGGGCTCATCTCATGCTCTTCCGGACCGCGGGCCTCCAGGCCCGCGGTCCGGAAGACGCGGCGCCGAGTGCGGCCCTCTTGACTCCTATCTTACCTATCCTATATATCCTGCCATAAGGGTATTCCGGGCCCGAAAAGGCCTCAGGATAGGAGGAAGAGATGTCTTTTTACGATCAGGATCGGCCGTTCGTCCGCGAGAACCCGCCCCTCCAGGGCGTCAGCTGGACCGAGGCGGCCTATTACACGAGGCTCCACGGCAAGAATTTCACGGCGCCTGCCAACATGCGCGGCATGAGCCTGGCAGAGATCGAGGCCAAGGCCCGCGAGGAGACCCGCGGGGCGCGCGAGGCCGAGGAGGCGCGGCAAAGCGCGGCGCGCATCGAGGCGGCGCCGAAGTCGATCGAGCGGGCACTGCTCGACGGGCCGAAAGCGGAGGCGTCGAAGCCGCAACGCGGCTGGCGGCAGCGGGTACGCTTCCTCAACCAGTTCAAGCGCTGCGGCAGCTATCGCGAGGCGGCGGCCCGCATCGGCGTCGACGAGAGCACGGTGCGGCGCTGGCGGGCCAAGTTCCCGGCTTTTCGCGCGCGCTGCGACGCGATCCTGGCCGAGCGCTTTCGGGAGAAGGCCGATGACCTGAAATTGCGCGCCGGAGAGCCGCGGACGCGGCCGTATTTCTTCAAGGGCAAGCAGATCGGCGAGCAGGTGATCCATGACGACCGCGCGCTGATGTTTCTGCTGAAGCTGGAAGATGCCCAGCGCGCCCGCGCCGAAGCGCGCGAGGAGCGCCTGTTGCAGCGCGCGCACGAGATCCGGCTGAAGGAGATGGAGATCGAGGCGAAAAAGCCCACTCCGAAAATGCACGCTCCTGCCGCGCATCCGGCGGCACCGGTGGAGGCCGAATCACCTGCTGAGATCAAAGACTTGTCGGCCGTTCCGGCGGACATCGCACCTTCTGAGGTCGTGGAGGCCGCGTCACCCCCTCACCTAGCCTCTCCCCCTAGCGGGGGAGAGGAACATGAAAGCGTCTCTTCTCAAGCTCCTCTCCCCCGTGAGGGGGAGAGGTTGGGTGAGGGGGAGAGGTCCGTGTGATTCCGTGCGCGCGGAAAATACTCTAGACCCGGCGCGCGCCCTCGCGGGCGTAGGCCGCCACCGCACGATCGACCAGCACCTTGCGATCGATCTTGTTGGTGCCGGCCAGCGGCAGTTCGTCGACGAACCAGACCGCGCGCGGATGGGCATAGGCGGGGCCGTTGTCGAGGGCGAAGCGGCGCAGCCCGTCCTCGGTCGGCCCTGTGCCGGGTTTGGGCACCACGAAGGCCACCGGCAGCTGGTACTTGATCTCGTCCGGCACCGGCACGACGCAGGCCTGCGCCACGTCGGGATGCTGGCCGAGCAGCTTCTCGACCTCGCCGGGATAGACGTTCTCGCCGCCGCACTGGAACATGTCGTCGGCACGGCCGACGAAGAAGACGAAGCCGTTGTCGTCGCGCCGCATCACGTCGCCGGTGTCGTACCAGCCGTCGATCAGGCGCTTCTTGGTGTCTGTCTCGCGGTTGAGGTAGCCGGTCATCAGGGCCGGCGTCCTGATGTGCAGCACGCCCTGCGTCGGGCCGGTCTCGGTGCCGCCGACGAATTTCACTTCGATGCCCTTGCGCGGAAAGCCGAGCGACCCCATCGGCTTGGTGACGCCGTCCGGATGTGGGCCGAAGCCCAGCGGTCCCGATTCAGTCGTGCCCCAGCTGTTGGCGGTCTCGGCGTTGGGAAACAGCCGGTGCATCTGCTCGAAGAACTCCGGCGTGGACGGCGCCGAGCCCGTGACGGCGGTGGTCACGCAGCCGAGGTCGGCCTTGGCCAGTTCCTCGGTCTCGCGCATCACCAGCGCCAGCATGGTCGGCACCGACGTCACCATGTCGACCCGTTGGCGATCGATGGCGCGGATGTAGCCGCGGCCGGTGAAGCTGGTCATCAGCACGATCGTGCCGCCGTTGATCATCACCATCTTGGCGCTGAACAGGCCGTTCATGTGGAACAGCGGCGCGGCGATGATGACCTTCCTGCCCTCGATCCCGGGCCGTTGTTCGGGCGTGGCGCCGGTTGCCCAGAGATAGCCGCCGTGCGTCAGCGGCACGCCCTTGGGCAGGCCGGTGGAGCCCGATGTGTAGAGCACCATCGCCACTTCTTCCGGCGCCATGACGACCGGCTCGAACGGGCCCGGATCCAGCAGGCTGTCGATCTCCTCCATCGGCACGGTCGGCACCAGCGCACTCACCAGGGCGCTGCGTTCGGCATCAGCGACGGCGAGCTTGATCGCCGAGTCCTTCATGATGTGGGCCACCGTCTCGCGCGGCAGCTTGTGGTTGACGCACACCGACACCAGGCCGGCCGCCATCGTCGCCATGTAGAGCAAAAGATAGTCGGCGCTGTTGGCTGCAACGATGGCCACGGCCTCGCCGCGGCCGAGCCCGCGCGTCAAGAGGCCGCGCGCCAGCGCCGCGATGCGTTGACGGCCGGCGCCATACGTCAGGCGGAGTTGCTCGTCGCCCCCAGGCGAGAGCTGGATGATGAACGGGCGGTCGTCCGGTGCGGCCGGATCGAGAATGGCGGCGAGGTTCTTGAGAGTCATGACCTGTCCGGCGTGCAAGCGGTGTGCCTATTGGCCCCGGCGATGGAATTGCGAGCCGCCGTAGGATTGATCGGTCGGCACGATCTCCATGTAGCTCACGTCCATGCGCTGTGGCGAGCCCAGCACGAACATGATCGCCTCGGCGATGTCGGCGGCCAGCAGGCTGTCGTAGCCCTGGTAGAAACGGCGGTGGCCCTCCTCGCGATCGTCGAGCAGGGCGAGGTGCGCGCCGGTCTCGACCCGGCCCGGCGAGATTTCGCTCACGCGCACGCCCGATCCGTGGAGGTCGAGCCGGAGCGTCTGGCTGAGGTTGTGCAGTGCGGCCTTGGTCATGGCATAGACCGGCATGCCGGGCAGCGCCCAGGTGCCGGAGGTCGAGCTGAGGTTGACGATGTGGCCCAGCCCGCGCGCCTTCATGCCGGGAACTGTCGCGGCCAGGCAATTGAGCGTGCCGCGCATGTTGACGTCCATCAGCGCGTCGATGTCGTCGGGCGAGGCCTCCCACGAAGGGGTCGACCGTGCGAAAGCAGAGGCATTGTTGATCAGGATGTCGGCATCGAGCGACCCCAGCGCCGACAGCACGGCGTCGCGGTGGGAGATGTCCAGCGCCAGCGGCCGGCAGCCGGTCTCCTGTGCCAGGACAGTCAGGTCGCCGGCCGAACGCGCCACGGCATAGACCTCGATCCCGCTGATCCGGAGCTGCCGGACCGTCGCGGCGCCGATGCCGCGGCTCGCCCCCGTCACGACGGCGGTGCGATAGCGATCCAGGGACATGGCTTCTCCTTTGCGCGAGACCGGTCGACCGTTACATTGCCGACCATAGCGCATCGAAAGGCGGAGCGAGTCATGGCCAAGAAGCTTTTCCCCGACGGAACCGAGGTCGCGGGATTCTACGTCCGGACCATCAGGAGCGGGCCGTTCGTTTTCGTCTCGGGCACGACCTCGCTCGACTCCAAGGGGCGGGTACGAGGCAAGAATGCCGCCGAACAGACGGCGATCACCATGCGCAAGATCGAAGCCGGCCTGAAGTCGGCCGGCGCGCGCCTGGCCGATCTCACCCGCACGACGATCTACGTCACGGATATCCGCGACATGAGTGGTGTCAGCCAGGCCCTGGGCAAGGCGCTCAAGGGCTCGGTGGTCACGTCCACCCTGGTAGCGGTCAGTGCACTTGCCGTGCCGGGCCTGCTGGTTGAAATTGAGGCGACGGCGGTCGTCGAGCGCTGAGCGAACGGGAGAGTTCTGATGGTTGGAGTAAAGCGGTCGGTGCTCGGCCGACGGCAGGCCCTCATGGGAGCGACTGGCGTGGGAGTGGCCGGTGTCGGTGCGGCCGGTGTTGTGTTGACGAGCGGCCCCGTGGTTGCCCAGCAGCACGTCCTGTCGGGAACCGTCAACATCGAGCAGGTTCAGGTCGCCTTCATCGGCAGCGGCAACATCGGCGGCGGCACGCTGCACTATCGCGGCAAGAATTACAGCTTCACGATCGGCGGCCTCGGTATCGGCGGCTTCGGCTTTTCCAAGATGGAAGCCTATGGCGATGTCTACAATCTCAAGGAGCTGCGCCAGTTTCCCGGCGTCTACGGACAGGCGCGGTATGGCGCGGTGGCCGGCAAAGACGGCGGGGGTGAGATGTGGCTGCAGAATCCCGAGGGCGTGATGCTGAGCCTGAAGACGCGCCGGCAGGGCCTCGCCGTGTCGGCCGGCGCCGACGCCATCATCATCGATTTCAAGTGAGCGCGGCAATGATGAGCATGATCCGTGGCGCTCTGGCGCTTGTGTCCAGCCTCGCCGTTTTCGCCGGTGTGGTGCCCGCCATGGCCCAGGACGAGGCGCAGACCTTCAACGCCTTTGCCACCGTCGTCGGCAATGGCACGGTCGTTCGGGCGGCAGAAAAGCAGTCGATGGTGGTCGGGACGCTTGTCGGCCCATTCTTCATCGAGACCGACGAGGGTCCGCAGCAGGCCGGCCTTGTGACTTGTGCCGTATCGGCGCGCGCCGATCAGGCCACTCTTCGCCTGACCGCAAGCAGCGCGTGCTCCTTCACGGCCAACGACGGCGCCACGGCCTGGGGCGAGTGGGAATGCGCCGGCTATCAACTCGTGGGATGTCGCGGTACGTTCAAGCTGACCGGCGGCACACAGCGCCTGGCCGGCGCTACGGGCGAAAGCACGCTCATCTGGCGGCCAACCGCCCATGAATTCAAGGCGCAGCTCGACGGCACGTCGATGGACAAGGTCACTGGCATCCTTCTGTGGCGGGACTTCAAGCTGACGCAGAAGAAATAGCCGTCAGGCCGGCGGGTAGGAGATCCTGTTGCGCTGCAGGAGCCCCTCGAGCGCCTTGATTCCCTGCGCGTAGCGGCCCTTCTGGCAGTCGATGCCGGCGCCCAGCCGGGTCATGTCCGGGCCGCCCGACCCCTCGCTCCGCCGCGTGCCGTATCTGTCGAAGATGGCGCCCAGTTGGGCGCAGCGCGCGGCGAGTTCTTCGTTGGTCTGCTGGCCGTGCGACAGGCCGGGCAGCAGCAGGGCGGCCATGACGCCGGGCAGCACAAGTCTCGCGAGCCACCGTTTGATCTGTCGTGGCATCCGTCTCTCCAACCGGTCGAGGCCATTCACGGGCTCACTATACGCTGGAATCCGCCGCGCCTTGTACCGGCGAGCGACCGCGATGTACTGTCGGGCGTCCGGCACCGCCGGACCAACGGGGGAGCAGGTATGATTTCGCGATCGACGGTTCGCTGGATGCTCATCTTGGGCGTTGCAGGCCTGGCGGCGGCGTGTGGTGTCGGCAAGAGTACGCTGGGCGACGATCCGGCGACCGAAAGCCAGGCGTCGACCATCACCTGGTCGGACGGCCAGCCGGCCGTGTCGATCAGCTGCAAGACGCCGGGCGGTTGCCAGGCGCGCGCGGTCGCCGTTTGCAACGCCACGCGCGGCAACTACACCGTGCTGAAAATGGAAAACATGCCGACCCGCGGTGACATGAGCGAGTTGCGCGGCCCGGCCTCGGTCGTCATTCGCTGCAGCAGCTAGGCCGCCCTCCGGTTTTACCGACTATCTAGCGGACGTAACGCGAGCCCCAGAGGGCGGCGAGTTGGGGTTGCGACTGCGCCGCGTCGGCACCCGACGGCAGCGCCGCCTCGTGGTTGGACGTCCAGGCGATGATGTCGGTGGCGACGATGGCGCCTTCCTTGTCGCGCAGCAGCAGATGAAAGCCGTCACGATAGAAGGCGAGCTGGGAATCGGGTCGCCGCGGCATGATCTCGATGGCCGCCCGTATCGGGCTGCGCGGCACGATGCGGTCGCCCAGCCCGTATTGCATGAGATAGGGCAGGTCGATCCGGCCGGCCGCGCTCCGGGCCGCGTCCATCAGGTCGACCAGCCCGTAGCCCATGTCGAGGCGCGTCTGGCGCAGCATCATCGGGTCGTTGCGCAGCTTCTCGAGCGTCTTGGGATTGTCGGTCGGCTTGTAGTCGATCGACGTCGGCCCGGACGGCATCCAGGGGATCGTGTGGGCGAAGAACCAGAGCCCGCCACTGGCCACCGGCCCGAAGGTGTCGCGCGAGCGGAGCGCCGGGGCGAGCAGGATCAGCCCGTCGACGTCGATCTGCCGATCGGCGGCCACCAGCGCCACGGCGCCGCCCATGCTTTCCCCGGCGAGATAGAGTGGCACGCCGGGGTGGCGGGCCCGGAGCAGGACGGCCATGGCCCGGGCGTCCTCGACCAGGCTCTCGGTGCCGGCCCAGCGGCCGCGCGTCGGGCTGCCGCCGAAGCCGCGCTGGTCATAGGCGTAGGTGGCGATGCCGGCCTTGGACCAGATTGCCGCCGGATCCTCCCAGGCGTTGCGGTAGTCGCCATAGCCGTGCAGGCCCAGGATCACGGCCGTCGGAGCGCCGTTTGTCGCAGGCCAGACCGCGAGCGGTAGCGCCGTGCCGTCGGCCGCGACATAACGATCAGGCGCCAAGGCCGGCGTCAGGACAGGCGGCTGCACCGTGCCGCCCGCCGGAATGACGGTGGGCGCGCAAGCGGCGAGCATGACCGGGGCGAAGACGACCGCTATCATCCGACGGCGCAAGAGGAGTGAGATCGTGACCGAGCCTTTCGAAGTCATCACCGTCGATACCGACCGCGTCGCCTGCGATGGCGGTGGCGGCGCCCTGGGGCATCCCAAAGTCTACCTCAACCTCGGCCCCGATGGGCACGTCGAGTGCCCCTATTGCAGCAGGCTGTACAAGCTCGCTGCGGGCGCCACCGCCCATGCCCACGCGCACTAGGAGCCTTCGATGAAGCAGCCTGGTTTGAGGCAGTTGGGCGAAGGCTGGAACTGGCGCGACCTCAAGATCGGCGACCGGTTCACCACCTACGGACGCACTCTTTTCGAGGCCGATCTGCTCAGCTTCGTGACGCTTTGCGGCTTTTCCGAGGAGCTGTTCACCAACAAGGAATACATCAAGAGCCACGCGCCGATGCGCGGCGGCCATCCGGTGCCGGGCGCGCTTGTCTATTCGATGGCCGAGGGGCTCGTGATCCCGACGACGCTGCAAGGCACGGGGCTGGCCTTCCTGTCGATGGGCTTCGACATCAAGGGCCCGACCTATGTGAACGACACGATCCATGTCGAGATCGAGGTGACGGAGATCAAGCCGACCTCTAAGGATCCGTCGCGCGCGCTCGTCCGGACCACCAACCTGGTCAAGAACCAGAAGGGCGAAACAGTGCTGGTCTACACGCCGCTGCGCATGATGCAGGGGCGGTAGGATGGTCAAGGTCGCGGTCGAGAGAGAAGGGCCGATTACGGTCGTATCGATCGACCGCAATGCCCAGGCGCGCAACGCCGTCGATCCCGAGACGGCGATCCTGCTGCGCGAGGCGTTCCTCGCCTTCGATGCCGACGATACCCAATCGGTCGCCATTCTGACCGGTCGCAGCGGCACGTTTTGCGCCGGCTACGATCTCAAGGTGGCGGCCAGCCGCGAGGGTGCTGGCCTGCACAATCCCGAGGGGCCCGGTCCGATGGGTCCGACGCGCCATCTCCTGTCCAAGCCCGTGATTGCCGCGGTCGAGGGCTACGCCGTCGCCGGCGGCCTCGAGCTGGCACTTTGGTGCGACCTGCGCGTGGCGTCCGAGAGCGCGAAGTTCGGCGTGTTCTGCCGGCGCTGGGGCGTGCCCCTGATCGACGGCGGTACGGTGCGGCTGCCGCGGCTGATCGGCCACAGCCGGGCGCTCGACATGATCCTGACCGGCCGCGAGGTCGGCGCCCGCGAGGCCTACGACTGGGGGCTCGCCAACCGGCTAGTGCCGGAAGGCCAGGCGCTGGCCGAAGCCAAGGCGCTGGCCGAACAGCTCGCCAAGTTTCCCCAGACTTGTATGCGCTCCGACCGGCGTTCGTCCTACGAGCAGTGGAGCCTCGACGTTGCCGGGGCGTTGGTCAACGAAGGCAAGCGCGGCGCGCCGGCGCTGCAGCAGGAATCGCGAGCAGGGGCCGCCCGCTTTGCCGCCGGCAAGGGACGCGGCGGCAGCTTCGGCAACATCTGACATGGCGCTCGACAAGGATCCGGTGGACGTCGGCGTCGACATCAAGCGTGGCTTCGCCAGGATCGTTGCCAGTCGCGAGCGGCCGCCGCTGGAGAATATCGGTTACCTGGTCGGCGCCATCCTCTGGTGGCTGGTCATCCTTGCCGCCTTGGCCATCGTCGGCGTGAGCTGGCTGCCCGCCGCCATCCTGGCGGGAGGCTTGTGCTGGTTCTGGCCGCTCCTGCCGCTCGGCGCGAGACGCTAGGGCACCAGCACGGCCTTGCCGACGACGGTGCGTTCCTCGATCAGCTTGAAAGCTTTCACGTAGTCGGCGAGGTCGAACTTGCCGGCGACCATGGCCTTCAGTCTGCCCTCGGTGAACCAGCGCATCAGCTCCTCCTGCGCGTCCATCACCAGCGCGCGGCGCCTGGCCAGGGCGTCGGCTTCCTTCGGCGTCGGTGCGGTCTTGCCGCCCCAGCCGTTGTAGTAGCCGTAGTAGAAGCCGATCACGGTGACGTTCTTGACCAGCAGGATATTGGCCGGGATTTGCGGAATGACGCCGCTGGCGAAGCCCATCGGGATGATGCGGCCCTCGGGCGCCACGCAGCGCATGGATGCCGCGAAGGCATCGCCGCCGACCGGATCGTAGATCACGTCGGCGCCGCGCCCGTCGGTCAGCTCGAGCACCTTGGTGCGCAGATCCTCCGTGCGGTAGTCGATCAGGTGATCGGCGCCGACCGATTTGGCGGCAGCGAGCTTGTCGGCGCCGCCGGCGCTGGCGATCACAGTGGCGCCCATTGCCTTGCCGACTTCTATGCCGGTCAGGCCCGAGCCGCCGCCGGCACCGTGGACCAGCAGCACTTCGCCGGGCCGCAGGTCGGCCTTCCACTTCAGCGCGCCATAGGCGGTGGGATAGAGTGTCGGGAAGTTCGTCGCCTCGGCATAGGGCATGGTGTCGGGAATCGGCACGGCATTGGCCGCGATGGTCACGCAGTATTCGGCGAAGCCGCCGCGGCTGCCGCCGGTGGCGATACGCTGCCCGAGCTTGAGATTATTGACTCCCTCGCCCAAGGCCACGACTTCGCCCGAGATTTCGTTGCCTGGCACGAAGGGCAGCGGTGGCTTGTTCTGGTGTTTGCCCTGAATGCCCAGCATGGCGGCGAAGCTCACGCCTGCAGCACCTACCTTGACGAGAACCTCGCCCGGCTCCGGCACGGGCCTGGGCATGTCCATGACCTTGAGGGACTCGATCGGGCCATAGGCCTCGCACACCAACGCTCGCATCATTTCCTCTTACTTCTCGAATTTACCATGGCGGCCTTCGCCCTTTGCGAAGCGGGCCGCGCCGCCTTGTGATTCCTGGCGACGTGCTGCCAGCGACAGTTCCATCTCGCGCCCGATCGCGGCGGCCTGGTCGCGATCGAAGCTCTCGTAGGCCGACTGCCGGTCCGACGTCATGGCGATGGGCGGGAAGCCCGAGATCTGCGCCGCGAGCTTCTCGGCCTCGGTGCGAGTCGTGCCGCGCGCGACCTTGCGCGTGGCGAGGCCGATGGCGATCGCCTCGTCGGCGCCCACCGCGCGACCGGTGAGCAGCATGTCCATGGCGCGGCCCTGGCCGATCACACGCGGCAGGCGAACGGTCGTGCCGTCGCTCATCGGCACGCCCCAGCGGCGCGAAAAGACGCCGAAGGTCGCCGTCTCGTCGACAATGCGGATGTCGCAATAGAGCGCCACGCCGAGGCCGCCGGCGCAGGCATGGCCCTCGACGGCGGCGATCACCGGCTTCGACAGGGGGCTGCGCAGCGGGCCGTCGTCACTGCCCGCCCAGGGGAAATAGTCGGTGCCGCCGCCCAGCTCTTTTAGGTCGGCGCCGGCGCAAAAGCTCCCGCCCGCGCCGGTCAGGACGGCCACGCGCGCCTCAGGATCGGCCTCGAAGGCTTTCAACGCCGCGGCCAGCCCATGGGCGGCCTCGTTGTCGAGCGCGTTCTTGGCTTGGGGGCGGTTGATGGTGATCGTGGTGACCGGGCCGGTGGTCTCGACCAGGATCTTCGGAGTGTTCATCTCGCCGCCATCATCTCACTGTCGCTAGTTCGTCTTCGAGCTGGGCATTGGTTCGCCGCGGCGTGCGGAAGTACCACCAGTTCTTCGGCGCCGTCCATTTTTCCTTCTTGGCCGTTCCGCTACCCCAGACGCAGCGCTTCAAGTCGCGCGTGCCTGCCATGAACTGCTTGTCGGCCTCGTCGAGCTTGAGCGCGTGATCGCCCATCTCCTCTCGACTGAACATCGGCAGAGCCTCGAGGATCAGTTCGCGCACGTCGACGTCGTTCAGCCAGTTGTCGAGGTCGAAGCTGTAGTCCTCGCGCTCGAGGTTGGCGCAGAAGGCGGCCCACTGGTCGATCAGCTCGGCCAGGTCCTTGACGTCGGGAGGGCCCGGGGGCGGGGGTGGTTTCATTCGCTGCCGCGCTCCGCTTGCCGGCGATAATAGCGCTCGCCGTCGTTGGGTTTGAAGAAGGTCCGGATGATGCCGTTGGGATTGAAAGCGATGAAGGCTCCTGTCTGCCGGTCGAAGCGTGTCGCCACGCCGTCGCGCCGGACGGTTTCGAGGATGGGGTCGGCCACCCTGGCATCGCGCAGCAATTGCGCCTGCTGCAGATAGTCCTGCTTGGTGATGCGGCCGAATTCGGCACCGTGCTTTTCGAAATGTTCGTCGAGGCGGCGTGTATCGGCAAAACCGACGGCGGCGCCCCAACCTTTGGTAGCACCCGGTTCGCGGGCTGTCGTGTTGCGCGTCTCGACCGTCGCGGAGTCGCGCGCAGAAGGGCGGCCGCCGCGTTCGGAGACCTGGGTCCAGAACAGGAAGATCGCGACCGCGGCCAGCGCGGCGGTGAGCAGGCGGCGCCAGGGCAGACCGCCGGAGCGGAGGATCATCCGCCTATTGTGCGCCTGACTTGAACCAGCGCGCAATCATGCGGCGCTCGGCATCGGTGATTTGCGTCATGTTGCCCGGCGGCATGACTCGGGATGCGGCGGCCTGCTGGTAGATGGCGGCGGCGCGCAGATGGATTTCGGCCGGCGTCTCCAGGATCACGCCCTTGGGCGGGGCTGCGATGCCTTCCTGGGTCGGTTTCGTGGCATGGCAGGAGACGCAGCGCGCCTGGATGATCGGCTGCACCTGGTCGAAGGCGACGGGGCCGCCGGCGTCGGCGCTCGGCCGCGGCAACGCGAGCATGGCTGTGAGCGCCAGCATGACCAGTCCGGAGGCGAGCACCAGCGGATTGGGATCGCCCTTGTGGCGCTGGACGAACCACACCCGGATCAGGGCACCCGCCACCGAGATCATCAGCAGTAGCACCCAGTTCCATTCGTGGCCGTAGAGCCCCGCGTAATGGTTGCTGATCATGGTGAACAGCACGGGCAGGGTGAAATAGGTGTTGTGGACCGAGCGCTGACGGCCCATCAGCCCGTACTTCGGATCGGGCGTGCGGCCTTCCTCCTTGGCCTTCACCAGTTCCCGCTGGCCGGGAATGATCACGAAGTAGACGTTGAGCGCCATGATCGTGCCCAGCATGGCGCCGAAATGGATGTAGGCGCCGCGGCCCGAAAAGAGATGGCAGAGCGCCCAGGCAGCGATCGCGCAATAGAGGAACAGCAGGCCGCCCAGGACAGCGTCGTCGCTGCCGAAGGCCGAGCGGCAGAGCGCGTCGTAGACCAGCCAGCCGATGACCAGCGATGCCAGGCCGAGCGCGATCGCCTCGGTCTTGCCGAGATCCATGACCGAGGGGTCGATGAGGGCGATTTCGGCGCCGTAGTAATAGACGAGGCAGAGCAGGAACAAGCCGGTGACCAGCGTCGTGTAGGCTTCCCACTTGAACCAGTGCAGTTCGGGCGGGAGCGTCGCGGGTGCCAGGGTGAACTTCTTTGCGGTATAGAAACCGCCGCCGTGGACCGCCCAGACCTCGCCGCCGATGCCCTTGGCGGCGTCGGCCGGATCGAGCGTCTTGTGCAGGTGGTTGTCCAGCCAGATGAAGTAGAACGAGGCGCCGACCCAGGCGATGCCCACGATCATGTGGGCCCAGCGCAGTACCAGATTCAGCCACTCGACGAGGAAGGCGACGTCCATATTCTTTCGTACCGCCTTGCCGGGCAGGGCCTCAAGACTGTAAATCGCCCCCGCAAATGATTTTGAGCGTGAGGGAAAACGGCAATGACGGCTTTGGAGCTTCCGGCGGGCGTGATCATCGAGGGCGAAATCAAGCCGGGCTACGAAAAGGTGCTCACCAAAGAGGCAATTGAGTTCATCGCCGACCTGCAGCGCCGGTTCAACGGCCGTCGCGAGGAGCTGCTGGCCGCCCGCGTCGAGCGTCAGAAGCGGCTGGATGCCGGTGAGAAGCCCGATTTCCTGCCGGAGACGGCCCATATCCGCGAGAGCGACTGGACCGTGGCGCCGCTGCCCCAGGATATTCTCGACCGCCGGGTCGAGATCACCGGGCCGGTCGACCGCAAGATGATCATCAATGCGCTCAACTGCGGTGCCAACGTCTTCATGGCCGACTTCGAGGATGCCTCGACGCCGACCTGGGACAATATGATCGAAGGCCAGTTCAACCTGGCCGCCGCCGTCCACCGCGAGATCGACTACCTCGATCCCAACAACAGCCGCACCTACACACTGAACGACAAGACGGCGACGCTGTTCGTCCGGCCGCGCGGCTGGCACCTGCCCGAGAAGCACGTGACGGTCGACGGCCAGCCGATGTCGGGCTCGCTGTTCGATTTCGGCCTCTACTTCTTTCACAATGCCAAGGAAGCGCTCGGTCGCGGCACCGGGCCGTACTTCTACCTGCCCAAGATCGAGAGTCATCTGGAAGCCCGGCTGTGGAACGACGTGTTTGTGGCCGCCCAGGAGGCGCTCGGTGTGCCGCAGAAGTCGATCAAGGCCACGGTGCTGATCGAGACCATCCTCGCCACCTACGAGATGGACGAGATCCTGTGGGAGCTCCGGGACCATTCGGCCGGCCTCAACTGCGGCCGCTGGGACTATATCTTCAGCTTCATCAAGAAGTTCCGTGAGCAGGCGTGGTCGGTGCTGCCCGACCGTGCCCAGGTCGGCATGACCGCGCATTTCCTGCGCAGCTACAGTCAGCTCCTGATCAAGACCTGTCATCGCCGCGAAGTGCACGCCATGGGCGGCATGGCGGCGCAGATCCCGATCAAGAATGATCCGGCGGCCAACGAGGAGGCCATGGGCCGCGTGCGTGCCGACAAGAAGCGTGAGGCGGCCGACGGACACGACGGAACCTGGGTGGCCCACCCCGGCCTGGTCGAGATCGCCAAGAGCGAGTTCGACGCCATCATGAAGGATGCCAACCAGATCGCGCGCAAGCGCCAGGACGTGCATGTGACCGCGGCCGACCTGATCGCGATGCCCGAGGGCACCAAGACCGAGGCGGGCCTGCGCCAGAACGTGGCGGTGGGCATCGGCTACGTCGAGGCGTGGCTGCGCGGCATCGGCTGCGTGCCGCTATTCAACCTGATGGAGGATGCCGCCACCGCCGAGATCAGCCGCGCCCAGGTCTGGCAATGGGTGCGCCACGCCCAGACGCTGAACGACGGGCGGCTCGTCACCAAGGAGCTGGTGCGCGAGGTCGTGCGCGAGGAGCTCGACAAGGTGAAGGCGCAGATGGGCGACGAGGCCTATGGCAAGGGCCGCCACGAGGAGGCGGCCCAGCTCATGATCGAGCTGGTCGAGCAGCCGCAGTTCTATGAATTCCTCACCCTGCCGGCCTACGACCGCATCATCGCCGACGAGAAGAAGGCGGCCTGAGCCAGAATTCTTTTCGCCCTGCTAGGCCATCTCGATTTCACGCACATTGTCATCCCGAGCGCAGCGAGGGATCTTTCCTGTAACTAAAAGATCCCTCGCTGCGCTCGGGCTGACAGTTTTTTTTTAAACAGCATGGTGCGCCTTTCAGCAGGAAAGCCTTACGCCTCGCCGTAATGCACCCGGCGATACGCGCGCGACGGGATTAGATCGTCGATATGGACATCCCACAGGCTGCCGATATTGGCGCCCTGGTGCTCCTTGAACAGTGACGCATAGCGGCCGGGTTGGGTCACTGACGCGCCGCGCAGGCCGAAACCGGTGGCAGCGGCGGCGAGATCGCCCCGGCCGTGTATGGCTTCCTTGGCGGTGATGCCGTTGGCGCGGAACTTGTGGACCTCGGCGCCGTAGCCGCCGTCGTTCATGATCGCCATCAGCATCTTGATGCCCTGGCGGCGGATGGTCTCCAGCTCCTGCACGTGCATCATCAGGCTGCCGTCGCCCTCGACCAGCAACACCTTGCCGTCGCCGCGGGCGGCGGCGATGCCGATGGCGGCGGGCAGCGCCGAGCCGATGGCGCCAAAATCATTGACCACGTGATAGCGCTCAGCCGGCCGGCCCTTCATGTGCGTCATCACCATGCTGAAGTAATGGCCGGCGCCGACCACGATCTCCCAATCCTTCGGGATGGCCTGGTCGAGCTCGAGCACCGTCTTGCGCGGATCGACGGTGTTGGGCTGCACCGGGAATTCCTTTGAATCGGGCGAGTCTCCCGCGATGAGCTTGGCCATCTCGTTGGTGCGGAATCCGGTCTTCGAGATGCCGCGCTGCTGCATGCGGGCGAGGATCGCCTCGGCGGCGGCTCTTGCGTCGGCGCGGACATGGAGATCGGCGGTGCGCAGGCCCTGCCACAGGCCGCGCGGGTTGACGTCGATCTGGACGGTACGGGCGCCAGGATAGAGATAGCCACCCTCGGTCGTGTAGTGGCCGAGCGCCGCGCCCGCGCCGATCACCAGATCGGCTTCGGCGAAGCGCTCGCGCGAGAAGTCGCTGGCAAAGGCGCCGGCGATATCGAGCGCGTAGGGATTGCCGTCGAACAGGCCCTTGCCCAGCAGCGACGTCGCCGTGAGGGCGCCTGACTCGGCCGCCAGCGCTTCCAGGGCCGGGGCGGCGCCCGAGAGGATCGCGCCGCGGCCGGCGATGATGATCGGCTTCTCGGCCGCGGCGATCATGTCGACGACTTTGTCGACGATCGCGGGATCGGGCACCGGCCGCTGGGCCGCCGGCATCAGGTCGGAAGAGGGCGTGTAGTCGGTCATGTGCGGCCAGGCCTGCTTCTGCAGGTCCATCGGCACGCTCAGCACCACCGGCTTCTGCTCGAGCTGCGCCACCAGGAAGGCCTCACGCACGCAGTCGAGCAGACGGTCGATATGCTTGACCGTGACGTAGTGCGCGCCGCAGGCGAGGGCGAGCGGCGCCATGTCGATCTGCTGGAGATACCAGGCGGCGCCAATCGGCGAATCGCCCGCGAACACCACCAACGGTACGTTGCCGCGCGCGGCGATGGTGAGCGCGGTCATGATCTGGGTGAAGCCCGGGCCGCAGGTCGTCGAGGCGACGCCGACCTTGCCGGTGGCGCGGGCGTAGCCATCGGCCATGGCGACGGCGCAGTGCTCGTGGCGAGCATGCACCACCTTCATGCCCGGCAGCTCGGCCATCGCCGTCGACCAGTACATGTTGGCGTCGCCCATCAGGGTGAACAGGTGATCGACGCCCTCGGCCGCGAAGGCCCGAGCCAGCATGTCCGAGACCTTCAGCTTGCTGCTCATCACTACTTTCCCTTCAGCCAGGACAGAAATGCGCGCCACAAAAGACCGAAGCCGCCAATCATGGTGGCGGGCGGTGGTGCCGGTGGCGGCGCCGAGGGTTGCGATGGTGCAGCCTCTTGGGCGGGCGCGGCAACGGGGGCGGCCCCTACCTTCTTCGCAATATTGTTCGAGAATTCCGCCAGGAGGGCGCGCGCGACGTGGACGCCGCCGGCATTGGCGAAAGTCTCGAGCGGTCCGCTCACGCTGAAGCTGCCGTCGACGGTGAGCTCGGTCGTCTCGGTGCCTGCGATCCTGATCGTGCCGTTGACCAGCGCGCGCGAGGCGCCGCGCCCGTCGATGCCGCGTCCTTCGATGATGCAGGTACGTGCGGCGTCGTCGAAGGCGAGCGTGGCCTCGCCGCGGAACGCTGTGACGGTGGGACCAAACTTGACCTTGATGGAGCCGCGCCAGACGCCGTCACCCTGGTCAGGCGCGAGATCGGCGCCGGGAATGCAGGACGCGACGAGCGCGGGATCGCGCAGCAGGGGCCAGACCTTGGCCGCGGGCGAGGGGATGATGGTCGTCTCGGTGATGGAGGGCATGGCGCACTGTAGCCGCTATGCCCTCCCTGTCATCTCGAGCTTAGCGTATTAGAACAGCCCGACGATCTTGCCGTCGGCCGCCACGTCGATGCTGTTGGCGGCCGGCGTCCTGGGCAGGCCGGGCATGGTCATGATGTCGCCGCAGACCGCGACCACGAAGCCGGCGCCGGCCGAGAGCCGGACCTCGCGTACCGTCACGATGTGATCGGACGGCGCGCCCTTGGCGTCGGGGTTGGTCGAGAAACTGTACTGCGTCTTGGCGATGCACACCGGCACATTGCCGAAGCCCATCGCCTCGAACGAGGCGAGCTGATCGCGCACCGACTTGTCGGCGGCGATGTCCTTGGCGCGGTAGATCTCCTTGGCGATGGTGCGGATCTTTTCCAGCAGCGGCATGTCGTCGGGGTAGAGCAGCTTCATCTTGCTCTTGCCTTCGTCGATCACCTTCACTACCGCGCGTGCGACGTCGGCGGCGCCCTTGCCGCCCTCGGCCCAATGATCGGCCATCACCGCCTCGACACCGAGCTTGGCGCAGGCGGATTCGACCAAGGCGATCTCGGCATCGGTGTCGGCGCTGAAGCGGTTGATCGAGACTACAGGCACCAGACCGAACTTCTTCACGTTCTCGACATGGCGCTGCAGGTTGGCCATGCCGGCTTCCAGGGCCTTCAGGTTCTCGGTCTTGAGGTCTTCCTTCTTGACCCCGCCGTGCATCTTCAGGGCACGGATCGTGGCCACCAGCACCACAGCGTCCGGCATCAGGCCGGTCTTGCGGCACTTGATGTCGATGAACTTCTCGCCGCCCAGGTCGGCACCGAAGCCCGCCTCGGTGACCACGTAGTCGGCCAGCTTGAGCGCCGTGGTCGTGGCCAACACCGAGTTGCAGCCGTGCGCGATGTTGGCGAAGGGGCCGCCGTGGATGAAGGCCGGCGTGCCCTCGAGCGTCTGCACCAGGTTGGGCGACAGCGCATCCTTCAACAGAACGGTCATCGACCCATGCGCCTTCAGTTCTGAGGCGCGGACGGGTTTACGCTCGCGGGTATAGGCCACGATGATGTTGCCGAGACGGGTCTTCAGGTCTTCCAGGTCCTTGGCGAGGCAGAAGATGGCCATCACCTCCGACGCGACGGTGATGTCGAAGCCATCCTGGCGCGGGAAGCCGTTGGCGACACCGCCCAGCGACGAGACGATCTCGCGCAGGCTGCGGTCGTTCATGTCGACGACGCGGCGCCAAGCCACGCGGCGCCCGTCGATGCCCAGCGCATTGCCCCAGTAGATGTGGTTGTCGATCAGCGCCGACAGGAGATTGTGGGCGGCGCCGATGGCGTGGAAGTCGCCGGTGAAGTGGAGGTTGATGTCCTCCATCGGCACGACCTGGGCGTAGCCGCCGCCGGCAGCGCCGCCCTTCATGCCGAAGCTCGGTCCGAGCGAGGGTTCGCGCAGGCACAGCATCGCCTTCTTGCCGATATGGTTCAGCGCATCGGTCAGGCCAACGGTGGTCGTGGTCTTGCCCTCGCCGGCCGGCGTCGGCGAAATCGCCGAGACCAGGATCAGCTTGCCGTTGGGCTTGCCCTGCAGCGACTTGATGTAGTCCATCGAGACCTTGGCCTTGTAATGGCCGTAGGGCTCGAGGTTCTCCGGCGCGATGCCCAGTTTCTCTTTCGCCAACTCCATGATCGGCCGCTTCTTGGCTTCCTGGGCGATCTGGATATCGGATTTTGGATTGGTGTGCTGCGTGCCGGCCATCGAACTGTTTCCTTTTCCCTACGGTACCACCTCACCCTGAGGAGCCGTGCAAAGCGCGGCGTCTCGAAGGGTGGGATCAGTCTTGTTGTTGCCCATCCTTCGAGACGCGCCGCTTACGCGGCGCTCCTCAGGATGAGGTTGTGCGCGTTATCCATGCCTCAGGTAAAACGCATGCCCACGGCGAGTTTGTTGGCGGCCGCGAATTCTCCGGCACCGACCTTCGGGCCGTCGGCGGGCTTCACGCGCAATACCTTGATGCGACCGTCGGCGCAGACGACGGTGAAGCTGTCAGCCGTGACTTCGACGATCTCGCCCATCTTGCCGGCAATGCCCTTGGGATCGCGGGCGGGCAGGGGCTGGATGTCGAAGATCTGCAGGTTCTTGCCGTCGAGCGTCGACCAGGCACCGGGGGCCGGGTTGCAGCCACGGATCAGGGGATCGATCTGGCGCCACGACTTGCCCCAGTCGATGCGGGCGATGTCTGCCGTGGCGCGACCTTCATAAGTTGCGAGCGCCTCGTCCTGTTTTAGGCGCGGCGCTTTGCCCGCCTTCACCAGGTCGACCGATTCCAACATCGCCTCGACGCCCATCGGGAACAGGCGATCGAAATAGACCGTGCCCAGCGTGTCCTTCGGACCGATCAGTGTCTTCTTCTGCAACAGCACGGGGCCGGTATCGAGGCCGTTGTCCGGCCAGAAGATCGACAGGCCGGTTTCCTTTTCGCCCAGGATGATCGGCCAGTTGATGGCGCTGGCGCCGCGATAGGCCGGCAGCAGCGAGGGATGATACTGGATCGATCCGTGCGTCGGGATGTTGAGGAATTCCTCGGGCACGAACAGGGTGACGAACGCCATGACCTGCAGGTCGGGCTTCAGCGCCTTGAACTCTTCCCAGACCTCGGGCTTGCGGTAGGAGGCCGGCTGAAAGACCGGCAGCTTGGCCGCGAGCGCCGCTTCCTTCAGCGGATCGGCCTTCTGGCCGGGCTTCTCCGGCGCGACGTACACGCCGACGACATTCTCGCCGCGCTTCAGCAGCGCCTCCAGCACGGCCTTGCCGAAGGCCTGCTGGCCATGGACCACGATGCGCATGTCTTACTCCGCGGCCCGGGCTTGAGGTTGTTCGCCGGTCGCGCCCGAGGCCTTGATCTCGGCGATCTCGCGCGGCGTGAACTTCAGCACCTTCGACAGGATCTCGTCGGTGTGCTCGCCCAGCAGCGGGGAACGCTTCACCTCGGTGATCGAGTCGGAGAGCTTGATCGGATTGCCGACCGAGAGATACCGCCCGCGCTTGGGATGATCGACCTCGACGACGGTCCCGGTCGCACGCAGCGCCGGGTCCTCGGCGATCTCCTTCATCGACAGGATCGGGCCGACCGGAATGTCGAGCGCGTTGCACTCGTTCATGACCTCGAACTTGGTCTTGGTCATGGTCCACTGCTCGATCCGGCCGAAGATCTCCGTGAGCCGCGGCAGGCGGGCCGGCGGCTTGGCGTAGTCGGGATGAGTCTTCCAGTCGGGCTGGCCGATCAGGTCGCAGATCTTCTCCCACACCGGCGCCTGGGTGATGAAGTAGATGTAGGCGTTGGGATCGGTCTCCCAGCCCTTGCACTTCAGGATGACGCCGGGCTGGCCGCCGCCCGAATCGTTGCCGGCGCGTGGCGTCGCCTCGCCGAACGGGATGTTCTGGCCGAACTGGGTGTATTCCTTCAGCGGCCCGTGCGCGAGGCGCTGCTGGTCGCGCAGTTTTACGCGGCACAGGTTCAGGACCCCATCCTGCATGGCGCACAGCACGTGCTGGCCGCGGCCCGTGCGGTTGCGCTGGTAGAGCGCGCTCACGATGCCGAGTGCCAGATGCAGGCCAGTGCCCGAATCGCCGATCTGCGCGCCGGTGACCAGCGGCGGGCCGTCGAGGAAGCCCGTGGTCGAGGCCGAGCCGCCAGCGCATTGCGCCACGTTCTCGTAGACCTTGCAGTCCTCATAGGCGCCGGGACCGAAGCCCTTCACCGAGGCCGCGATCATGCGCGGATTCCAGGAATGGATGCGCTCCCAGGTGAGGCCCATGCGATCGAGCGCGCCCGGCGCGAAGTTCTCGACCAGCACGTCGCAGGTCTTCACCAACCGCTCGAGCACCCGCATGCCTTCCTTGCTCTTGGAGTCGAGCGTGATCGAGCGCTTGTTGTGGTTGAGCATGGTGAAATAGAGGCTGTCGGCGCCCGGCACGTCGACCAGCTGGCCGCGCGTGATGTCGCCCTGGCCCGGCCGCTCGACCTTGATCACGTCGGCGCCGAACCACGCCAGCAGCTGCGTGCAGGTCGGGCCTGACTGGACGTGGGTGAAGTCGAGGATCTTCACGCCGTCGAGCGCCTTGCCGTCCTTGCCCCACGGCTTGGAGGAGATCTTGGGCGTCTTGGCGATGAGCTTGAGCGCCCGCTTCTTGCCGGACTTCGCCTTATCCTTGGCCTTACCCCTGGCCTTGTCCTTCGCCTTCACCTTGTCCTTCTTCGCCTTCTTCTTGGCCATGGTCGTCCCCTACTTCTTCTTGAGCTTGCTTTGCGGATTGAGATTGCCGATGCGGCCGCTCTCGCTGCCGGCGGCCGGATCGATCGCGGCGTTGATGAGCGTGGGCTTGCCGGAGTCCATTGCTGCGTTGACGGCGCGCTTCAATTCATCAGGTGTCGTGGCGTGGACGCCGACACCGCCGAAGGCCTCCATCATCTTGTCGTAGCGCGAGCCTTTGACGAACACGGTGGGCGCGGGATCGCTGCCGGCCTTGTTGACGTCGGTGCCGCGATAGATGCCGTCGTTGTTGAAGACGACGATGCAGATCGGCAGGTTGTAGCGGCAGATCGTTTCGACCTCCATGCCGGAGAAGCCGAAGGCTGAGTCGCCCTCGATCGCCAGCACCGGCTTGCCGGTCTCGACGGCGGCCGCGATGCACTGCCCCATGCCGATGCCCATGACACCCCAGGTGCCGACGTCCAGCCGCTTGCGCGGCTGGTACATGTCGATGACGCCGCGCGTCAGGTCGAGCGTGTTGGCACCTTCGTTGACCAGGATCGCGTCCGGACGCTCCTTGATGATGGTGCGCAGCACGCCCAGCGCGCCGTGATAGTCCATCGGGTTGTTGTTGTTCATGAGGCGCGGCGCCATCTTGGCGACGTTCTCCTCGCGCTTGGACGAAACGGCGCCCATCCAGTCCGCCGGGCCCTTGGTCCAGTTGCCGCCACCCCCGCTATTCATGCCGTCGAGCAGCGCCGCGACGCACGAGCCGATATCGCCGACCACCGGCGCCACGATCTCGACGTTGCTGTCCATCTCCTTGGGTTCGATGTCGACCTGGATGAATTTCTTGGGCGCGTCGCCCCAGGCCTTGCCCTTGCCGTGCGACAGCAGCCAGTTGAGCCGCGCGCCGATCAGCATGACGACGTCGGAATCCTTCAGCACCGTCGAGCGCGCCGCACCGGCGCATTGCGGATGCGTGTCGGGCAGCAGGCCCTTGGCCATGCTCATGGGCAGGAAGGGCACGCCGCTTTTCTCGACGAAAGCCTTGATCGCCTCGTCGGCCTGCGCGTAGGCGGCGCCCTTGCCGAGGATGATCAGCGGCCGCTTGGCGCCCTTCAGCACTTCGAGGGCGCGCTTGATCGCCGACGGGGCGGGAATCTGGGCGGGCGCCGCGTCGATCACCTTGACCAGCGACTTGGCGCCCGCATCGGCGTTCATGACCTGGCCGAAGAGTTTGGCCGGCAGGTCGAGATAGACACCGCCCGGGCGGCCCGAGACGGCGGCGCGGATGGCGCGGGCGAGGCCGATGCCGATGTCGGCGGCATGCAGCACGCGGAAGGCCGCCTTGCACAGCGGCTTGGCGATGGCGAGCTGGTCCATCTCCTCGTAGTCGCCCTGCTGCAGGTCGACGACCTCGCGCTCCGAGGAGCCCGAGATCAGGATCATCGGGAAGCAATTGGTCGTGGCGTGGGCGAGTGCGGTAAGGCCGTTCAGGAAGCCGGGCGCCGACACGGTGAGGCAGATGCCGGGCTTCTTGGTGAGGAACCCGGCGATGGCCGCGGCATAGCCGGCGTTCTGCTCATGGCGGAACGACAGGACGCGGATGCCCGCGGCCTGCGCCATGCGGCCGAAATCGGTGATCGGGATGCCGGGGACGCCATAGATCGTGGTGAGGCCGTTCAGCTTCAACGCATCGATCATGAGGTTGAAGCCGTCCGTCAGGTCCTGCGTTTCTTCCGCGGCGCCGGGCGCCTTCAATGCTGCTTCGGCCATGGTGTTCCTCCGTTCATTCCTAGGTTCATTTCTGGGCGTTCAATCCAGGTAATCGACGTGCTTGGCGACGTGCGCGGCGAGGCCAAGCGCATGCTGGCGCACCAGGTCCTCGGCGCGCTCGGTGTCGCGCGCCTCGAGGGCCTGGATGATGTTCATGTGGTCGTGGATCGAGCGCACGACGCGGTCATCCTCGCCGATCGTCTTGCCGCGGATCATCCGCATATGCGTAAAGAGATTCTCCGCCAACTGGATCAGCACGTTGTTGCCGCTGAGCTCGATGATCGTCTGGTGGAAGGCGATGTTGACCTCGGAGTACTCGTCGAGCTTGGCGTGCAGCTTGTCGTCCTCGAAGGTGGCGAACATGCGCCGGAGCCCCGCGATGTCGGCGTCGCTGGCGTGTTCGGTGATCAGCCTGGCTGCCATGCTCTCAAGAGCGGCCCAGGCAGTGATCATCTGGATCACTTCTTCCCGGGTCTTGCGCACGACGTAGATGCCGCGTCGCGGCACCGACCGCACGAAGCCCTCGCGCTCCAGTTGCGCCATGGCCTCGCGCACCGGGGTGCGCGAGATGCCGAAGTCCTGCGCGAGCTGACGTTCGTCGAGCCGGATGTCGGTGCGCGAGCGGTAGACGTCCGACGACACGATGACGTTCCGCAAGGCCGTGTAGGCCTTGTCCTTGAACGTCTCCGGGCTGTCGATCGGACCGACCACCACACGACTTTCGCTCACCGCCCGTCCTCCCTTCGTCCCCTGTAATACATAATGCCACCGAGCCGAAGGGCGTCAATCGCCCGCCCCGGCAGGGCGCTAAAAGGCTGTGGTTATTTGCGCAGTGCTGGTGTCAGGACTCGGCCGTAGAGGTTCGACAGGAACGGCCAGAACAGGGCAATCAGGCCTAGGCTCATGATCGTGGCGACCAGACCGCTCGACCAGAACACGCCCAGGCTGCCCTGGGAGATCAGCAGCGACTGCCTAAAAGCCTCCTCGGCCTTGTCGCCCAGCACGATCGCGAGCACCAGCGGCGCCAGCGGGTAGTTGCACTTCTTCAGGAAGTAGCCGGCGATGCCGAAGACCAGCATCATCACCACGTCGAAGCTGTTGTTGTGCACGGTGTAGGCGCCGATGGCGCAGATCACGAGGATGACCGGCGCGATGATGGCGAACGGGATGCGCAGGATCGCGGCGAAGAAGGGCACCATGGTCAGCACGACCACGAGGCCGACGATGTTGCCGAGATACATGCTGGCGATCAGGCCCCAGACGAACTCCTTCTGCTCTACGAACAGCAGCGGACCGGGCTGCAGGCCCCAGATCAGGAGACCGCCCAGCAGCACGGCGGCGGTCGGCGATCCCGGCACGCCCAGCGACAGCATCGGCAGCAGCGCCGAGGTGCCGGCGGCATGCGCAGCGGTCTCGGGCGCGATCACGCCCTCGATCTCGCCGGTGCCGAACTTGTCGCCGTTCTTCGACGCCCGTTTGGCGATGCCGTAGCTCATGAACGAGGCCGGCGTGGCGCCGGCGGGGGTGATGCCCATCCAGCATCCGATCAGGCAGGAGCGCAGCGAGGTTACCCAGTAGCGCGGCAACTCTTTCCAGGTCTGCAGAACCACGGCGGGATTGATGCCCGCGGCCTTGCCCTTGAAGCTTAAGCCCTCTTCCATGGTGAGCAGGATCTCGCCGATGCCGAACAGGCCGATCACGGCGATCAGGAAATCGAAGCCGCCTAAAAGTTCGGTGGAGCCGAAGGTCAGACGAAGCTGGCCGGTCACGGTGTCGGTGCCGACCGCGGCCAGCGCGAAGCCCAGCATCATCGCCGCGATGGTCTTGGTCGGCGGTTCCTTGCCCATGCCGACGAAGCTGCAGAACGCCAGGAAGAATACCGAGAACTTCTCGGCCGGACCGAACTGCAGCGCGAAGCTCGCGACCAGCGGTGCGGCGAGCGTGATGACGATGACGGCGAAGAGCGCGCCCACGAAGGACGAGGTGAAGGCGGCCGTCAGCGCCTCGCCCGCCTGGCCCTTCTGCGCCATGGGATGGCCGTCGAAGGTGGTCGCGACCGACCACGGCTCGCCCGGGATGTTGAACAGGATCGAAGTGATGGCGCCGCCGAACAGCGCCCCCCAGTAGATGCAGGAGAGCAGGATGATGGCCGATGTCGGCGACATGCTGAAGGTGAGCGGCAGCAGGATCGCCACGCCGTTGGCGCCGCCGAGGCCAGGCAGCACGCCGATGACCACGCCCAGGACGATGCCGATCACCATGTAAAGCAGGTTCTGCCAGCTGAGCACGACGGCAAAGCCGCCCATCAAATCGCCAATGCTTTCCATCGATTCCCCGGATTTCCTTCTTGTCCTCGGGTTCTAGAGCCCGAGCAGGTCCTCGAGCGGTCCCTTCGGCAACGACAGGAGGAACCATTTTTCGAACGTCACGTAGATGACGACCTGCAAACCCAGACCGACGCCCAGGGTGAGCGGCCAGCCATAGCGCCCGAGCCAGCGCATGAAGCCGATGATCAGAATCGCCGAGGAGACGTAGATGCCGAGCCACGGCACCGCCGCAACGTAGATCGCCATCGGCCAGACGATCTTGAGCACCTGGGCGATCTGCCCCCATTCGGCGAACAGCTTGCGGCTGGGCTTGGCATAGGCCGATACGAAGTTGAAGCCGCTGGTGGCCACGATCAGCAGCCCGATCCAGAAGGGAAAGAATCCGGACTTCGGCCCTTCCGCGCCCCAGCCGATGCCGACCTTCAGGCTGCCGAAGATGGTGATGGCACCCAGGATCAGAATGAAGGCGGCGACGCCCATCTCGACGTGGCGCTGCCGTGGTCCGGCCGCGTCGGGATCATCCGGCGAATTGGACATCGACGACCTCTGTGAACTCTAATCTGGACAGGTGCGTGCGGGACAGATGCGTGACTGACCGGCTGCGCTCAATTCGTGGCCAGGAATCCCGCTTCCTTCATCAGGTCGCGATGGCGCTTTTCCTCGCCCTCGACCCACTTCGCATAGTCGGCGCCGGTCATGAAGGACTGGTTGAAGGCGCCATCCTTCATGAGCTGCGCCCATTCCGGCGTGGCCCGAACCTTCTTGAACAGCTCGACGTAGTAGTCGACGGCGTCCTTGGGAGCGCCCGCCGGCATGAAGACGCCGCGCAGCATCACGTACTCGATGTCCAGTCCCTGCGACTTGCAGGTCGGGATGTCGGCCCACGACTGGTCGCCGGCAATCTTGTCCGTGTACGGCAGGACCTTGGCGTCGAACACGCAGAGCGGGCGCAGCTTGCCGGCGCGCCACTGCGCCACCGCCTCGATCGGGTTGTTGACGGTCGAATCGATGTGCTTGCCGACGAGCTGGACCGCGACCTCGCCGCCGCCCTTGTAGGGGACATAGGTCATCTTCTTGCCGATCGCCTTTTCCAGCGCGACGGTGATGATCTGGTCTTCCTGCTTCGACCCGGTGCCGCCCATCTTGAACTGGCCGTCCGGTGCCGCCTTGATCGCCGCCACGTATTCCTGGACCGTCTTGTAGGGTGAGTCGGCGTTGACCCAGAGCACGAACTCGTCGAGCGCCAGCATCGCCACCGGCGTCATGTCCTTCCACGAGAAGGGGATGCCCGTCGCCAGCGGCGTGGTGAACAGGTTCGAAAGCGTGATGACCAGCTTGTTCGGGTTGCCCTTGGCGCCCTTGATGTCGAGGAAGCCTTCGCCGCCGGCACCACCCGCCTTGTTGATGACCACCATGGTCTGCTTCATCAGGTTGTGCTTGGCGATGATGCCCTGGATCATGCGCGCCATCTGGTCGGCGCCGCCGCCGGTGCCGGCCGGAACGATGAATTCGACGTTGCGTGTCGGCTCCCAGGCCATCGCCGGAGTGACGCAAAGGCTCGCCGCCATCGCCGCAGAGGCCGCGACGACAAGCGCAGCCAATCGAAGCCGCTCGATCATGGTCATGGTTCCCTTCCCAGAGATCTTTTCTTGGTAGTTCTTGCAATAATCCTACAATGGTTTTTGCAACCGGTCGAGCGCCGGTACTCGAACCCGTGCGGGCGACATGATCGATAAACTCGAATTCCTTCTCGCCCTGGCGCGGGAAAAGAACTTCGGCAAGGCCGCGGAGCAGTGCGGCGTGACTCAACCAACCTTCTCCGCCGGCATCAAGCAGCTTGAAGCGACGCTGGGCGTGCTGCTTGTTCATCGCAGCTCGCGATTCATCGCCTTCACCGCCGAGGGTGAACGCGTCCTCGAGTGGGCGCGCGGCATCGTGGCCGACAGTCGCGCGATGCGTCAGGAATTGCGGGCCCTCAAGCATGGCCTGGTCGGCCGGCTGAAACTCGCGGCGATCCCGACGGCGCTTCCCATGGTATCGGCGCTCACCACGCCCTACCGCGCCAAGCATCCCAACGTGACGTTCACCGTCCTGTCGCGGACCTCGATCGAGATTCTGTCGATGCTCGAGAATCTCGAGATCGATGCCGGCCTCACCTATATCGACAACGAACCGCTCGGACGGGTGCGCGCGGTGCCGCTCTATCTCGAGCAGTATCGACTGCTGACCTCGGAGACGAGCCCGCTCGGCGATCGCGACAGCGTCACCTGGGCCGAGGTCGCCAAGATCCCGCTCTGCCTGCTGACGCCGGACATGCAGAACCGACGCATCATCGATCAGCTGTTGCGCGCCGCGGGCGGTGGCGTGCCCGATCCCACGCTCGAATCGAACTCGATGATCGTACTGTTTTCACATGTGCGGACGGGTCGTTGGGCAAGCGTGATGCCGGAGAAACTCGCCGACACTTTGGGCCTGACCGAGCACCTGCGCTCGATCCCGATTGTCGAGCCGGAGGCGGTCCACAGCATCGGATTGGTCGTCCCGGACCGTGAGCCCATGCCGCCGATGGTCGCCGCCTTGGTTGCCGAGGCAAAGTTGCTCGCCGAACAGTTGACTTAAAAATCCCTTTATTATCAATATATTAGAGGCTACATCGGCTCAAAGCTGACCAAATTGGCCTGAACGATAGATATGTTCTATCACAGCACTCGACAGCTTTATTGATCAAGGCCTGCGGCAAGCAGATTGTCCCACAAATACAAGGGAGACCGAGCTTGCCCAGGGCAGCAGCGTGGGACGAAGCCGAGGCCACCGACATCATCCGCCGGCACGACGGGCGGGAGGGCTCGATGCTGCCAATCCTGCATGATCTTCAGGCCGTCTTTGGCTGCGTCCCGCCGGCCGCCGTGCGCCTCGTGGCCGACGCGCTCAACCTCACCCGCGCCGAGGTTCACGGTGTGGTCAGCTTCTATCACGACTTTCGCGAGCAGCCGGCCGGCCGTCACGTGCTGAAACTTTGCCGTGCCGAAGCCTGCCAGTCGATGGATGGCGAGCGCCTGGCGCGCGCGTTCCTCGATCGGCTCGGCGTCGAATGGGGTGACACGACGCCGGACGGCCGTTTCACTGTCGAGGCAACCTACTGCCTCGGCCTCTGCGCCTGTGCGCCCTCGGCCATGCTCGACGGCGAGCCGATCGCCCGGCTGACACAAGCGTCGTTCGACGAAATCGCGCGCGAGGTCGGGCAATGACAAGGATCTTCGTCCCGCGCGACGCCGCGGCGCGCGCGGTCGGCGCCGATCGCGTAGCGACCACCATCGTCCAGGAGGCAAGACGCCTCGGCCTCGCCGTCGATGTGGTCCGCACCGGCTCGCGCGGCCTTTTCTGGCTCGAGCCGATGATCGAGGTCGAGACACCGGGCGGGCGCATCGCCTTCGGACCGATGACGGCCAAGGACGTTCCGGGTCTCTTCGCCGAGGGACTGCCGCTCAGTGCCGCTCATCCGCTGTGCGTAGGCCGGCCCGAGGACATTCCCTTCCTGAAGCGCCAGACGCGCATCACCTTCGCGCGCTGCGGCATCATCGATCCGCTGTCGCTCGCCGACTATCGCGCCCATGGCGGCTATCGCGGCCTGGAGCGCGCCAGGAGCCTGGGCGCTGCCGGTACCGTCGATGAGGTCACGAAGTCGGGCCTGCGCGGCCGCGGCGGCGCGGGCTTCCCGACGGGCATCAAATGGAAGACCGTCGCCGACACGGCAGCTGATCGTAAATACATCGTCTGCAACGCCGACGAAGGCGACTCGGGCACCTATGCCGACCGCATGATCATGGAAGGCGATCCCTTCCTGCTGATCGAGGGCATGACGATCGCGGGCTTCGCCGTCGGCGCGACCAAGGGTTACATCTACATCCGCTCGGAATATCCCGATGCCATCCGTGTGATGGAACGCGCCACCGTGCTGGCCGAGGCCGAGGGCCTGCTGGGCGCCGAGGCGAAGTTCGACATCGAGATCCGCGTCGGCGCCGGGGCCTATGTCTGCGGCGAGGAGACCTCGCTGCTCGAAAGCCTCGAAGGCAAGCGCGGCCAGGTGCGCGCCAAGCCGCCGCTGCCGGCGCACAAGGGCCTGTTCGGCAAGCCCACCGTCATCAACAACCTGATTTCGCTCGCCACGGTGCCCGCCATTCTGGCCGACGGCGCCAAGCACTACGCCGATCTCGGCATGGGCCGCTCGCGTGGCACGATGCCTATCCAGCTCGCCGGCAACGTCAAGCACGGCGGGCTGTTCGAGGCGGCGTTCGGCCTCACCCTCGGCGAAATCGTCGACGATATCGGCGGCGGCACGGCCAGTGGCCGGCCGGCGCGCGCCGTGCAGGTCGGCGGGCCCCTGGGGGCCTACTTCCCGCGCGCGCTGTTCGATACGCCGTTCGACTACGAAGCCTTTACCGCGCGCGATGGGCTGATCGGCCATGGCGGCGTCGTGGTGTTCGACGATAGCGTCGACATGGCGAGGCAAGCGCGCTTCGCGCTGGAATTCTGCGCCATCGAATCCTGCGGCAAGTGCACGCCCTGCCGCATCGGCTCAGTGCGCGGCACCGAGACGATGGACAAGATCATCGCGGGCGACCGGCCCGAGGCCAACCTCGCGCTGATCACCGACCTTTGCCAGACGCTGAAATTCGGCTCGCTCTGCGCGCTCGGCGGCTTCACGCCCTATCCGGTAATGAGCGCCATAAAACATTTCCCCGAGGACTTCACCCGCCCGCGCCTCGCGGCAGCGGCGGAATAGAGAGGAGAGCGCCATGTCTCTCGTTCATGAAATCGACTACGGCACGCCGGTCAGTAAATCGGCCGAAACGGTAAAGCTCACCATCGACGGCAACGAGGTCGTGGTGCCCGCCGGCACCTCGATCATGCGCGCCGCCATGGACGCCGGCATCCAGGTGCCGAAGCTCTGCGCGACTGATTCGGTCGATGCGTTCGGCTCATGCCGGCTCTGCCTGGTCGAGATCGCCGGCCGGCCCGGAACGCCCGCCTCGTGCACGACGCCGGTCGCCGCCGGCATGGTGGTCTCCACGCAGACCGAGCGGCTAAAACAGGTCCGCAAGGGCGTGATGGAGCTCTACATCTCCGACCATCCGCTGGATTGCCTGACCTGTGCGGCCAACGGTGATTGCGAGCTGCAGGACATGGCCGGCGCCGTCGGCCTGCGCGATGTGCGCTACGGCTACGCAGGCGAGAACCACCTCAAGCTCGAGAAGGACGAGTCCAACCCTTACTTCACCTTCGATGCCTCCAAGTGCATCGTCTGTTCGCGCTGCGTGCGTGCCTGCGAGGAAGTGCAGGGCACCTTCGCGCTCACCATCCAGGGCCGCGGCTTCGACTCCAAGGTCTCGGCCGGCATGCTGAGCGACAATTTCCTGAGCTCCGAATGCGTGTCGTGCGGCGCCTGTGTGCAGGCTTGTCCGACTGCCACCTTGTCGGAGAAATCCCTGATCGACATCGGCCAGCCCGAGCATTCGGTGGTCACCACCTGTGCCTATTGCGGCGTCGGCTGCAGCTTCAAGGCCGAGATGCGCGGTGAAGAGCTGGTGCGCATGGTTCCCTACAAGGAGGGCAAGGCCAACCACGGCCATTCCTGTGTGAAGGGCCGCTTCGCCTGGGGCTACGCCAACCACAAGGAGCGCATCCTCAATCCGATGATCCGCGAGAGCATCGACCAGCCGTGGCGCGAAGTGAGCTGGGAGGTCGCGATCGACCGCGTCGCCTCGGAGTTCAAGCGGCTCCAGAGCAAGCACGGCCGGCTGGCGATCGGCGGCATCACCTCCTCGCGCTGCACCAACGAGGAGACGTACTTGGTCCAGAAGCTGGTGCGCGGCGGCTTCGGCAACAACAACGTCGATACCTGCGCCCGCGTCTGCCATTCGCCGACCGGCTATGGTCTGCGGGCCACCTTCGGCACGTCGGCCGGTACGCAGGATTTCGATTCGGTCGATCAGAGCGACGTGATCCTGATCATCGGCGCCAATCCGACCGACGCCCATCCGGTCTTCGCCTCGCGCATGAAGAAGCGGCTGCGCGCGGGCGCCAAGCTGATCGTGATCGACCCGCGTCGCACAGACATCGTGCGCATGCCGCATATCGAGGCGCAGTATCATCTGCCGCTGCGGCCGGGCACCAATGCCGCGATCCTGAACGCACTGGCGCACACAATCGTCACCGAAGGACTGGTCGACGAGGCCTTCGTCCGCGACTTCTGCGACCTCGATGCCTTCGAGCATTGGGCGACGTTCGTGTCCGAGCCGCAGAACAGCCCGGAGACGGTGGGCCCAATGGCCGGCGTGTCGTCCGAGGCTATTCGTGGCGCAGCGCGTCTCTATGCGACGGGCGGCAACGGCGCGATCTATTACGGCCTCGGCGTCACCGAGCACAGCCAGGGCACCACGGCGGTCATGGCACTCGCCAATCTGGCGATGGCCACTGGCAACCTTGGCCGCCAGGGCGTCGGCGTGAACCCGCTGCGCGGCCAGAACAACGTCCAGGGCGCCTGCGACATGGGCTCCTTCCCGCACGAGCTGACCGGCTATCGCCACATCTCCGACGATGCCACGCGCACCATGTTCGAGAAGCTGTGGGGCGTGCCGCTCGACAATGAGCCCGGCCTGCGCATTCCCAACATGTTCGATGCGGCGATCGACGGCACCTTCCGGGGCATCTACGTCCAGGGCGAGGACATCCTTCAGTCCGACCCCAACACCGTCCACGTCAAGAAGGCGCTGGCGGCGATGGAATGCGTGGTCGTGCAGGACCTGTTCCTGAACGAGACGGCGAACTACGCCCACGTCTTCCTGCCGGGCTCGACCTTCCTTGAGAAGGACGGCACCTTCACCAACGCCGAACGCCGCATCAACCGCGTGCGCAAGGTCATGACGCCCAAGAACGGCATGGCCGACTGGGAGATCACGCTCGCCATCGCCAAGGCGATGGGCTTCGAGATGCCCTACAACCATCCGTCCGAGATCATGGACGAGATCGCAGCACTAACGCCGACCTTTGCCGGCGTGTCCTACGATCTTCTCGACAAGGAAGGCTCGGTCCAGTGGCCGTGCAACGAGAAGGCGCCGACCGGCACGCCGATCATGCACATCGGCGGCTTCGCCCGCGGCAAGGGCAACTTCATGATCACCGAGTATGTGGCCACCGACGAGAAGGTGGGTCCGCGCTTCCCGCTGTTGCTGACCACGGGCCGTATCCTGTCGCAGTACAATGTCGGCGCCCAGACGCGGCGCACCGAAAATGTCGTGTGGCACGACGAGGACGTGCTGGAGATCCATCCGCACGACGCCGAGGAGCGCGGCGTGCGCGACGGCGACTGGGTGAAGCTCGATAGCCGCGCCGGCGGTACGGCGCTGCACGCGCGCATCACCGATCGCGTGGCGCCGGGCGTGGTCTATACGACCTTCCACCATCCCGAAACGCAGGCCAACGTCGTCACCACCGAGTTCTCCGACTGGGCGACGAATTGCCCGGAGTACAAGGTCACTGCCGTCCAGGTCTCGCCGTCCAACGGCCCCAGCGAATGGCAGAAGGACTATGTCGAGCAGGCGAGGCAGAGCCGGCGGATCGCCACCAAGGTCGCGGCGGAGTAGGCGACGATGTCCGCGTCTGCCGAAAAGCTGGTGACAATGGCCAATCAGATCGGACGGTTCTTCGTGCCCCAGCGCGACGCCGATCCGGCCGCCGCCATCGCCGATCATTTGGAGAAGTTCTGGGATCCACGCATGCGTGCCGCCATCGTGGCGCACCTGGCCGCGGGCGGCGCCGGTCTCGATGGCCCCGTTCGCGAGGCTGTTGGGCGCCTGAAGACGGTGAAGATCCCCGAAAAGGGATTGTCAGCCTAGCCGACATCGGCCACACCATTTCCGCGCTGATCCAACGCGCGGAGACGGGACAAATGGCTAAGCTCGAACTGGTGTTCGACCCGGCGGAGAACAGCCCTTCCGCCGAGCGGGTAAAGAACGGCGTCATCTTCCACAATTTCGCCGCCACAGGTGTTTCGGCCTACTACCCCACCAACTTTTTTCTCAAGAGCGAGCGCGGCGAGCTGATGGGCGGCTTGCTCGGCATGATCTGGGGCGGCTGCCTGCACATTTCGATCCTTTGGGTCGACGAGGCGGCGCGCGGCGAGGGCAATGCCACCCGCATGATGGATGCCGCGGAGGCCTATGCCCGCGAGCACCATTGCCATCTGGCCACGCTCGATACGCATTCCTTCCAGGCACGGCCGTTCTACGAGAAGCGTGGCTACGAAGTCTTCGGCACGCTCGACGACTACCCCAAGGGCCACAAGAAGTTCTTCCTCCGGAAGATGCTGAACTAACGCCGTCGTGACGGATTAGCCCAGTTCCTTCAGCCTCTTGTCGATCGCCAGCAGGTCGAGCCAGCTCTGGCGCTTGCTGGCGGGCGTGCGCAGCAGATAGGCGGGATGGAACGTGGGCATCGTCGGCACTTCGGTGCCATCGTCGAGCTTCAGGCTCGTCCACTTGCCGCGGAGCCGCATGATGCCTTCGGTGGTGTCGAGCACCGCCTTGGCCGCCGTGCCGCCGGCCAGCACCAGCAGCTTGGGCCGGGCGAGCTCGATGTGGCGGCGTGTGAAAGCGAGGCAGATCGACTGCTCGGCCAGCGTCGGTGTGCGATTGCCCGGCGGCCGCCAGAACAGGATGTTGGTGATGTAGAGGTCGCGCTCGCGACTCATGCCCAGGGCGGCGAACATCCGATCGAGGAGCTGGCCGCTCACGCCCACGAACGGCTTGCCCAGGCGATCCTCGTCGGCGCCCGGCGCTTCGCCCACGACCATGATGGGGGCACCTGCCGCGCCATCGGCGAACACCGTGTTCTTGGCGGTGCGCTTCAGCGCGCAGCCTTCGAAGGCACGGACCGCTTCTTCGAGTTCGGCGATGGTGGTGCAGCGCCGCGCGATCTCACGGGCGTCCTCGACGAGCTGCGGCGATTCGAGCGGTACCGGTGCACGCGCCGTGGGCGGCGGTGTGGCCGCCCGGATGGGTGTCGGCGCCGTGGTGCTCCGCGGCGGCGCGCCAGCGAACGCGCTGGGTGACGCGCCTGCTGGCGCGGAGGCGGCGGGCGGCGGCAGGGCGAAGCGGTCGATGGCTTCCTCGCCGATGGTCTCGTCAAGGCCGTGATCGACGTACCATTGCAGCAGTGAGGCGAGGTCCTCGCGCGCGAGCGCCGCCCCGTCCATCAAAGGCTCTTCATGAAGGCACCGAGGATCGGTGCCCACATCGCGGCGTCGGCGTGGCTGGCCATGTGTCCCTTGTCCGACGGCATCTCGACATAGGTGAGGTCAACGCCGGCCTTGCGCATCTCGAGCACGTGGGTAGCGCAGTCGGTGAGGTCGAACAACTTGTCGGTCTTGGAGATTACGTACAGGACTTTGGTCTTCTTGAGCTGGTCGTACTGCTTGGTGATGTCGAAGCCGTCGATCGCGCGCCGCAGGGTGACCAGCGAATGGCCGTCGTAGATCTTCGCCCAACTCTTCGCGGCGACCTTGGCCTCAGCCTCACCCTGGCCGTAGTTCAGCAGCGTCTCGTAGCGGATCTGTTCGAGCGTGCCGGGAATGCCGCCATTCTCGTAGTACCAGCCGCCGTTCCAGTTCGGGTCGCTGGCGAGGCGCGCCTGCAGCGCCTTCAGGCCGCCGAGGCGGCTTGGCGCGCGGGGCGCGGTAACGGACGCGGCGATGCCCTTCATGAAGCCGGGGAAGGACGCCGCCCACTGGAACGACTGAAAGCCGCCCATCGACGGGCCGACCACGGCGACCAGGCTCGCGAGGCCGAGCGAATCGACCAGCAGCTTTTGGCTCGCCACCATGTCGCGCAGGGTGATCTCGGGGAAGGTCGGGCCGTAGGGCTTGCCGGTGCGCGGGTCGGTGCAGTTGGGGCCGCTGCTGCCGTGCGCCGAGCCCAGCGCGTTCACCGAGACGACGTAATAGCGGTCGGTGTCGACCGCCTTGCCGGGCCCGATCAATCCGTCGAACCAGCCCACCGCGCCCTCGGGCACGCCGCGACCCTGCTTGCCCGGCGCATTGCGGCCGGCGGCGTGATGGCTCGAGGTGTAGCCGTGGACCACCAGGACGGCATTGTCGCGCTGGGGCGACAGCACACCGTACGTCTCGTAGGCCAATTCGAGAACCGGGAGGATCTGGCCACTTTCCAGCCGGAATTCACGGGCAGAGAAGATCTTGCTGTCGATTTCAGTCAATGCCGCCACGGGAATTCCCCTTTTCCGCGGGTGGCGATCCTGCCCCCGACAGGCTATCTACGACGGAAGGATCGCCGCCGGCCGGCGGCGCGTCCATCTGGAAAAGGCACTGCAGAGCGAGATGGGCATGACGCGCGAGGCGATGGAATACGACGTGGTGATCGTGGGTGGTGGCCCGGCCGGGCTGTCGGCGGCGATCCGTCTGAAGCAGCTCGCGGCCGAGCGCAATCACGAGGTCTCGGTCTGCCTGCTCGAGAAAGGCTCTGAGATCGGTGCCCACATCCTGTCCGGCGCCGTGGTCGATCCGGTCGGCCTCAACGAACTCATTCCCGACTGGAAGGAGAAGGGCGCGCCGCTCGAGACCCAGGTCAGCGACGACCAGTTCCTGTTCCTGACCAAGGGCGGCTCCTACCGCTTCCCCAATTTCCTGATGCCGCGCCTGATGAACAACCACGGCAACTACATCGTCAGCCTGGGCGACGTCTGCCGCTGGCTCGGCCAGCAGGCCGAGGCGCTGGGCGTCGAGATCTATCCGGGCTTCGCCGCCGCCGAGGTGCTCTACAACGATGACGGATCGGTAAAGGGCGTCGCCACCGGCGACATGGGCATCGCCAAGGACGGCACGCACAAGGACAGCTACACGCCGGGCATGGAGCTGCATGCCAAATACACGCTGATCGCCGAAGGCGCGCGCGGCTCGCTCTCCAAGATGCTGATGTCGAAGTTCGACCTGCGCGACGGAGTCGACCCGCAGAAGTTCGGCATTGGCCTGAAGGAGCTGTGGCAGGTAGACCCGGCCAAGTTCCAGAAGGGCCTGGTCGTGCATTCGCAGGGCTGGCCGCTGTCGGAGACCGGCAGTGCCGGCGGCTCGTTCATGTACCACTTCGGCGACAACCTGGTGTCGATCGGGTTCGTGGTGCATCTTTCCTATGAGAACCCGTATCTGTCGCCGTTCGACGAATTCCAGCGCTTCAAGACCCATCCCGAGGTCGCCAAGTACCTGCAGGGTGGCAAGCGGCTGTCGTACGGCGCGCGCGCCATCAACGAAGGCGGTTTGCAGTCGGTGCCGAAGCTCACCTTCCCGGGCGGCGCACTGATCGGCTGCGCCGCTGGCTTCGTCAACCTGCCGCGCATCAAGGGCAGCCACAACGCGATCAAGAGCGGCATGCTGGCGGCCGAGTCCGCGTTCGAGGCGCTGGCGGCGGGCAAGACCGGTGGCGACGAGCTGATCGCCTATCCGGTGAAGGTGAAGGCGTCGTGGATCTGGAAGGACCTCGACAAGGTGCGCAACGTCAAGCCGGCGCTGAGCTGGGGCACGGTGGTGGGCACGGTCTACGGCGGCTTCGATATGTGGATGCACGATCTCGGCATCCGCCTGCCCTGGACCTTCCACCACAAGAAGGCCGATCACGAGACTTTGCGGCCAGCGAGCGAATTCCAGCCGATCCAATATCCCAAGCCGGACGGCGTGATCTCCTTCGACAAGCTCTCCTCGGTGTTTCTCTCGAGCACCAACCACGAGGAAGACCAGCCAGTTCACCTGAAATTGCGCGATCCGTCGATCCCGATCGCGGTCAACCTGCCGCTCTATGCCGAGCCCGCGCAACGCTACTGCCCGGCCGGCGTTTACGAGGTCGTGACGGCCGACAACGGCCAGCCGCGCTTCCAGATCAACGCGCAGAATTGCGTGCACTGCAAGACATGCGACATCAAGGATCCGGCGCAGAACATCGACTGGGCGGTGCCCGAAGGTGGCGGCGGCCCCAATTACCCCAACATGTGACAGGTATGCGACGCACACTCCTCACGCTGCTTCCGGCTGCGCTGCTGCTCGCCCTCCCGCTGACCGCGGAGGCCCAACAGGGCGGGACTCCCCAGCCTCAGCGCGGTCGCCAGATCGCGGCGACCATCGACGGCCGCTATCTCGCGGGGCGCGTGGCCGAGCAGGATCACGACTACGACGCCGCGGCCGACCAGATGGACGCGGCCCTCGCGCTGGCGCCGACCGATCCCGAACTGGTCTATTCCGCCTTCCGCATGCGCATGTATGCCGGTCGCATCGACGCGGCCGCGCAACTCGCGCCCCAGGTGCTGGCGACACGCCCGGGTGACGGCTTCGGCAATCTCGTGCTCGCGGTCCAGGCAATAAAGAAGGGCGACTATAAAGCCGCCGAGCAGCAGCTCGGCCGCATCGGCGCGGAGAACCAGCTCGGCCCGTTGCGCGACTATGTGATGGCGTGGCTGAAAGCCGGTGAGAAGGATTTTCCGGCCGCCCGTTCGTTCGCGGCCAGGCTCAAGCCGGCGGCCGGCGAGCGTGCCGAGTCGCTCTCGCTGATCATCGAGGCGCAGATCGACGAGCTGGCGGGTGATCGCGCCGCGGCGGAGGCGAAGTATCGCCGCGCAACGTCCCTCGATGCCGCCGGCCTGCGCACCACGCTTGCTGCCGCCGACGGGCTGCGCCGGCTCGGCAAGGGCGACGAGGCGCGGCAGCTTCTCAAGACCTACGGCGAACGCTTCAGCGATTCGGTGCTTATGGACGCCCTGGTCGCGGCCAACGCGCCGCTGGCCAAGACGCCCTCGCCGGCGGCGGGTATCGCCGACATCCTGTTCGACATCGGCGGCATCCTGGCGTCGGATCCGCGCAATCAGCGTGCCGACCTGGCGCTGATCTTCGACCAGCTCGCCGTCAACCTGAAGCCGGACCACGATTTCGCCTGGCTGATGATCTCGAACCTCTACGAGCAGTTCCAGCAGATCCCCAAGGCCATTGCCGCACTCGCCAAGATCGAAGCGATCTCGCCGCTGTCGTGGCAGGCGCGGCTCCGGATGGCGGCGCTCGACGCCCAGCTCGACCGCTTCGACCAGTCGGTCGGCCGGCTCAACACGCTGATCGCGGAAAAGCCCGACCGCATCGACGCGGCCCTGACCCTGGCCGATCTGCAGCGCGGCCGCGAACGCTATGCCGAGGCGGTCGCCGCCTATGACATCGCCATCTCGCGTCTGCGCAATGTCGATGAACGCCACTGGCCGATCTATTTCGGCCGCGGCATCGCGCTCGAGCGGACCAAGCAGTGGCCGAAGGCGGAAGCCGACATGAAGAAGGCGCTCGAACTCTCGCCCGAGCAGCCGCACGTGCTGAACTACCTCGGCTACAGCTGGGTCGACCAGGGTCTGCATCTCGACCAGGGCATGAAGATGCTGATGCAGGCGACGGCATTGCGCCCGGATGACGGCGCGATCACCGACAGCGTCGGCTGGGCGTTCTACCGTGTCGGCCAGTTCGACAAGGCCGTCGAGTGGCTCGAACGGGCGAGCGAGCAGAAGGGCGACGATCCCACCATCACCGAGCACCTGGGCGATGCCTACTGGCACGTCGGCCGTAAGCGCGAAGCGCGCTTCGAATGGGAGCGCTCGCTCAACCAGAAGCCCGACAAGGATCGCGTCGAGGTGATCAAGGACAAGATCGCCAACGGGATCAATGCCGGCAACGACAAGCCGACCGTCTACGAAAAGCCGGCTGCTGCTCCCAAGCAGGGTGGCTGAGCCGGCGCGTCCGCCGGAACTCGTGCCATGCGGGTCGCACGCGCCAAGATCAATCTCTGGCTAAGAGTCGTCGGCCGTCGCGCCGACGGCTACCATCTGCTCGACTCGCTGGTCGCCTTCACCGACCTTGCCGACACCCTCGAGGTCAGCCCCTCCGGCGGCTTGTCGCTTGCCCTCGAAGGCCCCGAGGCGCCGAGCCTCGCCGGTGAGGCCGACAACCTCGTGCTGCGGGCGGCGCGTCTGCTGGCCGGCCGCGCCGGCGTGTCGCCGCGTGCCGCGCTACGCCTCGCCAAGCATATTCCCGTGGCGGCCGGCCTCGGCGGCGGATCGGCCGATGCCGCGGCCACCCTTCATGCCCTGGTCGATCTGTGGCGCGTGGCCTTGCCGGTCGAGGAATTGTTCGATCTGGCCGCGGGGCTGGGCGCCGATGTGCCGATGTGCCTGGCCGGCCGGCCGGCGCTGGTGTCGGGTGTGGGCGAGGTTCTGCGGCCGGCGCCGCCCCTGCCGCCCTGCGCCATTCTCCTGGTCAATCCGCGCACGCCGCTCGCCACGCCCGAGGTTTTTGCCGCACGCCGCGGGCCCTTTTCGGCGGCGACGCCCATCCCGTCCTCATGGCCCGATCTGGGTGACCTCGTTGCCGCCCTGGCCGCGCGCGGCAACGATCTCGCCGATGCCGCGACCTCGCTCAGGCCCGCGATCGCCGACGTGCTGGCGGCACTCGGCCGGACCGAAGGCGTGCGCTATGCCGCGATGAGCGGCAGCGGCGCCACCTGCTTCGCGCTGTACGACGATGTCAACGCCGCAGGCGGGGCGGCGGCAGGGCTGCCGGACCGCTGGTGGCGTCATGCCGGCAGGCTGATCTCCGACTGAATGCCGAACCTCAGTTGGCCTTCGGCACCATGAGCTGGCGCAACTCCTTCAACGAGTCGAAC
>Ga0194051_1000132_pt1 | contig 40865 bp, 43 predicted proteins | sample SepL2320m_MetaG_FD_161275 | JGI IMG/M metagenome (GOLD analysis project Ga0194051, IMG submission 161275) | Anoxic zone freshwater microbial communities from boreal shield lake in IISD Experimental Lakes Area, Ontario, Canada - Sep2016-L239-20m | ecosystem: Environmental > Aquatic > Freshwater >... | reverse complement strand
GTATTGGCCAACCGCAGGATCTGCTGGCGGAGGTCCCGGCCCGCCCCCTCGGCCGCCCGGCCCGACACGAAAGTCTGGCGCGAGGCCGACGTCTTGCCCGCGTCGGCAGTGAGATCGGTGTCGCCCGCGACCAGGACGAATTGTGCCGCCGGCAGGCCCAGCGCATCGGCCGCGATCTGGGTCATGATGGTGTTACTGCCCTGCCCGATATCAACCGCGCCGCTGTAGAGCGTGAGCGTCCCGGCCGGGGACAGGCCCACGCGCATGCGCGACGGATTCGACATCGAGGTGTTGCCGATGCCGTACCACATGCAGCCGATGCCGATGCCGCGACGCCGGACACCGCCCTTTTCATTGAACGCCGCCACTTCGTCCCGCGCCTTGCGCCAATGCGGGCGCAAGGCATCGAGGCACTGGGCGAGGCCGGCGGAATGGGCCAGCACCTGCCCCGTGGCCGTCGTGTCGCCGGCCCGGAGCGCATTGCGATGCCGGAATTCCAGCCGGTCGATGCCGAGCTTGTCGGCAAGCTCGTCCATCATCGCCTCATGGGCGATGGCTGCCTGCGGCACGCCGAAGCCGCGGAAGGCGCCAGCCGGCGGACCGTTGGTGAAGAAGGCCTCACCCCAGGTCCGCACGTGGGGCACGGCGTAGGGACCCATGGCGTGGACCGGCACGCGGTTGGCGACGGTCGGCCCCCACGAGGCATAGGCGCCGGTGTCGAAGGTGGCAGACACATCACAGGCCACCAGCTTGCCTTCGGCATCGCAGCCGAATTTGGCGACGACCCGCGCCGGATGGCGCTTGGTGGTGGCGGCCATGCTCTCAGGCCGCGTGTAGATGCAGGCCACGGGACGCTTCAGCAGCCAGGCCGCGACCGCGACCAGCGGCTGGACCGAGAGATCGAGCTTGCCACCGAAGCCGCCGCCGCAGGCGGTCGGCACGATGCGCACGTTCTCCGGCCTGAGCTGCATCACATTGGCGATCTCGTCGCGGTCCATGTAGGGCGTCTGGGTCGTGACATGGATTTCGATGCGGTCGCCCACGCGCTCGGCCCAGCCCGCTTCGGGCTCGATATAGGCGTGCTCGACAAAGGCCGTCTCGAACACACCCTCGGCCACGGCAGCGCAGCCGGCGAAGGCTGCCGCCGCATCGCCATGCCGTACGCCGCCATCCAGCAGCAGGTTCTTCGGCTTGTCGGCCTGGACCAGCGGCGCATCGACGGCAGTCGCTGCGTCGATGCCAATCACCGGCGGCTCGGACGCCCAAGCGATCGGCACTTCATCGTCGCGAATGGAAAGAACGGTGGCACGCTCATCGACCAGCGCCAGAACCGCCTCGCCGCGGTAGCGCACAATCCCGTCGGCCAGCACCGGCTGGTCCTTGATGTCGGGATAGATGCCGAAACCGTTGAACGGCACATCCGCGGCCGTCAGGACGGCGGCCAGCCGCCGGCGCAGCGGCGCCAGATCGCCCAGCGTGAACCGGCCACGCGCATGCGGCGAGCGTACCACCCGGATCCAGAGCGCATCGGCCGGAATACCATCGGCACCGAACACATCTCGGCCCGTAACCTTGGCGTAGCCATCGACACGGGGCAGACGGGCACCCACGGCGGCACCGGCGGATGGAGCCACCATAAGGGGCGGCTCGACCGTGGCCAGAACGGCATCGACGATCTTGGTGTAGCCCGTGCAGCGGCAGAGCACACCGCCCAGCGCATCCTCGATCTCGCCGCGACTGGGCCGTGAAACCTGGCGCAACAGTTCCTCGGCAGCCATCAGCATGCCCGGCGTGCAGATGCCGCACTGGGCGGCACCATGGGCGAGGAAGGATTTCTGCAGGCGCGCCAAAGTACCATCGGCTCCAGCGAGGCCTTCGACGGTTTCGACGCTGCGGCCTTCGACTTGGCCGATCGCGACCAGACAGGCGCAGACCTGCCGGCCATCGAGCAGCACGGTGCAAGCACCGCAGTCGCCGGCATCGCAGCCGACCTTGGTGCCGGTGAGGCCCAGATCGTCGCGCAGGGCCGCGGCGAGCCGCGTAACCGGCGGGCCGGTCCACGTCGCGGCTGCGCCGTTCAGGGTGAATGCCACCTTCACGGCGCGAACCCCGCCAGCAAGCGGCGCAGCAGGACGAGGACAGCGTCGCGACGATAGCCAGCGCTGCCACGCACATCATCGATCGGGGCAAGAGGCTCGAGATGGGTTGGATCGACCCGATCGGCCAAATGTCGGTCGAGCGGCGCGCCTGCCAGCGCTGCCTCGAGCGCAGTGAGACGCTGAGCGACCGCCGAGCAGGCGCCGACGGCGATGCGGGCGACGGCGATGCGGCCTTCGGCGATTTCCAGTGTGGCGGCAGCCATGGCGATCGAGATCACGAGATAACGCCGGGCACCGAGCTTGAGAAAGGCGCTGCGCGCCGAATGGGCGGGTCTGGCGACGTGCAGAGCGACCACGAGTTCGCCGGGGCGCAGGTCGGTGCGGCGAACGCCGGTGATGAACTGCTCGAGCGGCAGGCGACGAGTCTTGGCACGGCTTGCGATCTCGACCTCGGCGCCCAGTGCCAGCAAGCCCGGCACGCCGTCGGCGGCCGGCGAGGCGTTGCAGAGATTGCCGGCCAGCGTGCCGGCATTCTGGATCTGGCGGCCGCCGACCTCGCGCGCGGCCTGCTTCAGGCCGTCGAACAACGGCGGCAGGTCGGCCTCGATCAGCTCGCGCCAGCTCGTGGTGGCACCCAGCCGCCAGCCAGTGGCGGTCGTCGAAATCCCGCGCAGAACATCGATGGCACTGATGTCGAGGATGTCTTCGTCGATCGTACGGCCGACCCGTGCCGGATAGAAGTCGGTGCCGCCGGCCAGCACCGAGTGCGGCCGCGCGAGGGCCGACAATGCCTCTTCCAGGCGCGAAGGACGGAAGTAATCACCCATATCGTTCGTGTACGTACGATGGCCAGTGAGGCCGAGCGAGTCAAACGATTGAGACCAGTCAGACGATCTTGGACAGGAGTTCGAGAAGGTGCCGCTGCTCTTGGGTGGTGAGCGGTTTCATCGTCTCGCGCGACACCGCGGGACCGTTGATCAGGAGCTTGTTCACCAGCCGCTGGCCTTCGGTCGTCAGGCTGAGCAGCGTGCGCCGCGCATCGCCCGGATCGGGCCGTGAATCGACGAGCCCGCGCTCCTTCAGACGTCGCACCACGCCCTGCATCGTGGCCTTGTCCATGCCGACTAGGCGGCCGAGCAGATTCTGCGACAGCTCGGTGTACTCGTTCAGCTTCACCATGCTCGAGTACTGCGTCGGCGTGATGTTGGGATCGCCGATACCGACCTGGAAAATGGCGCTGGCGCGTTGGTGGGCGCGACGCAGCAGGTAACCCACTTGCTCTTCGATGCGGTACGACCGCGATGTCGGACTTGATGCCGACTTTGGCTCTTGAAGTTTTTTTGCGACGTTGCCCCGCATCGCCCCCGCCTTTGTTGGTCCTTGGCTACACCGGCCGCGCGCGTCGCACAACGGTCACATAACACTCGCCTGCGACGGTGAATGACCGCGCCCTCTTGACTCGTTCGTGCGGGCGCGGCAGCGCGAGCATATCGGCCGATGGTAACCTCGTGACGGACTGCCAAGGCGATGGCAGTCTCGCCCACCTCCACTCTCACAGGACAACTCAATGCCCGGCGCGCTCGAAGGCATCAAAATCGTCGACCTCACCAACATCATTCTGGGTCCCTATGGAACGATGTTGCTCGCCGACCAGGGCGCCGAAGTGATCAAGGTCGAGGCACCGGAGGGTGACGCCGTCCGCCACATCGGCAAGCCGGGCAAGACTCCCGGGATGGGCCCGACCTATTTGTACGTGAACCGCAACAAGCGCTCGCTCTGTCTCGACCTCAAGAACCCGGCGGCGCGCGCGGCGCTGCTCAAGGTGGTGGCGACCGCCGATGCCTTTGTTCATGCGCTACGGCCGCAGGCGATCGAGGGTCTCGGCCTCGGCTATGAGGACATTCGCAAAGTGAGGCCCGACATCGTCTATGTCGGCGCCTACGGCTATTCTGCCGACGGTCCTTACGGAAAACTGCCTGCCTACGATGACGCGATCCAGGCCCGGTTCGGCATCGCCGATCTGATGGGCCGCGCCGCCGGGGACGACGTGCCGCGCTACCCGCCCACCATCCTGGCCGACAAGACCGTGGGCCTCACCTTCGCTTTCTCGACCTTGTCTGCGCTCATGCATCGCCAGCGCACCGGCGAAGGCCAGTTCGTCGAGGTGCCGATGTTCGAGACCATGGCCGCCTGGCTGATGGTCGAACATCTGTGGGAGCGCACTTTCAGCGACGAGGGCGAGGTCGGCTACTCCCGGCTGCTGGCCCGCACCCGCAAACCGTTCCGGACCCCGGATGGCTGGATGGCGATCCTGCCCTACAACGACAAGCACTGGCGCAACTTCTTCGAGATCGTCGGCCGTCCCGAGGTGCTCGAGGATCCGCGCTATTCGACCCTGAACGCCCGGTCGATGCATATCTCGGACATGTACGCGATGGTCGAGGCGCTCGCCCCCATCCGCACCACCGCCGAATGGGTGAGGTTGCTCGACGAGGGCCAGATCCCCAACGCGCCGGTGTCGCGCCCAGCCGACCTGTTCGAGGACCCGCATCTGGTGTGGCGGCAGCTTTTCCGAAAATATCCTCACCCCAGCGAAGGCGAGATCTTGATGGTCGAGCCGCCGATGCGGATGAGCCGGACGCCACCCGCAATCCGGTCAATGGCGCCGCTCCAAGGAGCCGATTCGAGGGCCATCCTGGCCGAAGCCGGGGTCGGTGAAGCCGACATTGATGCCTTGAAGGCGGCGGGCGCCTTGATCGAGCCCGACTGACGGTCAGGTACCGATCGGTTTACGACAGCGGACCGCGTCTCGCGGGCGAGGCCAAGTCTGGCGCAACCAACGCTCTTTGGCGCTCGATCGCCTTCTGGCCGGGAGACGCCACGCTTGCTGCCGTCGAAGGTTGTTGCCCCGCAACGTCGCGCAGGCGCGCGACCTCGCGCTCCAGCCGTGCTGCCTGGCTGCTCGCCTCGCGCACCCGGCGACGGTGATGGCGCGCCGCCCACCAGCCGATCCCCAGACCCGCCAGCACGCCCGTCAGAAGCAGGCCCACGACCAGCAGGTAGAGCGGAAGCACGATGATGTGCGGCAACGGCCACAAGGCCAGCTGAACAGGCTGGGTGTTGCTGACGGCAATCAGGACGCCGGCCAGGACGAAGAGCAGGAACAGAGCGCGGGAGAGAATTTTCATGCGGTGCCCAGCATGACACAGCGTGCCCCGTCGATGCGAGCGGACAGACGCAGAAGGAACGGCGCGATGACGGCGCCGGCGCCGCTATTTCTTGTCGGTCGCGGTCTCGGCCGGCAACAGGCCGGCCGCCCGCGCCGCTTCCTTGTTCAGGCGGTCGCGCAGGTCCTTGCCGGTCTTGAAATAGGGCACGCGCTTGGAGGCCACCGCAACCTGCTCGCCGGTGCGCGGATTACGGCCGGTGCGTGGGTCGCGCTTCTTCACCGAGAAGGCGCCGAAACCCCGCAATTCGACCCGATGCCCCGAGGCCAGTGCTTTGGAGATTTCATCGAAGACCGTCGCGACGATCCTCTCGACATCCCTTTGGTAGAGATGCGGATTCCGGGCCGCCAGGCGGGCAATCAGCTCGGACTTGGTCATCGCGGTTCCATGGCGAGGCCGACAGGCCCCGAGATCAAGGATTTAAGTCTTTGATATTAAACTAAATAAAGGTGTCGTCAAGCCTAACCCCTTGAAAGCAAAAGAAAAGGCCGACCCTTGCGGGCCGGCCTTTCCATCAGTTGGTCGGAAGGACCTATTTCTCGTCGTCCTCGCCCTTCTTCTGAGCCCGGCTGAGTGCCGCTCCCAGGATGTCGCCCAGGCTGGCGCCCGAGTCGGACGAGCCGAAATCGGCCATCGCCTTCTTCTCTTCGTCCATCTCGCGCGCCTTGACCGACAGCACGACCCGGCGCGAGGCCTTGTCGATGTTGGTGATCTTGGCGTCGAGCTTGTCGCCGATGGCGTAGCGGTCGGGACGCTGCTCGGAGCGGTCGCGGCTCAGCTCCGACTTGCGGATGAAGCCCGGGATGCCGTCCTGCACCGTGACGTCGATGCCGTTGTCCTGGATGCCGGCCACGATGACGGTGACCACGTCGCCCTTCTTGGCGACAACACCCACCTTCTCGAACGGATCGTTGGCGAGCTGCTTGATGCCGAGCGAAATGCGCTCCTTGTCGATATCGACGTCGAGAACCTTGACCTTGACCTGGTCGCCCTTCTTGAAGTCGCGGATCGCCTCGTCACCGGCCTTGTCCCACGACAGGTCGCTGAGATGCACCATGCCGTCGATGTCGCCGGGCAGGCCGACGAACAGGCCGAACTCGGTGATGTTGCGGACTTCGCCTTCCAGCTCGGTGCCCGCCGGATACTGCTCGGCGAAGCTCTCCCACGGGTTGGCCATGCACTGCTTGAGGCCGAGCGAGATGCGGCGCTTGGACATGTCGACGTCCAGAACCATCACTTCGACCTCCTGCGAGGTCGCGACGATCTTGCCCGGATGCACGTTCTTCTTGGTCCAGCTCATTTCGCTGACATGGACCAGCCCTTCGACACCCGGCTCCAGCTCGACGAACGCGCCGTAGTCGGTGATGTTGGTGACGCGGCCCTTGAGCTTGAAGCCGACCGGATACTTGGCGCCGGCGCCATCCCAGGGATCGCTCATCAGCTGCTTCATGCCGAGCGAGATGCGCTGCGTCTCGGCGTTGAAGCGGATGACCTGCACCTTGACCTGCTGGCCGATGGTGAGGGCCTCCGACGGATGGTTGATGCGCTTCCAGGCGATATCGGTGACATGCAGCAGGCCGTCGACGCCGCCCAGATCCACGAAGGCGCCGTAGTCGGTGATGTTCTTGACCACGCCGTCGAGCACCTGGCCCTCCGACAGCGCGCCCATCAGGCGCGTACGGTCCTCGGCGCGGGTCTCTTCCATGACGGCGCGGCGCGACACCACGATGTTGCCGCGGCGACGGTCCATCTTGAGGATCTGGAACTGCTGGGCCTGGCCCATCAGCGGGCCGACATCGCGGACCGGACGGACATCGACCTGGCTGCCTGGCAGGAACGCCACGGCGCCGCTGAGGTCGACGGTGAAGCCGCCTTTGACGCGACCGAAAATCGTGCCCATCACCCGTTCCTGGTCGGTGAAGGCCTTCTCGAGGACGGTCCAGGCTTCCTCGCGGCGCGCCTTGTCGCGCGACAGGACGGCCTCGCCTTCCTTGTTCTCCATGCGATCGACGAAGATGTCGATCAGGTCACCTTCCTTGATTTCCGGCGCGCCCGTCCCGTTGGCGAACTCGCGCAGAGCGACACGGCCTTCGGACTTGAGGCCGACATCGATGGTGACGAAGTCGTTGGCAATGCGAATGACGCGGCCCTTGACGACCTGCCCTTCGAAGCTCGTCGAACCGCCGAGCGATTCGTCGAGAAGTGCCGCGAACTCGTCGCTGGACGTGTCGTTCGCGGGTTTACGGAGGGCGCTGCCCTTTGCCATGTAGTACTCTCCTTCATCGATCCCGGGCGGCACAGCGCCCGTCGGCCAACCGGTTAAGTCCGGCGGATCCACTGCCTTTGAAACACCGACGCCCAGACGACACGCCCGTTCGCAATCGCCGCTTGTTGTCTTCGATCCGCCGGCGGCGATTTACGGCCCGGAGGATCGAAAGCCCTTGCGCTCGATGAACGCCAACGCGGCAGCAAACGCTGCGTCGGCATCCATGTCGCTGGTATCGAGAAGGAAAGCATCGGGCGCGGCTTTAAGAGGTGCAGCCGCCCGTTCGCTGTCGCGACGGTCCCGCTCCGCCATCTCGGCAAGAACGCGCGGTTTTATAGTGTCGGCCCCCCGTTCGCGCAACTCCTGGTACCGGCGCTCGGCGCGGGCTTCGGGACTGGCCGTCACGAACAGCTTCACCGGCGCGTCGGGGCAGATGACCGTACCGACATCGCGCCCGTCCAGGACCGCACCCGATGGCTGATATGCGAATTTCCTCTGGAAATTCAAAAGGTTATCCCGCACCTTCGGGATCGCGGCGACCTTTGAGGCCTGTTGGCCAGCGCTGTCCGTCCGCAGCTCCGGATCGGCCAGATCGGAGGCCTGCAGCTCTGCCGCGATTTCGGCCGGTGCCTGGCCGGTCCGATGGGATTTCACGCCGACCACCCGGTAAAGCAGGCCGGTATCGAGATGGGGGAGGCCGAAATGGGCCGCCAGCCGCCGCGCGAGGGTACCCTTGCCTGCGGCCGATGGCCCGTCGATGGCGATGATCAGCCGGCCGTTCACGCCCGCGCCCTCACGCGGGCTCGATCTTGGCGCCGAGCCCGTTCATGAGGTCCGCGAAGCCGGGAAAGCTGGTGTCGATCGGCGAGCCGTCATCGACGGCCACGGGCTCGCGCGTGGCGAGCCCCAGCACGAGGAATGACATGGCGATGCGATGGTCGAGGTGCGTCTTGACCAGGCCACCGCCGTCCGGAGGCGCGCCCGTGCCATGCACGGCGAGGCTATCGGCCCCCATTTCGTGGCGGATTCCATTCGCCGCCAGGCCCGCCGCGACACTCGACAGCCGGTCGCTTTCCTTGGCGCGCAATTCGGCCAGTCCCAGCATGTGCGTCGTGCCGACGGCGCAGGAAGCGGCCACAGCCAGGATGGGATATTCATCGATCATCGTCGGCGCCCGCTCGGCCGGCACCTCGATGCCTTTCAGTCCTCCGCCCTTCACACGCAAATCGGCCACCGGCTCGCCGCCGACCTCGCGCGGATTCTCGAAGGCGATATCGGCGCCCATCTCGCGCAGGCACTCGTAGAGCCCGGCCCGCAGGGGATTCACCCCGACATTCTCGACCGTCACGTCACTGCCCGGCCGGATCGCCGCCGCAACCACGGCAAAGGCCGCCGATGATGGATCGCCCGGCACCACGATGTCGCGGCCCTTGAGCTCGGGCCAGCCGACAACCGTGATGCGCTTGCCGCCGCCTTCGGCCGGGCTCACCCGAACCTCGGCGCCGAAATGGCGCAACATCCGTTCGGTGTGATCGCGCGTCGCCTCGGGTTCGATCACCGTGGTCTCGCCGGCGGTATTGAGACCGGCCAGCAGGATGGCGCTTTTCACCTGCGCCGAGGCGACGGGCAGGCGGTATTCGATCGGCACCATTTCGTCTGTGCCGATCACGGCCAGCGGCATGCGGCCGCCGTCGCGCCCCTCGAAGCGCGCCCCCATGCGCGACAGCGGCTCGATGACCCTCTGCATCGGCCGCGATCGCAGCGATGCGTCGCCGGTCATGAAGCTGGTGAAGGGATGGCTGGCGAGAATGCCCGACAGCAGCCGCGCCGCGGTGCCGGAGTTTCCGAGATCGAGCACATCCCCCGGCTCGCGGCCGCCGCCCACGCCAAAGCCCCGGATTCGCCAGAGCCCCGTGCCCAGATGTTCGACCTCGGCGCCGAGCGCCCGCAGGGCGGCAGCCGTCGCCAGGACGTCCTCGCCCTCCAGGAGGCCGCTGATATTGGTCTCGCCAAGTGCCAGGGCCCCGAACATCAGGGCGCGGTGCGAAACCGACTTGTCGCCGGGCGCGCGGACCCGGCCGCTCAATCGGGCGGCGGGACGGGCGATCAGCTTGGCCATTTTGGCTGTCCCGGACAGGGCACTCTCCATAAAGGATGACGCAAATGCAGTGCGGCGCCCTCCTAGCATGCCGGAATTTGGTTTTGACAGGGTGAAAGACGCATGACATACGCGCTCCCTCGCGGCCGATTCGGCCGAATTCAGCGGAATTCCGGGAGATTCAGCGTGGTCAAGGCGACCTGGGGTACCAAGCGCACCTGCCAGAGCTGTGCAGCGCGCTTCTACGATCTGAACAAGAGCCCGATCAAATGCCCCAAGTGCGGGCGTGAGCACGATCGCGAGGACTTCGTGAAGGTGCGTCGTGGCCGCGGCGCGGCGGCGGCGGCGGCTGCCACGGCAGCGGCAGCGACTGCCGCAGCGGCACTGATCAAGGCAGCGGCCAAGAAGAAGGCCGATGACGCGGCACTGGCCGGCGACGAATTGCCCGACGTCGAGGGCGACGACGCGCTCGAGGCGGACGATCTCGCCGACGAGACGGATGACATCGAGGTCGAAGTAGAAGTCGAGGACGACAAGGGCGAAGGCGACCGCTAGGGCTATTGCCAGTCCCCTGTTGCCAGTTGAGGGGGCAGGAATTATACCTCGCGCCGCGACCCAGGATTTCGGGGCCATAGCTCAGCTGGGAGAGCGCTACGATGGCATTGTAGAGGTCAACGGTTCGATCCCGTTTGGCTCCACCAACTAGATCAAGGGCCCATCCGGCAACGGTTGGGCCCTTCGATTTTCTGGGCTGCATCGACATCGACCGCAGGGCTGTCGTGGCCTTGAGGTCCTTGGCATAGTCTTGGGAAGGCGCCGTGGCCGTAAATTCAGAGCAATCGCAAATGGCCGGATCCAAGAAATTCGCAATAGTCGCCATGGCCGCGGCGGCGCTGGCCATCCTGATCCTGTTCTTGTCGGATCTGGCCGCCCATCGCCAATCCGACAGAGGTCGGGACGGCATCATCGCGACCGGCCCCCTCATCTCACGCGGCTATACCGAGGCACCGGCCGGAACCGTGGTGGTCGCGGGCAATGCAGAGGCCGGCGGCAGCGTACTGTTGGAACTGCGCATCACCGACGGTCAGAAGGTCAAAAAGGGCGACATCATCGCCGTGCTGTCCAACTATCCGACGGCCGAGGTGCTGGTCCACGAGGCCGAGGCCGGACTGGTCAAGACCAAGCAGCAGCGCGAAGCGATGGTCTCGGGCTATCGCGCTTCCCAAATAGAAATGCAGGAAATCGGAGTCCGGACAGCGGAGGAAGAAACCAAACTCAAGACGATGCAGTTGCAACGCACCGACGGACCGCCCGACCAGAAGCAGCTCGAGGTCAACATTTCGCAGCAGAAGCTCGAGCAGCAGAAAGCAAAACTCCGGGTCATGAAGGAAACGCTGACGACCGATCTCGCGCAAATCGAGAACGGGATCACCATCGCGCAGACCAAACTCGACAATGCGCTGGTGACCCGGGAGGACGCGTTGGTGCGCTCGCCGCTCAACGGCATTGTCGTGCAAATCTACACCCGCCAGGGCGAGCGCGTTTCAAGCAACGGAATCGCCAAGATCGTCGACCTGAGCCAGATGCGTGTCATCACCGACATCGACGATCTGCATTTCAGCCGCGTGGCGCTCGGCGGTAAGGTCGAGGTCACATTCCGCGGCAACTCCCGAATCTACACCGGCAAGATATCGCGCATCATGCCCGTCGTTCGGCGTCTGAAGCGCAGCCAGGCCGATTTTGCCGAAGGCAACGTCAACCTGGTCGAGATCGAGATCGAACTCGACGAGACGACCGGCATTCCCCAGGTGCTGACCCGGGAGGCACGCGTCACGTTCCTATGATCCAGCCCGGCGGCCAGACATGCTGGCGATTTCGCCGGGAGCCCTGTAGAGATCGATGACATGAAAGCGGTTGCGTGGACTATCTGAAAGAACTGGCCGTGCGGGCCAATTTGAGCGCCACCTGGGAAGCCTGGTCGCCCACCTATCGGGTTCTGGCGATCGCGGCAGGTTTGGCCCTCGCCTACTGGGCGCTGCGTTTCGCGGTTCCCGCCGTCCTGCGGATCCTGTGGCCGGTGCTGTTCGTGGTTTTCGCACTGGCTGCTGTCTGGGCCATTTTCCCGGAAGCAACCTGCTCGGTCGAATTGATCTCCAAACTGCCGGTGATCTGCGCCCGCTAAGCAACTCGCCCCACCCGAGTGTCACATCCCAGAGTGTCACACCAAGTTGAGACAAATGTTGTGACACAGGTTGAGCGCCCACCTGTCACATCGGCGAGAATCTGACCCCGCGGCCCCGCCTCGGGCGGCCGCAGATGACCGTCTAAACTCAGCCTCGGACGCGTTTTTCGCGCCTCGGTCCATCCCACTGCCGGACGGATCGTCGGCGGGGACAGCCTTTGCTTGCTACTCACGGCTCATTATCCGGGTACCGACTACCCGGTAATTGCCGCGGGACCTCCCCTGGTCCTCCAGGGAACTATACCCGGCGGGCGCGCCGGGCGGGGCATGGCCAAAGGTTCAAGCGCCGACCCGGGAAATCCCGGACAGGCCTCGTGCGATGGTATCAAAAATATAGCACAGAACCTGCTGAACCTGTCAAATTATATTTGAACTTTCTCAAGTGCTGGCAATGCCTGCAGATTCCGGCGTCTTCCCCCCGGAAGCTTTCGATGCGAACGTGGCTTGAAATGATCCCTCCCACAGCTCGAATGACGGCCGTGCGCGGTCCGGCGCTGACCTTCACCGGCGATCCCTTCCGCGACGGTCTCGAGGCCACGATGGTCCACGAACCCGACGCCATCGTGGCCATGGCCGACGGCCACATCGTCCACTTCGGACCGGCGAGCCTCATCGCACCGCTGCTGCCGGCGGGTACCGAGGTCCTCGACTACGGCAAAGACGCACTCATCTCGGCAGGCTTCGTCGACACCCACGTCCACTATCCGCAGACGCCGATGATCGCCAGCCATGGCGCGCAGCTTCTGGACTGGCTGAACAAGTACACGTTCCCGACCGAACTCAGGTTCGCCGACAAGGCATACGCGCGCGAGATCGCCAGGCTGTTCCTGCGCGAGAACCTGCGCAACGGGATCACGACGAGCTGCGTCTACTGCACGGTCCATCCGCAATCGGTCGATGCCCTGTTCGAGGAAGCCGAGGAAATCGGCCTGCGCCTGGCCGCGGGCAAGGTGTTGATGGACCGCAACGCGCCGGCGGCGCTGCTCGACACGGCCCAGTCGGGATACGACGAATCGCTGGCGCTGATCCGGAAATGGCACGGCCGCGGCAGGCTGCTCTACGCCATCACGCCGCGATTCGCCGGCACCAGCACGCCCGGGCAACTCGCCGCCGCAGGGGCGTTGTGGCGGGAAAACCGCGACTGCCTGATGCAGACCCATATCGCCGAGTCGCGGGACGAGGTCGCCTGGATCAAGGAATTGTTCCCCGATCGACGGAACTATCTCGATGTCTACGACCACCATGGCCTGTGCGGCGAGCGTGCCGTCTTCGGGCACGGCATCTGGCTGGACGAACCCGAGATGCATCACCTGCACGCGAGCGGCGCCGCGATCGCCCATTGCCCGACGTCAAATTTCTTTCTCGGCAGCGGCGCCTTCGACCTGGCACGCGCCGTCCGGAAAGAGCGACCGGTGCGAGTGGGATTGGGAACCGACATCGGCGGCGGCACGTCCTTCTCGATCATGGCGACGCTCGACGCCGCCTATAAGGCGAGCCAACTCAACGGCCAGTCCCTGTCGGCCGGGCACGCCTACTATCTCGCCACCCGGGGCTCTGCCCGGGCGATGTATCTCGATGACAAGGTCGGCAGTATCGCCGCCGGCATGGAAGCCGATCTCGTGGTGCTCGACCTGCGGTCGACGCCGCTGATCGACTTTCGCATGAACGAGGCCCGGACCTTTGCCGAACAGCTCTTCGTCCAGATGACCCTGGGAGACGACCGGGCGGTCCAGGCCACATACGTGGCCGGACGACGGGCCTATGCCCGCAAATCAGGCACCAGCCCCTCTCCATAGTGTGAAATTTGGATGGCACACCATAAATATGGTGGCCGGCCTCCTTCGTTCGGGGTACGATTTCCACGGTAGCTGAAGGAGGTTGCTTATCCGTCCAAGGACTTTGCGCCCCGACGGAGTTTGGATCACTGGCGGATCACCCGCCGAGTGCCCTCTCAACCGCACCTTCCGTACTGCCCATCGTCGACGCCTCCGCTTGCGGGGGCGTTTTTTATTGTCGGCGATCGGCTCCGTTCCTCTGTCCCAGCCTCCGGAGTATGCAAATGGCAAAACGCGCCACACGCCGCGCCAAGCTGCACGCCATCGACGGCGCCCGTGTCCACAATCTCGTCTTCGACAAGTCTCCGGCCAATGACAGGGATCAGAGCTACCTCCGAAAAGTTCGACCGCGCAGCGACAACCAACGCATATTGATGGAGGCCATAGAGGCCAAACCGCTCACTGTCGCCCTCGGCCCGGCCGGTACCGGCAAGACCTATCTGGCGATCTGCGCCGCCGTCGAGGCGCTGGATTCCGGCTCGGTGACACGCATCGTGCTGTCGCGGCCCGCTGTCGAAGCCGGGGAAAATCTCGGCTTCCTGCCGGGCGACATGCGCGAAAAGCTCGATCCCTACCTGCGACCGCTGTGGGATGCGCTGAACGACCGGCTGGGCGCCAAGCGGCTGCGCCAGCATCTCGACGATGGCACGATCGAAATTGCCCCGGTGGCATTCATGCGCGGTCGCACGCTCAACAACAGCTTCGTGCTGATCGACGAAGCGCAGAACTGCACCTATGGCCAGCTCAAGATGCTGCTGACGCGGCTGGGTTGGCACTCGACCATGGTCATGACCGGAGACCCCGACCAGACCGACCTGCTGCCGGAACTCTCGGGCCTGGCATCGATCGGAAGGAAACTGGACGGTCTCGACGATGTGGCGGTGGTGCATCTCACCGACCAGGACGTCGTTCGCCACCCTCTCGTCGGGCGCATGCTGTCAGTGCTCTGACGCGACCGAATTTATCCACAGATCGAAGCGCGGCGGACGATTGGACTGAATCGGGAACGTCCGCCGCGGCCAGCAGAATATGCAGGTAGATATTTATCTAAATAACGTAAATAATTCAGATAGTTAGGCCTCACCCAGAGGCTGGTTGCCACCGTGTCAGCATTGAGTCAATACAGTGACGTTGACGTAACGTCGGACTGACGTTGGGTTTCTGCACAGACTTCCCCACACGCCCATATCGTCTTGTCGCCGAGCATCCGTCGACCCATTGTGCGCGCCCATCCGGACCACCCTCCGGCCTCAAGCGATCACGCCCCGTGAGCACCGAAACCGAGACCGAAACCGACCTGAAACAGAGCGATGGATCGCTTGCCGATGGCATGCGGATCATCGCCGAGTTCGTGCGTACGCTGCCGCGCAAGCCGGGCGTCTATCGCATGATCGCGGCCGACGGCGAGGTCCTCTACGTCGGCAAGGCGAAGTCGCTGCGCAGCAGGGTCGCGGCCTACACCCAGCCGACCCGGCTGGTGACGCGCCTGATGCGGATGGTGTCGGCGACCACCAACATGGAATTCTCGGTCACCGACAGCGAAGCCGAAGCGCTGCTGCTCGAGAACAACCTGATCAAGCGCTTCCGGCCGCGCTTCAACGTGCTGCTGCGCGACGACAAGTCGTTCCCCTACATCGTCATCCGCCGCGACACCGAATGGCCGCAACTCGCCAAGCACCGCGGCACGCGCGAGGCCGGCAACGAATATTTCGGCCCCTTCGCCTCGGCCACTTCGGTCAACCGGACGCTTTACGCCCTGCAGCGCGCCTTCCCGTTGCGCTCCTGCTCCGACGGCGTGTTCTCGACCCGCACGCGGCCCTGCCTGCAGTACCAGATCAAGCGCTGCACGGCGCCGTGCGTAGGTCGCATCGACAAACCCGAGTATGCCGCAATCGTCGACGAGGTCCGCGGCTTCCTGGGTGGGCGCAACCGCGAGATCCAGCAGGCGTTGTCGCAGCGCATGGAGCAGGCCTCGGCCAGTCTCGAATTCGAAGGCGCCGCGGTGCTGCGCGATCGCATCCGCGCGCTGACGCAGATCCAGTCGCATCAATCGATCAGCCTGCCGTCGATCGAGGAAGCCGACATCTTTGCCGCCCACGCTGACGGCGGCCAAGTGTGTGTCCAGGTGTTCTTCCTGCGCGCCGGCCAGAACCTCGGCAACCGCGCCTATTTCCCGAGCCACGCGCGCGAACTCGACGAGCCCGCCGTGCTGTCGGCCTTCATCGGCCAGTTCTATGAGGCGCGCCCGGCGCCCAAGCTGATCCTGACGAGCCATGATGTCGTCGAGCGCGAGTTGCTGGAAAGCGCGCTCGCCATCAGCGCCGGACACAAGGTCGAGATCCGGCACCCGAAGCGCGGCGACCAGAAGGATGCGCTCGATCAGGCGGTTTCGAACGCCCGCGAGGCGCTGGCACGGCGGTTGGCCGAGCGCGGCACGCAACGCACGCTGCTAGAAGGCGTGGCGCGCGTCTTCGGACTGGATGCACCGCCCGAGCGGATCGAGGTCTATGACAACAGCCATATCCAGGGCGCCGCGCCGATCGGCGCCATGATCGTCGCCGGGCCCGAGGGCTTCATGAAGAACGCCTACCGCAAGTTCAACATCAAGACCGAGGGCGCGGCGGGTGACGATTTCGCCATGATGCGCGAGGTCATGAGCCGCCGCTTCGGGCGCGCGCTGAAGGAAAACCCCGAGCGCGACGAAGAGCATTGGCCCGATCTCGTCCTGATCGACGGCGGCCAGGGCCAGCTCGAGGCCGCGCGCCAGGTGGCGATCGAGCTCGGCCTGGAAGACATCGCCATGGTCGGCATCGCCAAGGGCCCCGACCGCAATGCGGGACGCGAGCGGTTCTTCACGCCCGGACGGCCGCCCTTCTCGCTCGAGCCGCGCGATCCCGTGCTCTATTTCCTCCAGCGCCTGCGCGACGAGGCGCATCGCTTCGCGATCGGCACTCACCGCACGCGCCGTGCAGCCGACCTTACGCGCTCGGCGCTCGACGAGGTGCCGGGCATCGGCGCCGGGCGCAAACGCGCCCTGCTCAACCACTTCGGCAGCGCCCGTGCCGTGGCCGTGGCCACGCTCGAGGACATCAAATCGGTGCCGGGCATCTCCGGCACGACCGCCCAGAAAATCCATGACCACTTCAGGGGCGGTCGCTAAGGTCGCCAGACATGCTGTTCAATCTTCCCAACATGCTGACCTTGTCGCGGATCGTGGCGATTCCGCTGGTCGTCGCGTGTTTCTGGCTCGATCGCGGCTGGGCGCAGTGGCTGTCGATGATCCTGTTCGTGATCGCGGCGGTGACCGACTGGTTCGACGGTTACTTCGCGCGCCGCTACCATCAGATCTCCCGCTTCGGCCGCTTCCTGGATCCGATCGCCGACAAGCTGCTGGTCGCCGCCGCGCTGGTGATGCTGGTCGACAACCACACGCTGCGCGGCGTCAACGTCCTGGCGGCAATGATCATCCTGGCACGCGAGATCCTGGTCTCCGGCCTGCGCGAGTTCCTGGCCGAGCTCAGGGTCGGCCTGCCGGTGAGCGCGCTCGCCAAGTGGAAGACCGCCGTGCAGATGGTGGCCATTGCCGCCCTGCTGGTGGGCGACGCGGCCTCGCCTTACGTCACGCAGGCAGGCATCGTGCTGATCTGGATCGCCGCGGCGCTCACCCTGATCACCGGTTACGACTACCTGCGGACCGGCCTCAAGCACATGGCCGAGGATTCTCCGCCGCCGGGTGGCCAGAAATGAAAGTGCGCTATTTCGCCTGGATGAAGCGCACCGTCGGCGTGGCGGAGGAAGAGATCGTTCTGCCCGCCGATGTCCGCACGGTGGGTGAACTGGTGGAATGGCTGCGCACCCGCAGCAGTGGCCACGCCGAAGCACTGGCCGCAGGCGCCGCCTTCGGTGCGGCGGTCGACCAGCGCACCGCGACGTTCGATGTTCGCCTCGCCGGCGCCAGCGAAGTCGCGTTCTTTCCTCCGTTCACCGGCGGCTAGCGCCCGATGGCATTGCAATGACCGTACGCGTCCAGGAAGCCGACTTCGACGTCGGCGCCGAACTCGAGCGCCTGACCAACGGCAACCGGCGGATCGGCGGGCTGGTGGTGTTCGTCGGTCTGGTGCGCGAGATGCATTTGCGCGACGGCCTGCATCGCGAGCGCATCGAGGCGCTCACGCTCGAGCACTACCCGGGCATGACCGAGAAGGCGCTCGAGGACATCGAAACCGAGGCCCGGCGGCGCTGGACGCTGGAGGCGACGCTGATCGTGCATCGCCACGGCCGCCTCGAAGCCGGCGACCGCATCGTTCTCGTGGCGGTCGGGTCGCCGCATCGCGATGCTGCTTTCGAGGCCTGCGAATTCCTGGTCGATTGGCTGAAAACCAAGGCGCCGTTCTGGAAACTCGAAGAGACACCGGTCGGCGAAAAGTGGGTCGAAGCCCACGAGGGCGACGACGCCGCCGCCGCACGCTGGGCGAAGAAGTGAGCTAGGGCTTAGCGACATTAGGTTCGTCCGTCGTCCCGACCGAAGCGCGTAGCGCGTAGCGGAGGGACCTCCTCTCCACGATAAGCTGCCACCGCTAGAGAGAAGGCCCCTCGGCTCAGCGCGGAGGTTACTCCGCGCGACTCGGGGCGACGGGTGTCCGTCTATTCAGCCACCTTCAAGGCTTCCAGCACGCCGTGCACGGCCGCGACCACGTTCGCGCCCTCGCCGATCGCGGCACCGACGCGCTTCACCGAGCAATAGCGGACGTCGCCGACCGCAAACACGCCCTGCACGTTGGTCTCATAGGCCTTCGGTGGGCGATCGGGACAGGGCGCCTCGACGTCGGTCCCGGTGCGGACAAAGCCCGTCCTGTCGACGTCGATCCCGCAATCTTTTAGCCACTCGGTCGCGGGTGCCGCGCCAAGAAACAGGAACACGTGCCGGATCGGCCGCACGGCATCCTCGCCGCTCTTCCTATTCCGCCAGCGCACCCTCTGGAGTCCGGTCTGTTCCGAACCGATCAGTTCGACGATCTCCGTCCCGGCCAGCACCTCGATGTTCGGCGCCGCGTCGATACGGTCGATCAGGTAGCGCGACATGGTCTCGGCGAGACCTTTGCCACGCACCAGGATCCACACTTTCGCGGCATGCGCGGCCAGGAACACCGCCGCCTGTCCCGCCGAGTTGCCGCCGCCTACGATGATCACCTCGGCATTGGCGCAAAGCTTCGCCTCGATGGGCGAGACCCAGTACCAGATCCCGCGATTCTGGAACTGCTCGAGATTGGGCAGGGCCAGCTTGCGATAGCGCGCGCCCGAGGCGATCACGACCGTCCTTGCCTGCACACGCCAGCCGTCTTCCATCTCGAGCGCCATCGGCCGTTCTAGGCCACCGCTGCAGTCGAGGCGCGCCACGGACAGGGGAAGGACGAACTGCGCCCCGAACTTCTGCGCCTGCACGAAGGCACGGGCGGTCAATGCCTGCCCCGTAATCCCGGTCGGGAAACCCAGGTAGTTCTCGATCCGGTTGCTGGCGCCCGCCTGGCCGCCGAAGGCGCGCGTGTCGACCACCAGCACCTGCAGTCCCTCCGACGCGGCGTAGACCGCGGTCGACAGGCCGGCCGGGCCGGCGCCGACGATCGCGATGTCGTAGACGCGCGGCTCGGCACTTTGGCGGAGCAGGCCGATGCAAAGCGCCAGCTCCTCCTCCGACGGATTGCGCAGGACCGTGCCGTCCGGACAGACCGCCAGCGGAAAGTCGTCAGGATCGGGCGACAGGCGCGCGATCATCTGCGCAGCGTCCGGATCACGTTCGGGATCGAGGACGGCGTGGGGCTGACCGTTGCGTGTCAGGAAGCTCTGCAGGCGGATCATGTCGGGCAAGGTCAGATCGCCCACCAGAATGGGGCCGGCGGCGTTGGCCTCGATCAGATAGACGCGGCGCAGGATCAGCGACCGCATGATGCGCTCGCCCAGCTCGGCCTCGGCCACCATCAAGGCGCGCAACCCGTCGGGCGGGATGATCAGGGTTTCGGCGTCGCGCACCGCCCGGACATCGACCATCGCCGGCTGGCCCGAGAGTTCGGCGAGCTCCGCCGCAAATTCACCCCGTCCCATTTCGACAATGGGCGAGATATGGCCAAGCCCATCGTGGCGCAAGATCGCGATCCTGCCGGAGAGGACCACGCACATGCCGGGGCTGGACTCGCCGACCCTGGCGAGAAATTCGCCCTCCCGGTAGCGCCGCCGTTCGCCGAAATGATGGATGCGCCCCAGCTCGGTATCCGTGAGCACAGGATAGATCTGTGGGCGACGCGACTCCGCCGTCGTCATCGACACACTGGATTCTGACATGGATCGTGGCCGCCCTAGCTGTCCTTGTAGTTTTCGACCACGCTGGCCAATCGCGTCTCGGCCTGGTCGGGATCGCGGCCAAACTCGCGCAAGGCGCGGCGTTGGCGCAGCAGATCCCAGCACCGGTCGAGTTCGACGTTGATCTGGACCAATCTGTTGCGGTCGGTGGCCGACAGGTCGTCATGGCCGTCATGGAGCTTCTTCTCCTCGGCGACGAGGCGCTCGATGTGGCCGAGAACGTTCTGGTCTGTCGTGTGCTCAGTCATGGAGACCCCCTTAGGATCATGCCAAGGGTCCACCCTGGACCCGCTAGCCCAACGCCACCAGTGCAAGATTCGTGACACCACGGTCGCGCAGCTTGTCGGCCGCCATCAAGGCTCGTTGGCCGCTGCGGCAAGCCAGCACGACCCTTCCGGGCGGTGCTTCCAGTTGCTCGATTGTGTCGACCTGCAGACGCAGGGCACCGGGGAACGGCGACACCGGCGCCTCGTCCAGGCCACGCAGATCGACCACGAGATCGTCCGCCGTCACCGCCTCGAGCGCGATGAAGGGCACGAAAGCATCGGGCTCGGGGCTGCCCGCAAAACCGAAACCACCGAACGCCAAACGCTTCGCGTCGAAGGTGACCACGCGGCCGAGCACGCCGGGCTCGAGAGCCAGAAGAAGATGCAGCGCGAGGTGGGCTTGTAGTCCGCCCAGCACGGCCACGGCCGTGCCGAGGACGCCGACCGTGGCGCAGGTGCCGCCGTCGACCGACACTTCGGGGAAAACGGCGCGATAGCTCGGCCCGCCGCCACAGAAGGCGCCGGCATAGCCCGTCATGCCGATCACCGAGGCGCTGACCAGCGGCTTGGCCGCGGCCTGGCAGGCGTCGCTCAGGATGTAGGTGACGGCAAAGCTGTCGGCGGCATCGACCACGACGTCGGCCGCCGCGACCAGGCGCGCGGCGTTCTGCGGCGTCAGGCGTTCCGCCACCGTGTCGAGGCGAACCTCCGGATTAAAGCCCTGCAATGCGTCGCGCGCCGCTTCGACCTTCGGCCGGCCGATGTCGGACATGCGGTAGAGCGGTTGGCGATGAAGGTTGGTCTCCTCGACCGTGTCGTGGTCGACGACCGTGATCCGCCCGACGCCGGCGCCCACAAGATACTGCAACACCGGACAGCCGAGACCGCCCGCGCCGACCACGAGCACCGAGGCCGCAGCGAGCTTCGCCTGGCCTGCGGGCCCGACCTCGCCCAGGATTGCCTGGCGCGCGTAACGGCTCATGGCTTTCTCGTCGCGGAGATCCAGTTTTTCGCCTGTCCGATCGGGTCGGCGTGATTGACGATGTCGCCCACGACCGAGGCGATGTCGGCCCCGGACTTCAGGCACAGCAGCGCGCGCTCGAGCGTCAGCCCGCCGATGGCGACCAGTGGCCGGTCGCCTATCAGCTTCTTCCATTCGCCGAGGCGCTCCGGTCCCTGCGGCGCCCACGGCATCTGCTTGAGCAGTGTGGGATAGACCGGACCGAGCGCCACATAGTCGGGATCGATCGCGAGGCCCTTCTCGAGTTCGGCATGATCGTGCGTGCTGACGCCGATGCGGATGCCGGCGCGGCGCAGCGCCTTCACGTCGGCATCGACCAGATCCTCCTGGCCGAGGTGGACGTAATCGCAGCCCTCGTCGATCGCCGCCTGCCAGTAGTCATTGACGATGAGCTGCGCGCCATGCGCTACGCAGACTCCCTTGGCCTCGCGCACCTGCCGACGAATTTCGGCATCGGGCTGCTCCTTGATACGGAGCTGGATCAGCTTCGTGCCGACAGGCACCAGTTTCGCCACCCACCCGGCATCGGGCACGACGGGATAGAACGGATCGAGCATCTCTAGTCCCCGAGTGCGGCTTTGCCGATCACCGGCGTGGAAGGGGCCGCCATATCGCGCGGCTCCAGAGGCTGGGCCAGATAGGCCGTGCGGCCGGCCTCGACGGCAAGCGCAAAGGCCCGCGCCATGGCGACGGGATCGCCCGCCTCGGCGACCGCGGTATTCAACAGCACCGCGTCGTAGCCCAGTTCCATGGCCGCCGCTGCGTGCGACGGCACGCCGAGGCCGGCATCGACCACCAGCGGGATGTCTGGGAAGTGGGCCCGGAGCGATTTCAGGCCGTAGACGTTGTTGAGACCGCGCGCCGAGCCGATCGGCGCCCCCCACGGCATCAGAACGCGGCAACCCGCCTCGACCAGGCGGTCGGCGACCACGAGATCCTCGGTCGTGTAGGGAAAGACCTCGAAGCCGTCCTCGGAGAGAATGCGCGCCGCCTCGACCAGGCCAAACACATCGGGCTGCAAGGTGTCGGACTCGCCGATGACTTCCAGCTTGATCCAGGTCGTGTCGAACAGTTCGCGCGCCATGTGCGCGGTCGTCACCGCTTCCTTGACTGAATGACAGCCCGCCGTGTTGGGCAGCACGCGCACGCCGAGCGCCCGCACCAGCGACCAGAAAGTCTGGCCGGCGCGCTCGCTGCCGCTCTCGCGCCGCAGCGACACCGTCACGACCTCGGCCTTCGACGCCTTGATCGCCTCGCCGAGCACCGCCGGCGAGGGATAGCGCGACGTGCCGAGCAGCAGGCGCGAGCCGAGCTCTACGCCGTAGAACGACATTTCTCAGCCTCCCTGCCCATCTCTATCCGCCCTGCATGGGGGCGACGACTTCGATGCGATCGCCATCGGCCAGCTTGGTACCGGGACGCGCGGTCGCCGCCACAAAGCGGCCGTTGACGGCGGTCGCGATCTTGCGGCCCCCGAAGCCCATGGCGTCGAGCGCCACGGCCAGGGTGCCGGCGTCGACCTCGCGCACCTCATCGTTGACGAATATCCGCATCGGCCATCTCCAGCGTGTCGGTCGACTCAAGAATAATACCGGCGACCTCGCGGGCAAGCGCGGGCGCCAGCAGGAAGCCGTGGCGGTAGAGACCATTGGCCCGCACGATTCGGCCATGGCGCTCGACCCTGGGCAGATTGTCGGGGAAGGTCGGGCGCAGATCGGCGCCGAGCTCGACGATCTCGGCCTCGCCAAAGGACGGATGCAACGCGTAGGCCGCATTCAGCAGTTCGACCGTGGAGCGCAAGGTCACCGGGCCACGCTGCTCGCTCTCGACCATGGTGGCGCCGATCATGAAGCGGCCGTCGCCGCGCGGCACGATGTAGAGCGGGATCCGCGGATGCAGCATGCGGATCGGCCGCGTGAGAGACACATCGCGGCTGCGCACCACCACCATCTCGCCGCGCACGCCGCGCAGGTCGGGCAAGGCGTCGCGCGCGGCGAAGCCGCGGCAGTCGACGACCAGGTCGCCGGGTGCTTCATCAGGCGACATCTCGACGCCGTAGCGGATTTCGACTCCCTGGTCTGCGAGCCGCTCGACAAGCGCCGCCAGTGCCAGGCGCGGCTCGAGATGCGCCTCGTCTGGAAAGAACAGTGCGCGGCGGAAGCGGCCGGCGAGATCGGGCTCGAGGGCCGCGATGCGATCGGCATCGGCCCATTCGTAGCGCTCGGTGCGCTGGGCGAACCGCGTGAGGTCGGCGGCATCGCGCGGCTGGGCCACGACGAGGCTGCCCTTGCGGACGGTGCCGGGAAAATGACGCGCCCACCAATCGATGGACGGCGCGCCGCGTTCGGCGACCACGGCCTCCGTCGTGGCGCGCTCGCACCACGGTGCCAGCATGCCTCCCGCCTGCCAGGAGCAGCATCCGTCACCCAGGGCCTGGCCGCGCTCGACCACGTCGACGCTTGCCCCGCGCAGGCTCAATTCCAGCGCGCAGCAAAGGCCTGCGACGCCAGCGCCAATCACGGTGACAGATTGTCGTTTCACTCGACGAACTCCCGTTCCTTCGCCGGCATGATCCGGAGCAGGTTCAAAGGGTTCAGCCGGCCGGCTGTCTCAGCCCGGTCCCCTTGCGGACACCGGACACCCCTCGGACATCATCGAGAAAAGGGGATTGAAACCCCTTATGTCAAGCGGCCAGCGATCGGGCCGGGCCGGCCAGGTGCGTCGACTCGCCGAAACCCTCCGAATCGGGCTCGCGCACGAGCTTCTGGAAATCGGCCATCAGGGTGCGGGCGACTGGCCCTGCCTGGTAGTTGTGCCCGTCGATCGAGCCCACAGGGACGATCTCGGCAGCCGTGCCGCTCAGGAATACCTCGCTGGCGCGGCCGAGCTCTTCGGGCATCACGGCGCGCTCCTCGACCCGCCAGCCGCGCTTGGCAGCCATGCCCATCACGGCGCGCCGCGTGATGCCGTCGAGGAAGTTCTCCGGCGTTGGCGTCACCAGAGTGCCGTCGATCACCAGGAAGACATTGGCGCCGGTCGATTCGGCCAGGCGGCCCCGCCAGTCGAGCATCAGCGCGTCGTCGAAGCCGGCTTTCAGGGCGCGGTCCTTCTCGATGCCGCAGATGACGTAGAGGCCCGCGACCTTGGCATGACCGGGCGCCGTTTCCGGCGACGGGCGGCGGTACTTGGCCATGGTGACGTTGATGCCGCTGTCGCGCGCCTGGACGGACAGCTTCCCCTCCAGATCCCAGGGCGCGATGGCGACGTGCACCGACGCGCCGATTCCCGACACGCCCATCACTTCCGAACCGCGCCAGGCGATCGGGCGGATGTAGCCCTGGCGCAGATTGTTCGCCTTCACGACGGCGCGCGTCGCCTCCTCGATCTGCTCGCGCGTCCACGGCAGCTCGTAGTCGAGCAGGCGGGCGGAGTTGATGAGGCGGGCGCTGTGCGCGGAGAGCCGGAAGACGCGGCCGTCATAGATGCGCTCGCCCTCGAAGACGGCGGAGCCGTAATGCAGCGCATGCGTCAGGACATGCATGCGGACTTCGCGCCACGGCGCCAGCTTGCCGTCGACCCAGATGAAGCCGTCGCGATCATCCATTGTTACGGACATTGCGATATCCCCCTGTCAAAGATTCTGAATGGACCTTTTCAATGCCTGAAACAGCAATCTTCAAGATATATATGTCAGTATTACTGACCTTGTCAATAAAGCTGACTCAAAGTTGCGAACGCACGCTGTCGCCCGGCAATTTTCGGCCGGTCGCTCCCGTCAGGTCAGGTTCGTCAGGTCAGGAGAGGCGTGAGATCGGGGTCGCCCTTCCGCATCGCCCGCTGATAGGCGGGCCGGCCGCCGATGCGCTGGAGATAGGCGAGGATGGCGGGATAGGGCGCCAGATCGTAGGGCAGGAAGAGGCGCATGGTCGTCAGCGTGAAGACGAGCATGATGTCGGCCGTCGTGAATTCCCGGCCGGCAAGATAGTCGGCCTTGCCGAGCCGTGCCTCGAGGAAGCCGAGCGCAAGATCGAGCCGTGCTTTCATCGCGACCAGAAGCGGATTGTCCGAGGGCAGGTTCAAGCGGCCGAGAATCATGTTCCGTCCCGTGGCCGGCTGCAGCGTGCCGTTGGCGAAATGGAACCAGTAGAGGAACTGGGCGAAGTCGGGATGGTCGGCGCCGAGCACGAGCCGACCTTTCCCGTCCTTGGGCCCATGCTTGGCGACGATGTAGTCGACGATGGCGGCTGATTCGGCCAGGACCAGATCGCCGTCGGTGATCACCGGCGCCGCGCCGATCGGATGCAGCGCCTTGTAGTCGGCTTGCGCGAGCCGCGTGACGGGATGACGGTCGTAGACCTTCAGCTCGTAGGGGATGCCGAGTTCTTCGCAGAGCCAGACGATCCGCTCGGACTGCGATTTTCCCAGGTGATGTACGGTCAGCATACGAAGCAAAATGTCGGAAAAGCGGCGGGTTCGCAACGCCGGCTCACTGGTCAGTTCACTGGCCGGCTCACCGGGGTGTCAACGCGGCGCGCCCGCTCTATAGTCGCGCCCAGATAAAGGCATGGTTGAAACCAGATCCCCCGCCAATCCGCTGTTCCTGCGCGAGGAAGAACTGCGTCAGGGCATCGAGCTGATGTTCTATGCCTACCGCGATTTCACGTTCGAGTCGGACCAGCACCTCAAGCGCTATCAGCTCGGCCGCGCGCATCACCGTGCGCTCTACTTCATCGGCCGCCACCCCGGCGAGACCGTCGGGCACCTGCTGTCGATCCTCAAAGTGACCAAGCAGTCGATCAGCCGCGTGCTGAAGGACCTCATCGAACAGGGCTACGTCGAGCAGAAGAGCGGCGCGCGTGACCGCCGCGAGCGCCGGCTGGGGCTCACCGAAAAAGGCATCAAGCTCGAGCACGACCTGACCGACCGGCAGAGCCAGCGCTTTGCCCGTGCCTATCGCGAGACCGGCGCCGACTCGGTCGAGGGCTTCCGAAAGGTCCTGCTCGGCCTGCTCGATCCCGCCGAACGCGCCGTGGTCGACAAGCGGGTGCGGGGCGGACGCTGAGCCTCATGGACGCGTCGGCCGACAAGCCGCACATCCTGGTCGTCGACGACGACACGCGTCTGCGCGAACTCCTGAAGTCGTTCCTCTCGCGCAATGGCTTTCGCGTCTCCACCGCGAGCCACGCCGCCGAAGCACGCCAGCGCCTGCAGACACTCGATTTCGACCTTATCGTGCTCGACGTCATGATGCCGGGCGAGACCGGCCTCGCCTTCGCGGCCGAACTGCGCCGCACCGACGACGTGCCGATCCTGATGCTGACGGCCATGGCCGATCCCAAGGACCGCATCGCCGGCCTCGAGACCGGCGTCGACGACTATCTCGGCAAGCCGTTCGAGCCGCGCGAACTGCTGCTCCGCCTGCAGAGCATACTGCGCCGCGGCCGGCCGGCTGCCGGGCCACCGGCCGAGCCGCAGCGCCGGATCACGTTCGGCCCGATGCAATTCGATGCCGAGCTGGGCGAACTGACGCAGAAGGGCAAGCGCGTGGCGCTCACAGACGCGGAAGTGGCGCTGCTGCGTGCCTTCACCAGCCGCATGGGCGAGGTGCTGAGCCGTGAGACCCTGTGCAAGAGCGTCGGCAGCGACATCAACGAGCGCGCCATCGACGTGCAGGTGACGCGCCTGCGGCGCAAGATCGAGCCCGACCCATCCTTTCCGCGCTACCTGCGCACCGTCAGGGGTCAAGGCTATCGGCTGGTCGACGCATGATGATGGCCCGCTTATGAAATGGAGCGCCGCCCGCGACATCTTCGAGCGCGTCGCCCAATGGGCCGACAAGCATTCGCCGCAGACCCTGTTCGCGCGCGCGCTCATCATCATCGTCGTGCCGATGCTGCTGCTGCAGGCGCTGAGCGCCTGGTGGTTCTACAGCCAGCGCGGCGACAACGTCACCAATCGCCTCGCGATCCTGCTGGTGCGCGACCTGCGCGTGTTGATCGCGCTGCGCTCGGACTTCCCCGACGATGCACACCGGGCCTGGATCCTGAATCGCTCGGCACAGGACCTGCTGCTGTTCGTCAGTTTCCGCAAGGGCATCATACGGCCATTCAAGGAACCGGAGTATTTCGACATCGTGGCGCGCGAGGTCCAAGGCGCGCTCGAGGCCGACCTGAAGCGGCCCTTCTACATCGACAACAGCGTCGGCGGCGGCCAGATGCTGATCGAAATCCAGCTCGCCGACGGCGATGTCATGGACGCGCTGGTGCCGCATGTCCGCCTCACCTTCGGCTCGAGCCTCGCCTACGTGCTGGCCCAGCTCGGCCTCGCCCTGGTGCTGTTCGGGCTCGCCATCTGGTTCATGCGCCGCGAACTCGTGCCGATCGAGCATCTCGGCGTCGCCGCCGACGCGCTCGGCAAGGGCCGCGATGTCCCCGATTTCGCCTTTTCAGGCGGCACTCGCGAGGTCCGGAACGCGGCGACGGCGTTCCATACCATGCGCATCCGCTTGCGCCGTTCCACCCAGCAGCGCACCGAGATGCTGGCGGGCGTCAGTCACGATCTGCGCACGCCACTCACCCGCATGAAGCTCTCCCTGGCACTCCTGCCCGAGTCGCCGGAGACCAAGGAACTGGCCGACGACGTCTCCGACATGCAGCGGATGATCGAGGGTTACCTCGCCTTTGCCCGCGGCGAGGGCGACGAGGATCCCGCCCCTGTCGACCTCTCCGAGATCCTGGAGGACGTGGCCGTCGGCGCCCGGCGCGACAACGCCAACGTCGAGGTCGCCTGGCAGGGCGACATGAACGTCGAGTTGCGAGCGCTTGCCATCAAGCGCTGCCTGACCAATCTGGTGTCGAACGCGCTGCGCTACGGCACCAAGGTCAAGCTCCAGGCCATCCGCGGCCGCACCTCGGTCGAAATTACCATCGACGACGACGGCCCGGGTATTCCACCCGACAAATACGAAGACGTTTTCCGGCCATTCTTCCGCCTCGACGAGTCGCGCAATGCCGACACCGGCGGCGTGGGCCTTGGCCTTACCATCGCCCGCGACGTGGCGCGCAGCCACGGCGGCGATGTCGCGCTGGCCGCCTCGTCGCTCGGCGGCTTGCGTGTGGTCGTGCGAATTCCGCTATGAGCGGACCGCTGGCTTGCGGCCCTGCAGCCTGTGGTACAGTGGGGCAAATATCCGAGAGAAAAATGTCCAAGACAAATACGTCCACGCCCCAGTCGCTTCAATTCACCCGACACCTCCATCCTGCGCCGCTGCCCGCCGATCAGCGTGCCGCCCTGCTGAAAAACCCGGGCTTCGGCCGGGTCTTCACCGACCACATGGTGACGATTCGCTACCACGAGTCTCAAGGCTGGCACGACGCCAAGATCGAGCCGCGTGCCCCGATCCCGATGGATCCCGCGGCGGCCGTCCTGCACTACGCCCAGGAAATCTTCGAGGGGCTGAAGGCCTACCGCACCGCCGATGGCGGCGCGACGCTGTTCCGGCCGGAGGAAAACGCTCGCCGCTTCCAACAATCGGCCGAGCGGCTGGCCATGCCGATCCTTCCGGAATCGGTGTTCCTCGAGGCCTGCGATCTGCTCGTCAATACCGACCGTGCGTGGATTCCCGACGGCGACGGCAGCCTCTATCTCCGGCCGTTCATGTTCGCCAACGAGATCTTCCTCGGCGTGAAGCCCTCGTCCGACTACCTGTTCCTAGTCATCGCCTCGTCGGTCGGCGCCTATTTCAAGACCAGCGCGCCCGCGGTTTCCGTCTGGGTATCGCCGGACTACACGCGCGCCGCACCGGGCGGGACGGGCGCCGCCAAGTGCGGTGGCAACTATGCCGCCAGCCTCATTGCCCAGGCGGAAGCGACTAAGCATGGTTGCGACCAGGTTGTGTTCCTCGACGCGGCCGAGCGCCGCTGGGTCGAAGAGCTGGGCGGCATGAACATCTTCTTCGTCTTCGACGACGGCTCGATGGTGACGCCGCCGCTGGGCGGCACGATCCTGCCCGGCATCACGCGCTCGTCGCTGCTGACACTGGCCAAAGACAAGGGCATCGCCGTCCGCGAGGAGCGCTATTCCATCCAGCAATGGAAGGCCGATGCGGCCAGCGGGCGGCTGCGCGAAGCCTTCGCCTGCGGCACCGCCGCCGTCGTGACGCCGATCGGCACCGTACGCGCGCCAGATGGCGAGTTTACCATCGGTAACGGCGGCTCAGGTGCCAGCACCGAGGCGCTGAAGGCGACCCTGGTCGGCATCCAGCGCGGCACCACCGCCGACCCGCACGGCTGGATCCACAAGGTCTTCTAGAAGAGCTTACCGCCGTTCGGCACTGGCTTGGTCGGTGCAATCAGCACGACGCTGCCATCTTCCGCCGGGAATCCCAGGGTCAGCACCTGCGACATGAACTTCCCGATCTGGCGCGGCGGAAAGTTCACTACTGCGGCGACCTGCCGGCCGACCAGTTCCTCGGGCGTGTAGTGCACCGTGATCTGGGCCGAGGACTTTTGGATGCCGAGCTCGGGACCGAAATCGATCGCCAGTCGCAGCGCCGGCTTGCGCGCGCCTTCGAGAGGCGCGGCTTCGACAATGGTGCCGACGCGGACGTCGACGCGGGTGAAGTCGTCGTAGGTGATCTGTTCCATGGGAAGCGCACCCTAATGGCCCTCATTCAAAAGAAGAAGAGGCCCAAAAGAAAAGGGGCCGCAAAAGCGGCCCCTCTCGTTCCGTCGACGTGAGTCGATCGAAGCTTAAGCCTTCTTGGCGATCGCGGCCTTGACCTCTTCGGTCAGTTCCGTGACGCGCGCGCTGAGCGCGGAGAGAGCCTCGGTGTGACCCTTGCTGTAGAGGTCGGCCAATTCCTTGGTGTTGGCCATGGCGGCCTCGTAGCTCTTCTTCACGAAGTCGATCTGCTTGGCGGCCTTCTCCTCGACGGTCGCGGCGGCGAGCACTTCGCTGCCGTGCTTGGAGAAGTCTTCCATCGCGGCGCGGACCATGTCGCCCTGGCGCTGCGCGATCGCCTTCATCGACTCGACGGCCGAGGTGTTGACGGCGGTCAGCACAGCAAAGTTCTTGCGGCCAGTTTCGACGATCGACTCGATGTTCATGGTCGGCATTTTGAACTCGCCGGCAATCTTGCTGAAGTCGAAGTCGGCGAATGGATTCTTGAAGGCGCCAGTGGCGTACATGGAGATTCTCCTGGAAGGGGCGAAAACGCGTTGCTGAAGACTCTGGCGCACTGTTTTGCTGCAGTGCACAACAGGGCCTAATTTATGCTCGCGCCGCAGCAAGTCAAGAGACAATTTTGTGCACTGCACAAAATATTCACGCAGCAGGCGTTTCAGCCTCCGGTGTCGATCCCTTAGGATCTGGCCTTTTCACATATTTATCAAAGAGTTGAGCCCATTTCTCGGCGGTCTTGAGGCGGCTATCCAAGGCGGCCATGGTCTTGGAGAGGTCTCCCGTCTCGTCCCGGTCGAAGACCCGGGAGACGGCATAGTGGATGGACAGGAGGCCGTTCTGTCGCAATGCACCAGGCGCCCCATCGCTCGACACGCCAGCGGCCTCCAGCATGGCGGCCATAGACCGGCGAAGCGCCGGCGCCAAGGCAAGCAGCAGCAGCGGGTCCCGGCGGGAGGCGCCGCGGATCGCCCGCAGGGCTGCACGATGAGCGCGGAGGGCGTCGTAGCGGCGCATCATGGTGTCGAACAGCCGGTCGCGCGCCGTCTCCTCGGGATCGCTCTGGCGGGGCGTGCCCGCCAGCACTTCGGCATCGATGCGAGCCACGAAGGCCGCGACCAGCGCCACCTTATCGGGATAGAGGCGATAGAGATCGGCCAGGCCCAGGTTCGCCGCCTGGGCCACGTCGCGCAGCGTCACGGCAGCGAAATCCTTGTCGGCGATCAGGCCGAGAAAGACGTCGAGGGCCGCTTCGTGGGCCAAATTTGGCGCCGGCGTCACCCCGCGAGTTCCTTCGAGCGACGCGAGGCCGCCGCCAGCGCCTTGTCGAACACGGGTTGGATCCCGTCCGCTGCCATCAGAATTTTTAGCGCCTCAGCGGTCGTCCCCCCGGGGCTGGTGACGTTGATGCGGAGCTGCGAGGCGGGATCGGAGGATTGCTTCAGCAATTCACCGCTGCCCGCCACCGTCGCGCGCGCGAGCTGCATCGCCATTTCCGGCGAAAGCCCGAGCTTCGCGCCGGCCGCCGCCATCGCCTCGACCAGCAGAAAGACATAGGCCGGGCCGCTGCCCGAGAGCGCCGTCACCGGATCCATCAACGCCTCGTCGTCGACCCAGAGCACCTGGCCGACAGCTTCGAGCAATTCGTGGCAGCGCTTCTTCTCGGCGGCCGAGACACCTGCCGACGCCGTGGCGACGGTGATGCCCTGGCGCACTGCAGCCGGCGTGTTGGGCATGGACCGCACCGTCTTGGCCGTTGCACCGAGGTGACCCGCGAAATAGCCCAGGGTCTTGCCGGCGGCGATCGACAGGAACACTGCCCCTTTATCGGCAAAGCGTTTGAGGTCGGGCAGTACTGAATCCATCGACTGCGGCTTCACCGCCAGCACCACGATCTCAGGCGTCTCGCTCAGTTCGGCCGACGACGCCACCGCACGCAGGCCGGGCTTCTTCGGCCGGATGGCCTCGGCCGGCTCGGCCACGACCACGTCGGAGGCGGCAAGCCCGCGCGCCAGCCAGCCTTCGAGCATGGCGCCGCCCATCTTGCCGCAACCGACCAGCAGCAACTTGCTCATGCGCCTCTCCTAACGTCCCTTGAATTTGGCTGCCCGCTTCTCACGGAAAGCGGCAGCGCCTTCCTTGCGGTCTTCCGAATTGGCGATCTGCTCGAGTTTATAACGCTCGGGCACGAAGATCTCCGCCGGTCCACGCGGCAAGGTCTGGTTGGCGAAGTCGCGCAGGGTGCGGATCACCAGCGGTGCCGAGTCGGCGATGATTCTGGCCATACGCCGCGCCTCGGTGCGTTCTTCGCCCAGCGGCACCACCTTGTTGACGAAACCCACATCGTAGGCACGCTTCACCGAGATCTCCTCGCCCAGCAGCAGCAATTCCATCGCAACCTTGTGCGGCATGCGCGAGACGATGCCGGGCATCAGGCCACCGAACACGCCGACCTTGGCTTCGGGATACATGAACTTCGTGGTGTCGGCCGAGACCATCAGATCGCAGGTCATGACCATGCAGATGGCGCCACCGATCACCCAGCCCTGGGTGACGCCGATCACCGGCTTGGTGAGAGCATGGCTGACGTGCGGCACGGCCTTCCACATTGCGGACGGCGGCTCCTTGAGGTCGGCGCCGACGCAGAAGGCAGGGCCATCGGCCTGCAGAATGGCGACCTTGTCGCCGCCCGCCTCGAAGTCGCGATAGGCGTCGTAAAGGCCGTCGCACAGGGCCTGGTTGAGGGCGTTGCGCTTCTCCGGCCGCGCCATGGTGATGGTGGTGATGCCTTCGCTCGACTCGACTTTTACCAAACTCACGGCGGTCCTCCGGTGCTTCTTGCGCCCGATGCTACCAGCCGCCCATACTCCCCGCACCAGGAGTCACACCATGCAAACCCGCAATCCGTTCATCGACGACCTCACCAAAGTAGCCAACGGCGCCGTCGGCGCCTTGAGCGGCATGAAGGACGAGGTCGAGGCTCGCGTGCGCGATCAGATCGCCAAGATTTTGGACGGTATGGACATTCCGCGCCGCGATGAGTTCGACGCGGTGAAAGCCATGGCTGCCAAGGCACGCGAGGAGAACGAGGACCTGAAGAAGCAGGTCGCCGAGCTGCAGTCCAAGTTAGACGGGCGCTGAGACGATGCGCGTCGGCGTCGAGGTCGGCGGCACCTTCACCGACCTTGTGGCGGTCGAGGATGGCAGGATCGTCGTCACCAAGGTGCCAAGCACACCCAGGAGTCCCGACATCGGTGCGTTCGCCGCGCTCACCGCCTCGGGCATCGACCTCTCGCGCATAAAAGATCTTGGCCACGGCTCGACCGTCGCCACCAACGCCGTGCTCGAGCGCAAGGGCGCGACGGTCGCGTTCATTGCGACCATGGGATTTCGCGACCTGCTGTTCATGCAGCGCCACGACCGGCGCAACATCTACGACCTCTTTTATGCCAAGCCGGCACCGCCGGTGCGCCGCAAGGATTGCTTCGAGGCGGCCGAGCGACTGCGCGCCGACGGCTCGGTCGAGACTCCGCTCGACGAAGCCAAAGTGCGCGCCGAGCTGATCCCGGCGCTGAAATCAGGCGGCTATCGCGCCGTCGCCGTCTGCCTGCTCAACGCCTATGCCAATCCGGTTCACGAGAAGCGGCTGGCAGCGCTGATCGCCGAGTCACTGCCGGGCGTGCTTGTGACCTGCAGCCATCAGGTGGCGCGCGAATTCCGCGAATTCGAACGCGCCTCGACGACATTGCTCTCGGCCTACGTACAGCCCGTCATCGACGGCTACCTGCACCGTTTCGAAGCCAAGCTAGCGGACGCAGGCTTCACCGGCCGCTTTACCGTGATGCAGTCCAACGGTGGCCGCCTGCCCGCTTCGGCGATGCGCCAGAGCGCCATTACCGCGCTTTATTCCGGGCCGGCCGCCGGCGTGGTCGGCGCCACGCGCCAGGCCGCGCGCTCGGGCTACAAGGATCTCATCACCTTCGACATGGGCGGCACCTCAACCGACGTCTGCCTCGTGCAGGACGGACGGCCCTCGCTGGCCTCCGAAAGCGAGATCGATGGCCTGCCGATCCGCACGCCGGTCCTCGACATCGTGTCGGTCGGCGCGGGCGGCGGCTCGATCGCCTGGGTCGATGACGGCGGCATGCTGCGCGTCGGCCCGCAAAGCGCTGGTGCCGATCCCGGCCCCGCCTGCTACGGCAAGGGCGGCACCCAACCTGCGACGACCGATGCTCATATCGTGATCGGCACCATTCGCCCCGGCGCCTTTTTGGGCGGCCGCATGACGCTGGACGGCGGCGCCGCACGCCGCGCCTTCGAATCGATTGCCGCCCGCTTCGGCCTCGGCATCGAACAGGCTGCGTCCTCGGCGCTCCAACTGGCCGACGCCAACATCGTTCGCGCCATCCAGCTCGTCTCGACCGAGCGCGGCCGCGATCCGCGCGACTATGCGCTGGTGCCGTTCGGCGGCGCCGGACCCTTGCATGCCGCGCGCATCGCCGAGGAGCTTGGCATCTCGACCATCGTCGTGCCGCCCAACGCCGGTGTGATCTCGGCCTATGGGTTGGTGGCCTCGGACTACACCAAGTTCGATGCCGTCACGCGCAAGATGAAGCTCGACGACGCAGCGGCCACGGAAGCCGGCAAGACCTTCGCCGAGATGCGGGCCCGGCTGGCCGCGCAGTTCGCCGACATGAAATTGCCGGGCGGCCTCGACTACATCCACACGCTGGAAATGCGCTTTGTCGGCCAGGCCTTCGAGGTCGGCGTGGAAATTCCCGCTGATCGCCTGGGTTCGCTCGACGGCGCCTACCTGGCCGGCCTGTTCGCCGATGCGCACCACCGCACTTTCATGCACGGCGCCACGCTCGACCGGGCCGTCGAGATCGTGACCTTGCGCGTGGGCGCGACCCTGCCGATCGGCGCCATCCCCCAGCTCGATCGCGAGAAGCTGGCGGCGCGGGCACCCGAGCAGGCCAAGATCTTCCACGATGAGGCCTGGCTCGACTGCGACCGCTACACCGCCGAGGCGCTGGAAGCCGGCCAGAAGATCGTCGGACCTGCCGTGGTCGAGGGTTATACGGCCACCACTTGGGTACCGCCCGACTGGACAGCTGAACTCGACGCAGCCGACAATCTGATCCTTCGGAGGTCTTGATGAGCCAGTTGGGTCCCATCGACTATGCCGTCATCAGCCAGGCACTGATCGCCTCGGCGCGCGAGATGGGCGTAAAGCTTATTCGGTCGGCCTACTCCACCATCCTGCGCGAGGCGCGCGACGGCTCGGCCGGCCTGATGGACCGCTTCGGCAATACCGTGGCCCAGGCCGAACTCATTCCCATGCAGCTCGGCCCGATCGGCGAGACGCTGCGCGCCTGCCTAAGACGCCATCCGGTCGAGACGCTGAAAGAAGGCGACTTCCTGATCAACAACGACCCGTTCGAGGGCGGCCAGCACATTCCCGACGTGTTCATTTTTACGCCGATCTTCGTGTCGGGCCACGTCGTGGGCTTCGGCGCCTCGGTCGCGCACCATCTCGATCTCGGCGGTGGCGCCCCCGGCCTCAACATCCACGCGTCCGACGTCTATCAGGAAGGTCTCCGCTTCCCGCCCTCCAAGTACGATTTCCAGCGCGACTGGAACGGCGGCTCGTTCGAGCGCCTGGTCACCGCCAACGTGCGCGTTCCCGACCTCACTATCGGAGATTTCAACGCGCAGTTCGCCGCCAACGCCATCGGCGTGATGCGGGTGAAGCAACTCTGCGAACGCTACGGCACCGACAAGGTCGAAGCGGCGATGCAGGAGATGCAGGACTATTCGGAGCGCCGCGTACGCGCTGCCATCGCTCAGGCGCCCAAGGGCACCTTCTATGGCGAAGACGCGGTCGACGATGATGGCCTCACCGACGAGCCGCTAGTGGTGAAGGCCAAGGTCACCATCTCCGACGACTCGGTCGAGATCGATTTCGAGGGTACCTGCGGCCAGGTGAAGCGCAACCTCAACTGCCCCTACTCCAGCACGCTCTCGGCGGCGCTCAGCTGCGTGAAATCGGTGCTGACCAGCCCCGACATTCCCTACAACGAGGGCATGGCGCGGCCGATCACGATCAAAGTGCCCTACGGCTCGCTGCTCAATCCGCGGCCACCGGCGCCGGTCCGCGCGCGGATGATCCCGGCCTACCGCGTGTTCAACGCGGTGATGAAGGCGATGGCCCAGGCGCTGCCCGACAAGGTGATCGCCACGGGCTTCGATTGCACTACGGCCTTCTGCCTCTCTCACCTCGGCGAGAAAGGCTATAGCGTCTATCTCGAAATCTTCGGCGGCGGCTATGGCGGCTCGAGGGGCGCCGACGGCTGCGACGCCGTCGATTCGCCGCTCAGCAACTGTTCCAACGCCCCAGTCGAATCGCTCGACATCGACTACGACTTCTTCCGCATCGTCGGCTACGAGCTGGCCCCCGACTCCTTCGGCCTCGGCGCCCGTCGCGGCGGCGCCGGCTTCACCCGGCGCTGCGAGATCCTGCGCGACGACGTGCAGCTCGCGATCTACTCCGACCGCTTCCGCCTCGCCCCCGAAGGACTCCTGGGCGGCGAGCCCGGCCAGCGCGGCTACTGCCGCGTCCACCGCGCCAACGGCACCACCGAAGAGCTGCGCAGCAAGGCCGCCGTCGATCTCGCCCGAGGGGATATCGTGGAAATGTTCGTGGGTGGCGGCGCCGGCTTCGGCCGCGTCGCCGAACGCCCAGACGCCATGATCGAGCGCGACCTGGCCGATGGGTTGCTTACACGCGATCCAAGGGCAGCACGGAAGCTGGCGGCGGAGTAACCGGTCTGCGCCGGCTCAGCCGGCGGACATCTTGAGAATGAGCGCCCATTGCACGTCGCTGACGGGCACGACGGACAACCGCGACTGGCGCACCAAGCCGAAATCCTTGAGCCTGGGATCGGCCTTGATAGCGGCAAGTGTCACCGTCTTTTTTACCGACTCCACCGCCTTCACGTCGACCGTCACGGCCTTGCCGTCCTTGTCGGTGGGATCGGGATAGGCTGCCTTCGCGACCTCGGCGATGCCCACGATCTCCTTGCCCTCGTTGGAATGGTAGAAAAAGCAACGGTCGCCGGGCTTCATCGCCTTGAGATTGATGGCCGCCTGGGCATTGCGCACGCCGGTCCAGGACGTTTTCTTGTCCTTCACGAACTGCTGCCACGAATATGCCGAAGGCTCGGATTTTATCAGCCAATGAGCCATTTCACTCTCCCCACCTATTCGCCTTCACGGCGCAACGGCCGCGCCAGCAGCGCGCGGATAGCATCGTCGAGGTCCGCGCCGCGATGCAGGATAGCATCGACGGCCGAGCAGATCGGCATCTCGATGCCGAGCCGAGCTGCACGCGCCAGCACGGCTGGCGCCGTGGCCTCGCCTTCGACGACCTGCCGGCGTCCATCCATGTGACGGGCCAGTGTCGTGCCCTTGCCCAGCGCCAACCCCAGCGAGCGATTGCGCGACAACGGGCCGTTGCAAGTGAGCACGAGATCGCCGAGGCCGCTGAGGCCGGTCAGGGTTTCCAGACGGGCGCCCATGGCGAGGCCGAGGCGAGCCATCTCGGCAAAGCCGCGCGTGATCAGGGCGGCGGTCGCGTTATGGCCGAGGCCGCGGCCCTCGACGATGCCCGCGGCGATGGCGAGCACATTCTTCACAGCACCACCCAGCGACACGCCGGTGATGTCATCGGTCCAGTAGGGCCGGAAGGTGCCGGCCGCCAAGGCCGCTGCCAAATCGCGGCCGAGGCCGGCGTCGGCCGTGGCGATGCTGACGGCCGTCGGCAGGCCCTGCACTGCCTCCTCGGCGAAGCTCGGGCCCGACAGCATGGCGAGCGGCCGGCCCGGCAGGACTTCGCCGAGCACCTCCGGCATCAGCAGGCCGGTCGAGGCCTCGATACCCTTGGCGCAGATCACGATCGGAGTCGTGCCTGGCAGATCGCGCGCCACGATCCGCACCGCTTGTGCGGGACACGCCAGCAACAGCGCATCGCAGGCGCCCAGGGACGCCAGAGCGGCAGCGACCTCGATGCCGGGCTCGAGAATCTGACCCGGCAGATAGACCGCGTTGACGCGCTTGTGGACGATCGATGCCGAGATCGAAGGATCGCGCGACCACATGGTGACGCGCCGGTTGGCACGGCGCGCCAGACAGGCCAACGCCGTGCCCCAGGCACCGCCGCCGACCACGCCGATATGATGGACCGCCGTCACAGGCTGAGATTCATCGCAATGGAAATGCGCTCGACATCGCCGCGGTAGGGCCTGACCTGGTGAAGCATCCAGGCGGGGAACATGACCAGGCGACCGGCCTTGGGACGCACGACCTCGGCGGCACCGGCCGACAGGCCTCCCGACATGGCAAAGCCCAGGTGAGGCGCGTACATCGCCGGGCCCGGCCCGCGCGGATCCATGAACTCGAGTTCGCCGCCCAGCGACGCATCGGCATCGATACCGGCATCGTCGACGTAAAACACCGCCGACCAGTAGCTGCCGGGGTGGCAGTGGAATTCATTGCCGTGACCCGTCCGGTTCACGTTCGCCCACATATTGGCACGCCACGTGATGGCGATGGGCTTGCCCTCGCGATCCGTCGTCACGCGGTTGGCGAGGTTGCGGGCGAACGCCAGGAGCTTGATCGCCGGCGCACCGCCCCATCGATCCATGTCCCAGGTCGACTGCCAGCCGCCGAGGTTCGACGCCTGCGTGCCGGGATGCGCCTTCTCGCGCTGCGCGATCACCGCGCGCAGTTCGGCACAGAGCGTCGGCGCGTCGGGCAGGTCCGACAGGACGACCGGCGTGGCGAACAATGGAACGATATCGAAGCCCTGGCTCATGCCGGCCATCCTACACCCGAACCGCGGCGGAAGGATCGAGCGGCCAGCGCGGACGCGGCCGGAAGTCGAGAGCGTCTGTCTTGCCGAGCCGCAGGCGTTCGATGCCGGCCCAGGCGATCATGGCGCCATTGTCGGTGCAAAACCTGATCGGCGGCGCGACCAGCCGCGCACCGTGCGCGGCGGCGAGCGTTTCCAGGCGGCCGCGCAGATAGACATTCGCCGCAACTCCACCCGCCACCACGAGCGTGGTGGACGGCGCGAGGGCGAGCGCATTGGCGCAGCGATCGGCGAGCACGTCGCCCACGGTGCGTTGGAAGGAGGCGCAGAGATCGGCAATGGCTTGCCCGTCCTCGGTCGGCAGCTTCTCCACCATCTGGCGCACCGCGGTCTTCAGGCCGGAGAAAGAGAAATCGCAGCCGGGCTTGCGCCACATCGGGCGCGGCAAGGCGAAGCGTTGCGGGTTGCCGCCCTTGGCCGCTGCCTCGACGGCGGGCCCGCCCGGGAAGCCAAGGCCCAGCAGCTTGGCGGTCTTGTCGAAGCATTCGCCCACGGCATCGTCGATCGTCGTCCCGAGTCGGGTGAAATCACCCCCCTGACTATCGGGACCGCGTACGGTGAGGAGCTGGCAGTGGCCGCCGGAGACGAGCAGCAGCAGATAGGGAAAGTCCACGTCCTCGGTGAGCCGTGCGGAAAGCGCATGGCCTTCGAGATGGTTGATGGCGAGGAACGGCTTGTCGTGGGCGAAGGCCAGCGCCTTGGCGGTCATGACGCCCACCAGCACGCCGCCGATCAGGCCGGGGCCGCCAGTGGCGGCAATACCGTCGAGATCGGCAAGGCCCAGCCGCGCTTCGGCCAACGCATCCATCACCAGCCCGTCGATCCGCTCGAGATGGGCGCGGGCGGCGATTTCCGGAACCACCCCACCGAAGCGGCGATGCTCGGTGAGCTGGCTGTAGACGACGTTGGCAAGGATGTTGCCGCCCGGTCTGTTCGCAAGGGGGCCGCCGTCGGCCGGTGCCTCGACGATGGCGACCGCCGTTTCGTCGCAGCTTGTCTCGATTCCCAGCACGCGCATGCGTGTCTTCTAGCGTCGCGCGCCCAGCTACGCTAGAGCAACGCCATGACCACTCCCCTTCTGCGGCTCGGCACGCGTGGTAGCAGACTGGCGCTCGTGCAGGCGGGTCTGGTGCGCGATGCCTTGGCGGCCGCCGTGCCGGCCCTCGCTGCGCCGGGTGCCATCGAAATCGTGGCCATAAAAACCACGGGCGATGCCATCCAGGACCGGCCACTGTCGGAAGCCGGCGGCAAGGGCCTGTTCGTCAAGGAAATCGAGGAAGCGCTGCTGGCGCGGCGCATCGATGCCGCGGTCCACAGCATGAAGGACATGCCCACGGCCCAGCCATCGGGACTCGCCATCTCGGCCTTCCTGCCGCGCGAGGATGCCCGCGACGTGTTGATCGCAGGGGACGTGCGGCGCATCGCCGATTTGAAGCAGGGCGCCGTCGTCGGCACCGCGGCACTCAGGCGGCGCGCCCAACTGCTGCACCGCCGGCCCGACCTGCAAATCGTGAACCTGCGCGGCAATGTCGAAACGCGCCTCGCCAAGCGCGCAGCGGGCGACGTCGAGGCCACCCTGCTGGCGCTGGCCGGCCTCAAGCGGCTCGGCATGGCCCATGTCGGCACGCCAGTGCCGGAAGACGAAATGCTACCGGCCGTCGGCCAGGGCGCGGTCTGCATCGAATGCCGCGAGGACGATACGCAAACGCGCGGCTGGCTGGCCGCCATCGATCACGCACCGACCGCAACCTGCGTCGCCGCCGAGCACGCCATGCTCGCCGTTCTCGACGGCTCATGTCGAACGCCGATCGCCGGTCACGCGATTCTCACGGCCGACGGCCGGTAG
>Ga0194051_1000131_pt1 | contig 40922 bp, 39 predicted proteins | sample SepL2320m_MetaG_FD_161275 | JGI IMG/M metagenome (GOLD analysis project Ga0194051, IMG submission 161275) | Anoxic zone freshwater microbial communities from boreal shield lake in IISD Experimental Lakes Area, Ontario, Canada - Sep2016-L239-20m | ecosystem: Environmental > Aquatic > Freshwater >... | reverse complement strand
CACCCCACCCCACCCCACACCACACCCCGCCGGGGCTCAGCCCGCCGAGGCTCAGCCCACCGGGGCGATCAGGTACTCGCTCATGGTGGAGCTGCGCAGGCGCCCGAGGTCGAGACATGCCGTGACGCTCTCGATCATCCGGCTGACGTTGGTGCTGAGCTCCTCGTCGGTGGTGGCGTTGAAGAACAGCTTGGGATCAGCCACATGGGCCGTCGACGGCCAGCCTTCTTCGACGATGCCGCCGATCTCGGGAGCACCTTCGGTCAGCGACCGGACTACCTCGTTGCGGACGTAGCGAGTGCGGGGCTGCAGCTCGCCCGATACCGGGGACTGGGTCCCGTGCCACCGGGTGATCCACTCCCGGTAGTCGAGGCCCTCGGGCCGGTGGATCAGGGCCACCGTCAACACCCCAGGAGAGCGCTCACCGTCGGGCCAGTCACGGGGTGCGGCATAGGGCGTGGTGCCGTAGTCGTCGTAGAGGGACTCGACCACCAGGTACGAAGCAGTGGTGAGTCCGAGCGAGGCCAGGGCAGCATCGGCCTCGGTCGTGCGCTCGTAGCAGTCGAGCCACATCGATACCTCGGCCACATGGGGCTGCTCGCCCTTGGGCGGAGGAGCGGGCGATGGTGCTGGTGCGGCCGCGGAGTCGTGCACGTTGACCGTTACCCCCCGAGCCCCCGCTTGGCGGATGCGGGGCACGGTCTCTTCCATCAGCTGGCGGCGCAGCGAGTCGCCCGACTCGGCGTCTCCTGGGCCCCACACCAGGGCGATGACCTTCTCCATGACGTACTCCTCAGTGCTCGTCGGGCGCCACAGACGGCCCGGGGGTGTGCGACGGTACCCGACAGGCACCATCGATGTCGAAGACCTGGTTGAACCGACCCAGTGCCAGCCAGGAGCCCACACACAGCGCCAGGTCGACCAGCTCGCCGTCCGTGTAGGCAGCGTGCAGGCGGGCCCAGAATGCACTGTCCATACCTCGGTGGTCGGTGGCGTAGCGCTGGGCGAACTCAGCGGCCAGGCGCTCCCGTTCGGTCAGGGCACCGTCGTTGGTGCCTACGGCTGCGTAGAACTCCTCGGACAGCACATCGGCGGCCTCGCCTCTCGAAGGAACGTCTCGAGCGGTCCGCCAGTCCAGACACAGGGCGCAGTCGTTGATCCGGGCCATGGTGATCCGGGCCGCCTCGAACTCGCCGATGGACAACGACGAGTGTTCGTATACGGCACTCGAGTAGCCGGCTGCAGCCTTGGTGAGCGACGGTGCGAGCCGCGTCCAGACATGGATCAGCGGGTCAGCCCCAGCGGGCACAGAGACGTTGGGCACGGGTTCCTCCTCGACGGGGTTCAGCGGGCGGAGCGGTGGCTCAGCGGCCAGACCGACACGGCACCACGGGCCGTGTCACGACGTGGCGATAGTGGGCATGCGACGGATGACCCGTCCCGCCAAGCCGGACGCATACTGCTCCCACCGACGGTCCCCCAGCAGCCACAGCCACAACTCACGGCGGTTGGCGATCACGATGTCCACGAAGTCCTCGCGCGAGCAGCCGCCGGGCTCCAGGGTCGGCTGCCAGATACTCCACAACCACACCCCCACACAGATGTCGTCGGAAAAACCAGCACGCCAGTCCCCACCGTTCAACAGGGCCTCGCGCAGTCCGTCGCGCAACTCCACCGGCTCAGCCGGAATCTCCAGGTGCGGCACCGAAGGCTCCGTCGTCTCTTCGTCCACGGGGGTCACCTCGCCCACGCTAGCCACTTTGCGCACGTTTGGCTCTAGCGATCCGCCACGACAGGGGCACGGTCGGTCCCGTCGTAGTTGGAGACGTGCTCGGCGTAGTCGATGAACAGGGGTGCATCCGGGTCGAACGGGCGCCGCAGGCTGTCGAAGGCCACTTTCTTGTCGAAGGCGTCCAGCTTGACCAGGGCCTCGGGGCTGTCGAGCTCACGAAAGTCGAGGCGGCCCCGGGCGTTGTCGAGGGCTCGCCGACCGCGCTCGGACCGGACCAGGACACTGCTCCACCCATCAGAGGACCCGACACTGCCGACCGACAGGTCCGCACTGCGGCCGAGGAAGTCGGCGCACTCGTCGCACCCCTTGAGAGCGGCCCCGTGGAAGTTCTTGACCGGCTCATTGACGGCCAGCTCGCCGTCGCGGTACTCCACGATCATCCGGCCCTTGATCACGTCGACCTTGCTGACCCGGTCGAGGTCGATCCCCCGCTCCTTCTGCAACAGGTCGAGCATGAGCCCGCGGTAGTCGAAGCTCTTGGTGCAGAGCAGGGCGATGGTCAGCACCACCGCATCGATCCGGTGGGCGCCGCTCGGCCACCGGCGAGCCTGCATGGCCCGGATCCCCTGGATCTCACACGGGGTGCCGACCACGGCGATGCGGGGCTTGGCCGGCAGCGAGTAGCGGGACAGGTCCAACTCGGCCAGGGCCATGGTCTGGTTGTAGTAGCTGCCCGCCGACTCGATGATCTCGGCAGCCGTAGTGGCCAAGTGAGCCACGCCCTTCCAGGGCTGGTCGGGGTCGTCGCTCGGTCGGGTGACCACGGCACCGTCGATGTCGCCGGCAGCCAGGGCGGCAATCAGCAGTGCCGAGACCACTCCCCCGTCCTGGGCTTTGTCGGGACGGGCACCAGCCCGCACCGCATAGGCATCGATCACGGCCCCGAGGCCGTCACCAGGAGGCCCTCCGGTGATCTTCCAGTAGGTATCGCTGGCATCGACCCGCTCGACGCTTGCGGCAGCCACCTCGTCGGCCGATGCTCCCGGCATCACTGTCGACGGCGGCCACAGCGCCTCGTAGCGGAGTCCGCCGCGGGGACAGAAGTCCCAGCACAGCGAGCAGCCGGTGCACATCTTGATCAGCTCAGGCAGGTCGGTGTCCTTGTTGATACCGATGGAGTTGGACGGGCAGGCGGCGACACAGGTGCCGCACTGGATGCAGCGGTCGGCGTCGATCACCCCGGCTTGGAGCTCGAAGAACCAGGTCTTGCCCGGCGGCTCCTCGATCCCGTTGATCTCCTGGCGGATCCGGTAGGCCTTCATGACGCAGCGCCGGGCTTGGCCGTGATGGCCACCGGGGTGCCGGTCCCTTCGGCGGCCAACGTGGCCCGCAGTTCCTCGTTGGGCACCCGCCGGGCCCATTTGTAGAACGGCTCGTCGGGGCGACGCTCGGACTGATAGCGCCGGACCACCCGCAGCAGGGCGTCAGGCACGTCGTTGACCGGTCGGGCGTTCTCCACCCAGTCGATGAAGCCGGCATCCGAGCCGAGCGAGCCACCCATCCCGATATCGACGGCCTCGGCCAGGTGGTTACCGACCTTGGCCACGTCGCCGCGGAATCCGATGTCCGCGATCTGAGGCTGAGCGCAGCTCGCCGAACAACCAGAGAAGTGCATGCGGATGACCCCTTTGTCCTCGCCCTTGGGCGAGTGGGCACCCGCAACGGGGTGAGCGCCGACCGGCTCGCCCGCGAGCTGCTCGTCGAGGAACCGGGCCCACTTGACGGCGCGCTCCTTCGTCTCGACGATGGCATAGCGGCAGAACTCGGAGCCCGTGCAGGCCACCACGCCTCGGCTGAACGGCCCGGGGAACGGCGAGTACTTGGTCAACAAGTCCTCGGCCAGCAGTGCGTCGACCTTGTCACCATGGACACCGGTGAAGGTGATGTTCTGGTCGGTCCCCACTCGCAGCGTGCCATCACCGTAGGTTTCGGCCAGGCGGGCGGCCTCGACGAGCTCCATACCCTGCATCCGTCCGACGGGGACCGAGCAGCCGACGTAGAAGTAGCCATCCTGCTTCTGGGGGTGGACACCCACGTGGTCGCCCCGGTAGCGGCGGGTGAGCTCTTCGCCAGCAGGCACCAGGTCGAATCGGGCCCGCTTGCTCAACTCGTCACGGAATCCCTCGGGTCCGAGCTCTTGGACCAGGTAGCGCATGCGGGCCAAACCGCGGTTCTCCCGGTTGCCCAGTTCGCCGAAGAGCTGGGCGATGGCCCGGGTGACCTCGACGGCCTGGTCCTGGGCCACGAAGACATCGATGTCCGAGGCCATCCGCTCCCCGTCGGACAGTCCTCCGCCCACCAGCAAGTTGAACCCGAGGGAGCCGTCGTCGGCTCGGGCCGGCCACAGGCCGATGTCGTTGATACCCGCTTGCGCACAGTCCTCGAGGCAGCCCGATACCGACATCTTGAACTTGCGGGGCAGGTTGGCGTACTCGCGGTTGCCGGTGAAGAAGTCGGACACGGCCCGGGCGATGGGCAGGGCGTCGAAGGCCTCGTCGGCATCCACCCCCGACACCGGGCAGCACAGGACGTTGCGAGCAGAGTCGCCGCAGGCCTGGACGGTGGTCAGCCCCACGGCGGCAAACCGACGCCAGATCCGGGGGATGTCGCCGATGCGGAGCCAGTGGATCTGCACGGTCTGGCGGGTGGTGAGGTCGGCATAGCGCGACCCGAACATGCGGGACTCGGTGCCATCGGGGCCTTCGCCGAAGGCATCAGCCGCCACTCCGATCTCCCGGGCCTGCGGTGCGGTCAAGAACCCACCGGGGACCTTCACCCGCATCATGAAGGCATCGCCGCCCTGCTTTTGGGGATAGATGCCGGCCCACTTCAGGCGTTCGACCTCGCCGGGCACCTTGGCGATACCGGCCGGGCCCTCCTTGGCGTAGGTGTCGATGATGGCATCGGCGATCTCGAGGGGGTGGCGCTCGAGTTTGAACAGTTCGACCTCGTTCAACTCGCCCGTCTTGCGGTACGGGTTGATGAAGGGCATGGGTCGGTCAGACCCGCGCAGATGCAGCCCGTAGAGTTCGTCGCGGTCCTTGGTCATGTCAGTCCTTGATCAGTTCAGAGGTGGAGGCCGCACTCGACCTTGTCGGAGTCGGCCCACCGGCCGGCCCGCAGGTCTTCGCCTTCGCCCACCGGTCGGGTGGTCGGGGCACAGCCGATCGAGTGGTAGCCGGCTGAGCGAAGGGGATGCTGGGGGATGCCGTGGTCCACGGCGTAGCCGACCAGGTCCTGGTGGTTCCAGGTGGCCAGCGGGTTGATCTTGACCATGCCCCAGTTCTCGTCATAGGAGACGATGGGGGCGTGGCGGCGAGTGGCGGCGTCCGAGCGCTTCAGCCCGGTCACCCAGGCATCCTTGCCGGCCAGCGCCCGGCGCAACGGACGAACCTTGCGGAACTCGCAGCACTGCGAGGTGCCACACGGGTGGCCGTCGGCACCATCTACTGGACTCGTGACGGTGAGGTTGAGGTCGTAGCGAGCCCGGATGGACTCCACATACTCGAGCGTCTCGTCGAAGTGGGAGCCGGTGTCGAGGAAGACGACCTCGATGCCCGGGTCGACCGCTACGGCTATGTCGATGAGGACCGCTTCTTGGAAGGAGCAGGACAAGGCCAACTTGGGACCGAAACGCTCGACGGCCCAGGCCACCACCAGACCAGCCGGAGCCGACTCGAAGGCGGCGGACTGATCGGCCATCTCCTGGCGGATGCGCGCGACGGCCGGGTCGAGGGCCAGTTCGGCCAGCCTCGTCCGGTTGTCCACCACGCTCAGGTTCACGTCGACTCTTCCTTTCGGATGGGGTGCGTCCGAGACCGAGGTCTCGACCGGATCCCCCAGCCCATTGCTACTCATTACTTGCCACATGCTGGCCACGTACTTGCCCCTGCCTGATGCCGTGCACGCCTGGGGGACGACCCCTCTGCCTGCACTCCTGCATCGCTGAGATCACTATACATGACTAATCCGATCAGGTTTTAGAACATTACCGATCTGGGCGCAATTCGAAGGGTTCCACCGGATTCGTTCAGGTCCGCCCCGAGCGGGCCGATAGATACGCATGGAGGAGGCCACATCCAACTGTAGATCGCCACGCCAGCGCGTTCACCTGCACCAACGCGTGGCGTTACCGGGCACTTGGCTGTTGGTTGGCGCCCCATGACGTACGCACCCACCCTCAGCATCGACGACATCGATCTGTCGGACCTCGCCTTTTGGGCCAAGCCCTTGCCTGAGCGCGAGTTGGCCTTCGCCATGTTGCGGGCCGAACGGCCGCTGGCCTACTTCGATGAGCCCGATCTGGCGGCTACGTCTGCACTCACCCTCCCACCCGGTCGGGGCTACCGGGCTGTCACTCGTCACGCCGATGTGACCGAGATCAGCCGCAATCCGGATACCTACTGCTCGGGCAAAGGAGCCCTCAGCATTATCGATCTCCCCGAAGAGATGCTCGAGTTCTTCACGGGCATGATCTCCACCGACAACCCCCGCCACGCCCGGCTGCGGCGGATCGTGTCCGCCGGGTTCAACCCTCGTCGGATCGCATCCATCGAGGCGAGTATCCAACGGGTGGCCGTCCGACTCATCGACCAAGTAGCCCCGTTCGGCGGCTGCGACTTCGTCGATGACCTGGCCGCTCCCCTGTCCATCCAGATCATCTGCGACATGATGGGACTTCCGGCCTCGGAGCATGCCACGGTGCTTCGCTGCTCGAACGTCATCGCTTCGTCCGGGGATGCCGAGTACCTGCCGGTAGGAAGCGACCCGCTGCTCGCTCTGATCGATGCCGGACAAGAGCTGGTCGGTCTGCTCACCGAGATGAGCGCCCATCGGACGATGCATCCGACCGACGACCTCACCACCGCCCTCATCACCACCAATATCGACGGAGAGGCGCTGACACCGGCCGAGTTGGCCTCCTTCTTCATCCTCTTGCTGACGGCAGGCAACGAGACCACCCGCAACGCGCTCAGCCACGGGATCGTGGCCCTTACCGACTTCCCTGACCAGCGGGCCATCTGGCAGTCGGACCCAGACGGGGTGGCTGCCACCGGTGTGGACGAGATCGTGCGGTGGGCCAGCCCGGTGAACTGGATGCGCCGGACCGTGACCACCGACACCGTGCTGTCGGGCGAGCAGCTCCACGCCGGCGACAAGGTCCTGATGTTCTACGGCTCAGCCAATCGCGACGAGGCCGTGTTCGACGACCCATATACCTTCGATGTGCGGCGAAGCCCCAACCCCCACGTCGGGTTTGGTGCCGCTGGTCCCCACTTCTGTCTAGGTGCCCACCTGGCCCGCCTGGAGATCCACGTGATGCTCCGTGAGCTGCTCACCAGGCTTGCGGACATCGAGGTGTGCGGCGAGCCGGTCCAGACCGTGTCGCGCTTCGTCAATGGCATCAAGCACCTGCCGTGCCGGTTCACGCCCACCGTCGTCTGACCAAGAGCACCCTCGGCGCTCGGCCCTGCGCCAAGACAGCCCGCGCCCCCTAGGGCTTGGCCACCATGAGGGCGGACACCAGTACCAGCACCACCCCGAGTCCCAACCCGATCACCCCGGCCCGAAGGCACAGCCGGGCTGGATCGATCGCATCGTCGGGATCCCTGCCGGCCCCCGGGTCGCCTTGCGCTGCCACCACCTGCTGCAGGCGTCGCTCGGCCGGCCAAAGCACGATTTCAGCCACCACGGCGACCACGGCCCACAGCACCAGCCCCACCGACACCCAACTGTCAGCGAAATCCCACTGCCCGGCGCTCATCCACACCAGCGCTACTCCCAGGACCGGCACCAAGAAGAGCACCCGCCCGAGCCAATTGACCCCTGGGCGGTAGTAGCGAACCAGCCACTCAGACGTCGGGCCGGTGTTGTCGGCGACCAGCGCTCGCCGCAAGGTCAGCGCTGCTCCGCCAGTCAGCACGACAGCCACCGTGGCCACTACCGAAGCCAGCACGTGGGCCAGCAGTACCAGGTCGTAGCCGGGTGCATTGGTGTCGAATGCGGCGATCAACCGAGCAGACCGTGGTGACCAAGAGATGACATGGAGTGATTCTGCCACCCCTGCGGGACTGGCTCAGAGCGCCCCTGTATCAATCGAGGCCCGGGGATTGCTAGATTGGCAGGTAGTTAGCGCCTTTCGCTCGGGCGCAGACTCGATCGAGTCATCGGTGACCGCTGGTGAGGTGGTAGGCAGATGACCAGAAACGACCGTCCATTGCCGAGGGGTGCCGCTTCCATCTGATGAACCAACTCCCATGAATCAACTTCGACTCGATCCGCTGACAGGGCGGTGGGTAGTGGTCAACACCGACCGCGCTAACCGGCCCCAGGCCTTCGCCCCTCGGGCCGCCTCCATCCAGGCTGATACCTCGGGACCGTGCCCGTTCTGCCCGGGCACCGAGGAGTCCTCGTCGCCCGCCCTCGAGACCCTCGGGCCCGATGGGAAGTGGCAGGTGCGGGTCATGCCCAACCTGTACCCCGCTTTCGAAGGCGAAGCCCCGTTCGTGGTCACCAACCGGGGTCCCGTCTTTACCCAGGCCACCGCCGGGGGAATCCACGAGGTCCTCGTCCTCTCTCCTGACCACAGCAAACCATGGTCGATGCTGAGCGACGACGAGACCGGGATCGTCATGCGGGCCATCAGCGACCGGATCGGCGAGCACGCCAAGATCCCCGGGCTGCGCTACAGCCAGGCCATCCTCAACGCCGGCCGCGAGGCCGGTGCGTCGATCGAGCATCCCCACGGCCAACTGCTCGGCATGTCCTTCGTGCCCCGTGAGCTCGTCGAAGAGCAGGCCGGCTTCGCCCGGTTTGCTGGGCGGTGCCTGCTGTGCACCACGGTCGATGCCGAAGAGAACGTCGGCTACCGGGTGGTCTACTCCGACGAGCAGGTCCTGGTCATCTGTCCGTTCTGGAGCGGATCCCCCTACGAAATGCTGGTGATCCCCCGGGCGCATGGACCACACCTCCACCACAGCCCCACCACCGACCTCCTGGCCGTGGGCCGAGCCGTCAAGATCGCCTTGGGCCGGCTGCGCGACGTCCTCGGCGACATCGCCTACAACCTGGTCTTCCACTCCGCCCCGTACCGGGCACCGGAGCCGTATCACTGGCACGTGCACATCGTGCCGAAGCTGACCACGGTGGCCGGGTTCGAACTGGGCACCGGGGTGCTGATCAACATCGTGAATCCCGAGCAGGCCGCCGAGGAGCTGGCCGCTGCCGGATCGAACTCCTCGGCAGGCTGAGTTCACCAGCGAGTTGCTGGCGGCATCGGCGGCATCAGTGGCACTAGTGGCACTAGTGGCACTGGCTAGTCGCCCCCCGACTGGCCGCTACACCAGTTCGAAGCTGAGCGAGGCATACGGCCCGAGCGTCACCGGGTAGGGCTCGACCCCAATGATCGGAAACGCCACTCGGCCCAATAGCTCGACGGGCTGATGCCCGGCCCACTCGGCCACCTCGAGGGTGGCGGGCTGGGCGGTGCTGCTGAGGTTGTGCACGCACAGCACCGGATGAGTGACGTCCCGGTCCCCATCGGACTCGCGGCGGTCCGCCCGGACGAAGGCCAGCACCGAGGGATTGGCCGAGGTGACCATCTGGACGGTCCCAGTGCCGAATACCGGGAACTCCCGGCGCACGGCCAGCATCCGGCGCATCCAATGCAAGAACGAGCTCGGATTGCGCTGCTGGGCCTCGACGTTCACGCTGGCGAAGCCGTAGATCGGGTCCATCAAGGGAGGCAGGTAGAGCTGGGCGAAGTCGGCCCGGCTGAATCCGCCGTTGCGGTCGGGGGACCACTGCATCGGGGTCCGCACCGAGTCGCGGTCGCCCAAGTACAGGTTGTCCCCCATCTGGATCTCGTCGCCGTAGTAGAGGACCGGGCTCCCCCGCAGGGTGAACAGCAAGGAGAACAAGAGTTCGGACAGACGGCGGTCGCGGTCGAGCAGCGGGGCCAGGCGGCGGCCGATCCCCATGTGCCGCTTCATCCGCGGATCCTGGGCGTACTCGGCAAACAGGAAGTCCCGCTCCTCCTCGGTCACCATCTCCAAGGTGAGCTCATCGTGGTTGCGCAAGAAGATGGCCCACTGTGCCCCCGGGGGCGCATCCGGGGTCTGGGAGAGGATCTCGGTGATCGGGTAGCTCTGCTCGCGACGCACGGCTAGGAACAGCCGAGGCATCAACGGAAAGTTGAAGCACAGGTGGCACTCGTCGTCGTCGCCGAAGTAGTCAGCCACGTCGGCCGGCCACCCATTGGCTTCGGCCAAGAGGATGCGGCCGGGATAGTTCTCGTCGAGCTCGGCTCGGACCCTTCTGATGAAGGCGTGAGTCTCGGGGAGGTTCTCCCCGGCCGTGCCGTCACGCTGGAAGAGGTAGGGCACAGCGTCGAGGCGGAAGCCGTCGAGACCGAGGTCGAGCCAGAAGCGGACCACTTCCAACATGGCGTCGCCGACATCGGGGTTGTCGTAGTTGAGGTCGGGCTGATGGCCGTAGAACCGGTGCCAGTAGTACTGGTCGCGGGTCGGATCGTAGGACCAGTTCGAACGCTCGACATCGATGAAGACGACGCGGGCCTCTGGCCACCGAAGGTCATCGTCGTTCCACACGTACCAGTCGGCCTTGGGGTTGTCCCGACTCGAGCGCGACTCGATGAACCACGGGTGCTGGTCCGAGGTGTGGTTGATGACCAGGTCGGCGATGACCCGGATGCCGCGGGCATGCGCCTCGGCCATGAGCCTGCGCAGGTCGTCCACCGTGCCCGAGTCCGGGTGCACCGAGTAGTAGTCGCTGATGTCGTAGCCACCGTCGCGCATCGGAGACGGATAGAACGGCAGCAGCCACAGGCAGTCGACACCGAGCCATTGCAGATAGTCGAGCTTGGAGATGAGCCCGGGGATGTCCCCCACACCGTCGTCGTTGCCGTCGAAGAACCCGCGGATCAGCACCTCGTAGAAGACGGCCCGCTGGAACCACAGCGGATCTTCGGCGGAGGGGGGCAGCGGGCCGCTCGGCGTGGTCGGGACGACGGTCACCACCGCACGCTATCCGACAGGCTCGAGCGGCTCGTCACGTTGCTGTCCCTGTTCCGCCACTGTGCCGCCCACTGTGCCGCCACCACCACGGGTGGCGGTCAGACGTCGGGGAAGAGACCATCCAGCAGCTGGTCGGCTGCCTGGTACGGGTCGAGCGTCCCGTTCGACATGTCGGCCACCAGGGGGGCGAACCGGTCGGCGGCCAGCAGCCCGTCGAGCTGCTGCTCCACCCGGGCCAGCAGTATCTGGTGGAACTCGCGAGCCAGCCGCTCCCGCCGGAATCGCTCCAGGTTTCCGTTAGCGATGAGGTGGTCCCGATGATCGCTGATGGCGGTCCACAGCTCGTCGACCCCGTCACCCGATGAGGCCACCGTGTCGACGATCATGGGACGCCAATCGCCGAGTTGGGTCAGCTCCAACATGAGCTCGAGGTCGCGCCTCGTCTCACGAGCACCGGGGCGGTCCGCCTTGTTGATGACGAACAGGTCGGCGATCTCCAACAGACCAGCCTTATTGGCCTGGATGGCATCGCCCCATCCCGGATTCACCACCACGATGGTGGTGTCGGTGGCTGCAGCCACAGCCACCTCTTGCTGGCCAACACCCACTGTCTCCACCAGAACGACCGGAACCCCGACGGCAGACAGGACCCGCACAGCGTCGGGCACGGCCACAGCCAGCCCGCCGAGGTGGCCACGGGTAGCCATCGACCGGATGAACACCTTGTCATCGAGGGCGTGGTTCTGCATCCGGACCCGATCCCCCAAGATGGCCCCACCCGAAAAGGGCGACGACGGGTCGACGGCCAGCACGGCCACCTGGTCGCTTCCACTCAATCCACGGGTGCGCGCCCGGGTGATCATCTGATCGGTGAGCGTCGACTTGCCCGCTCCCGGAGCCCCGGTGATTCCGATGCTGTAGGCGTCACCGGCTGAGCGGTAGGCGATCTCGGCTACTCCCCGGGCCCCGTCGCCTCCTCGTTCCACCAGCGACAGCAGCCGGGGCAAGGCGACTCGGTCACCGGTGCGGGCGGCATCGAACAGGGAGGCTGGATCTGCGTTGCGGTGGACGGCCATGAAGCAAGGAGCGTATCCGGGGTTGGGGGAGCCTGTCAGGCCCGGACCACGCTGGCCCCGAGCGACACCAGCTTGCCGTCGAGGTCCTCATAGCCGCGATCGACGTGGTGGGCGTCGCTGATCACCGTCTCGCCGTCGGCCACCAGACCGGCCAGGACCAGGGCGGCTCCGGCGCGCACATCAAAAGCCCGCACCTTCGCCCCCGACAAGCGCCGCACGCCCCGCACCACGGCATGGTGGCCCTCGGTGCGGATGTCGGCACCCATCCGGCGCAGCTCTTCGACGTAGCGGAAGCGCCCGAAGAACAGGTTTTCGCTGACGATGCCCACCCCCTCGGTGACGGTCAACAAGGTGACGAAGAGCGGCTTGTAGTCAGTGGCAAATCCCGGGAACGGCAGGGTGGCCACATCGGTCGACTGCAGCCCCCCGACGCCAGCGGCCGAAGCCCGCAGGCCCTCGGGCTCAAAGCTGACCTCCATGCCGGTGGCCGTCAATTTCCGCAGCAGCATGTCCATGTGCTCGGGCCGGCCGTCCTCGACGATCACGTCGCCCCCGGTCAGGCCGGCCGCCACCAAGAATGTCGCCACCACCAACCGGTCGGGGATCACGGCATGGGTGGCTGGCTCGAGCCGGTCCACCCCTTCTACCTCGATGCGCGACGTGCCAGCCCCGGTGATCCTGGCCCCCATGGCGTTCAGGAAGTCGGCCAGATCGCGCACTTCGGGTTCGCGGGCGGCGTTCTCGATCACCGTGGTGCCCTTGGCCAGCACGGCAGCCATGAGTACGTTGTCGGTCCCGGTGTGGCTCGGGTACTCCAGCACTACCCGGTTGCCCACCAGCCGGGGGGACCCGGCCACGGTGGACTCCACTCGGCCTTCCACGTTTCCGTGCGACGAGGTGAACTCCACACCGAGTGATTCGAGGGCCCGCAGGTGCATATCGATGGGCCGAGGGCCGAAGTCGTCGCCCCCGGGCATCGACACCTTGGCCCACCCACACCGGGCCAGCAGCGGCCCGAGCACCACCACCGAGGCCCGCATCTTCTCCACCAGCTCATAGGGCGCCTCTGGGGTGATGTCGGCCGGGGTGTTCACCACCAGCTCGTCAGGGCGCTCGCCTCGGGTGACGACGGCTCCCATCGCCTCGAGCACCTCGGCCATGATGTCGACGTCCGAGATGCGGGGCACATTGGTCAGGACGTGACGTCCCTCGGCCAACAAGCAGGCGGCCATCAACTTCAGCACCGAGTTCTTGGCCCCACCGGCCCGAACGGTCCCCGAGAGTGGTCCGCTGGGGCTGACGATGAAGCGATCCACTCGACCAGTATGGCCCGTGGTGGAGGCGGACCCCGATGATGCAGTGCGACCCGGGGCCATCGCTCAGATGACGGCGATCTCCGACCACCGGCCGAACACCCCAGCCAGCGTATTGATCATCTCGCCCACCGTGGCATAGGCCCGCACCGCCTCGAAGATGGCGGGCATCAGATTCCGCTCCGCATGGTCGGCGTCGGCGGCCAGGCGGGCCAAGGCCTCGGCCACCGCCGTATCGGAGCGGGCCAACTTGACCTCAGACAGGCGCTTGCGCTGCGCCTGCTCGACCTCGGGACCGATGGCCAAGGTAGGCAGCAGGCTGTCCTCGTTGCCCCCGGTGAACCCGTTGACCCCGACGATCACCATGCGATCCGACGACACCTGGCGCTGGAACCGGTAGGCGGCATCGGCGATCTCACCCTGGAACCAGTTCGACTCGATGCCGGCCACGACCCCGTCGAGCATCGAGCCCGACCCCAGGGCGTCGAGGTGGGCGAAGACGGCTTCGGCCTGGGCCTCGAGCTCGTCGGTCAGCGATTCGACGAACCACGATCCACCCAGAGGGTCGGCCACGTTGGCCACGCCGGTCTCCGAAGCGATGACCTGCTGGGTGCGCAACGCGATGCGGGCCGCCTTTTCGGTCGGCAGGGCCAGCACCTCGTCCATCGAGTTGGTGTGCAGGCTCTGGGTGCCGCCCAGCACCCCGGCCAGCGCTTCGATGGCGGTGCGGACGATGTTGAGCTCGGGCTGCTGGGCCGTTAGCGACACTCCGGCGGTCTGGGTGTGGAACCGGAGCGTCATCGACCGAGGGTCCGTGGCCCCGTAGCGGTCCCGGAGCCAACGGGCCCAGATCCGACGGGCGGCCCGGTATTTGGCGATCTCTTCGAAGAAGTCGATGTGCGCGTTGAAGAAGAACGACAGACGAGGAGCGAAGGCATCAACAGCCAGACCGGCGGCCTGGGCTGCTTCCACGTAGGCGAACCCGTTGGCCAGGGTGAAGGCCAGCTCGTGGGCAGCCGTGGATCCGGCTTCGCGTATGTGGTAGCCAGAGACCGAGACCGGGTGGAAGCGGGGCATCTCGGCGGCGCAGTAGCGGATCACATCGGTGACCAGCCGCATGGACTGCCTGGGCGGGAAGATGTACTCCTTCTGAGCCTGGTACTCCTTGAGCATGTCGTTCTGAAGGGTGCCGCCCAGCAGCCTGCGCTCGGTGCCGGCCGCCTCGGCAGCAGCCACGTACATGGCGAAGCACATCGGGGCCGGCGAGTTGATCGTCATCGACGTGGTCGTCTTGGCGAGGTCGATCCCATCGAAGAGATCCTCGGTATCAGCCAAGGTGTCGACAGCTACACCACACTTGCCGACCTCCCCTTCGCACATCGGGTCGTCGGAGTCCCGACCCATCAGGGTGGGCAGGTCGTAGGCCACCGACAGTCCGTCCCCTCCAGCAGCCAGCAAGTCGCGGAACCGGAGGTTGGTGTCTTCGGCCGTGCCGAAGCCGGCGAACATCCGCATGGTCCACAGCTTCGAGCGGTACATCGAGGCGTAGGGACCACGGGTGTAAGGGAACTGGCCGGGCCAGTCCGCCCCTGGGGTGCCGTCGGGCACCTCGCCGGACGGTCCATAGACCGGCTCGAGTGGGATGCCCGACATCGTCTCGAAGTCCACGTCGCGCAAGGTCGCGGCTTCATAGTTCGCGTGCCACGCATCGAACCCCGCGGATGCGGGCACATCTGACATCTCCCCAGCATAGGGAAAATCTCCTCTAGCGAGGGCTTGCGCTACTCCTGCGACCTTCTTGGGGCGCCAGCCACTAACGTCTGCACGGTGAACGCCATCCCGCAGGCCCCTGATCGCAACCTGGCCATGGAACTGGTCCGGGTGACCGAGGCCTCCGCCTTGGCCGCATCCCGATGGATGGGTAGAGGCGACAAGAACGGCGCCGATGGCGCGGCCGTCAATGCCATGCGCATCGTGCTCTCCTCCATCGCCATGGACGGTGTCGTGGTGATCGGTGAGGGGGAGAAGGACGAAGCCCCCATGCTCTTCAACGGCGAGCGCATCGGCGACGGCACCCCGCCCAAGGCGGACATCGCCGTCGACCCCATCGACGGCACCACCTCGACTGCCCTCGGCCGGGGTGGGGCCTTGGCCGTCATCGCCGTGTCCGAAGAGGGCACCATGTTCGACCCAGGACCGTGCGTCTACATGGAGAAGTTGGCCGTCGGGCCCCGTGCCGTCGGCGCCATCGACATCACCCGGCCCATCGTCGACAACATGGAGGCCGTGGCCAAGGCCAAAGGCACTTCGGTCCGCGACCTCACCGTGGTGATCCTCGACCGCCCCCGCCACGCTGAGCTCATCGCCGAGGTCCGCGCCACCGGCGCCCGGATCCGATTGATTACCGACGGGGACGTAGCCGGTGCCATCGCCACCTCTTGGCCCGACACCGGCGTCGACATCCTCGTCGGCATAGGTGGCACGCCCGAAGGCGTGATCGCCGCGGCTGCCCTCAAGTCGATGGGTGGGGAGATCCAGGGCCGCCTCTACCCCCGCAACGAGACCGAGCGCACCGCCGCCCTCGACCTTGGCTACGACCTCGATGCCGTGCTCACCACCGACGACCTGGTACGGGGCGACAACTGCTTCTTTGCCGCCACCGGGATCACTGACGGTGAGCTGCTCCAGGGCGTCCGCTATGACGAGTTCGGGGCCAACACCCAGTCCCTGGTCATGCGGTCGAAGTCGGGCACGGTCCGCCTCATCGATGCCCGCCACCCGCTGCACAAGCTGTCCGAGTACAGCGCCATCGAGTTCGGCTGAGCCAACTGGCTCAGCCCCACTGACCCGGCGAGAGCCGTCGTGATCTGAGCGTGCTTGTCGACGGAGTCGATCTGGTGGTGGGCGCGGCGGTCATGGTGGTCGTGGCCAACGGGTGATCCCCGTCAGCTGACCAGCCATCCGACCAGTCAGCCGACCGATCAGCTGACGGTGCAGTACACGTGGATTTCGGCGGGGACCTTGGCGCAGTTCTCCGGGGAGCGTCCGATGTCGACCCACTTGGAGCCCTCGGCCTGGAACAACGTGTCGGTGGTGATCCCCCCGGGAGGGCCTCCGGTGGCCGCCGTCTTGTTGATTTCGGCACCGGCATAGCTGCCCGAGCACTTGTAGCCCAAATCAGTGGTCACCACCGTCTCGTCTGCCGGCAGGGCCGCCTGCAGGGCCTCCACCGTGCAAGGCGGACCCGATGTCATGGTGGTGGTGGTGGTGGCAGGAGCGACCGTCGTCGTCGTGGAAGCTGCGGGGGCCGATGTGGTCGTCGAGGACGACGAACTAGAGCTGCAGCCTGCGAGCACAGCGGCGGCAGCCACGGCACAGCCGACAGCGACGGTTCTCACGGAGATCATCATGTGGGGGTCCTCATCTTCTGGTCTTCTCGGGTCACCAACTACACGTATGCAATCGTGAAACGGTACCAGCGACGGTCCCCCGCCACTTGGACCCCAGGGTTCCTGGAGCGCGCAGCCTGCAGCCTGCAGCCTGCGGCCTGCAGCCTGCAGCCAGAAGCCTCAGGCGGTCTGGAGGTTGAAGACTTCGGCTTCGTAGGCCACCACCGGATTAGGGAATCCGCCCTCCACCGGCTGAGCTGGCAGCAGGATCCCATTGACGAAGCGCTCCTCGTGCTCCTTCGAGTCCCAGACGGCCACAATCAGGAATCCGCCCTCCGCCGGACCAGCGACGTGATAGATCTGCCCTTCAGGTAGGGCATTCGGTGGGTGCAGCGCGGCGACCTCCGCCAGGTAGTTCTCTTCAGTGCCGCCGGGCCAGAAGTGACTGAGCATGTAGGCCATGATGCATCTCCGAACAGTTGATGCCCCGGGGGAGCCCGGAAACAAGAAGAGCCTACCAGCAGCCCAGATACCCAGCAGCCCAGATTCCCAGCAGTGGCCACCGTCGCAATCGCCTCGTCGATCGTTGCACCGACCAATAGCGCAGAGGCCGAGGCAGACTCAGGTAGTAACAGACGAGGCGTCGACGGCCTCGAGGCGAACCTGGGCACGCACCACGGCGGCCTCCGCCTCGACCAGTTCAGGGTCGGCCACCTCACCCTCGGCCAGTGCCCGGTTGGCCGAACCGCCCAACTCGGTGACCCGAGCCTCGGCCGCCTCGAGCGCCACGCGGGCTCGGTCGGCGTCGATCTCTTCGGCTAGTTCAGCCACTCCCACCAGCATGGTGACCCGGGAACCGGTGGCGGCGTCGGCACCGCCATCGGTCGCATCGAGGACCACGTTTTGCTCGACCTGGGTGAACCCGCCGTGCACAGCGATGCGGACCTCTTCGCCCTCGGCACGCACGATGCGGACCACGCCGGGCTTGATCGTCCCCACCAACGGGGTGTGCCCGGCCAGGAACGAAGCGTCGCCCTCGCCGGTGCGCAGGACTACTTCGGAGGCCTTCCCGGTAAGCAGGATGCGCTCCGGGGTGACCAGATTGATTTGGAACAGCGTGTCGTCAGCCATGGCCGCGCTACCCGATCAGCTGTTCGCCAGGTCGTGGGCCTTGGCCAGCACCGACTCGGCTCCACCGACGTTGAAGAATGCCTGCTCGGGAACCTCGTCGAGGTCGCCGTTGACCAGTGCCTCGAACGACTCCACCGTCTCGGCGATGGGCACGGTCACACCCTTGAGGCCGGTGAAGACCTCGCCCACGTTGAACGGCTGGGACAAGAAGCGCTGCACCTTACGGGCACGGGACACCGTCACCCGGTCCTCCTCGGACAGCTCGTCGAGGCCGAGGATGGCGATGATGTCCTGGAGCTCCTTGTAGCGCTGCAACACACCTTGGACCCGGCGGGCCACGTTGTAATGGCGCTCACCGACAATCTCCGGGGCCAGGATGTTCGAGGTGGAAGACAGCGGGTCCACGGCCGGGTAGATGCCCAGCGAGGCGATGTCACGGGACAGCTCGGTAGTGGCATCGAGGTGGGTGAAGGTGGTGAACGGCGCCGGGTCGGTGTAGTCGTCAGCGGGCACGTACACGGCCTGCAGCGAGGTGATCGAACGGCCTCGGGTCGAGGTGATCCGCTCTTGGAGCTGGCCCATCTCGTCGGCCAGGGTGGGCTGGTAGCCCACGGCCGAAGGCATGCGGCCCAGCAGGGTCGATACCTCGGAGCCGGCCTGGACGAACCGGAAAATGTTGTCCACGAAGAGAAGCACGTCCTGGTTCTTCACGTCCCGGAAGTACTCGGCCATGGTGAGGGCGGCTAGAGCCACGCGCAGGCGGACACCCGGAGGCTCGTCCATCTGGCCGTAGACCAAAGCGGCCTTCTCGATGACGCCTGACTCCTGCATCTCCAGCCACAGGTCGGTGCCCTCACGGGTCCGCTCCCCCACACCGGCGAACACCGAGACACCACCGTGGTTGGTGGCCACCCGGTTGATCATCTCCTGGATGAGCACGGTCTTACCCACGCCAGCGCCACCGAAGAGGCCGATCTTCCCACCCTGCACGTAGGGCTCGAGGAGGTCGATCACCTTGATGCCGGTCTCGAACATGAGGGCCCGGGGCTCGAGCGTGTCGAAGTCGGGGGCGGGGCGATGGATGTCCCAGCGGTCCTCGGGCTCACCGATGTCGTCGGTGTCGAGGGGCTGGCCCAGCACGTTGAACACATGACCCAAGACGGCGTCGCCGACCGGGACCTGCAGGCCGTGGCCCAGGTTGCGTACTTCGGCGCCACGGGTCAGGCCGTCGGTCGCCTTCAGGCAGATGCACCGCACGCGGCCGTCGCCGATCTGCTGGGCCACCTCTGCGGTGATGGTCACGGTGTCGCCTTCGAGGACGACGTCGACCTCGACGGCACCATTGATCTCCGGAAGGGAGTGGGGCGGGAACTCCACGTCGATGACGGGGCCGGCGATGGCCACCACCCGGCCGGTGGCCAGGGTCGCGGACTCGGTGGGCTGAGGGGCAGTGGTTGTCATGAGCGTCGGGCTCCCTTGATGTCGTCAAATACGGCGATGTCGGACTGATTGGCGTGTGCACGCCCGATGGCGTGGGTGTGGCAGATGGCGTGGGTGTGGCAGATGGCGTGGGTGTGGTGCTTCGTGAGGTTCACCGGTCAGATCCTCGTCTCAATGACCTGGCCGGCATCGTCGCCGGCGGCTCCGGCCCGCAGCGCCTCGGCGCCACCGACGATCTCCATGATCTCGGTGGTGATGGTGTCCTGGCGGGCACGGTTCATGATCCGCGAGTACTTCTTGATCAGCTCGCCGGCGTTCTCGGTAGCGGCATGCATGGCTCGCTGGCGGGCGGTGAGCTCCGAGGCCGAGGCCTCGAGCAGGGCGGCAAAGATCTGGGTCTCGGCGGCCCGAGGGGCTAGGTCAGCCAGCAGGATGCCCGCATCAGGTTCGAACTCGGTGTAGCCCATCCGGACCGGGTCCTCATGGGGAGCGATGTTGCGGCTGACCCCCGGCTCGTCCTCGTGACCGACCTTTTCGTCAGCATCGCGTGGGTCGACCAGCGGCAGCAGCTGGCGAGTCTCGACCTTTTGCGATCCGGCCGACAGGAACCGGGTGGATACGACGATCACCTGGTCGACCTCTCCGTTCACGAACGGCGTGACGGCGGCGGCGGCCACCTCGCGGGCATGGACGAAACTGGGGCGCTCGCTCATCCCCAAGAACGACTTGTCGACGTCTTGGCCCCGGAACCGGAAGTAGCCCTGGGCCTTCTTGCCCACGGTGACCAGCCGGACCTCGGTGCCCTGGGCGACAAGCGAGGCGACCAGACGCTCGGTGGTGCGGAACACCGTCGTGTTGTACCCGCCGCACAGTCCGCGGTCGGCGACGATGCTGAGCACCAAGACCCGGGTGATGTTCTCCGGAGTCCCGAGGAGACGGCCGGCGGCGGTCGGGTCACCCAGCGCTGTCTCCAGCACCACGCGGGCCATGCCCTCTTGATACGGACGGGCAGCGGCAATGCGTCCTTGGGCGCGCACGATCTGGGACCCAGCGATGAGCTCCATCGCCTTGGTGATCTTCTGCGTCGAACGGATGCTCTTGATCCGTCGACGAAGGATGCGCTCCTGGCCGCCTGCCATCGATCAGTCGGCCGATCCGGTGTCGAACGTCTCGGTGAACTTGGCCAGTGCATCAGCCAGGGCCGTTCCCTCGGGCAGCTTGCCGGAAGTCCGGATCCCCTCGAGGATGTCGGCGTGGTTGGCCCGGAAGTATGGACGCACCTCGGCCTCGTAGCGCTGCACGTCAGCCACCGGGATCGAGTCCACATAGCCCTCGGAACCGGCGAAGATCACCAGTACCTGCTCCTCTACCGGCACCGGCTGGTTGAGCCCCTGCTTCAGCAGTTCGGTCAGGCGGTAGCCGCGGTCGAGCTGGGCCTGGGAGACCTTGTCGAGCTCCGAGCCGAAGGTGGCGAAGGCCTCGAGCTCACGGAACTGGGCCAGGTCGAGCTTCAAGGTGCCCGATACCGACTTCATGGCCTTGACCTGGGCAGCACTTCCCACTCGGCTGACCGAGATACCCACGTTGATGGCGGGGCGGACACCGGCGTAGAAGAGCTCGGACTCGAGGAACACCTGACCGTCGGTGATCGAGATCACGTTGGTCGGAATGTAGGCCGAGACGTCGCCGGCCTTGGTCTCGATGATCGGCAGGGCGGTCAGCGATCCGCCACCCGCGTCGTCGGACAACTTGGCGGCACGCTCGAGGAGGCGGCTGTGCAGGTAGAAGACGTCGCCCGGGTAGGCCTCGCGACCCGGCGGGCGCCGCAGCAGCAACGACATCTGACGGTAGGCCTCGGCCTGCTTGGACAGGTCGTCGTACACGATGAGGGCGTGCTCGCCGTTGTCCATCCAGTGCTGGCCCATGGCGCAGCCCGTGTAGGGAGCGAGGTACTTGAACGGGGCCGGGTCAGCGGCGCCGGCCAGGACGACGACGGTGTACTCCAGGGCGCCGTAGCGCTCCAAGGTGGCGACGGTCTGGGCGACCGAGGACTCCTTTTGGCCGATGGCGACATAGATGCACTTCACCCCCAGGCCCTTCTGGTTGATGATGGTGTCGATGGCGACGGTCGTCTTGCCCGTCTTGCGGTCACCGATGATGAGTTCGCGCTGGCCGCGACCGATCGGGGTCATGGCGTCGATGGCCTTGATGCCGGTCTGCAGCGGCTCGCTCACCGGCTGGCGTCGCACGATGCCGGGTGCCTGGACCTCGAGGCGGCGGGTCTCGGTGGTGGCGATGGGGCCCTTGCCGTCGACCGGCTCGCCCACGGCGTTGACCACTCGACCCAAGAGGGCGTCGCCCACCCGGACCGACAAGATGCGACCGGTCGCCTTGACCAGCTGCTCTTCCTCGAGTCCGGTGTCCTCACCGAGGATCACCGCACCGATGGTCTCCTCGTCGAGGTTGAGGGCCAGGCCCTCGGTGCCGTCGGCGAACTCGAGGATCTCGTTGACCGCGCAGCCGGGCAAGCCGGTAATGCGGGCAATGCCGTCACCGACTTCGACAATGCGACCGACCTGCTCGGTCCCGACCTCGGGTGTGTAGTCGTCGACGTACTGCTTGAGGGCAGCGGTGATCTCGTCGGCGTTGATGGTCAACTCAGCCATCGGTTGCATCCCTTCGTGTTGGGCTTCCTGGAATTCGGTACGCCTCCTCGGAAACGAGGAGGTGCTCCTTCAGTTCATCGAGACGGTGGCGGGTGCTGGAGTCCACCAGCAGGTCGCCCACCTGGACGACCACTCCGCCGAGCAGCGCTGGGTCCACGGTGACCAAGAGGTCGACCGGGTTGCCGGTGAGATGGGCCAGGGCGTCGCTGAGGCCTTGCTGCTGGGTATCGCTGACCGCATCAGCGGCTTGCACCCGAGCGACCCGCCAACCGCGAGCCTTGGCCGCTGCCTCCACCAGGGCGTCGAGCGTGGCCACGATGTCGCGGGCCCGTCCGCCCCGGGCGGCGTAAGTGGCCAGGCGGACCGCCGAAGGCAGCGCCTTGCCGCCGAGCAGCTGGGTGATGACATCTTGGCGAACGGTCACCGGCAGGTCGCGGTCACCCAGCGCATGGCGCAGGCGACGATTGGCCTCGACGGTACGGGCGAACCGGAAGAGCTGGTCCTCGATCTCCTCGAGGTCGGCCACCGTGAGACCCTCGAACACAGCGGCGGCGTAGCCCGATACCCGGTTCCGTGATCCCAACCGGCCCAGGATGTCCTCGTCGAGGGGCTGAGGGTTCACTTCGGCCAGCCGAGCGGCGTCATGTTCCATGCGCCCGGCCATCCAGCGCAACGAGCTGACGACCTCACCGGCCGGCACCACGGTCACGGACTGGTGGACCAGTCGGACCACCTCGGGGCGGGCCTTGCCGGTCAACAGCTGGTCCAGCACGGCACGTCGTGCCGGCACCGGAACCGAACCGTCGTTAACAGCGAGCAGGAGGGCGTTGTTGCCTTCGACGAGATCGGCGACGGCGAGCAGCTGCAACGCTGCCTCCGCCAGACCGCCGTCGGCGACCAGCTCCTCCTCCTTCGCGGCCAGGTAGCCCTGGAGGGCAGGATTCACCGGGCGCCCCCGGCACCGGCAGCAGCGCCCGAGGTTTCGGCCCGAACGGCGGCGATGGCTTCGTCGATGAGGTCCTGGTGGTCGGAGGCCTTGATCTCTCGGCCGATGACCCGCTCGGCGGCGGCCAGCACGATCTCTCCCACTCGGGCGGTGACTGCTTCGACCGCGGCCTGGCGAGCCACGACGACTTCAGCCTCGGCCGAGGCGACGATGCGATCGTGGGCCACCTGACCTTCAGTGGTGGCGCTGGCCACGATCTGGTCGGCAGTGGTCTGCGCCTGGGTGACCATGTCACGGGCTTGGCCCCGGGCCTGATCCAACACTGCCCGACGCTCGACGTCGGCCTCCTCGGCATCGGCCTTGGCCTTGTCGGCTGCCTCGAGCTCTCCGCGGATCTGCTCTTGACGCTCAGTGAGCGCCTTGTTCAGCACGGGCAGCACGTACTTACCGATCACGCCGAGGACGGCGATGAAGGCGAGCAGGACCACAATGAACGTCCCATTGGGGACGAGGAAGTTACTGGTGGCGATAGGCATGGTCGTCATCCTTGGTCAGACGGTCGGGGGTGCCCTCCGGACAGCACGGCTCGCTGCGACCGCATCGGTCGACAAGCAGTGGCCCGCAAGGGCGGGATTACTTGCCCAGCGAAAAGACGAAGAGGGCGGCGAAGACCAGGTTGATGAAGTAGGCCGCCTCGCAGAGGCCCACCGTCAGGAACATGATCGTGGTGAGACGACCCTGAGCCTCGGGCTGACGGGCGACGCCAGCGATCGTCTGGCTACCGGCCAGGCCGTCACCGATGGACGCACCGATGGCACCGCCACCGAGGGCGAGACCGGCGCCGATGAGGCCACCGGCTGTCTTGACTGCACTGACCATGCTCGCATCTGCCATGGGAACTGCTCCTTTGTTGAGGTAGTGGGTGAAACGTCGGGTGACGAGGTGACTGAGACGAGGCTCAGTGGGCCTCGTCCTTGGCCATCGCTGTATCGAAGTACAAGATGGTGAGAAGGGCGAAAATAAAGGCTTGGATGGCCCCGATGGCCATGTCGAAGACCTTCCACAGCACGGTGAAGGGGACCGACAGTGCAGCACCGATCGGGGCCGGGCCGAGCTTCCAGATGACCAAAGCGGCCAGCAGGGAGAGCATCAGGCCTCCGGCGAACAGATTACCGAAGAGCCGGAGGGTGAGGGTCACCGGCTTGACGATCTCCTCGACCACGTTCATGAAGGCGTTGATGAAGAACAGCTTGGGAGGGAAGGGCTGGGCCACGTAGTGCTTGAGGTAGCCGCCCATGCCGCGGTTCTTGATGGCGGCCCGGTGGACCATGACGATGACGTAGAGCGCCATGGCCAGCGGCAGGTTGATGTCGCTGGTCGGCGCCGGCAGGTACTCGATCTTCGCTCCGATGCCGAGGACCTCGAAGAGGTTGCAGGTGAAGATGAAGATGAAGAGAGTGAGGGCCAGGGGAACGACCTTGGCGCCCCGAGGACCAATGGAGTCTTCGACCTGGGTCTGGACCGCACCGACAGCCATCTCCCACGAGAGTTGGAACTTACCCGGCACTCCGCTGGTGGCCTTGGCCCGCAGCACCAGTCCGAGCGTCACCACGATCAACCCAGCGATGAGCGTCGCCCACACGATGTCCATGTTGATGGTGAGGCCGAATACCTGGCGCTGGACGTGGTCCCCCACCGAGATGTCGATCCCCAGCATCGGGGTGAGCAGGTTCGATCCGAATCCCATGCTGTCAGGCACCTCCACGGGTGTCGTCGCCGGAGTCGACCGCGGCAGGCGACACCACCGGTTCGTTGTCGTCGATCACGTTGGCATTGATTACGTCGTCCACCGATGTCATCGGTCCGGCCTTGGCCATCGAGCGGGCCACGTTGGCGATCAGGATGATCTGGAACATAGCCAGTCCGCCGAGGACGCCGAAGCCCAGAGGTTTACTGATGAGGCAGAGGCCGAGAGCGATCACGGTGATAACGCCCATGCGACCCAGCGTATTCACGGCCAGGGGACGCTTGGGGTTATCGACGTCCATGGCGGCGACCTTGTCCACCGACATGCCGATCATACGGAAGTTGAGGGTGCCGAGTCCGAGCCCGATGCAGGCTCCGATACCGACCAGCAGGTGATCGAACGAGAAGGCGGCAACCAGGGCGGCCACACCGACAACCAAGGTGGCGGTCACCGTGCGACGGGATACCTCGGGGAGGTTGGGCAGTTCGAAGTGGGCGAACACCGCTACACCGACCGTCCGAACGGGTCGTGCGCAGATGCGGTGGAGGCAGCGGAGGCAGCGGTGGCAGCGGTGGCAGCTGTGGCGGTGGCGGTGGCGGTGGCGGTGGCGGAGGAGAACACGGGGCGGGTCACAGGTACTTGCGAACGGTGGCGACCGCCATCAGGACCGCCAGCACCGTGCCGAGTCCGAGACCTACCAGAAGCAGGACCGGTGATGTGCCCAGCCATGTGTCGGCCAGCACACCGAGTCCCACCATCAGCGCGAAGCAGAGTCCGATCGACAGCCCGAGACCCAAGAAGGCAGTGGCCCCAGGAGAGAGTCGTCGATCCGACGGCGTGCCCGCCGATGGATCGTGCCGTTGATCGTCCGCACCGCGCCCCGGATGTGGTTCGTCCATGGCCGGTCGTGGTCGCGTCAGGCGATGTGATGTCGAGGGTCGTCACGGGAGGATTCCGGTGTCACGTGGCGGACGAACACAAGGTCGTCCGAGAGGTCGGTTCGGTCAGAAGCAGGCCTGCGACGCGACCTAGCGGGTTGAACCCTGCCAGAGGGGTGGAAGGCCTGTCACTCACGGGGAGGATCATCGCACTTTTCTCACGGCCCCGGCAAAACCTGGGAAATTCGCTGCTCACGGCTCGGTAGGCGAGACCGTATGGCCCACGTGGGCGGCCTGGACGTCGACCGGTTGGCTCCCAGGTTCGCCCCCAACGGCTTCAGCCACATCGAGGTCGAGGTCGATGTCCTCTGCCTGACGTCGGGTCGACGGATGGAAGAGGGTGTAGAGGATCACCCCGAGGGCCAGGGCCCCGAAAGGGATGAAGGCGTTCACGCTCGATACGTAGAGCGGAAAGAGGACCAGGCCGGACAGGAGCACGGTCCAGGCCCACAGGATCAGCACGCTCCGGCGGTGCCCGTGGCCGAGGCGTAGGAGCCGGTGGTGGAGATGGTTCTTGTCCGGAGTGGAGAACCCGGTCCGGTTGGCGGTCCGGCGGATGAAGGCGAAGGCCATGTCGACGATAGGCACCCCCAGGATGAAAAAGGGGATGAAGAGGGGGGCGAAGAAGAAGTAGGTCTGTCCGCTGCGAGCCGCCACACCGCCGACGGTGCCAGCCGAGCGGCCGCCGATGAGCATGGTGGAAGCGGCCATCAACAGGCCGAGCAGCAGCGCGCCACCATCACCCATGAAGATCTTGGCCGGGTGGAAGTTATGAGGCAGGAACCCTAGGCAGATCCCACAGGTGATCACGGCGATAAGGGGGCCGATGTTGTCGGTGGGAAGATTTCCGAGGTACTGCAGGTGGAGTCCGTAGACGGCGAGCGCCCCTGACGCGATAGCCACCACGCCGGCGGCCAGCCCGTCGAGGCCGTCGATGAGGTTGACGGCGTTGGTGATGGCGATCACCCACAGTGCGGTCAGCAGCGGCGTCCACTCGGGCGAAAGCTGCACCAGTCCGGCCAGCGGCACCTTGAACTGGAACCAGGTGACCCCCATGAAGTACAAGATCGTGGCCGCCAGCACCTGTCCGGCCACCTTGGCCGGGGCCGACATGTCCCGGAAGTCATCGATCAGGCCGACGACGAAGATGGCGGCTGCGCCCAAGATGAGCCCCAGGGGCTCGGACGACCCCCGGAACAGCTGGTCGAGTGACGGGATCGACGCGGCCACCGCAAATGTCACCAGCAGCCCTAGGAACATGGCCACACCCCCGGCCTGGGGGGTCACCCGCTGGTGGACCTTGCGATCATCCGGCTGGGCCACGTACCCGATCTGGACGGCGATCCGCCGGGCCGGGAACGTCAGCAGCCAGGTGGAGGCCACCGCTACCGCCAACAGGACGGCGTACCAGTTGAGCGGGACGCCCGAGCTCACCGGGTCATCCCTGCCGTTCCACCCGTCGGCTGCTCGTCACGCTTCGGCCAGGTCCGGGTAGGGAGGGAACGATGCGCATAGCTCGCGTATTTCGGCTCGGACGGAGGCCACGGCCGCCTCATCTCTCCGTTCGCGCAGGGTGCGACCGATGAGTGCCCCGATCTGGGTCATCTCGGCTGGGCCCATGCCAACGGTCGTCTGGGCCGCGGTCCCGAGCCGCAGGCCCGAGGTGATGAACGGGGACCGGGGGTCGTCGGGGATGGTATTGCGGTTGCAGACAATACCGGCCCGGTCGAGGACCTCTTGGGCCTCCTTGCCGGTCAGGTCGGCGTCGAAGGTGCGCAGGTCGCACAGGACCTGATGGTTCTCGGTGCCCCCGGACACCAGGCGAATCCCCTCGGAGCGCACGGCATCGGCCAAGACCCGTGCGTTGGCCACCACCTGGGTGGCGTAGGTCTTGAACTCCGGTCGGGCCGCTTCGGCGAAGGCCACGGCCTTACCGGCGATCACGTTCTCCAACGGGCCGCCTTGGAGCCCCGGAAATATTGCGCTGTCGATCGACTTGGCCAGCTCGGCGCTGCACAAGATGGCGCCGCCTCGCGGTCCGCGCAGCGTCTTGTGAGTGGTGAAGGTCACCACGTCGGCCACCCCGACCGGCGATGGGTGCGCCCCACCGGCGATCAGCCCCGCCGGGTGGGCGGCGTCGAACATGAACTTGGCACCCACCGAGTCAGCGATCTCTCGGAACGGGAGGGGGTCGATGATGCGCGCATACGCGGTCGATCCGGCCACGATGAGGGCAGGCCGATGGGTTCGGGCCAGATCGGCGACCTGGTCGAAGTCGATGATCTCGCCCGGCTTGTCCGGGTCGTCCGAGGCCGGGGACACCCCGTAGGACACGAACTTCCAGACCTTGGAGGTGATGCTGGCCGGCGATCCATGGGTCAGGTGCCCCCCGTGATCGAGCCGCATGGCCAGCACGGTGTCGCCGGGCTGGAGGAGTGCCTGGTAGGCGGCCAGGTTGGCGTTGGAGCCAGCATGGGGCTGCACGTTGGCATGCTCGGCGCCGAACAGCACCTTGAGCCGCTCGCGGGCTAGGTCCTCGACCTCGTCGATGACCTGATTCCCTCCGTAGTAGCGCCGCCCAGGGTAGCCCTCGGCGTACTTGTTCGTCAGCACCGAGCCGGTGGCGGCCATGACGGCGGTCGACGAGAAGTTCTCGGAAGCGATCAACTGCACGGTGGTGGCCTGGCGTTCGGCCTCGGCCCCGAGTAGCGCTAGGACCTCTGGGTCCTCGGTGAGCCACTGGTCGAAGGGCGATGCGGGCATGGGACTGCTCATGAGGTCGGCTGCTGCCTTTCCTGGTCGTCGGTAGTGGTTGACACCGCAGGGGTGCCGGAATCAGCGTCGTAGCCGGAGATCTGGTCGATGCGCCGCTGGTGGCGGCCCCCCTCGAACTCGGTGGTGAAGAAGGCGTCGATGGCATCGAGCGCCTCGGCGAGGCCGGTGGTGCGCTCCCCCAGACAGACCACGTTGGCATCGTTGTGGCGCCGAGCCAAGGTCGCCGTGGTGACATCGTGGACGACGGCGGCCCGGATCCCCGGCACCTTATTGGCGGCTATGCCGATGCCAATTCCCGAGCCGCAGACACACACCCCCCGCTCAGCCCGGCCTTCGGCCACCGCCTCACCGACGGCGTGTCCATACATCGGGTAGTCGACCGAGACCTCGGCCGATTCGGCCCCTAGGTCGACCACATCGTGGCCTCCGGCGGTCAGGTGATCCACGATCGTCGACTTGAGGGCGTAGCCCGCGTGGTCCGATCCCACGGCGATGCGCATGGCCAGAGTGTACCGAGTGCGCCCGGGGGAGATTCAGCCGGTTCCAACCCGCAGGTAGGCTCACTCCCCGATGCACATCGATTCCTCCACCCCGGTGGTCGTAGGGGTCGGCCAGATAGTCAACCGCCCCCACACCGAGGGGGATGGCTCGCTGGCCGACCGACCGGAACCACTGGGCTTGATGCTCGACGCCGTGATTGCCGCCGTCGAGGACTGTGACGGCGCCGCTCGGGGAGGAACTGCCCTCGCGGGGCGGCGCCTGCTCGGACGGGTCGGATCACTTCGGGTGGCGAACCCGCTGAGTTGGCACTATGCAGACCCTGGTGTGCTCTTGGCCGAGGAGCTGGGCATCGAGCCCGAAGAAGTCCTGGTCACCTCCACGGGCGGCAACAATCCCCAGTCCCTGGTGAACGCCACCGCCCTGGCCATCGGCCGAGGCGAGCTCGAGGTCGCGGTCATCGTCGGGGCCGACTGCTTCTATACCCAGACCGCGGCCCAGCGGCACCCGGACCGCCCGCTCCTGGGGTGGACCGTGCAGCCGCCCGACACCGAGCCACCCTCGCTCTTCGGAAGCGACCGGATGGGCACCACCAAGTCCGAGGAAGAGCGTGGCCTCGACCTCCCGATCCACGTCTTCCCCCTGTTCGAAAATGCCCTGCGGGCCGAGTCGGGCCGCACCCTTGTCGAGCATCAGGCTCACATCGGCGCCCTGTGGTCCCGGTTCTCCGAAGTTGCCGCCGGCAACCCCTATGCGTGGATCAACCAGCCAATGACGGCCGAAGAACTGACCGCGGCCACCGAGTCCAACCGGATGATCGCCTATCCCTATGCCAAACTCCTCACGGCCAACATGCAGGTCGACCAGGGGGCCGCCGCCATCGTCTGCTCGGTGGGCGCCGCCGAGGCCGCCGGGGTTCCCCGAGATCGTTGGGTCTTCCCGCTGGCCGGGGCCGATGCCGAGGACCACTGGTTCTTGTCCCATCGGGCCGATTTCCACTCCTCGCCGGCCATCCGGCTGGCCGGGGCCTCCACGTTCGCCCTGGCGGGGACCACGGCTGACGACGTGGCCCACGTCGACCTCTATTCGTGCTTCCCCTCCGCCGTCGAGATCGCCGCTGACGAGCTCGGACTCCCCATCGACGATCCTGGCCGCCCCCTGACGGTAACGGGTGGAATGACCTTCGCTGGGGGTCCAGGCAACAACTACGGCACCCACTCGCTGGCCGCCATGGTCGCCAAACTGCGCGAGGACCCCGGCACCATCGGGCTGACCACCGGACTCGGCTGGTACGTCTCCAAGCACAGCATCGGCCTCTACGGGACCGAGCCGCCCAAGCGTCGCTCGGTCGATCCCGACCTCCTCCCGGCCGGCACCGTCGTCGAGTCAGCCGCCGGGTTCTCGTGGGCTGACCCCCAGCTAGCCATCGGATCACTCCCCCAGTGCTCACCCGATGCCGATGCCCAAGGTGAGGTCAGCGTGGAGACCTACTCGGTGTCGTTCGACCGATCTGGATCACCCGAGCGGGCCGTGGTGGCGTGCCGGACCCCAGAGGGCCGCCGAGCCTGGGCCCATGTGACCGATGCCGATCAGCTGGCCGTGCTGGTCACCGAGGAAGGGTGCGGGCGCCTGGGCACCCTGCGAGCCGACGGCGAGGTCGACCTCCGCTGACCCCAGTGCCCGCAACACGCCGCGGCCGGCAATACGTGAAGCCCCTGCAGGACCGCTAGGTGGGCGACACTTCCGTTGGCGCCACCGGCGGGCCATCGGGACGGTACCGGTACCGGAAGACCCCGTAGGCCACCGGACCCGCCATCATCGGCAACCAGTAGGAAGCCAGCCGGTAGGCCAGCGTGGCCAGCACGGCCTCGGCACCGCTCAGGCCGGCCAGCACCAGGAACCCGGACAGGCTGGCCTCCACGATCCCGATACCTCCCGGTGTGATGGGGACCAGCCCGATCACCCCGGCCACGGCGTAGGCCAACAGGACCAGGGCCGGCCGTGGGTGGGCGCCTACGGCACGGACGCAGAACAGCAGGCACAAATAGTCGAATCCGAGGCGGCCGACCGACAACAAGGTGGCCTCCCACCACTTTCGGCCCAGGACCGAACGGATGACGTTGCGCTGCTCGAGGAGTCGCTCGGACAGACCTTCGAGCGGCCGGCGCTTGGACAGGACGTGGTTGCGGATGAACTGGACGGCTCGTCCCACCCAGACCAGGGGGCCATCGGTGGCCATGATGACGGCACCGAAGGCGGTGAACAAGACGAAGGCGACGGCACCGACCCAGGCCGCATCCGTCAGACCCGGAGCCACCGGGTCCCCGAACAGCACTACCGGCAGCACAAACACAGGCAGGGCGAGCAGCCCACCGATACCCAAGAAGGCGAAGGCGGTCAGTCCACTGGCCGACTCCGTGGCATCCATGCCGCTCGTGCCTAGCATCCGGAACTGCACCGCAGCACCCGCGGCGGCTCCACCCGGGACGACCAAGGTGATGGCATTGCCCGACAGCTGGGCGGTGATGACGGCGAACCAGGCTTTGGTGCGCAGGGCGATGCGCTGCAACGAAAACGTGCAGGCGAAGTGAGCACCCTCCGCCAGCAGCGCGGGGATGAACCACAGCGGGTTGAGCGTGACCAATCGGGGCCATGCGTGCAGGACCGCCAGGATGCTCGGCGCTACCAGGTACAGGACGATTCCAGTCAGAGCGATGCCGACCGACCGCTTGACCAGCGTCTTCCATCGAATGGGTCGGAGCTGCTGCTCCTCGAACTGCGCCTCGAACGACCGCGACCCGGTGGCGTCGTGTGGATGAGTGTCCCCGGTCACCGCAATGCCCCTGGCCCTCAGCCTCCGGCCAGTCCCAGCACGGCGGCCATCACGATGTTGGCCCCCCGCATGTCCCCCACGGCCAGCCCACCATCCATCTTGTTCATGGCGTAGCAGACGGTCAGGTCGGCATCCTGGTCCATCACGATCAACGATCCGCCGTACCCGCCCCAAAAACAGGCCCGGGGCCCGATGGGCATCATCGACGAACTAAGCCCGTAGCCCTTACCGAATCGGTACTCGGTCCCCAAAATAAGGTCCGTCCCGTGGATCTGCTCTTTGAAGATCCGGTCGCACCCTTCAGCAGACAGCAGGCGTACGCCTCGGGCTTCGCCGCGCCCAGCCACGATCGACTGCACGGCGGCGACCGACCGGGCGTTGCCGTGGCCGTTGGCCGCCGGGATCTCGGCCCTGCGCCACCACTCGTGGCGCGGGTAGGTGGCATCGATCGGCGGGTTGGTCATGGCCCGGATGGCCAGTTCGGACGGGTTCAGGTTCTCCAGGTCGAGCGGGGGCGGAGGGATGACCATCGACACCCGGTGATCTTCGGACTCCGGCAGTCCGATGAAGAAGTCGGCGCCTAACGGACCGGCCACCTCGGAGGCGAACCAGGTCCCCACTGATACCCCGGTGATCCGTCGGATTACTTCACCGACCAGGTAGCCCTGAGTCACGGCGTGATAGCCGGAGGCGGTTCCCGGCTCCCACCACGGCTCCTGGGCGGCCAGCAGGCTGGTGCACTTCTCCCAGTCGGCCAGGTCCTCGGGAACCATGGGTTCGTCCCATCCAGGCAGGCCGGCCGTATGGGCCATCAGGTGGCGCACCTCGACAGACTCTTTCCCCCCCGCCTTGAACTCCGGCCAGTACGTGGCCACGGGCGCATAGAAGTCGAGCTCACCCCGGTCGGCCAGCATGAGGGCGCACAGGAAGGTCATGGTCTTGGTCATCGACCAGACGTTGGTGATGGTGTCCTCCACCCACGGTGCCGTCCCCGCCTCATCGACCATGCCGCCCCAGATGTCGACCACCGGCTCGCCCCCGACCAGGACCGCTACCGATGCGCCCACGTCAGTGCCGGCGTCCAAGCTGGCAGACAGCGTGTCGGCCACCCCTTCGAACTTCGGATCCCAGGTGCCCTGGATGTCGGCCATGGTGTTCTCCCTCATGTCGCTCGGTGGTGCTGTGGCGCGATGGTAAGGCTCTGATCTTTCCACGCCATGACGGCACGCTGGAGAATCGGCGGCTCCCGGACCCGTCCGAGTCCCGGTCCACGACCCGTTACCCTGGTATGCCGTGAGCGAGTCCACCGACACCCAGCTGACCCGAGACACCTACGATCGCCTCCAGGCCGAGCTCGTGGACCTGACGACGCGCGGGCGGGTGGAGATCGCCGCCCTCATCGAAACAGCACGGGCCCTCGGCGACCTGAAGGAGAACGGCGACTACCACGCGGCCAAGGACTCCCAAGGAAAGATGGAGTCCCGGATCCGCATGCTCGAGCGCATGCTCAAGAACGCCACCATTGCTGACGGCAGCGCTCCGGCCGACGGCAAAGTCGGGCCCGGTTCCGTCGTGACCCTTCGCTACGAAGGCGACGACGTGGACGACACCACGGACTTCTTCGTCGGCTCCATCGAGGAACGCCCCGGCGACCTCACCGTCGTGTCACCAGGATCACCCCTCGGCAGCGCCCTGCTCGGCCACGCAGAAGGGGAGACCGTCGAGTACGCAGCTCCCGGGGGGAACCTCCGGGTCGACATCGTAAAGATAGGAGCCTGACCGCCGTGACTGAACCCCGCACCCTGTCCGAAAAGGTCTGGGAGAGCCACGTCGTGCACGCCGGAGGCACCGAAGAGCCGGACATCCTCTTCATCGACCTCCACCTGGTCCACGAGGTCACCTCTCCTCAGGCGTTCGACGGGCTCCGCTTGGCCGGCCGCTCGGTGCACCGGCCAGACCTCACCATCGCCACCGCCGACCACAACGTGCCTACCACTGATATCGACAAGCCGGTGGCTGATCCGGTGTCGGCCACGCAGCTATCGGTGCTGAACGCCAACTGCGCAGAGTTCGGCATCACCTGCTACCCGATGGGCGATCCCAACCAAGGGATCGTCCACATCATCGGACCCGAACGGGGACTCACCCAGCCAGGCATGACCATCGTGTGCGGAGACAGTCATACCTCCACCCATGGCGCGTTCGGTGCTCTGGCCTTCGGGATCGGCACCAGTGAGGTCGAGCACGTGCTCGCCACCCAGACCCTGTCCCAACGGCGACCGGCCTCCATGGCCGTCACCATCGACGGGGACCTGCCCGCAGGCGTGACCGCCAAAGACCTGGTCCTGGCGGTCATCGGCCGCATCGGCACTGGTGGCGGCAGCGGCCACGTCATCGAGTACCGCGGATCTGCCATCTCCAGCCTCTCCATGGAGGGGCGGATGACCGTCTGCAACATGTCGATCGAAGGCGGTGCCCGAGCCGGCATGATCGCCCCGGACGACACCACCTTCACCTACCTGGAGGGCCGGGACCACGCCCCCACCGGTGCCGCGTGGGAGCAGGCCCTCGACTACTGGCGGACCCTTCCCACCGACCCGGGCGCCACCTTCGCCAACGAGGTCGTCATCGACGCCGGCGACTTGGCCCCGTTCGTCACCTGGGGCACCAATCCGGCCCAGGTCGTGCGCATCGACGGGAACGTCCCCGTACCGGACTCCTTCGACACCCCGGCCGAGCGCGAGGCTGCGGCTCGCGCCCTCGAGTACATGGGGCTGGTGGGCGGGACACCGCTGACCGAAGTCCCCGTCGATACCGTGTTCATCGGCTCGTGCACCAACGGCCGCATCGAAGACCTGCGGGCCGCGGCCGAAGTCCTGCGGGGCCGGACCATCAAGTCGGGCATGCGGGCCCTGGTCGTCCCTGGGTCCCACCGGGTCAAGGCACAGGCCGAGGCCGAGGGGCTCGACGTGGTGTTCACCGCCGCCGGCTTCGACTGGCGGGAGCCGGGTTGTTCGATGTGTCTGGCCATGAACCCGGACAAACTGGCCCCCGGTGAGCGGTCGGCCTCCACCTCCAACCGCAACTTCGAAGGTCGACAGGGCCGGGGTGGTCGCACCCACCTGGTGTCGCCTGCCGTCGCCGCCGCCACCGCCGTCGCCGGGCGGTTCGCCACCCCAGGAGAGCTGAACTGATGGATGCCGTGCAGATGGTGACCGGACGGGCCGTGCCGCTCGACCGCTCGGACGTGGACACCGACCAGATCATCCCCTCCGACTGGCTGAAGCGAGTCGAGCGCACCGGGTTCGGTGCCGGCCTGTTCAGCGAGTGGCGGGACGACCGCGACTTCGTGCTCAACCGCCAAGAGTTCGCCGGCGCCAGCATCCTGGTGGCTGGGCCGAACTTCGGGACCGGCTCGTCGCGTGAGCACGCCGTGTGGGCCCTGATGGACTACGGCTTTGCCGCCGTGGTCTCGCCCGGGTTCGCCGACATCTTCCGCAACAACTGCACCAAGGCCGGATTGGTGCCGGTCCAGGTCGACCCGGCCGTGGGTCGAGCCCTCCTCGATGCCGTGGCGGCTGATCCCACCCTCGAGATCACCATCGACGTGGAGCGGGGGACACTCGAGGCCCCAGCGGCCGATATCGAAACCACGTTCCCCATGGACGAGTTCACCCGGGCCCGCCTGCTGAACGGCTGGGACGACATCGGCCTGACACTCCGGCACGAATCCGAGATCGACCGGTACGAGTCCAACCGTCAGCCCTGGATGCCCACTACCCGCTGATCAGTGTGATGCCACTCGGCGTCGCGTCACCGCGAGTGATGCGAACAGGGCGGACCCTGGAGTGGCCTGGGCGAGCAGCACGCCTGTGACCTGGGAACCTGCTCCCCAGGGAGCGCTGCATCTTCTGCGGCGCTACCACCTGGAGAACGGAGAGCCCGCCGGGTCCCCGGCGCCGACTACCACGAGGGGCAGGGGGGCAGCCAGTGTCGGGGAACCCGGAGGATGATGAGTTGCGGCCGGTCCCAGGAGACCGCAACCTCGAACTTGAGCCGCCCGCCGGGCGACTTGTGAAGCGTACTAGTTCTGCAAATGCGTGACGGTGATGCGTACTCGGCGTGAACTACCGCCTAACGAAAATGACCCTACACGAACAACGCGTTACAAACAGGGATCTCGCGCCACTTGTTCGATCGCCATGGTGGCCACGGAGAACTGTCCTGTGTCCTGGTGCGGTCGTGATCCGGTCATCAGGGAAACCGCGTCATGACCGCGTCAGGTTTACGACCCAGACTGGAGCCATGATCGAGCAGAACCGGAGCATCCCAGCGCCATCCGCCGCACCACGGCAGACGCCCAGCCAGAGCACGACCCAGAGCACGACCCAGAGCACGACCCAGAGCACGACCCAGAGCACGACCCAGGTGCAGCGCCAAAACGATGCCAACCCCGACCGCGCTCCCCTGGGTGGCCCGGCCGGCAACGCCCGACTCACTGGCATGACCGCGGCTGTACTCCTGGTGTTGCTGGCCGCCGAAGGGGTGACCCTGTTGGAGGTGCGCTCGTTGATCAAGCCCCACGTGATCATCGGCATGGTGCTGGTGCCCTTCGTGATGGTGAAGATCGGCTCGACCGTCTGGCGCATGGCCCGGTACTACCTCTCTTCTGCCCCCTACCGCGCTCGGGGGACCCCGCCCCTGCTGCTGCGCCTCCTCGGCCCCTTCGTCGTCGTGCTCACTGTGACGGTCTTCGCCTCGGGCATCGCTGTGCTTCTCGTCCCCCACTCCTTGAACGACGCCGTGTACTTCGTGCACAAGGCCAGCTTCGTCCTGTGGTTCGGGGCTATGACCATCCACGTGCTTGGCCACCTGTTCGACACGGGCCGCCTGGCTCCCGCCGATCTGATCACCCGCACCCGCCGCCAGGTCCGCGGGGCGGGGCCCCGCGCTCTGGTCGAGGTGACCTGCGTGGTGGCTGGCATCCTCCTGGCCATGGCCACGGTGCCGACCATCGCCCCCTGGTTGGCCGCCGGGGGATCAGGCGGCTGACGCCCCATGAGCCACAATGGCAATCGATGAGAGTGCTGGTAGCCGAAGATGATCCCGGGCTGCGTTCCGTGTTGGAACGGGGCCTGCGCGAGCACGGCTACATCGTCGACGCCGTCGTCGATGGCGACGAAGCCCTCACCTACCTCCGGTCGTACGCATATGAAGTGGCCGTCCTGGACTGGCGCATGCCGAACACCACGGGGGTCGAGGTCATCGCCAAGATGCGTGCCCGGGGCGACCGCACGCCGGTCCTGCTGCTGACGGCCAGGGATGCCACCGAGGACCGGGTCCAAGGCCTCAACGAGGGAGCCGACGACTACCTGGTCAAGCCGTTCTCCTTCCCTGAGCTGATCGCCAGGCTGAGCGCACTACAACGGCGGCCACCCCTCACCTTGGCTCCCGTGCTGATCTGTGGTGACGTCTCCTTCGATCCCAGCACCCGGATGGTCAACAGCGGCGACAGCATCCTGCAGTTGACCGCCATCGAAATCGGAATCTTGGAGCTGCTGCTTCGGCGTGCGCCAGCTCCTGTTACTCGCCAGACGATCGCTGTCCAGGTATGGGAGGACGAGGCCGACCCGGTCGGGTCGAACACGATCGACGTACACGTGGGGCGGCTCCGCTCCAAGCTGGCTGGCAGCACCGCCAAGATCGAGACAGTGCGCGGCTTCGGGTACCGGATCGTTCCGGCATGAAGGTCCCCAACGCCCGCTGGATCCACGCAGCCAAGGTGGCCCTGGCCGCCACCGCCATCGTGGGAGCCATCACGGTGTTACTGGCCGTAGTGGTCAACACGAGCATCCTCCACCGACTCGACGGAGACATCGACAACCGACTTGCGGCGACGTTGACGGCCGAGACCGAGGCCCCACCGGGGTCGGTGGTCCTGGGCGGGAGCCGTGTGGGCGGCGATGTCGACGATGCGCCCGTCTTCCTTTGGCGTGTCCAAGCGGACCGGTCCATCACGGCCCTGTCGGTCGGGGCACCAGCCCTTCCGTCAGTGCCGTGGTCGACGGAGGCCACGACGGTCAGCACCGAAGGCCGGGACTTCCGCTTCGCCGCTGTTCCCTCCGCTGGTGGCTGGCTGGTTGCGGGGGAGAGCGTGGCCAAGGTGGCGGAATCCGGGGCCAACATCCTCCTGGTCGAGTTGGTACTGGGCGCGCTCTTGTTGGCAGTGACGTTCACCGGTTCGTTCATCGTCGGACTACGCGCCTCGGCACCTATCGAGCAGATCCGGCGCCGCCAGGCCGAGTTCACCGCTGATGCCAGCCACGAGCTCCGTACACCGCTGAGCGTCATCCAGGCCGAGGTCGAACTGACCCTCGGCCGTCCTCGTGAGCCGTCCGAGTACGAAGCCGCCCTGCAGCGCATCGGGTCCGAGAGCGGCCGCCTGCGCACCATTGTCGACGACCTCTTGTGGCTGGCCCGGGCCGACGGCCAAGCCCCGGGAACCCAGAGCGACGACCTGGTGGACCTCTCGGGGGTGGCCTCTGCGGCAGCAGCACGGTTCTCGGCCGTAGCTGACGCCGGATCGGTGACCCTGACCACCCGGCTCAGCCGGCCGGGCACGGCGTTGATCCGAGCCGATGCCGAAGGGATCGACCGCCTCATCGGTGTCGTCCTCGACAACGCTTGCAAGTACGCAGGGCCGGGTGGCGCTGTCGACGTCAGCGTGTCCACGTCCGGTGGCCGGGTGGCGCTCACTGTCGATGACTCGGGGCCCGGCATTCCACAGGAACATCGAGCTCTGGTGCTCGATCGGTTCCACCGGGCCGACCAGTCGCCTGGGGGAACCGGGCTGGGTCTGGCCATTGCCGACGCAGTGGTGCGGGCCAGTAATGGCACGTGGTCGATCGGTGTCGCACCCCAGGGCGGAGCCCGCGTCGAGGTCATCTGGCGCCACGCTCCCCATGTCGATACCCAGCCGGTCGACACCGCCACCGACAGCCCCATTACCGACCGTGACTAGGAAGTTCCTGGTAATCAGCCCGCCAAGCGTGGCTGAACCAAGCACGTAGATTCACAGGTGTTTCTTACATTTCGTTCATGTCGCTGTCAGGTTGGATCCGTACGCTTAGGTACATGAGCAGCAGCAGACGGGCAGCGAACTCGAAGGGGCGCCACGATCCCACCCACGCCGCCCGGGCCCAGCGCGATGCCGGACTCGAGCGCGGACGGACCATCACCAAGGGCATGGCCTTCGGATCGGTAGCTGCAGTGGTCATCGGTGGCGTCTACTTCAGCCAGGCCATACCTGGCCACGCCGCAACTACCAGGAGCAGCAACGGAGTTGCTGGGGCAGTCGCACCAGCCCCGGCCGCGGCACCTCAGTCACAGGGCGACGACTCCGACGACTCCAACCAGTCCGGTGACTCGGGTTACTCCGACGACTCCGGTTACGCCAACCAGGCTCCGGCGCCCGCCGCTGCAGCACCGGCCGCACCTGTGTACGTTCCGGCCCCCGCATACAACCGGGCTCCGGTCGTCAGCAGCGGCGGCAGTTGAGCCGGATCGCCTCACCGATCGACCGGAGTCCACAGCTCGCTGCTCACCGCACCACCCGCTGGTCGACCCGGATCGAAGTGGTCGTCACCGATCCCAAGGTCGTGATCGCAGCGGTGCAGATCCTCGATGCCGAACTCAACCGGATCGAAGTAGCGGCCAGTCGCTTCCGTGAAGACTCCGATGTCAGCCGCCTCCAGCGCGCCGCCGACGGTTCCCCCGTTACCGTCACCCGGGATCTCTACGACGCCATCGACATCGCTCTGCGTGCCGCGGCCATGACTGATGGTGCAGTGGACCCGACAGTGGGGGCAGCCATGTGCCGGCTCGGCTACGACCAAGACTTCGCTCGGGTGTCCGGTGGCGTGGACGGCACACTTCCGGCACCGTGTCCCGTAGTGGGTTGGCAGTCGGTTGCCCTCGACCCGATCAACCTGACGGTAGCCATGCCTGCAGGCACCATCCTCGACCTCGGGGCCACCGCCAAGGCGTGGGCGGCCGACCGATCAGCCGATGCCATCTCCAGCCGACTGGGCTGCGGAGTGCTCGTCTCCTTGGGCGGCGACCTCGCCGTCCGGTCTGCTCCTGATGGTGGGTTCGTGGTCGGTGTCTCCGACATCTGCGGGGACCCGGATGCTCCGGCTGCCGTCTCGATCGTCTCGGGGGGACTGGCCAGCTCTGGGATCGCCAACCGCCACTGGCTCCTCGGTGATACACCCGTGCACCACGTGGTCGACCCGACGACCGGCCTGCCCGTCACCCCGTGCTGGCGCACGGTCACCGTGGCTGGCGCGTCGTGCGTCGATGCCAACACTGCCTCGACCGCATCCCTGGTGCTAGGGGCGCAAGCTCCAGCCTGGCTGGAGGCTCGATCGCTTCCCTCGCGCCTGGTCGCCCTGGACGGATCGGTCGTGACGGTTGCCGGATGGCCGGACGACTCCCAGGCTGTTGGGTACCGCGGCGAGCACGACCCTGACTTCGGCGAGCAAGACTTCGGCGAGCAAGACACAAGCCGATGATGTACGCCCTCGCACCAACAGCTGCGGCCGTCGGCGGCAAGGCCTTCTGGTACCTCACCCGGGCCAGCGGTGTGGTCTCGATCGTCCTCCTGAGCGCCACCATCCTGATCGGCATCGTGGCCTCCGTCGGATGGACGTCCACCCGGTGGCCGCGGTTCTTGTCCCAGGACGTGCACCGCAACCTGTCGCTGCTCTGCATCGGGTTCGTCGGGGTCCACGTGGTCACCACGGTGGCCGACGGCTACGTGCCCATCGGATTCCTCGATGTGATCCTGCCCTTCCGCTCCCCCTACCGGCCCATCTACCTCGGTCTCGGCGCACTCTGCTTCGATCTGCTGCTGGCCGTCCTGATCACCAGCGCCCTGCGCCACCGGATCGGATATGGCTCCTGGCGCTTCGTCCACTGGCTGGCCTACCTGTGCTGGCCCATCGCCCTGGTACACGGTCTTGGAAGCGGCACCGACACTCCCCTGCCCCTCGTCATCGGCGTAGAAGCGGTCTGCACGGCAGCGGTCCTGGCCGGGTTCGCCTGGCGGCTCCTGACCGGGCGTTCGCTTCCCATCACCGGGCGCATGGCCGCCGCCGCCGGAACCGTCGTGTTGATGCTGGCCATCACTGGGTTTGCCGTGTTCGGTCCCCTTCAGCCCGGCTGGTCCCATCGATCGGGAACCTCGGCTGCACTGCTGAACCAGTTGGCTGCCAAAAATGGTGCCGTGGCTACCCCCGCCACGACCCCAGCCACGACCCCAGCCACTCGCACTGGCACCACC